>WSSedL1B2DRAFT_1000052_pt1 | contig 19022 bp, 19 predicted proteins | sample WetSurSiteL1Bulk_FD_9470 | JGI IMG/M metagenome (IMG submission 9470)
TTTTTTTTTTTTTTTTTTTTTTTTTAATTAATTCATGAATGTAAATTCCCTGTCGACGGCTTGTGGTCCTACCACCCGTAAGGTATGGTCACCACTTGCAAGGGTGGTGTTCACATACAGAGTGGTTATTCCTTCAATTTGAATGGAGGTGTTTTCGAAATAGTATTGTGAAAGTCCGATGAGCTCCCCGTCGATAAAGATTTGAAACGTCTGGTTTGTGGTAGTAAGTCTTGCACCACCGATATTTTTCAAATAGAAGTTGTAATAGGATCCTATGAGGGGAATGATGTTTGGATCATTGATGATGTCAAAGTCTGTGTTGAGCTGTTCTGCCACCCGGTCCCCTCGATTGGAAAGGCTTGTGGTGACATTCATGGTGACTGCGATAAAAACACCAGAGACCATCCCTGCCACGATGACTGCTGCGACGAAGAAGATCACATGCGTCCCAGTAAGGCTAAATCCCATCTCTTTTCCCTCACCCTGCCGAGGTATAGTACTCTGCTATACCATTATTGGTTGTTACTTTCACACGTTGCGAGCCAGCACCAGCGACGTCCATGATCTGGAAAAACAAGGTGTTTTCAGGATAGAGTCTCTCGCTTGAGCAGCTGAATTGATACTCAGTTCCGTTTATCAATATTTGGAAATCTTTTGTAACAAGAGTAACGCTTCCCGTGTTTTTCACGGAGATGTTATAATCATAGTTCGACCCATTGGCTGATCGGGTGACTGTGGTGATGTTGATATCTGTTTGGAGTTGGTTTTGATATCGGTCCTTCATATCGCCGTAGGATCTGTTCATCTCATCGATGGTCGGAAGAAGTTCGCTTGTTATGATTTCAACAGCCATGAAGAGTGTTAATCCTAACATAGCAGCTGCTGCTATCACTGAGAACCCCATCTTTTATACCCTCTTAATGAGTTCTATGGATGTGCATCCATTGAATCAATTACCCGATATGTAATGTGATAGATTGATAATAAAGTTTCTTCTCCAACTGACGTTATTTCAGTGGGTACCCCTCGAGGCTTTTCACTATTTTCTCCATCTCTCGGTCAATTTTATTGAGGAATCGGTCATCGAGTTGTATCCCTTTGAGTTTTTGTATGAACAGTAATGATTGGAGATGGTCTTTTGTTGGAAGTTGTGGTGGATGGACTCCTGCTTGCGCTGGTTCTTCTGTTATACCCTTTGAATAGTTAATCAAGTCGAGTCGAACGTCTTCGGAGATCCAACCTATATCAACATAATATCCTAGGATGTTGCCAAGATTGTTTTTTCCGGTCCTGTCGACCAGGTACTGGAGCCATTTCATGATGACAACGATGCTTTCCGGATCGCTTGGTATCTGTTCCAGGGGTTGTAGGTGTCCTTCGAGGATATCGGTTGATTCAAAGGTTTTAATATCCCTTGTTTTCACCAGTCTGTTGTGTACACCTTGGACGCCATCTATTCTCTTTTCTTCAATGAGTTTCATGCGCTGGTCCAGTTGTTCGACTGCATCCATGAGTTGTTTCATGTCGGTTGTCTGGATCTCAGTGTCGTTGTATGTATGTGTTTTTGTTGGTTGTTCAGGTTGTGTTGGTCCCGATGGTCTGTAACTGGATAACGCGCTTTGGAGTTTCTCTGTTAATCGATAGAGTTGGTTTTTTGTAATCCTGATGTTTCTCTCTTGTAGTTTATCTGCGATTTTCTGCGCGATTTTCTGAGTGAGTATATTACGTTCCACGAGAAGTGATAATTCTGTTCTAATCTCCGCATCTTCAAGAGGTCTCTCTCCTTGGTTTTGATCTCCTTCGCTCATTCACCTGCTCCTTTCTATGAACGGTCTTCCTTTATTTTAAAGTTATGAAAAAATCATTAATCATAGTATCGATGTTCTGTTCCATTAGAAGTGATTCTAAGGATTTGTTGAGTAACGTATCCAGTTCGTTGTCATTGAGGCTTTCAACGGTAGTTGTGGGTATGCGTACAGGTTGTATCTCCAGGGTAGTATGAGAAGTGCTTCCAGTAATAATTGCTTCTGGTTTGGTCTGTGTCTCTGTCGTTGGTCTTTGTGCAATGGAGGTTGAACTGTTTTTTATGATGCCACCGTTTTTATCNAGGTTGGACTCAAGATCACCAATCCGTGTCTTCACCCCATCGACTTCTTTGATGATGTTTTCTAAAGCGTCAAGTCGTTTTTTTGTGACTTTCGATAATCCGACAAACGGGTTCATCTGCTCTGAGACGATCTCATATAAACTGACGAGGTCATCAAGGTCTTTTGAGAGGCTTTCGACCTTCTGATGGATGTTGGTTATTTCTTCTTGATTTTTTTTAATCTGAAAATCAAAATCCTTCATGTTCTGCAGGATGGTCCTGCGTTGTTCGAGATCCTCTCGTGCTGTATCTGCAGAAGCTCCAGGTATCTTATCGTTCATGATTCTTACAGGGTCTGGGCTGTTCTCCGTTTTGCCCATGGGCGGTTTCTTTATCAGATCCTGCGGAATGTCTGCTTTTTTGTTCTCTGCAGGTTTATCTGGTGTGTCGAATTTGATAAGTTTTCGTTCAGGCTCAGGTCTTTTCTCCTTTTGTTCGCTTGGTTTTACCGGTGACGCTATCTCTGAAATCTTCTGGGGCGTGATAGATGAATCGCTTTGAGAAGATGTAGGTTCATCTTTTCCTAATTTTAACTTTATGTGTACCCCTCCGTATTTTCCGAACCTCTAGTTTGATCCCAATCATATCAACAATAATCGTATATTTATACTTTTATGTCACACCTTCATCATATGGGAATCCTTGGTTCTTCGTGATGTCCTGATTAGGGTTGAAATCTAGGCTTGTGGCAAGGATTGACTCGAATAGTTTTCCTAGAAAACGGTATAGTGAAGAATCCGGTTTTTTCAGGTTTTCAAGCATCGTTTTTAGATAAAACAAAACGTTTTAAAATAATCAGATGATAGAGAATTGGAAGAAACATATAAGATGTATCAATTCTTACCGTGGGAGAGAAGATGTCATTACTTCCTACTCTTGAAGAGTTAAAACGTTCGGACACCAGTCATGATTTGATACTGAGTCTGACTCCGAATCAAGAGATCATCCAGTTCAACAAAGAAAGCGAACGATTCACTGGTTTCTTGCGAGATGAGGTGATACATAAAAAACTCTCTGAGATTTTGATTCCTCCCGAATCAGCATCGCAATGGAAGGACCTACTAGTATCGATACAGCAGGATATGTGGATCGATAACTTCGTGCTTCCTCTTAAGACAAAGGCGAATCAGGTCCATATGATCACCTGGACGGGTTTTCTTGTCAAAGATGAGCAAGGTGTGGTAAAGGATATCTGTATCTTTGGAAAACCGGTACAGACTGAACCATTGAAACAACCGGATACACCAGTTGTACTACCTGAACCGCAACAAAATGAGGCTCTCCCTCAAGAAAAAGAACCTGTTGTGATCCCTGAACCCCCAGAGATCCATGAAAAGGTAATTGTCCCCTCAATATCCGAGGTTCAGGATGAACCACAACCGCTTAAAACTGAGGTTCTGGTAAAGCATGGGGCAAAAAAAATATTGTTCGCCCATGAAAAGAGCAGTACAAACGAGCAAGCGCCATCGATAGCCTCTGAAAAACCATCTCTTCCTGTCCAACCAAAAGCATCTCCGTCCTCTGCTGAACTCTTAGAGAAACAATATAATGTAACGTCGCATAAGCTGGATTCCATCCTTCAATCCCTCTCAGATCTTTCTCAAAAATATGAGACGGTTCTGAAACGTGTCACGGAGCTTGAAAAGAAAGAAGAACCCTTGGAAAAACACCATAAACCCCTGCAGAATCCTCCGCGACCTCAACCGCCTCAGACTGAAACACCTGCTCCTTCAATAAAAGATCGCCCTGCGGCAGTCAAAACCAGAGATGAAGCGGAACAGCAACCTGACGAAAGAGAGCATACGTTTTTTTCAGATCCCTTTGGGTTGAAGCGACAACATACAGAACTGGATTTGAAAAAACAACGAGTAGATCTCCGTATGAAACAATTAGAGACGTTCGAAACACGGTTGATGAAAGAAAAAGATTTGTTGCATGCTCGTGTCAAAGAGTTCAGCAGATGGCAAGAAAAACTCATGGCGTTGGAATCAGAAATCGAGAAACGACGACAAGAGTTGATGAACCAAGAAAATCTCGTTCTGAGAAAAAGACCCCAGCCTCTTGGAACTCAACAAACTTTTCCTGGGATGGACCATCATAAAAATACTGAAGGAGAGCTTCCTGCTTGTGATGATGAGACACTTGAGAAGATACCACAGTCTGCGGCGATAATACAACGGGGGATTTTAAAACAAATCAATGGCCTTTTTTTAGAACTACTTGGGTATTCCCCTGAGGAGCTCGTTGAAAAAAGCTATTTTGATTTTATTGCCCTGGAGGGTCTGGCTGACGTGGAAAAGTATTATCTGGACCGGTTAAAGGGAGAGAGTGTCTCAGTGTACCGGACTGTGTTTTCCGCGAAGGATGATAAAAAAATTCCTGTTGAGGTATGTATCAAACAGACCATCTATAATGGTGAAAAAGCTGAGATTGCGATTGTTTCCAGTTTGGATTCAGGTTCTGAATAACAAATAGATAATTAGAGATAAAAAAAATAAAAAAAGGAGAGATTGTTTTTCTCTCTCTGATCTTTCTTTTTTATAGTTCACAGACTTGGTATTTGAATGCCATCGGCGCCTGGGCGACGAACACACCAGATCCACCAAAGTCGGGCACCAATGTTCCTTCGAGGACCTCACCAGCGAGTAATCCACCGGTTTCTGGTAACACTGCTGAGAGGTTGACGAGGAAGATTGCTTGATCGGTGGCACTCATTCCATTGGTTTTCATGATGGAATCATCTCGATCATGGATTGAAATGATACCATAGTTTGTTCCGTTGAGTTGACTGAGATTTAAAGCATGGAAGATACTTGTGTATCCGTTGCTTGAGACTTTCAGTGCGTTATTGAGACTTAAGACGGAAAAGTTGTTTAATTTGAGGTAGACCAATGTCCTGTTCAGGTCGATATCTAATGATCCCGCTCGGGGGGAGATTGCAATGGCGAGGTATTGTATTTTTGTTTTGTTTACATCTGTGTATCCTGTGACTTCGATGACTTGCAAACCACTGGAGACGTCCCGAATGGTTTGTTTTCCAACCGCATAGGCTCGTTGTTGGAGGTTTTCTGCAGTTTGAATAATGACACTTGCAGCGACCGCCGCGACAAGAATCATTGCGATGAATACGATTAAGGTTCCAATACCAACAGCAGCTTCTTCATCTTCTGTGATGTTTGTGTTTTCTGGTCTGTGTTTCTTGCCTGGTTTGATGGCGATGATGGTATCGATTCTAAGGCATCCTAGGCCTTGTGAGGAATCTACTAAAATAAATCCATCTTTGTAGTCGACATCTTCAAGAATGCCTGTGACGACATTTGCTCGTTCTTCACCGGGTTCTTTTGTGACGATTTTGCAGTATTTGCCCACCAGCTTTTCCATATATCGTTTTACCATTCCTTTCACCTACCTTTCCTTTCCTGCCATTCATAACCATGGCAGTTTTTCACATGTAACATGTTCGCAGATGACAATATATAAAGATTCGGCGGTGGACCATCAAATTGTAAAAATCACACCCAGACCATTTTACCATCTCCTCCTGTAGATGAAGCCTTGCTCACCTTTACAAAAACAGAATAACCTCCCTCGAAAGGAGGGCCCTTCTACAAATCTTCCTACAGAGACAAGACTCTTTAGTACAGATAACAATTGTATAACAAGGTATATATATTATTCAGGAGGACTTTTTTATCGAGGAAACCAAAGAAATCATGGATGAAAAAGCACAACTCGGAACAATCGCCGGAATACTCCTTCTTGTATTCATCCTCATAGGAGCAGTTTCCGCCTCGATAATCATAACAGATACACCAATGACCTCCGAAGAAGACCTAACCAATATGACCAATGAAATCGTCGATGAACTCTGCAGCTACCTGCAAATAAAACAAATCGTTGGAAAATACCAGACAATCCAGGGACAACAACGAATCAACAAAATCGCAATCCTAATTAAACCCTTTGTTTCTCAAAACATCGATCTCACCCATATGACCCTGGAACTCAATGATGGAGAAAATTACCAAATCCTGTTTTTCAATGGAACGGCTGGTTCCATCCGTTCCCAATCACTCTTTGAACATCATCTCTGGGAATCGTTGACGAATGAATCCTATGGTCTGCTCTCTACTATTGATAATGACAACTCTATCGTGGATGCACATATGATAAACGAAAATACAGATATGGCTTTCATCATCATAAAGCTCCCCGAGAATAAAGCAATGACACAAGATACACAACTTGTCGTAACGATCCGTCCATCGCCAGGCATAGGCCGAACCGTGACTATCGAAGCGCCCCTTCCTATAAAAAATATCGTTACTCTTTATGAATAGAACATATGGCGGTTATTTTGGCTCTTCATCCTTTAATTTTTTTGTCTTAAGATGATCCTCTGCGGTATGATCAAGACATTTCTCGATCTCGTTGCAGATCCGTAACTCTTCTTTCCAGGTCATATTTTCCTGAACCGGGCCTGAATGGTCCTGACTGGTCTTCATGATATGGTCGATATCTCCAGCGAAGGATTTCTTTTCAGCGGGTATGTCCGAGGATTCCTCTTTCAAAAGACTTGGGCGATTTGCTTTTCTATTGAGCAACGATTCCAACCATCCCGCCTGCTCTTTATTGATAGTTCCCTTGTTTTTCTTCAATTCCTCGAAGAAAGACATCATTTCTTTTGTTTTCAGCTCACCTTCCATCCCTTTCTCAGATAATTGTATCGTGAAATGTTCCACATCGGTATGACTTGTTCGTAACCCACCTTGCAGCTTCTCCAGCTCCATGGTTTTCATAGTGAGATCCTGCTTGATTGTATCAAATTCTTTTACGAGAGAAATAAATCGGGTCTGCTGGGACTCCGCCTCGTTCCTCAGCTGGATCACAGTCAGACATTTTTCGTCTAATTGATCAAGACGTTTTTTAAGATCCCGTTTTATCCGATCGTTCTCCATAGCGCTCTGTTCCTGTTCCTGCTTGAGAAGTTCCAACTCCTGAATATGGCCTGCGAAGTTTTGGTTTGTCTTCTCCAGTTGTTTCTGAAGACTAGTAATTGTTCCTTGCTTCATGTCCAACGCAGTGATTGCTCCCTGCAGGTCTCTTTCTTTTCCTTCTAAAACATTTCTCAGGCTCTGAAGCTCTCCATCCTTTTCTTCGATATCTTGTTTATGAATGAGAAGCTCATGATTTTTTTTCATCAGCTCGTTTTCTTTATCTTTCAGGTCATCGAATAAGTGTTCGACTTGAGATGCTTTTTGCAGAACCGTGGTTTGATTCTCCATCAGTTGCTTTCCGATTTGATCGATGATCTGGTTCTTCGCGAGTATCTCGGTGTGCAATGAATCAAGTGTCTCTTGAGCAGATTTCAGTTCGCTCATATGAGCCTTCAGCTCATCATCTCGTCTTTCCAGCTGTATTTGAAGTGTTTCCGCAACCCGTGTTTTTTCCATTCCAATCATCTGTCGGTCGGATAACTGCTGTTCCAGATCCGCAATCAGCCTACTGCGCACCGTTATATCTCTGTTGAGGGATTCCAGGTGATCCTGCAGCTTTTGAGTCTGCGTCGTAAATTCCATTGTTTTTTTCTCCAGTTCCATATGTACATCACTGAGGAGAGTATCTTTCTGTTCCAGCTTCGATGAGAGTTCCTTGACCTGTTCCTGTTTATCTCGCAGTTCGATGTTTGATAATAAGCTATCAACCCATCTCTTCTCAGAATCCCTGTTTATTAGGTTCAATTCCTCCTCCAGTCCTTGTATCTCTCGTCTGTGTGCAAGCAACTGGGAGTTTCTTTCTTTGAGCACATGGGAGGTTTTTTCAAGGTCTGTCTCAAGTTTAACGATTTGTTCCTCTTTCAGCTGTAAGGAAGTAGTATTGGATTCCAGTTCTTTAAGATGCTTTGTTAGTTCGGTTTTCATATCGGAGAGCTCATGGGTCTTGTTTTTCATCTCGTTTTTTAAATGAGTACATTCTTTTTCTTTTGTCAGCAGTTCCTTATGTTTCCCATCAAGATCCATCTGAAGATGCTCTGCTAACTGTGTTTTTTCTATAAGATGTGTTTGTTCTGTTGTCAATTGTTCTTCGATGTTTTCTATGATACGGCTCCTTGAGTCGATCTCTCCCCGGATCATGTCCAATTCCACTTGGGTCTCCTGAAGCTGTAGTCCTTGCCGATGAATTTCGTCATCCTTTAACATCAATTCCTGTTGTTTTTGCTCAAGGATCCGTTGTGTCTCCAGAAGAGACCGTCTATTATGGAAAAGCTCCTCCTGCAACTGTTCTGCGGTGTTGGAATGCTCAATAAGGCTGGTTTGATTCTCGGTGAGCTGTCTTGTGATATCCCCAATGATTCTATTCCTTGATTCAATTTCACATCCAAGCCAGTCAAGCTCTTCTTGTTTCTGTTCTAGGATATGGTTATGTTTTGTGATTTCTTCATTTTTTTCTTTTACATCCTGTTGTAGAACGCTGATCATTTCTGTAAGCTCAATTCCTGACAGCTGTTGGTCCTCCAATTGTTTCTCAAGAGTCTCGATAACTGTATTCCTTGAGTTGATTTCTCTCTGCAACTCAGTGATTTCTCCGGTTTTCTCCTCTGCTTCGTTAACGGAGACGGTAAATTCATCATTTCTCCGTTGTAACTCTTCTTGAATCTTTCGCGTCAACCGATTGTTATGTTCAAGTTCCTTGCTTAACTGCTCAGTAAAATGATTGTTCTCCACGATCCAATGTTGTTTTTCCATCAATTGACCTTTGATATCCTGGATAAGTTCGTCTTTTTCCTCAATCTGTTGCCGTAGTCTGCTGGACTCATCGGTTTTTTCTTCAATTTCATTTTTCAGGGTATGAAACCCCTGGTCTTTTTTATCCAAGTCCTGTTGTAACCGCATAATGATATCAGTTTTTTGGACCAGCTGCGTTTGTCGCTCTAGGATCTGATGCTCAAGGTCATCAAGAAGTCGATTTCTGATTTCGATTTCGTTACGCAACTCCTCTTCTTCATCCTGTATACTCTCAGGTTCATCCTCTTTTGTATTCCCCCGGTCACTCTTCAAACCCTGATCTTTGACTGGAAGTCTTTCAAACTCAGAAATAATTTCATAAAAATGTTGATTTTCTATCTTTTCTAAGAACAGGTCAATGGTTTCATGCAGTTGAACCGAATCCTCTGGAAAAGTATGATTATCCGAGGTATGCATCCGCGGTCCTCTCCTATGAACTCTGGGGATTGTTTCAGATTTCTTTGAAGGGTGTTGATGGTTTCTTTTTCGATCAAAACCAATGAACAACTTCTTTTTTCTTCTCGGAGAAACCTGTCGGATATTCCTTTTGTCGCCAAGCATTGTGGTATCCTGTTTTCTCTCCTCTTTTAAAAAAACCATTTAACACATACCTCACTTCAACACAGGCCGCATCTACCCTCCGGTACAGGTAATGGGTCTTTTTATTCATTAACATTTCGGAGTCAACGCAGAAAAAAACGACAAGATGATTAAAGATAGAAATAAAAAAAAGAAACATCTGAAGACAAATGCTTACTTTTTTTCATCAGGATGTACTTCTACGAAGGCTTTATAAAACGAAGACACTATCCGGGCAGACAACATGCCAGAATCATGGAACAATTCGAACCAAATACCGATCGAATCACCTTTCGATCTTGAGTTATTACAACGGGAGGTCGGTCAACGTTTTCCCTTCTATGACATGAAATCGAATATCAACACTGTCGCGTTTTTCTGTCGCATCGATGAAGAAACCCTTGAAGAGAAATTCGAATCCCTGCGCATCACATTATTGGAAAAACAGTATATTCCCATGATAAAAAACGAGCATGGGGAACACATCATCTATATCGTAAAAAAACCCCACGGCAAGAAACCTCGGTCCGTCTGGGTTAATATAATCCTACTCATAGCAACCATCTTTACCACCACCCTTGCAGGTGCTCTTCAATGGGTGGATATCGACCAGGTTGATTGGATGAACATGTTCTCAGTCCCCTACCTTTGGCAGGGTTTCATCTTCTTCTCAGTCCCCCTCCTCTTAATCCTAGGTGTCCATGAGATGGGACATTACTATGCCTCAAAAAAACACCATGTTGATGCATCATTACCCTATTTTATACCACTTCCACCACCATTTCTCCTTGGCACGTTTGGTGCCTTGATCTCGACACGGGAACCTATTCCTAACAGGAAAGCGTTACTTGATATCGGGGTTGCAGGGCCACTCTGTGGATTTCTCGTTGCCATCCCTGTATCGTTGATCGGGTTCTTCTTGATGCAACAATCACCAATCCCGCTCCCATCGAACGGAACCAACCTTTCTCTTATGCCACCGCTCCTCCTCCAATGGATGCAGAACCTATTTTCCATCTCGGGGAACTATGTGATACACCCTACCTTATTTGCAGGGTGGGTCGGTATTTTTCTGACAGCCGTGAACCTCTTGCCCGCGGGTCAGCTTGACGGTGGACATGTCGCTCGAGCGATATTAAAAGAGAAACATAAATATGTCAGTTGGTTGGTTATTTTCGTCCTAGCTGCATTGAGTTTCTTTTACACGGGATGGTTGATGTTCGCAATCATCATTCTGCTCTTCATTGGTACTCAACATCAACCACCTCTCAATGAGATAACCCCCTTAGATACGAGACGCAAGCTTCTCGGCCTAGCGATCCTTCTTATCTTTATCCTTTCCTTTGCTCCTATCCCGTTTGGAGTTGAGTAAGACCCCTATTTTTCTCCTTATCATCACCAAGGATTGCATCGTAATGATTTAATACCTCATAATGAATCCTTATCTTGACGTGAACTGTATGAAAACATATATCCAGGTGATGTTCAACAGTGAAGGAGCCGCCCCATCGGAGATAAAAAACCAATTGCTGAACATGGGGTTTAAGGCGACAAAGGGAAACTATGATTTCGTGTTCGATTGGGGACGAGAAAAAGCAGACATTAACGAGCTTATCTTTTTTGCAGATAAGGTCCATGCCGCTTTGAAGAATAGTAAGGTTCTTTTTAATATTGAAACAATCTAAGATCCTTTTTTTCTTTTCTTTTGTTTGATTGTTCCAAGGGTTTTACTCAGAACGCCCATGAGGGTATGGTATTCCCATTTGGATGGAATCGCTCGTCCCATGAGACGTTTGAACAAGATCTTCGTATGTTCCTTCTTGTGTGGCTGGTAGTCAATGTCATCAAGGAGTTGGGCGAAGAATTCATATAATTTCTTTTTCTCAAGAGATCCAATGGCTCTCCGACGCTCAGGGATCAATGCCCCCCTTAGGTAGATTGAGTAAAGGACGATCGTCACCGCATGGGAAAGATTCAATGACAGATAAGATTCGCTTGTAGGGATCTTCAGCATAATATCACAGGCGGCGATCTCCTCATTAAACAGCCCGTAATCTTCCCTTCCAAAAACAAGCCCGATTTTTCCTTTAGCATCAAAAATCGTTTGTGAGAAATCCTCAAGAAGCACTGGATTTCTCAGATGTCTCTTGTCTGTCTTTGATTCAATAGATGAGGTCGCCACAAGGAAATCAAGCTTCTGAGTTGCTTCCTCCAAACTCTTAAATGTTTTTGCATCGTCAAGGATTTTTGTCGCATGCATCGCACGCGCATAACAAGCATTGTCCAGCTCGCAGGGATTGACAAGATACAGATGCGGGATATCAAAATTCATCATCGCTCTGGCTACGGCACCGATATTACCGCTATTCTTCGGCTCGACAAGAACGACATAAAAATATGAAAACGGGTTCTTCTCGGCCATGACAGTCAGATTAGCGGATGTTGAATTCGTCTTCTTTGTCTGACAGCATCTTCTGGTATTTAGACGGGAGCTGTTTGACGGTGCTTTCAAGTTTACTTCGTTTTTTCAGGATCTCTGAGCGTTTATCGGTTTTTAGCTCGTCAAGGACGTATTTTCGTTTTGTAAAGAAACTATACAGGTAATACACACCAACCCCTAGGATTATTAACCCTGCGATGAGGATATAATCATTCCAGATGCCGAGAGGGTCTTTGATGAAATGTAGCGGTGAGGTCACTGGGTCAGCAATGCCGATGAAAAAGAGATATACGACACCCATGATAATGAATAGTGTTGCTGGGATCAGTATTAGAATGCTTAATGCAACGATATATTCGCGTAAAAATCCTATGATTCTTCCACTCATTTTTTCTTCACCTCAATATGATTTAGCATATCTCATCCATGTTTTCGCAGGTGATCCGCACACAGGACAGTGCTCTGAACAATCTGCGTTTTCAATTGGTTCCCCTAATGTATTCCCCTCTAAAACATTTTCTATTTCTAACGCACATCCTTTGTTGCCGCACCAGGGGAGGGCGACAATACCGGTTTTTTGTTTCGCTTCCTCTATTGTTAATACTTGATGCATGTTTTCTTTGAGCAGTTTCTCTGCATTCGCATAAAGTGTGTGTTCAAGGTCCTTGAGTTCTGTTTTGATGGTGTGTTCTGCGTCATTGAGCAAGACAGATTTCTTTTTACCACTGTCTCTTCGTACAAGGGTTAGTTCATTTTTTTCTATATCTCTGGGTCCGATCTCAATTCTAAGTGGTACTCCTTTTAACTCCCAGTCGTAGTATTTGTTCCCCGGGGTTATTTCCCGGTCGTCGATAAAGGATCGGATTTGTTCCTGTAGTAGTTTCTTGTGTAAGGTGGTGCTTGCTTCTAGGACTGCTTGTTCTTTTCCTTTGAAGATGATCGGGATGATTACTACTTGAAGAGGAGCGACTTCAGCAGGCATGATAAGCCCTTTGTTGTCCCCGTGAACACCGATGAGGGCTCCGAGCAGTCGTTCGCTCATCCCATAGGTGGTTTGATGGCAGAACGCATGGTCTCCCTTCTCTGTTTCATAGGAGATTTCATAGGGTTTTGCAAAATTATCACGATATTGGTGAATGGATCCTATCTGCAGGGTCCTTCCAGATGGCATGAGCACATCGATGCTGATGGTATAGTATGCCCCAGCGAATTTATCCCATTCCGGTCGTTTGCTAAAGACATAGGGGAGACAGAGTTTGTTTAGGAGACGGTCTGCGATTTCCTTGTCTTCCTTTATTTGTCGTTCTGCATCCTCGAAATCAACATGGCAGGTATGTGCCTCGAAGAAATGGATCTCTCGAACGCGGATGAACGCCCGTGTCTGTTTGGTTTCATACCGGAAGGTATTGACGATTTGGTAGGTTTTTAACGGCAGGTCCGTGTGGGATCGAACCCATAGCGAGAAGATAGGATACATCGCGGTCTCTGAAGTCGGTCGGAGAAGCCATCGTTCTTCTAGCTGATTGGTACCAGCATGGGTGACCCAGAAAACTTCTTTTCCGAATCCTTCGATATGTTCCTCTTCTTTTTTGAAGAATGATTCAGGGATTAGGAGCGGGAAACAGACTTCTTGATGGTTGGTCTTTGTCATTTCGTCTCTGATGAGTCGGTCGACATGGTTCATCAGCTTCCAACCATAGGGTCTCCAGATGTTCATTCCTTTGATTGGATAGCGTTTATCGCATAAATCGGCAAGCTCGACGATTTCGTTGTACCATTCGTTGAAATCCTCGCTTTTTTTTACTTTTGTCTCTGGCATAGCCTTTCCACTGCTTCAACCAAAAAGAGGTATCTTGTTTTTAAGGATACTGGTTTGATTCTATTGTCCTCTGCCTTCTTTTGCTTTTATACGTAGCTCGGTTGATCTGCATCGTCGGCATCGTTCTGCTTTTGCTGCGTTGGATGCTCCACATTTCATGCAGATTTTCTTGTTTAATAATCGGCTTTCAGCTTCTGGGAATCGCGTCATCGGTTATCGCCTAGGGTATCGAGAATAAACATATTATATTTAAATATGATGCCCTGCTCTTGTTTTTATGATGAATAAAAGATTATGGTATTGGCAGGGTGAGCAATGAAGCGTCGTAGTCATCCCTACCAGAGTCTGTTTTTTGTTTTTTTTATCCTTTATATGATCTGGGTCGTTCTCCTGGTTCTGGCGCCGCTCATGTTGCCAACTGGGACTGTTTCTGACCTTTCTGGTGTTGTGGGATACTCAGATAATGCGGAGATTATCGATAGTCTGCCGTTTCCCTGGAATGGTGTCTATTCTCTTGGTGATACACTCTGTCATCAGAAAGCAGAACGATCTTTGTTCATTAATGGTAATGAGATGCCGTTTTGTACCCGATGTATGGCTATTTGGCTAGGGATTGCTGTCGGTCTAGGGATTATGGTTTTTTTTACGATTGATTTGAATGAGAAATTTTTTATCGCGATTATTGTTTCCTTTGTTCCTTTGGGTGTTGATGGGATAGGGCAGCTTTTCGGGTTCTGGGAGAGTACGAATATCATTCGGATGCTTACTGGTCTTCCTGCGGGGATCATCTGTGGCATTGCTCTTGGTATCATCTATGATGAGATTCGTTCGTTGCGTATTTTCAAGAAGACAGAATCACCATAATTATGCTCAGTGATAAATTTCAAATGATACAATCTCTGTTCGTTCCTGTCTAAAATAAGTGGATTTTCTGATATGATTGGTTGCAGGCTTATTGGAAATCGTTTCTTGAGATTGCCACGATGATGAGTCCAATAAGGGAAAGAATGCTTCCGAGTAAAATTGGACCGATTGTAAATAGACCAAGGATGCCACCGATGACGGCAAGCCCCCATGCTTTCCGCCTCATGGCAACGATACCACCGGCTAGTGTGAAGATTGAAAGAACGGCTCCGATGACACCACAGGTCGTGAGAAACGATTGGAGTTGTTCTGCGGTGATGGGTGATTCTGGTGGGAGCACGTTTTGGATCACTGAGACGTCAAGTGCTAATGCAGAAGCCCATGTCAGCAACCCAAGGAGTCCTGCGATGACTAGAAAGATCCCTGCGATGAGTGGTTTGGAACTGGGTTGTTTTGGTGGTTGGAGTGAATCTTGGGTATAATCATTTATTGATGTTTCACTTGGGATTGGTGTTTCCATCTTTCATACCTCTTATCAATATTGTAAACGTTATTTACTTTTTATGTCTATTTCTTTTTGTGTTCGTTTCCGTCGTTGGCTTTCTTCTAGGATTCTTGGCATGACTTTTTTTGTTGCATACCAGAACAACAGGATGCCGTAAAGGACAATAATGATCTGTAAATAGCTTGTTTGAACGAGGCTTGTCACTAGGATAACCCCTGTTACAACGAGTTGGAGGAGTATCGCGATGGTGAGATATTTCGTTAGTTTTTTTGTATAGATTCCATATCCGATGAGGATTCCTGTCGCAGCATGGAAGAGGATGATTCCAAGAGATCCGATGATTGCTGCGAAGAAAGCCAGGTTTGGTTCATTATATTGTATGATAGCTGCCGGGGTGAACACGGACCCAAATCCAAGCCCCAGAGAGAACCCATAAATCGTTGTTTCTTGTTTTTCCTGAAATCGTCCTAAGTTGAGCACAATTGTCTTAAAAAGTTGTTCAAGAATCGGGAAAAGGATGATGTAGATAAGACCAATCTCCTGTGTAAAAAATTCTATTGCTACGGAGATGGTTCCAATGATAATTCCAACGATGAATGTTAAGAAAATGAGTTTATCTTTGAATTTCCCTTCGAAGCCTTTTAACCCGATGTATAAGAGGATTAAGGCTGGGATGATACCGATGAAGAGACTTGTTTGGAGGATAAAACCGTTCATGGTCTTCTGCGGGTTTATGTCGAAGTGATATATTAATGATTGCCACCACAAAAAATTAAAAATATATAATAGTAATTACAAATGTATATATTTTTAAATATTTTTCTATAAACCTTTTTTTCCTTATTTTACATCAATAATACCCAGGAAATTGAACGCCGAGGGGGAGATTTGAACTCCTGCGGAGCCGAAGCCCCACGAGCTTTCCAGGATTGCCCCCCTTCTGTTGCGATTACCCAGCAACAATTGGAGGAGTTTCTGTCCTTACGGGAGATTGAAGGTTCCTGTAATGATTGGATTAAAGGTATCCAACGCTATCTTCTCAGATATCTTACGTATGTAGACTGGAAGGCTGACCGAGAGAAAACAATCCAGTATCTTACACTGGAGAGAGGAAAGTGTAATATCTCTACATATCGGAAGAAAGTCCTTCAGATTCGTAAGTTCTTGATGTACTGTGGATACCAGTGGGTCCAGGGAATTAAGCCACCCCAAGAACCTGAGATAATCATTAAGCATATTTCTCCTGAAGCTATCCAGAAGACCCTTCAGATAGTATCATTATCTAAGGAAAGTGTACGCTATAACGCACTAATCCTCCTGGGAGCCACGTCTGGACTACGTTCTGAAGAACTTTACCAGCTAACTCCTGAGGATATTGACCTGAATAATAGAACCATCCACGTGGTCCATAATCCACTCCAGGGTAAAACAACCAAGACAAAGCACAGTAGAATCTCCTTCTTCACCATTGAAGCTCAACAGGCTCTTTCTCAGTATCTCAAGAGTAACACGCTTTCTCCTCTCTTTCCCAAGGGTCAATGCATCCAGGCACTCAAACAGGCCCCTATCCGTGTCAAAGACCTAAGGAAGTACTTTTCTCAATCTTGGGACCGCTCCTGTGGACCCACTAGTGTCAAGAAACTGCTGATGGGCCATTCCCTTCGAGGAGACATTGACCTTTCTCATTACAATAATCAATCCCCTGAAGAACTCAGAGGAATCTATGATAAAGTGATGGATGGGGCGAGTAGTAGTGTATAGGGTAATGATAGCTATGATGATGTAGTGATGTATAGTAAATACCTATACCTGTTGGTACCTTACCTGGTCTAGGGTAGGGTAATATTAGTATATCATAAAGAGTAATAGCATACATAGTCATAGGATAGTAAACACATCAATCTATAGGGACCTTACCTGGCATCAGTGTAGGTAGTATAGGGTATACAATAAGGGATGATACCATACTAAGACACAGGATACTAAACACACCAATCATATGATATCTTACCAATAAGCCTGATTTTTACTAAATAGAAATATTGCTTTAATAGTAATGATTTTTTCCTTAAAATTGTATATATATGCTATGTTTCTGTGTAATCTGTAATTTTAGGCAGTTTATCATTGATAAATTATTATAGGAGAACATTGCTATTATATTGTAAAGGAGGAAACAAACTTGTTAAAAAATTCACTGATAAAAGCTATGGTATATGGGCTTCTTCTACTGTTACTAGCCTCAGGTACCACTTCAGGACTATTGGAAACACAAAATCAGAAGCATACGCCAAATATTGCTTCTGAAAATGAGAGTGGGTATCCTTTTGTGGGCTCCATAGACGTCCATTGGAATGGACGATTGTTGACCAGACCACATGGAACATGTGGGTATCCAGCTGATCGTAATTATTCTTTTCAAGTCCATTATGGAGTTGGACAACAACTTAGTTTTACTGTAGTGTGTTATGCTACAGCAAAAGACAGTCTTCTCCCTATTCCACATCTCTCGTTATTTTACGCAGAAATCCGTGACCATAATGGAGATTTAATAGGAAAGGCGTCTATGTTTAATTCGATGAAGACGAAAGATAATCTAAATTTTAGCATGACTCTCAATGCATCAGTAATTCCAAATAACGTGGGAGATACGGAAAATTTCACAGTCACGCTTAAAGGCTGGGGTTGGCCCTCAATATTAAATTCAATAATTAACCCTCTTGAGTGTACTTATCAGATATGGGTTACTTATACAGAGGAAGGCTGAACAATCCAGTTATCATCTTAAAACATAAACGTTAAAATCGTGTCAATGCTTCTGTTCAGTAAGGATATTCTTTTTATAGGAGAACATTGTTATAAAATAATAACGGAGGAATGAAGAATCATGAGAAAGAAATTGATAATGGTTTTAATAATCGGGCTGTTGTTCACAAGTACGCTCCCATTGACAATCGGATCTCCTGAAAAAACTGTGTGCGGGAACGGGGATTATAATCTCGTTGTATCTATCGATCCTGACAGAAGAGTTTCCCGTCGAATTTATACAGAAGGCGTTACAGCACAATTTATTGTTTGGGTTCACAACGAAGGACCTAATACCTCAGATGCAATCACCGTAAACGGTAGCATCACAAGGATAATAGGACGAAATTCTGGAGAGTCAATACCTTTTTCATGGGATATTACTCCACTGAATATCCGCTGTGGTCTTGGAAAATTAGCATCTTCTTGGTGTAATAATAATGGTGCGTTATTCGGCGTTTTTAGAGTATATGCAACCATAGATAATCTTGACAACAACCCAGATGATAATACTGCTTCATTCATATTCATCAGTCTAACAATACCAAGGAAATATTAATTATAAAGCATCGGAAAGTCAAGATGGATAAGAAACCTCTGATTGGTGTAAGTATCCTGGCTGTGGTTCTTCTTGTTCTGGGTTCTTTGAGTAATGTGGTGGGGTATCAAACAGTCCAGACCTCTCAACAGAACGTCATAAACGAGAGAATCAATCAGAAAGAGTTGTTGTTCCAGACCATTGTTGATATTGCGAACAACAAGAAGATACAGCGAATCATCCTGAAAACCCAGATGAGCAGAGGAATATTCCCAACAACTGAGTTTCCTGTTCTCACAAAGAACCAACTGAAACAGATGTATTTCATTAGTTTAATTCTTTCAAAAACTATCAGTAAATCAAAGATACACACAATACTTGAGAAGTATCAATTCAGTAATCAAGAGACACGAAATGAAATAACTGCATTCATTGAAAAGAATGCGACACTCAAAGGCGAAATAACTCAGGTACAGAACTCTGAATGTGAATGTGAAAATGAGGAAGCAACAGAATGGAAATTCCCAATTTCCTGTACTAT
>WSSedL1B2DRAFT_1000055_pt1 | contig 18860 bp, 21 predicted proteins | sample WetSurSiteL1Bulk_FD_9470 | JGI IMG/M metagenome (IMG submission 9470)
ATTCTCGATCGTCCGGCTGAACAAAGAAATGCCATTGAAAAACAGGCACTTTCAGCCATGATGAATGTCGCGGATATCATTCTTTTCATACTTGATCCATCAGAGCATTGCGGGTACCCGATGGAAGTCCAGCTCAACCTGCTCGATGAAGTGAGGGCAATAATTGATGTGCCGCTGGTAGTAGTAGCCAATAAATCCGACCTGCAGGTTGCTGACGGATATCTTTCCATGTCAACAGAAAAAGGAGAGGGTGTTGATGAGGTGCTCGCTGAAATCCTTTCTCACAAACCCGCAGTTACAAAAAACCGGCCAGCACCCAGCCCGCAAGAAATCCCAGGATAGTTCCGCCGTTTAATGGCGGCAGTCCTGCCTGAGGTTTTCCTGAAGAGACAAAGTGGAGCAGGACAGCAAGACCCGCTAAGGATCCAATCATGGCTCCCAGCGCGGGAAGGTTAATAATTCCTGCAAAACGCCAGCCTTGTAAAAAGACATTTGCGGAAACGACGAGGATGGAGGGCATGATCAGATCCCCCATACCGATGATAAATGCTGCACGTTCGCCACCATCATCCAGTTTTCCAATTCCATCACGGATGAAGGAGTAATCCCGCTTTTTAGGGATGACAAAAAGGATGGGTGTTTTAAGATCGATTACCCCTTCAGCAAGTGTAATCATATGTTTTGTTTTGTACACAGAGATTGCATCATAGACCGCAAGAAGTACAAGCAGGAGAACGACAAGATACCATTCGAGTGAGGACCCAAAAATTGCTGCAACACCCGCCGCTATCAGGATACCCAGACTATCGATGACATACCATTCAGGGTATTTGTAGAGGAGGACTGTTGCCAGGATCGATAATGCAATGATTAGAAATATTCCAAGATTCTGGTCTGCGGTTACCGCGTAAACGAGAGCAGTGAAAATATAGACAAAAGTGAGGAAGATTGAGATTGCAATGATAACGGCAAGCCACTCTTTCTTTCCATATTTGATTAACAGCAACAAAAACCCGGTGAAGACTAGCAGGATCATAATAAAGACGAATGGATTTGCCAGTGACGCAGGGTCTTCAAATGCGGTAATCCCTGCAGCCTGCACGGGAAGCGAGATCATGAGGGCCCCGATTTCAACGGTAAGGAGCAGGAGCGGAATCACAAGGAAGGGAATTATACGTTTTAAATCCATGGTGCTTCTCTTTTTTATATAGTTAGCTTAATTACTGTGCTCTCATCATCTAAAAGTATGGACATACGTGAGTATTTATTCGATATCCTGCTCACCATTGTTATGATCGTCTCTACGCTCGTCCTCATCAACCGGTTCTGGCAGGATCTTACCATCGCAATTGCTGCATGTCTTATGATGCTATCCCTCGGCGGACTCTTCCTCTCGCTGCAGGTAAAGATGCGCCATCTCGAGAGAAGTATTGTAGTCCGTGAACGGATATTGCGCAACAATCTTGAAGAGATATCCAGCCGCATGGCTGAGAAATATGACCTGGCGATCACCCATCTCGACGAACTTGTTGGTGAATACTCCAAGCGTACATACCGGTAATCATTCATATTTTTTTCGTGAACCATCATGGGTGTTGCAATACGCGATATTATCACCGAGTACAAGACACCGGTAACCTGGGAATCACTCCCGGGTATCGCTGCGATCGACGCAAACAACGCCCTGTACCAGTTCCTTACGATTATCCGGCAGCCGGACGGGACACCTCTTATGGATGGGCGCGGGCGGATCACTTCCCATCTTTCCGGCATTCTCTTCCGTATGGCAAATTTTATGGAAAAAGGGATCAAGCCGGTCTTTGTTTTTGATGGGAAACCTGATTACCTGAAAATGGCGACTATTGACAAGCGCAGGAAAGTACGTGACACGGCTGGTGAGCGCTGGAAAGAGGCGCTAGAGAGAGGAGATGAGGCAGAAGCGTATAAACAGGCCCGTTCATCTACCCGAGTCGATGAAACCATTATTGGGACATCAAAGGAATTGCTAACGCTGATGGGCATTCCCATCGTGCAGGCACCGGGCGAAGGTGAGGCCCAGGCATCTTACATGGCCATCAAAGGAGATGCACGGTATGTCGTTTCGCAGGATTATGACACACTTCTTTTTGGGACACCAATGCTCGTCCGCAACCTGACAGTAAGCGGCAAGCGCAAGATCAGGGGCAGACAGATCACGGTCAATCCCGAACGGATTTTACTGGCAGATTTTTTGGGGGGTTTGCAAATCTCCCGTGAGCAGTTAATACAAATTGGTATCCTTGTGGGAACGGATTTCAACGCGGGTGTGGAGGGGGTTGGTGCAAAGACCGGTCTCAAGCTGGTACTGAAAGGGGATTTCGAATCAAAACTCAAAGAGAAAATGCCGGATTTTGATCCTGCTCCGGTTATTGATATGTTTCTTCACCCCCAGGTGACAGATGATTACGCCCTTTCAGCGGGGCACCCTGATGCAGAAGGTATCCGCAAGATGCTCTGCGACGGGTATGACTTTTCTGAAGAGCGGGTGAACAAGGCAATGGAAGGCTTCTCAGTGAAGGCAGGGCAAAAAACGCTCGAGAACTGGTTTTAATTACCAGAAATGATTTCTTGATCCAGCAAAACAGGTTTGTGCCAGGAGACAAAATTGACCGAAACGATAATTGACAAAATGGGAATCAGCAAAGAACGAAATGAGGATATAGTAAAACGCTTGTCTGAGTTATTTCAAGCGGCAAAAAGAGGTTCGTATACCAGTACATCAGAGCTCATATCGTTGATCGCAGATGAGCCCTCATTCACAAAAAAAGAATGTGTGTATATTGGTATCCTTCTGGCAGCAATGTATGATAATGATGATACTTGCTAAATGAAATTAATTTTTTAAGTGATTCAAGGTATCATTTGAGGTATTCCCCGTGTTGTCACAAAATATTTTTTTAGTGGATATTTGATAAGAGATTTTGGTAAAATCCAGAATTTTTCAAATCTCAAAATTTAAGGGATTCGCTATCGCATCTCCATCATATGTGCTGGAGTTAGCAGCCATTGGAGCTCTCCGGAGGGCTGTTTGTCAAATGAAAAATTCCTGATCTTTGCCAGTCCGCCTTTTGCCAGTATCAGAGAACAAGTGTCATATCCGGAAATGATCCTGCTGATAAGCATCGATAACGTAGGTTCGTGGCCGATCAGCATGATCGCGGCATCTGCGCCATAGAGTGACGCACGATAAGAAATGGCATCAAGATCGCCACCAGGTCCAAGTTCCTCCCAGACAATTAACCGCTCTTTCTGGCCAAGCGTACGTGCTACAATTTCCGCAGTCTCATAGGCACGCGTCAACGGGCTTGACGCAATAATATCGAACCTGAATTTTTTTTGTCGCATCCATTTCCCGATTTTTCGCATCTCATTCTTTCCATCAGCCGTAAGTGCACGTTTTCCATCGGGTCTGTCGGATGACTGTTCTGCCTTTCCATGCCGGAGAACGAAGAGATCCATACAAGAAAAACATTGCTTATCTGATAAGAGGTTTGTCATGGAACTTGTTATGGAACTATCAGTGTTCACCAATCAAAGTGTATAAACCCCGGCACAGAATATTTTTAGTAACAACCTGATACAATAGGTGCAACTCCGGCGTCTTTGTCAAATATTATACGGTGACCATCATGCAGCTAAAATCCTGTAAAAAAGGCTATAACCTCGAAACACAACGGGCTGTCCCCCTTGAAGAGACTCTAATGCGGATTGAACCAAAAGTTCCCGCCGTAGGGATAACACGAGTTGCGGATATTACCAATCTTGACCGCATTGGAATCCCGGTCTTTTCCTGCATCCGCCCGACCGCAGAGGCAGGAGCGATAACGGTATACAATGGAAAGGGAGCGACCATCGAAGAGTCACGCATATCGGCAATCATGGAAGGGGTCGAACGATATTCCTCGGAACTGCATGACCGGAGAGTTCATCTCGCACCTTTCCAGGAAATGTTTGCCCACGGACGGGTGCTGGATCCAAAAGACCTGATCCTCCCAAAAGAGGCAGAGGTGGATCGCCTCATGCCCTGGATCGAAGGATATGATATCGCCAATGATGAGCAGATAATTGTCCCGGCGCACGCAGTTTTTCACCCACTCCCACCCAATTACCGTGGACCCTTCCGAACCAACACGAATGGCCTTGCCTCGGGAAATACGTTTGAAGAGGCAGTCTTTCACGCATTGTCTGAAGTGATCGAGCGGGACGCATGGTCGCTGGTGGAAGCATGCCGGGATACCGGCCCCTGCGTGGAGAATATTGATGATGAGACCCTCGCGGACATGCAGAAGAAATTTGCAGATGCACAGGTAGATGTGAGAGTTCGGGATATTACCAGCGACATCGGCATTCCGACGATGGCGGCAGTTGCCGATGATGTGCTGCTGAAAGACCCGATGCTGCTCACGATAGGTATCGGAACGCATACCAGCGCACGGATTGCTGTGATGAGGGCACTGACCGAGGTGGCTCAGAGCCGGCTTACCCAGATCCATGGAGCACGGGAAGATACTACGCTTGCCGAGCTCCGTAAGAAAATGGGATACGACCGTGCAAAACGGATCAACGCGTACTGGTTCAAGGATAATGGTCTGGTAGACTATCACCAGATTGCTTCCTATGACAGCGACGACTTCCTCACTGACATTCAATTTATGATGGAAGCACTCAACAAAAAAGGACTCGACCGGGTAATCGTTGTAGACCTTACCCGTAAGGAGATTGGTATACCAGTAGTGCGGGTCATTGTTCCAGGGCTTGAAGTGTTTGCGATGGATCCGGAACGCCGGGGAGACAGGGTGGACCATGCAAAAGATCATCGTCTTTCTCGGGCCAAGTCTTGAACAAACAGCGGCAGAGAAGATCCTTTCCGCATATTATCTTCCTCCCGCCAAGCGTGGTGACCTTCTTGCTGCAGTTCATGATGGAGCGACAATAATCGGATTGATAGACGGTGTTTTCCACCAGGAAAGTGCAGTTGCCCATCGTGAGATCCTTACAGCGTTAAAAAAAGGTGTCAGAGTCATTGGTTCATCAAGTATGGGGGCACTCCGGGCTGCAGAGATGGATACCCTGGGGATGGTGGGCATCGGTGAGATCTACAGGATGTATAAAGGTGGTGAACTTGAAGCGGATGATGAAGTAGCACTGGTCTTTGACCCTTCATCAGGTATGGCACTCTCTGAGCCGTTAATCAACATCCGGTTTACCCTGAAACGGGCGATGAGGGAGGGGATATTTGATGTTCCTGTGCATGATGTGCTTCTTGCCTCGGCTTGTTCCCTTTTCTATCCAAGGCGTACCTATCCTGCGATCGTGTCCAATGCCGGGGATGCAATTGATGAAGAAACCCGGGAGCGGTTCCTGCAATGGGTAAAAACCGGTGCTTGCGACCAGAAGCGGGATGACGCGGTCGCAGCACTGGAATATATCAAAAAAATAGCCGTTGAAACTGTCTAATAATGTTTCACTTCACATTCGCCCACACATGTGCAGCCCTCTGGAATGCGGTAATGTGCCCGAAAAAGCCAAACAGTACCATCAGCCAGCCTAGCCAAGTGAGCCCGTAGATCGTAACCGGATATATCAGGCCGATAATTCCAACAACCATAATCAAGACGAGCCGGTCGGCCCTCCCAAGCAGCCCGCCATAAAATCTTCCGACACCAACAGCCTGGGCCTGTGTTCCAAGGTAGGATGCCATAAGGACACCTGTCAGGGCAAAGACACCGACCGGCCACGGAACCAGACCACCGGCAAAGAGTCCACAGATGATAAAAATATCGGCATACCGGTCTACGGCATGATCGAGAAAATCTCCCCGGAGACTCTGGATTTTCATCTCACGGGCAACTGCACCATCCATCATATCACAAAATGCATTTACAGCAACGGCTACTATCCCCCAGAATTCCAACCGGAAATAAAAAAGGACTCCTGCAGCTGCTGACGCGAGAAGGGCAGCAATGGTAAGAAAATTCGGGGTAATTTTGAGTTTTACGGCGATAGAAACCAGGGGGTCAGTGAAAATTTTTGCGTGAGCGCGGTACTGGTCGAGAGTCATAATCATACCTCAAGGAATGCTGTCCAGTCTATTGTGCCAAACTCTGACGGAATATCTCCTTTTACGAACCGTTCGATCTGATCTGCGCAATACGGCACATCATGAACCGTTGTATCAAGTTCAAGGATCTGATAAGGCTTAAACTCCTCTACGGTTTCGATGAGGCAGACATCCAGCACTTCAGCCTCGATATTCTCAAGGATCTTTTCCTCACGGTAATTCCGGGAAGCGAGTCGATTCTTCAATATATCCGGCCGACAACGGAGCACAACAATGCGGTCGCAGGGAAGCAGGTGGGCAATGTGCCCTTCGACAAATCCATCTACTGGTACAAACTCAGCAGCCCAATGATCAATATCGATAATACGGGAGTCCCGTTCCTCATCATTTGCAGAAACATACGGTGCGACTGTATCATTAATATGGACAATCGTATGTCCCCTTCGGGCTAGTTCTTCACTTACCATGGATTTTCCCGTACCTGGTGTTCCGGTAATGCCGCACATCATAAGGTATTGATCGCCTCAACGAACATTTCATTCTCCCAGTCTTGGCCGATGGAGACTCTTATATAGTGATCAGCCAGACCGGCAAAACTCCGGCACGAGCGGACAATCACACCCTTTCGTGCCAGTGCCTCCACCATATCATCGCTCCTGCGGGGAGAGATATCAACCATCACGAAGTTCGAATCCGAAGGAAGGACCGGGTATTTCACTTCATTTATGAACTTCTTCCGCCAGAGTTTCACTTGTGCAATGTACCGTTCCGAATGAGAAATGTCCGTAAGCGCTGCAGCAGCTGCAGCTGCAGAGACCGAGTTGACCGTAAAAGGCGTGCCGGCACGGTTGTACCAAGGGGGCAACCAACGGGGGGTCAGGGCATAGCCGATGCGGAGCCCGGCAAGGGAATATACTTTCGAGAAGGTACGGCCAATAATGAGGTTTTCGTGTTTCTTCATAAGCGGGAGGTAATTGTAGTCTGAGAACTCCACATAGGCATTGTCAAGGAAGAGAACACCTTCAATACCTTCGATTAGTTCGCTTACAATATCATTTCCGGTTGCATTTCCCGTAGGATTATTGGGAGAACACAGTATGGTGATCTTCGAATCGCGTGCTGCACGGATCACGGTTTTTGGATTAACAGAGAAGTCTGCTTCCCTTGGAACGGTGACAACTTCTGCACCCTGACCTATTGCCGCAAGGGCATAGAACGAAAAGGTGGGGGTAGAGATGGCTACCTTTTCACCGGGATCTACCAGCGTGCGGATGACAGTCTCGATGACCCCATCCATACCCACGCCAGTGACAAAGGGGTATTCCCCATAATATTCCAGGAGCGCATTTGTCAGGATATTGACTGTTTCGTCGGGGTACCGGTTTACGGACAGGAGTGCCTGCCTGGCAGCTTCCTGTGCGACAGGTGAAGGGGGCTCGGGATTTTCATTGCTTCCAAGCCGCGCAATCCGGTCGATACCGTACTCTCGTGCAATATCTTCAGCTTTCCTGGCAAACACATATCCGCTCTTTTTTTTATAAATTGACCTGACCAAGCGCTCCATCAATCACCCTGACCACACGGTCAATCTCTGCATCAGATATTACAAGCGGAGGTACCAGACGCAGGTTCCCGTCAGCTGCACAGTTAACCAGCACTCCCTGCTCAGCACATTTCTTCTGAATATCCGGACATTTATCCCCAGTACTAATACCAATCATCAGCCCCCTTACACGGGGATTATACGATGCCAATCCCTTCCGGAACCGCTCTCCTTTCTTCTTGATATCAGGAAGGATCTTTTCGATCACGCTGATTGTCGCAAGCGATGCCGCACATGCAAGTGGTCCACCGGCAAACGTGCTTCCGTGCTCGCTCTTTTTAAATTCGAGATCTTCTCTTGCAAGAAGTGCACCCATCGGAAATCCGCTTGCGATCCCCTTTGCGAGTGTGACAATATCAGGTTTTGCCTTCGTGTGATGGATAGCAAGCCATTTCCCGGTCCGCCCCATTCCTGTCTGCACTTCATCAGCGATCATGAGGGTCCCAGTGGCATCACAAATCTCGCGAATCCCTTCAAGGAAGGTATCGGGAGGAATAATAACTCCCGCTTCACCCTGAATCGGTTCGACAAGCACACCTGCAGTATCTTTGTCTACCACCTTTTTAAGTCCTTCAAGGTCGCCGTATTCAACAAATGAGCAAATAAGCCCGAGCGGTTCAAAGGGTTCACGGATCGCAGGTTTGTGCGTGACTGCAAGGGAACCGACTGTTCGGCCGTGGAACCCGTGCGTAAAAGCAACAAATTTTTTCTTCCCTGTCCTGACACGGGCAAGCTTCAATGCCCCATCCGTTGCTTCTGCCCCAGAATTTGAGAAGAACGTTTTGTGCATGCCAGTAATTTCGACAAGTTTCTTTGCGAGGTCCCCCTGATGAGGTACATAATACAGATTGGAGCAATGGATGAGCTCATGCGCCTGATCGCAGATCGCCTTAACTACCGCTGGGTGGCAATGCCCCGTGCTGCAAACTGCAATACCTGCTACGCAATCAATATATTCCTTTCCTTCCGCATCCCACACCGTGGACCCTTTACCTTTTACAAGAGCCATATCACGCGAGAAAGCGGGCATAAAATAGCGTTCGTCGAGCGCTTTTAACTGACTGGTTTTTTCCATTCCCATCACTTGAATTTTTTAAATTGTTCTTAATCTTAAGATTGCACCTTTATTCATATTCAATGGTCGCCGGCGGTTTTGCTGAAATATCATATACCACCCGGGCAACACTCGGGATGTCAGCGGTGATGCGTGACCCGATTCTCATGAGATGGTCGAACGGGATCTCAAGCGGATCTGCTGTCATACCATCCCGTGAGTTCACAGCTCGGACAGCAATTATCCAGCCATGGATGCGGTTGTCACCCTTTACACCGGTTCCAAGACCGAGAAGCGCAGCAAAACACTGCCAAGGGCGGTACTTTTCAATAAGTTCGTCCTCTACAATCGCGTTTGCTTCCCGTATGACTGCGACCTTGTCCCGGGTGACTTCTCCCAGCACACGCACAGCAAGCCCCGGACCCGGAAAAGGCATACGGTGCTGGATCTCTTTTGGCAGGCCTAAAGCTCCCGCAACTTCCCGTACTTCATCTTTGTAAAGATCGCGGATAGGCTCGATTACTTTGGTAAATTCCATCTCAATCGGCATACCACCGACGTTGTGATGACTCTTAATACCACCTTCACTCTCAATGCGATCCGGGTAGATGGTTCCCTGCAACAGACATCTGGCACCCTGGTTTCTTGCTTCGCGTTCGAAAACCCGGATGAACCGTTCGCCTATCGCCTTGCGTTTGGCTTCAGGATCCGTAACACCTCTGAGGGAATCAAAAAATTCTTCCCCGGCATCAACTATCTGTAGATGGATGTTCCCAAAGATCGTCCTGATCCGTTCCGTCTCTCCCTTACGCATGAGGCCGGTGTCAATATAGATCGGTATGAGATTATCCCCTATCGCTTTGGCGGCCAGAGCGGCACAGACTGAACTGTCGACCCCTCCTGACAAGGCCATGACGACCTTATCGTGACCAGCAGCTGTTTTGATCTCCATTATTGACTGGCTGATAAATTTTTCTGTATTGACCATACTATCGTCCTGTTATTTTGTTCGTTTGTTTGCCCTGCATGCCTCAACAAACCCAAGATAAGGCGGAGATGGCCGGGTAGGGCGCGATTTGAATTCCGGGTGGAACTGCGTTGCAAAGTAAAACGGATGATCCGGAAGTTCAAGGCATTCCATCCGGTTTTTGTTAGTTGCCGAAAAGACGAGTCCTGCTTTTTCCAGGTCCTTAATATATCGCGGGTTTACTTCATACCGGTGGCGATGTCGTTCGGTTATCTGTCGTTCACCGTAGAGTTTGAGAGCAAGTGTCCCTTCCCGGATATCTGCAGTATAATTGCCAAGCCGCATCGTCCCGCCAAGTTCATTGAGACCTTCCTGCTCCGGAAGGAGTGCTATGACATGCGATCCATCACCAAATTCCTGGCTCGTTGCATCCGAAATACCTGCTTTATGACGGGCATATTCCACGGTTGCCAGCTGGAACCCAAGACAAAGCCCAAGGAATGGAGTCTTGTTTTCACGGGCAAACCTGATCGCTTCGATCTTTCCTTCGACCCCTCGTTTGCCGAATCCTCCGGGAATCAGGATGCCATCAAAATCCTTCAGCTGGCTCCGTTCGTAGCGTTCCGCATCCAGCCATGCAATCTTCACTTCCGTTGAGAGAGCCCGGCCGGCGTGCTTGAGTGATTCCTTGATGCTGATATAAACGTCCTCGATCCCGTACTTGCTCACAATTGCCACGGTAACCCGGTTGGTATACTCTTTATTCACGATTCGGTACCATCCGGAATCAACATCTTTTTTATCCAGACCGAGGTGGGCCATAAGGACATCGGCAATACCCTCTTTTTCCATCTCCATCGGTACTGCATACGTATCCGAGGCTGTAGCCGCTGAAATGACAGCACTTTGCGGAAGATCGCAAAACGCTGATATCTTGCGTTTTGTGCCTGCCCCAATAGGATTCTCGCTCCTGCCGACAATGATATCTGCATGGAGTCCCAGTTCACGGAGGGCTTTTACCGAGTGCTGGGTAGGTTTTGTCTTCATATCCCCCATCGTGTCCTCCGGGATTAGCGTCACATGGATCAGGATATAGTCATGGGCCGGCAGTTCACCCCTCATCTGGCGGATTGCCTCTAAAAACGGCATACTCTCGATGTCTCCAACGGTCCCACCGACTTCCACAAGGCAGATATTCGCTTTCGTACTGTCAGGGAAATCTTCCTCAGCTGCCTGCCGGATACATGTCTTGATCTGGTCGGTGATATGGGGGATGATCTGCACGGTCTCTCCCAGAAAATCACCACGGCGCTCTTTTTCAATAACCGTTCGGTATACCTTACCCGTGGTGATATTATGTGCGGCTGTGAGCTCGATATCAAGGAATCGTTCATAGTTTCCGAGGTCAAGATCAACTTCGCTTCCATCCTTGAGTACAAAAACCTCTCCATGCTGTGCGGGATTCATCGTCCCTGCGTCAATATTGAGATAGGGATCGATCTTGACGGCAGTTACCCGGTAGCCGCGGTTCTTCAGGATTCGCCCGACAGAAGCCGCAGTAATCCCTTTTCCCAGCCCGCTCATCACACCGCCGGTGATTATAATGTATTTCACTTGATCTCCCCGATTGATTTACAGATTGCTCACGATCCCTATTAGTGTTATCTCATCGATAGGGGGAGGGAAATTTAACATAGATCTTAATTGGATTTTTCCCTCAATTATCGCATTTTTGGAATGACCCCAAAGGATCATTGCCCCGTACAAAATACCTTTAATGTGCGAACATCAAATATGGATCGGTATGAAAATCAGGTATATTGTATACATCCTTTCAATACTTTTATTAATTGGCGTTTTTGTTGCACCAGTTGCAGCAGAAGAGAACCAAACGCCGGATGCAGGGACTACCTATTACAACGCTGGGATTAAGTTACTGAATTCAAATGAATATGAACGGGCTATTGCACTTTTTGACCAGGCCCTTGCATCAGATACAACAATGATCCGGCAATCTGATGCGCTTTTGTATACCTACCAGGGTAAATCGTATGCTTTAATTCATTTGAATAGATACGAAGATGCAGTCCAGACCATTGATGAAGGGTTGAAGGTCTACCCGAAGGATATCATGTTATGGAACAATAAAGGCTATGCATCCTATAATCTTGGAAAATATGCAGATGCTCTCAAATCCTACGATAATGCGCTGAGCATTGACCAGAACTACACTCCAAGCCTGGTCAACAAGGGCGACACACTCTACAAAATGGGAAGATTTACGGATGCTGTTGATGCCTACAGTAAAGCAAATGTAACAGATCCGGGCAACACAAAGGCAATGGAAGGGATCGAGAAGGCAAAGACCGCTGCAGCATCAGAAATTCCGCTCACTCCCATCGCCATCATTGTCATTCTGATAATAGTTTCCGGTGGTATAATCTATTACTTGAAATTCCGGAAACCAGCAGAAGAGAGACCTACAGAAAAGAAAACGAAAGAAAAGAAAAAATAACTCTATTTTTCGTTATTATTGGTCGTCAAGGCAAACGCTGCTGAAGTCCGTGACAGCATTGTCATACCTTCATTACCAGTATATACCTCTCCTTCTGCAAATGCTACCCGGCGCCCCTTGCGGATTACCCGGGCCTTTGCAACGATATCACCATCCTGTACTCCCTTGATGAAGCTTGTGGATTCAGAAATGGTTGCAATACCTTCAGTTCTGGAAAGCAAGGAGTACAGCGCAAGCGCCATTGCTTCATCAGCAATTGCTGCAAGAATCCCACCCTGCAACCACCCAACGCCATTATGCATTTCAGGGCGGACCTGCATTTTCAGTTCCGCGGTTCCCGGCTCAATGCTGATCACATCAATACCCATCAGGCAGAAAAACGGGTTGGCATATTTTCCGTCTTTTTTTATATTTTCCAGATATGACATTGTTCCTCTTACCTGATTTTAGCATAAAAAGGGATTAAGATTATCTTCAACACACTCCGGCAATCGGTTTATAAAGTCCGCAAAACGACGTATGGGTATGCAGGAACCAGAAATTAAAGAGATGCTCGCTGATTTGATCTGGCTTAATGCCCTCATTGCAACAGAACTCATTCAGGTCACCGAGAATACCTCGGCACTCCTCAGGAAATCCCCTCCACCGGAGAGCTGTATAAAAGAGCACAATACGCTCCGCCAGACTGCGCTTCAGATGGCAGATAAATACCGCCCTGGCACAATCCTTGCACACCACCTCGGCAAACACCAGTAATGTTATGGGTGTTCCCGCTGAAATCTACCGGCATGAACATTATTGGTGAAAACGGTTATCCTATAAATCTCCCGTTTATTACCATCAACACTCCTGGATGAACCTCATACTCAGCCGCTGATAATCAACGTACCGTATCATGACTCCCAAGCAAAACGAAAAATACAGTCTCGTTATCCCCGCTTATAATGAAGAGGAGCGGATAAGTCCCCTCTTTGATGCGATCACCGGATTTGAAGGTGAGCTTATCGTTGTATGCGACGGTACTGATGGGACTGCGGATGTAGTTGACCGGATCGCAACCCTCAGACATGACCTGAATATCCGTTGCCTCCGCTTTGATCACCGGCTTGGAAAAGGAGGTGGAGTTATTGAAGGTCTCATAGCTGCCCGGTCACCTCTTGTTGGATATTTCGATGCGGATGGTTCTACCGGTATTGATGAGATGGAACGCCTTTTTTTAATGCTTTCTGCTGCTGACGGTGTAATTGGTTCCCGCTGGGTGTCGGGATCAGCCCTGAAAATACGCCAGAGTTTCCTGCGACAACTTGAGAGCCGGGCATTCAACCTGCTTATCAGGATCCTGTTTGGTTTAGCCTACCACGACACACAATGCGGGGCAAAGGTATTTAAAAAATCAGCAATTGATGCAGTATTGCCAAAGATTATATCGAGGGGATTTGAATTCGATGTCGAACTGCTCTGGCGACTCAATCGTGCAGGATTCCATGTTATTGAAGTTCCTATTGCATGGCAGAATAAAGAGGACTCCCGGGTCCGGAAAAGTGATATGATCAGGATGCTTTCAGGTCTTTTTTGGGTCAGGTTTGGTAGTAAAAAACAATGATCCCTTCAACACTTGAAGAACAGAAAAAAGAGGCATTCCGGCTCTTTGAAGACGGTAGGTACGAGCAGTCATTGCAGATCTGTACTTCCCTGCTTGAAAACGGCAGGGATCCGGCTGTAGAAGTGCTCGCTGCGACAAACCTCTACTATACCGGAAAACTCGAAGATGCCGAAGTGTTTTTCCGTGATCTTGCACAAAAAATGCCGGATTCATCCTATGTCCACAGTTACCTTGCAAAAGTGCTTGAGGCTCGAAAAGATGAAGGGGCAATCGCAGAATTTGCAACAGCGGTTCACCTCGACCCTACGAACCAGGATGCTCTCAGGAGTTATGCAGCGTACCTCATCTCACACCATGATTACCGTGCGGCACTTCCTGTGTTGCGGCGCCTTGTACAGCAGGGGAAAAAACCCGGCGATGTTCAAAAGCTGATGCGTGTGCTTATTGAAATTGGCGAACCGGAAGAAGCACTCAAAACGCATGCCTTATTTGGAGAGGAAAGTGCAAAAACCCACGAATATATTGATGCCCTTATAGAAACCGGTAATTTCCAGGCCGCTGCCCAATCGGCATTGAGACTACACAGCGATTCAAAAGATCCCGCTCTGCTCCGCAAATATCTCGAAACTCTTTCACGATACGATGTCCCGGCATCACTTGAAGCATATTCTTCCTGCATTCAGGAAGATCCGGATGCAGAAATCCTGTTTGATTATATCCTGCTCTTACAATCAAAAGGGGATTATGGAACCGCCCTTGCTCTCATACCAACCCTCCTTGGACATGCACTGGTTCCGATATATCGCCTTTTGGAATGCGATCTCCTCGCGGCAATCGGCCAGAAGGAAAAAGCACTTGCTGCATATGAATCTTTGATCCGGGACGAACTGGCATCTAAAAATGATCTCGACACGCTCGTACTGATTATCAGCAAGTACCGCCAGTACCTGAAAGCTCATGTCCCTGATGATACTGCGACCCGGCGATTCCTCAATATCGTTTCAAAAGATGTGAATGTTGTAAGCCTTCTTGAGACCGCACGTTTCTACGAAGAACGAGGAAACGTTACCGAGGCACGATCCTGGTATTACCGGGCTTACAGGGCTGACTTTTTGGCCGGTGGTCTTGACTATGCAAAATTCTTATCAGCGCACGGGGAGGAGCGGGAATGCGAAAAAGTGATGCTGTATATCCTCTCCAATGTGAAAAAAAGCGCTGATATAGGGCGTGTGGCAGCTGTGATCCTGGATGAGCGGGGGAAGATGTACCAGTTAAAACGCTTAATGGAGCGGCTGATAAAAAAACTGGAGGAGAGACGGGCTTTGTTAAGCTCAGAGGACCTGGAACTGCTTGCCATTGCTTATTTTATTGCCGCAGCCAATGCTCAGGAAGAGATGGACTATGCAGGCTGCAAGTATTACTGTCTCTGCGGGATCGATGTAATGCCGGCATATGCCCACGCCATCGGGCTCGAGGATTACCTCCAGCTCATCAGAGGATGCAAGGAACGTTCAATTGCGGATCGACCGATAATGAATGCCCCCCAGACAAAAAAACGTTCAGTTACCATACCAAAAACACCGGTTATTACCGATCAACTCGGTCTTTCCGAACAGGAACAAAAAATTATTGAATTCCTCCGGTCGCACCGAAAAGCCAGCGAGATGGACCTGAGAAAACTTCTCGGTAGCCGCAGGGTGGTCGGTATGGTGAACCAGATCATCCAGAAAGCGGCATCGCAGGGGTTGTCACTGATTATCAAGAAAGGGGTTGGAGAGGATGGAGAAGTCTATGAATATACCGGAACCTGAACAGATGGACCGGCGCCGTCTCGAGAGCATCAATATCATCAATGCACTAAGACGGGGAACGGTTCCTGCAAGTGGTCTTGAACGTATTGCCGTTGGTCTTGATGTTGAAGAGGGTGTTATCGGAAAACAACTCGATTACGTTGCGCAGGGGGGCGGTGACACCAAATTTATCCGTGGGGAGTACGGGAGCGGAAAGACATTCCTGGTTGCACGGGCCCTTGAGATTGCACGTACCAAAGGTTTTGTCACCACCCATGTCGTCATATCTTCCTCAACGCCACTTTATAAACTCAAAGCGATCTACCAGCAGATTTGTGCAAACCTCAGAACAAGCGATGAGGAGCATGCTATCAAAACTATTATCGACAACTGGATCTTTTCTATTGAAGAAAGGTTACTTTCTGTTGGCGGGAGCGAAGCTGAAGATACAGCGCTTGAAGCCGCCACTGAACGGGAGATTGAGGCATCATTATCGGGGATCAGTGAAGTAAATTCTGCACTTGCGGCTGCTTTACGCACCTATTACAAAGCGAATAATGCCGGGGAATTCCAGCTCGCTCAGTCAGCTCTGGGGTGGATCTCTGCTGAACCCAATATAGGCAGGGACTTCAAACAGAAAGCTGGTATCCGGGGGGATATTGATGATACCATTGCCTTTATTTTCCTTCGCGGGCTTGTCGCCATCATCCACGGGGCAGGTTACCGGGGCATCGCAATTGCGGTAGATGAGATGGAAACCACACAGGGACTCCAGCGAAACCAGCGGGAAAAAGGTTACCAGACACTCGTGCAGATTATTGACGCGCTCGATCGCGGGGATATGTCGCGCTGCTACTTCCTGTTTACCGGAACGCCGGCGATGTATGATGGCTCACGGGGCATACGCTCCGTTCCCCCGCTCTATGACCGGATCAGTGTAGTTCAGACTGATGCCTACCGGAACCCCCGGCAGCCCCAGATTATCCTTTCGAAGTTTGACACCTCAAAACTCGAACTAGTTGCACTCAAAGTGGTGGATGTCTACGCACAGGCGTATGCGGAACCGGACCGGGAACGGATCTCGCACCGCTTCATTCGTGCGATGATCAAGAAAATTACTACGCGGTTTGGGGGAAGGGTCGATGTGATCCCAAGAATATTCTTAAAAGAATTCGTCGATGTTCTGGATAAATGCGAACTTTATGAGGACTATAATCCTGCAGATGCCTATGATTTTGATACAGAGCACCTGAAAGGAGAACTAAAAAAAGAAGAAGAGGCGGTGATGGTGGTCAAGTTCTGAACACATGGATATGACAAGGTTATACATAATAAAAGTACAACCTACCGGTATGAGAGGGGCATATCTGTTTTTAATTACCACAGCATTGCTGGGGTTATTAATCGCCCCCGTCGGAGCTGCAACAACACTTACTATCTCAGCATCACCCCAGCAGGCGCATATCGGTGATATTATCACGATAAACGGGACTGTCTCGGGTATTGCTACAATCGCTGTGTATCTTTTTGTGACAGGCCCTGATCTTGATACACGTGGGGTGACACTGGATAATCTCAATATCCCGGCAGGACGCGGATTATTCACTACTGCACCGGTACGGCTCAGTGATGGCAGCTGGATTTATACCTGGGATACATCGGTTATTCTTGGAACAATGACACCGGGAAAATACACCATCTATGTTGTAAGTTCTCCCGTCGATCGTTTAAGGAATGTAAGGGAAGACATGGCTACGGTTGATGTCGAGTTTATCGCTCCCGATAAACCCGTAACAGAAGCCCCGCTCGAACCAGCTGTCCCAATAATTGCTCTCATTATTGTAGGGGTTCTGGGATTATGTGCATCCCGGCAGCCGGAAAAAAGGAACTAGATTAATTATTTTACATTCTGAAAGGACTTTTTTTCACTTAACATTGGCGACGGATCCTGACTGACTGTGCGTGGGCATACAGACCTTCTGCTTCAGCAATTATCTCTACAATATCCCCCATGGCCTCAAGACCATCCCTGTCAATTATCTCAACGGATGCTGTTTTACAGAAGTGATTCACATCTAGTCCTGAGTAAGTCCTGGCATACCCAGCGGTTGGGAGCACATGGTTTGTCCCCACCGCATAATCGCCACAGGCAACTGCCGAGTAGCGCCCGACAAAAATCGCACCTGCGTTTTTCACCCGGGTGATCACCGTAAGGGGATCGGCAACCTGTATAGAGAGGTGTTCCGGGGCTATTGTATCAGAGGCTTCTATTGCTTCCTCCAGAGTGCTTACGATGGTGTAACCGGAGTTTTTAAGGGACTGTTCGATGATCTCTTTTCTGGGTGCACCTTTTGTCAAATCTTCAATCTCACGACCGACTTTTGCAGGGAGAGATTTATCAGTCGTAATCAGGATACATGCGGCATTCGGGTCATGTTCAGACTGAGCAAGGATATCAGCAGCAACAAAGCGTGGATCTGCAGTCTCATCAGCAATGATCCCGATCTCGCTGGGACCTGCCGGGAAGTCAATCTCCGCATGTTCACGCAGCATCATCTTTGCGAGGGTTACGTACACATTTCCGGGACCGACAATTTTTTGCACCGGCCTAATCGATTCGGTGCCTAGCGCCATTGCGGCAATTGCCTGTGCACCACCGGCATTATAGATCTCGTTAACACCGGCTATATCCAGTGCTACAAGCGTTAACGGTTTAATGGGAGGCGGGGAGCAGGCACAGATCTCCTTTACTCCTGCTACACGGGCCGGTACTGCACACATCAGGGCGGATGACGGGTAGGCTGCCCTGCCACCGGGAATGTAAAGTCCTACGCGGTTCAAAGGGGTGATCTTGACACCCAGTACAATACCGGGCTCCATTTCCTGCAGCCAGAGGTCACGCGGTTTCTGCAGTTCGTGGAAACGTTCGATGCGTGCGTGTGCTTCGACGAGGCTTTCGATGATCTGTGCGTCAACTTTTTCATACGCTTCCTCGCGCTCGTCATCTGGCACTGCAATATCAGTCAGTATACAATGCTTCTTTGCAAGATCTTTAAGTGCTGCATCCCCCTCATTCTGCACACGGCCAATGATCTCCGTAACAATAGCGCGAGCATCTTCAAGACTTGACTTCCTGCCCGCGAGCCATGCATCGATCCCGACTGCCTTCCACATAGTGCCAATAGCTACGACAGGAAAGATTGTTAAAGTTTCGTTATGGAAAATGAG
>WSSedL1B2DRAFT_1000059_pt1 | contig 17374 bp, 22 predicted proteins | sample WetSurSiteL1Bulk_FD_9470 | JGI IMG/M metagenome (IMG submission 9470)
TGATGTATTTATGCTCATGAAAGACATACATATCAGGAGTCAGGATTATTATAAAATCACGATAAGGAGAGGTGGATTTTGGCAGATACGATGCAACCGATGGACCAGCGCGAACTGATGACACTCCAGCATTACTTAAAAGAATACGGGCAGCAGGCCGAAATTTTTGTCAGCCAGCTAGACATGCTGGAGAACGGAAGGATGGAAGCACATGCTGCAATCGAGGCCCTTGAAGCATTGCGTGAGAGCGAAGATGCTGTTGTCCTCTTACAGATTGGCGGGGGAGCAAGTGTCCGGGCAAAGGTCCTCGAACCCGATAAAATCCTTTTGAGTATTGGCGCAGAAGTGGTTGTCGAGCGTTCAAACAAGGATGCAGTGGAATATTTAAAAGAACGGCTCATCGAGATGGAGGCTTCGCAAAAGCGGGTTTCTGAAACGCTCAATCACCTGCAGTCCCAGATGAACGAGATCAATAAACGACTCGAGAGCGGGTACCAGCAATCCGCCGCAGCCAATCAGGACCAGGATTAACGGGGCATTTTTTCACATGTTCGGGGGACTTAAAGAAAAGCTGCAGGCAGCCAGGAACCGGCTGGGGAGCAGTATCCAGGGATCCGCTGCAGCCCAGGCACCCCCCGCAGCAGAAACAAAGCCAGGCAAAGCACCTCAACCGGCAGCATCACAAAAAACACCCTCACCTGCAGCACCGTCATTTACCGACAAGGTGAAGATCCTCATCGTCGACCGGGAACTGGTCGTTTCTGAAAAAGACCTTGCAGAAGCACTCTCCGAACTCGAAATGACGTTGCTTGAGTGCGATGTCGCATTACAGGTTACCGATGCCATCATTGCCAGCGTCCGCACAACCCTTATCGGGAAGCACCGCAAGATCGGTTCTTCCATTGACGACCTTGTTGTCGGGGCATTGAAGAGTGCGTTACTCGAAGTCCTCGGTACTGGCTTTGATCTGGTGCAGTATATCAAAACCCATCCCCACCCGGTAAAGATCCTGTTCACCGGCGTGAACGGCACCGGCAAGACTACCACCATTGCAAAAATCGGATTTTTCTTAAAAAAACAGGGATTCACCGTTGTCATCGGCGCCGGGGATACGTATCGTGCCGGGGCAATTGAACAGATTGGGGTGCATGCTGAACGCATCGGGATAAAAATCATCCAGCACCAGGAAGGAGCCGATCCGTCCGCCGTGCTCTTTGATACCGTCCAGTATGCAGTCTCGCACAAGATCGATGTCGTGCTTGCCGACACAGCAGGACGGTTTCATACCAAATCCAACCTTATGAACCAGCTGGAAAAGATAAAGCGGGTAATGAAACCTGACCTCGTAGTCTATGTGGACGAGGCAGTGGCAGGCAATGATGCAGTAGTCCGGGCAGCGGAGTTTGAACGGACTGTTGGGGCAGATGCCGTCGTACTCACCAAGGCGGATATGGATTCCCGTGGCGGTGCAGCTATTTCGATTGCCCATACCATTGGAAAACCACTGATGTTTCTTGGCACCGGGCAGGGGTATGATGATATAATTCCCTTTGACCCCGTGCAGGTAGTAGAAGAACTCCTCGGGAGTGATGCCTGATGCTTGATAACCTTTCAACATCGCTCAAAGACGCGTTAAAAAAGCTTGCCGGAAAATCGGTGATCGACCGGGCAGCAGTCGATGAACTCATCAAAGACCTCCAGCGGGCCCTGATCTCCTCTGACGTCAATGTTAAGCTCGTCATGGAACTCAGCAAAGCGATCCGCACCCGCTCGCTCGATGAGCAGCTGCCAAAAGGCACCAATGTCCGGGAACATGTTCTGCGGATCGTCTACCAGGAGCTGGTCCGCCTCGTCTGGGCATCTGCAGATGTTAAACTTGAGCCGCAGACCATCCTTATGGCGGGGTTGCAGGGCAGCGGTAAGACCACGACAACAGCAAAACTCGCCCGCTATTTCCAGAAGAAGGGGATGAAAACCGGTGTGATCTGTGCCGATACTTTCCGGCCCGGTGCGTATGACCAGATCTCAACGCTTTGTGCAAAGATCAATGTACCCTGCTTTGGCAACCCGCAGGAAAAAGATGCCCTGAAACTGACCCGGGAAGGGCTCGAAGCCTTAAAAGACCGAGAACTGGTCATCGTCGATACGCAGGGGCGGCATGCTCTCGAAGCGGATCTTATCCAGGAGATCATCAAGATCAATACCATCACCAAAGCGACCCACCGCTGGCTCGTGATCGATGCAGCACTTGGCCAGCAGGCAAGTGAACAGGCACGGCGGTTCCACGAAGCGATCAATATTGACGGGGTGATTATCACCAAGATGGACGGTACCGCAAAAGGTGGCGGTGCCCTGTCAGCGGTTGCCGAAACAAAAAGCGGCATTGTGTTTATCGGCAGCGGGGAAACAATCGAAGACCTCGAGCGTTTTGATCCCGACGGGTTCATCTCCCGCCTGCTGGGGATGGGCGATCTCAAGGCTCTCATGGAACGGGCTGAAGAAGCCATCAAGGCGGATGATGTTGATGTCAACGCGATGATGAAAGGGAAGTTTACCCTCCGTGACATGTACAAACAGCTGGAAGCACTCAACAAGATGGGACCGCTCAAGCAGATCATGGGCATGCTCCCGATGGGCAACATGGAACTTCCCGAAGGAGTGTACGATGTGACCAGCACCAAGATGGTCCGTTACCGGATAATCATGGATTCGATGACCGCCGGAGAACTCGATGACCCTACTCTGATCAACAGTTCCCGCATGCAGCGGATTGCCCGGGGTGCTGGTTCAACGCCGGATGAAGTGCGGGAACTTATCAAGTACTACAAGATGATGCAACGTACCCTGAAAGGGCTGCGGGGTGGCGGTGGAAAATTCAACATGCAGCGCCTGATGAAACGCTTCTCAGGAATGCAGTGAGATGACCTCGTTTGCAATAATCGGGCATCTTGCCCGGACTGACGGGAGTTTTTCCCTCAATGATCTGCCGGGCAGCGGAGGACGCATGGATGTCCTGTGCCGGTGCGTGAACACCTCCCTCTTCCTTTCGCATGACCTGCGCAGGGACGTGGATTGTTACCTGGTACTCTGCGGGGAACCGGCCGCACCCAAGACCATCAGGTTTTCGGGAAATGCTGTGCGGTCACTATCTCCTGATGAACGGAGTGCCGGAGCATTGATTAAAAAAACACTTGATATTCCCACAGGAAGTGAGTTCCGTGAGGCAGCACCAGGAATATCCGTGCGAAAAGGAGGTCTTGCACGGCTTATGACAGAACATACGTTTGCCGTGCTGGACGAAACGGGAAGCGATATCCGGACTGCAGGGCAGCTCCCGGATGCCTTTATCCTCTCGGATCACCTGAATTTTACCGATGAGGAAGAAAAGATGGTTGCAATGTGCCCCCGGTACTCAGTCGGACCTGCATGCCTGCATGCCGATCATACGATTACCGTAGTGCACAATGAACTGGACAGGAGAAAGGCTCAATGGACATCAATGAACAGGTAACATCAATACTTACCTACGGGGAATGCTGTGACCACTGTCTCGGGCGGTTCTTTGGCAAGCGCTCCCATGGGCTCACGAACGATGAACGGGGGCGGAGCCTCGTTATTGCACGGGCCATTGCCGAGAATAAACCCTATACAAAATTTACCGGCACCTGCTGGGTCTGCGGGAATTTTTTTGATACGGTGCCGGAGTGGGCAGACCGTGTTGCAGCAGCAGTCCAGGGAATCGAGCATACAACTTTCCTGATAGGCTGCCGTGTCCCGCCGCTCATTGCCGAGAATGAAGAGATGGTCTGGAGCGATCTCTCGCTTTCCGAACCGGAACCGTTTAAATCAGAAGTAAACCGTGAAGTTGGCAAAGCAGTGGCTGTTCTGACTGGGAAAACAGTTGATTTCAAGAGACCTGATATTGTGATCCTCCTCGACCCGTTATCCGGCACAACAGAAGTGCAGATCAACTCGGTCTTTTTCTACGGGAGGTACCAGAAGTTTGAGCGGGGCATCCCGCAGACGCACTGGGACTGCCGTTCATGCAAGGGCGCCGGCTGCGAAAAGTGCAATTTTACCGGTGCGCAGTACCTGGACTCTGTCGAGGAACTGATCGGCAGGCCGGTCGTCACCGCGTTTGATGGAAAAACTGCGGTGCTTCATGGTGCCGGACGGGAAGATATTGACGCACGGATGATTGGCACGGGACGACCGTTCATCCTGGAAGTTGTTGAACCAAAGCGACGCTCCGTCGATCTGGCCGAGCTGGAAAAGGAGATTAACCGCACTGCAGAAGGGAGGGTTTCAGTTTCGATCAAACGCTGGAGCGATCGGTCGGAAGTGGAAACCCTTAAATCAAACAAAGCGCATAAAAAATACAGGATCCTGGTCGAGGTTGACGGTGGACTATCAGCGGATGAGTTCCAGAATGCCTTAAAAACCTTGCAGGGTGTCACAATACACCAGCGCACACCCGAAAGGGTCGCTCACCGGAGAGCAGACAAGATCCGTGAGCGAACGGTCCTCGATATTGAGTATGCAGGCGAAGAAGACGGCAAATTTGTTGTAGAAATTCTTGGCGAAGCAGGACTCTACATCAAAGAACTCATATCCGGGGACGGGGGAAGAACCCGTCCAAGTCTAGCCGAGATCCTGAATAAATCGGCGCACGTATCCAGCCTCGATGTCGTGCAGGTAGAAGGAGCAAAGGAGGGAGATTAACATGGCACATCACAATGGACCAAGAAAGAAAACACGATATAAATTCAAGAAAGATTTAAGAGAGCGCGGGCTTCCGCCGGTGACCTGTGTCATCCAGAACTTTGACATCGGCCAACAGGTACATATTGTCTGTAATCCCAGCATCCAGAAGGGGATGCCACACCGCCGCTTCCACGGTTTGACCGGGACTGTTCTCGGCAGGCGCGGACGGGCGTGGATGCTCACCATCCGTGACGGCAATGCAGATAAAATTGTCATTGCGCGACCACAACATCTAAAAGCACAAAAGTAAATTCTCTGTCAGGTGATTGGCATGAAAGTGAAGGGTATCATTAGCGAAGAGAGGGTTACACTCCCTGCGGTGCGCAGCACCCTGTTAGGAGTGGAATCGGAACGTATTGCAGCGGAAAAGGAGATGTCATACGAGTTCCGGCGCAGTATCGAGCATGCCAATAAACTTGCAAAGACTTCTCCTGAAAAAGCAGATGCACTCGTTGCAGAACTGTTAAAAATGGAGAAGATGAAGCCCGAGATCGCCTACCGGATCGCAAACATCATGCCAAAGACCCGGGACGAAGTGCGGGCAATCTTTGCAAAGGAGCGGTATAACCTCACTCCTGATGAACTCGATAAAATAATCGAACAGGTGATGGCACACTTCTGAGGTGTGACTAAATGAAGGCGGATAAAAAAGAGATCAATGCGATTGTACTGGATGTGCTAATGAAAGGACATCCGGAAGATCCCCGTCCTCCCTTTAAAAGAGAGCCTTTAGTCCAGGCTGTAGGTCTCGAACAGTTCAAGCTTCTTGAGCTTGTCCCCAAGCTGACGACACCCATTGAACTCTATGAACAGGTCTATATCGGGGATGGCGAGCGGGAAAAAATTGAGCGGGTGAAACGCCGTATCGGGTACAATGACCTGACACCAACTGCCCGTTCAGAACTCCCCTTTATCATCGCAAAGGTGATAAAAGACCGTGAACCGGACTTTGTCGCCTTCTTCAATAAGGCAATCTCGATAACCCCGAAACTGCATATGCTCCACCTTCTCCCGGGCATTGGCAAGAAACTGATGTGGGAGATTTTAGAAGAGCGCAATAAAAAGCCGTTTGCGAACTTTGCGGACATATCGGCCCGGATTAAATCGATCCCGCACCCGGACAAGATGGTCCAGCTGCGGGTGTTGGAAGAACTGCAGGACCCTGACGTAAAGTATCACGTATTCACGTCACGATGAAAGCGTATCACGACCAGCATTTCCTTGTTGACTTACAAGCTGTCCAGCGTATAGCTGATGTCGCTGACATAAAAGGCAGGCAAGTCCTGGAGATTGGGCCAGGGAACGGGGCTCTCACCCGCGCCCTGCTCCAGAGGGGTGCAATCGTGCACGCAGTCGAGCTTGATAATCATCTCTGCGAAGGATTGAAGGATACTTTTTCTGAAGAGATTGCACAAGGGCAGCTTACCGTTGAACAGGGCGATGCGACCCGTTGTGACCTTCCTCATTTTGAGATGGTTGTATCCAATCTCCCGTATTCTGCTTCTTCCAAGATTACCTTCCGCCTTTTGCATATCGGGTTTGAAGAAGCGGTTCTGATGTACCAGAGCGAGTTTGCGGACCGTATGGTGGCACCGGCAGGGACCAAGGATTGCGGGCGGCTCTCGATTATGGTGCAGACCTATGCAACAGTACAAAAATGCTTTAAATTACCCCCCAACTGTTTCTCGCCAAAACCCCAGGTCCATTCGACCGTGGTAAAAATCGTTCCGCGGGAGCAGCCCATCTTTCCTGTCAACGACCGGAAACGGTATTCTGACGTCGTAAGGGCGCTCTTTTCCCACCGGCGAAAAACCGTCCGCAACTGTTTAAAAGGTTCTGCCGGCATGCTGGATCCCGGGTGGGTGCACCGGGTGATTGAATCATTGCCAGAAGAGATCCTCAAAAGCCGGCCGGAAGAATTGTACCTCGAAGATTTTGCGACGATCGCAAATCTCCCATAACCAATCTTTTTTATCACTTTTTCACTATCATTGTAATACCAGGGTTCTTCTCTGCTTCTTCAAGCGCAAAGTTCGGAATAAAAACGCAGAATTTGTGCCAATTTCTCATAATCCGACCTGTATTACCGCTTGCGATCGAATGTGGATAACCAATAAAAAACGGCATGAATTTGTGAAATAAACTGCCGGCGAGTTTATGAAAACTCAGGCTGGTTTGACTTTGTCTGCTTGATTTTACCCTTATTTATCGCAAGGTCAGTTCCCTCAAAAAGATTTGAAGGCAGAACACCTATACTATCATACGAGTCTCTTCATGTCTCATGATCCATCCCAGGTCTACAAACCCGAAGCTGACACCTACCTCTTGCTGGATGCAGCACGGGCGGAAGTGAAGGCAGGCGACCGGGTTCTTGAAATCGGTACCGGTTCCGGTCTTATCGCCGCTGAACTGGCAAAGGTTACCGGGGTGGTTGCAACTGATATCAACCCGCATGCGGTTCTGTGTGCCAGAAAAAGAGGCGTTGACGTGGTGCGAAGCGATCTTTTATGTGGGATCCGGAGCACGTTTGACCTTATCGTGTTCAACCCCCCCTATCTCCCGACCCAACCTGAGGAGATGATCGATGACTGGCTTGAACATGCACTGAATGGCGGCCTGAACGGTCGTACGGTCATAGAGCGGTTCTCCGAAGATTTAGGAAGGGTAGTTGCACCGGGCGGTAGGATTTTACTGTTAATTTCTTCACTCACCGGGCTGCCGGAAGTTCGGGACCTTTTTTTTAAAGAGGGGTTTGTTTCAGAAATACGGGTAAGGCAAAAGGTTGAGGATGAGACCCTGTATGTGCTGAAAATTGTCCGGAAGGATTAGACGTTAAAAATTAAAAATGGAAAATTCCTGTGCAGTTCCTGATTAAACGCGCTTTTTAAAACCACAAAAACATTTCATAAACCACGATAATGCATGCAAAATTCCATTCCCATAAGGTGGACGGTTCCATGAGCGTCTCGTGCTGCTACAGAGACACCCGGAAATACCGTTTGTAATTTACGTTTGGATCCAAGGGTGCAATTGAGTTCAAATTCAGATGTTATCCCTTAATTTAACCACTCGACCCGTTTTTTATCTTAATATTGAGGAAAAATAGTTATTGGAATTATAACTATTGTTTGATAAGAGATTAAAAAATGTTCACCAAACTCGAAGCTGAAAAATACACGAGCACCAATTACCTGCTCAACACGACAGAGATTAGTTACAATGAATTTGTTGAGAGGATCCAGGAGATTGTAAACGACCAGCAAAAGGAAGTTGAACATTTCAGCAGTATGCGGGAGAGAGCAGAAAAGGAAGGCCTGAAACTTGCCGCCACGCATTATTCAAAAAAGTACATGGAAATTTATGACCGGTACATGGACAATCTTGACATCCTGGAACTTGGAGAGGAAATGAAAGACAGTGTTATTTTTTTAATGACCGGGGCAGTCCCCTCTTTTGTCTATGTTGGCAGGAAGAAAAAGCAGGAGCACGAGGCGGCAAAAGAAGACTTAAAATTGATCTATTTTTAAAAGATCTCTATCCGAGAAGGCATCAGCCATAAAAAAAATAATCCGGTATTTTCCCTGAATTTTTTATCACCAGTTATACAATCAGCCGTTTTCTCATGAGGTTGATCGCAATTATACAGAAGATTACTGTTACTGCAATAATCCATGCAAGNTGAAGCACCAGCACACTGGCAATTTCAGGNAGGGTGAGCATACGCATGATGGCAACAAGGTGGGTCAGCGGGAAGAAGATAAGTGCAATATACTGGAAGGCCACCGGCAAGAGGGTAAGCGGGAAGAACGTGCCCGAGAACAATGCCATGGGCGTAATGAACAGGAACGAGGGATAATTCAGGGTATCGATGCTGGGCGTAATTGCGGTAAAGCACATCGCGATACCGCCAAACATCAGCCCGCCCAAAAACGCAAGCGGGATGGCAAGCAGCGATGTGGGAAGTGAAATAACGCCAAAGGCAAAAAATACGGGAAGCATGATGATGACATACAACAGGCTCCTTGTTGCCCCCCAGAGGAGTTCTCCTGCGATTACATCCTCGATCGAGAGCGGGGTTGCGATCATCGCATCAAAACTTTTCTGGTAATACATCCGTACATACGACCCGTACGTGCACTCGAAGAATGCCGAGTTCATCACCGAAATGGCAAGGATTGCAGGTGCGATAAAGTTGACATACGGGATGCCATCGATCTGCTGCACATAGCTGCCGATCCCCATACCGATGGCAAAGAGATACAGGAACGCCTCGATCAGCGGGGGGAAAAAATTAACCTTCCAGGTCCGGAAAAAGACCACGAGGTTCCGGTGCCAGACTTTCCACGCCCGACGGCTGATCCGGGGAACTGACCAGGAGGTGTACATGATTACTCCTTTAACTTCCTCCCGGTCAGTTTGAGGAATACATCCTCAAGAGTTGCAGGGCGTGTCAGCACTTTGTGTGGTGAACACTGGTCAAACAGGATTTTAGCAATCTCACGGGAAGAATCCGTTGCCACCTGCACACTATCGCCGATCACTTCAAAGGGGATACTGTTTTTTTTAAGGCAGGAAAGCACTTCGTCTGTTTTTTCTATTTCCACTATTTCGTTTCCGACATACTGCTTCACGAGATCCACGGGGGTCCCCTCAACAAGAATTTTCCCGTTATCCATAATGACAAGACGGTCACAGAGTCGTGCAGCTTCGTCGAGATAGTGCGTGGTAAGAATTATAGTATTGCCCTGTGCCTGGAGCAATTTCAACCGCTCCCAGATCAGGTGACGTGCCTGCGGGTCAAGCCCGATGGTGGGTTCGTCAAGGATAAGGAGGTCCGGGTTATTGACCAGAGCACGGGCAAGGATTAACCGCCGTTTCATTCCCCCGGAGAGTTTCTCCACCGTAACATCCCTTTTTTCCTGTAACTGCACAAATTCAAGGAGTTCCTCAGCTTTTTTTTGGGCAAGGTCAGGAGGAATATCAAAATACCGTGCGTAAGTGAACAGGTTACCGTAGCAGGAAAAGTCAGGGTCGAGATTTGTTTCCTGCGGGACGACACCAAGCCGCTGTTTGATCTCTGCCGGAGAGGTATCCGGGTCCATGTCAAAGACCCTGACAGCACCCGAGGTTCGGGGCGAGACACACGCGATTATTTTCATGGTGGAGGTTTTCCCCGCCCCGTTCGGACCCAGAAAGCCGAACACTTCCCCTTTGTTTACCGCAAAGGTAATCCCATCCACTGCGCTGATATCACCAAATTTTTTTCTCAGGTCCTGCGCCTCGATGATACCTGGCATCGACTCTCCCTAATAAACCAGTAATTCGGCATGGATCCATAAAAATCCACACGCTGCAATGCACTGGTACGAATTTCCGATAAATGCAGATGTAAAAAATAACCGGTAAGAAAGGGAGTCGTTGTCGTAATGGGTACATACAATTGATCAACAACCATGAGATAAAACCGCAGGAGCAACAAGAGAAAAAGTGAACATGATTAAGGTATCAGGGTCTTGCCTGGATTTTCCTTACTGCCGCTTCTGCTGCCTCACGGACCTCTGAAAAGACGTCTGTATCACGAATTTTTGTTAAAGGCCCCACGGCACGTTTGTCACCGAGTTTCCCCAGTACTTCAGCAGCGCCGATCCGGACGGTTATCTCCTTATCGTTGAGACAGTTGATAAGCGGAATAACTGCACCGAGGTCTTTAATCCTGCCAATGGCAGCAATGGCAGCTTCCCTGACCATGGGGTCCGGATCGTCAAGTGAGGAAATTAATGCCGGAACAGCTGACGAATCTCCCAGTCTTCCCAATGCCTGTATGACTTCACAACGGACACCTGGATGGGTATCATTGCATGCCTCAATCAGGAAGGGAATCGCCGACAGGTTAGCAGATTTTCCTAATTGTACTGCTGCTTCCCGCCGTTTTTTTATAACCGGGCCCCGCAGTTGGGATACCAGGAGTGAAATGTCGTGCATACAAAAGGACAATTAATGCTGGCACTCGCCGCCACCTTCATACGCGGCGATAACCTTCTGTGCCATTTCAGGAGAGATGCGGTCATGGACAAGGTGCACGAATGCTTCAACATCTTCAACCGGGAGGCAGCCCATACTCTCCTCACCCTGCTGGATCATTTCGACAATATAGATCAGTTCATCGTCAGAGAGCCGGTTGATCCGCTGAATATAATCGTCACTGTCCTGGGCGAAATGGTTTGAGACCGGGGGGAGGATCGAATGGAACATGTGTCCCGATCCCGAGCAGGTGAGGTCGTCGCATTCAGGAGCAAGTTTTTTTAATATCGCAATATCCTTTTCAGAAAGTTCCCGTGGCATGATATTTTTTTGTCTCTGGTACATTATTTCGCTGGCTTTGGAATAAACGTACGGGAAGGACACCGTTCACTTTCACGGTCGGGCGTCGTCTCACCATTGATCCGGCAGATGCCCTGGGCCGGGGTTTTTGGCGTATAACTCACACAGTCAGCACAGGTTGGCATATAGTTCCATCTTGACAGGAAAGGAAATAGAAGTATTGCTCAAAATAAGATGAAAAAATAATCAGAAGTATTTGCCGAGCCAGTTCTTAAGACCGGCAAACATACCGCCGGACGATTTGGTCTTCTCGGACTTTTTACTGGCTGGTGGTGTTGGACGGGAAATCGTCCGCTTCGGTGCCGGGGCTTCACGTGGTGGAATATCCTTAATCATTCCCTGTGGTTCATCATCCATTGGCTCAAAACCCCATGCAAACCCGATCTTGTAGGCATTCTCGTTCTGCCGGATCCAGTTCGAGGCATTCATATACCCACGGTCTTCTGCTTTCTTGATGGTATCCTGGTGGTCCTGCGTGAAATGAATCTCACGCTGGAGGGCGATTAGCTCTTCGTATACCTTTTTTGGGACTTTGATTTTCTCCCTGCTCATAACTCCTCATATAGGGATATGCTGGGATACGATATTTAATGCTTCTTAAAAAAGTGATAAAAAAGGCATTTAAACGGAAATCCTTGTTCGGGGAAAAGATATCAGGGAAAAAATGTTTTTTAAAAGAGAGGGAAGCCTGGACAAAGTTCCCGTTATCGTGCATATGCTTCGACAAGGTCCCGTGCAGTAATAATTCCGGAGATCTGCTTCTTTTTCATCAGGGGCAGCCTCCTGACATGCTGTGCAGCCATAATCTTTGCCGCTTCATGGATACTGATACCTGCAGCAGCAGTTTTCAGGGGAAACGAAGCGGCTTTGCCGACAGGAGTATCGAGTGATTTTTCAAAAACAAGGAATTTTGACAGGAGGTCGCGTTCGGTAAATATGCCGGCCGGCTTTCCACCACGTTCAACAATGACACTCCCGATCCGTTTCTTTCCCATGATGCCGGCAACAGTCTCCACGGGTTCATCATCACTGACACTCACGACCTCTTTTGTCATGAACTCATCAACCCCAAGCGATGTCTCCGGAGCATCCGGCATCTCCCGGATCAGGTCAGATGCGGTAATAACACCTGCAAGCTCCCCGCATTCAAAGACTACCAGCCTGCCTTTCTTATGGATCATGGTCCGTGCAGCCTCCCGTATCTCAAGGGTAGGGCAGATCTTGATCAGCGGGTAGGACATGACATCTTCAACGAGTGTAGTCTCAAGGTCATGGCCGCCCGCAAGCACTTTTGAGAGCACATCCCGCTCGGTCACAATCGCTACNGGTGTCATGAATTTCATGACAATAAGGCTGCCAATATGCCGTTCGCCCATGATCCTGACCGCTTTTGCCATAGGTGTGTCAGCAGTCGTAGTGAATACATCCCGGCTCATGATGTCTGACACCTTCATGTGGCGTTTATAATCCTTATATGCACTATCAAGCACGCTTGGAAATCCGATCCCATGTTTTTCAGGTCCGGTCACAATGTTCACCCCATGTGAGAATTTTAGTTCCAGAAAATAAATATTTCGGTGCCAATAAAAATCGGAGGAAAAATAACTGTTACAAATTTGATGCGACCGGGCATTCGATTTCTTATTTTATTGACGGATTTGTACCGATAGCTGGTTTTGAACCTGCTTCGACCTCCTGCATGTCCTCCTCCCCTATTGCGTAATATTTCTTGAGAATGTTGCGCACTTTCTCGGATTCGATCCACCCGATATCGATCTGGGTGATAATCCGGTCGATTTCTTTTGCCTGGATCAAGACTTTGTTTGCGATATCTTCAGCAAGCATGCATGTCAGCCCGATGATAACCGCAAGCGGGTTTCGGATGTGGTCACCAAGGATGGCAAACTGCTCGATGTTCTTCTCGATCTGTTGTAACGCCTTGCGCTGTGCCACCTCCATCTGTATACGTTCGGTGATGTCCACCATAGTACAAACAATATGGTTATCCGGAAGTATCCCTGATGAGAGGAGTACCCAGCGGACTTCTGATGTTTTTGACTTAAAGCGAGTCTCAAAATTCTCAAAACCCTTTTCTTTTACCCTGGCAAAGAAATCATCACGCTGGGATGTGTCGACCCATAGATCAGAAAACGAGACATCACGTATCTCCTCCGTGGAATATCCGAGGATTGAAGCAAACCGCTGGTTCACCTCCATGATAGAGAAATTGTTGACATCGATCAAGCCTGTACCCACTTCGGAATTGTTGAAAATACTCCGGTATTTTGCCTCACTCTTCTGCAGGTTCAGGGCAAGGCTTGAGACTACTGCAGCTACACCGACAAGGATGATGGCCTTAAAAGCGCCGTTTACCAGTTCCAGCGGAGACCCGTTCAAAAGGAAAAAAATCATGGTCAGGTAAATAACAGTCATAAGAAGCGCAAACATCATCCCTTTCTTCGGGTACCAGTAAGCGGTAATAACAACCGGGATGAAAAACAGACCCCCAGCGACCTCTGTCATGCCAAACGACAGGCTGAAAATATTGACAAGAATAACAAGGATTGTAATGCAGACGATAACGAAGAACCANCTTCCGATAATTTCCGTTATTTCGGGATCCTGGGTGGTTGCCATTACATATCATCCAATTTTTGAGTATTTTTTAGTCAGTCTCGCAATTTCTTAATTTACTCACTAAACTATTATAAGTTAACAACTTATAAAGAGCGATTGATAATTGTTATAATGAGTCAATCACGACCAACATATTTCATCATTATGCAATACTGTTTTTTATCACGGTTCTTACGTACGAGATATTAGTATGAAATGTAAAAAATGTGGGGCCTGTTGCCGGTTCATTGCACTCGAACACACTAACCCGGGAAAAAAACATCTGGAGTATTATGATGCCAGAGGGTGGACCTATGATCCTGAAACCGATATCGTCTGGATTCCGTCCCTCTGCCCGCATCTTCTTCCTGATAATACCTGCAATATATACAAAGACCGGCCTGAACAATGCAGGTTATATCCCAAACGGACGCCCGGATTAGTGGTTCCTCCCGGTTGTGCGTTTGAAAAAAAGACCGTCAATATACGTTAGTGGATTGAAATCGTTAAGAGAACTTTTTTTTGGTAATCTCTATATCCTTATGAATATACGCTTATTTGACCAGAAATATGTCGCCGTCGCTACCTGAGCCTGCAGGCCTGAAACGGGAGATTGGTCTTTTTGGAGCCACAGCGCTCGGCATCGGAGCGATCATCGGGTCAGGAATATTCATTGTAACCGGTATCGTTGCCGGGCTGGCAGGGCCGGCAATGATTATCTCTGTTCTGATCGCCGGCATTATTGCTCTCTTTTCTGCACTGAGCGTTGCAGAACTCAGTGTATATCTCCCTGAAGAAGGTGGTACCTACGCGTACGCCCAGAAACTTATTTCACCTTTTGCGGGATTTATCGCCGGCTGGATCTGGGTATTTTCCAATATCTTTGTCGGAGCAGCAGTCTCATTGGGATTTGCCCACTATTTTGCTACCCTGTTCCCGGCGCTACCGTTAAAAGGTATCGCGGTGCTGATCTGCCTCATATTTCTCCTCATCAACTATATCGGCCTGAAAGAATCTACCATACTCAATAACCTGCTCGTCACATTCAAGGTACTTATTCTGCTGTTTTTTATCGCCTTTGGCCTCGGATTTTTCAGCACCACAAACCTTACCCCGTTTGCACCTTCGGGAATTTCAGGAATTCTTGGTGGCGCCGCACTCATCTTTTTTGCCTATACCGGCTTTGCCCGTGTGACGATCATGGCTGAAGAAGTACAAAACCCAAGGGTTACCATTCCACGCTCAATCTACCTCGCGCTCGCTATCTCAACGGTGCTTTACATCTTCGTCAGTGTAATTGCCGTTGGGCTTGTCGGTTCTTCTGCTCTTTCACAGTCCGGATCTCCCCTAGCCGATGCAATCAGGGTTACTGGCAGTTCTCCAGCAGTACTTCTCATATCAACCGGGGCAATGATCGCGACCGCAAGTGTGCTGCTGACGACTATCATGGGAATATCACGGATTGTGTTTGCGATGTCACGAAAGGGAGACCTCCCGGCCTTTCTTACTTATATTCACCCTCGGTTCAACACCCCGCACTACGCAATCTGGATCTCAGGGGCATGCATGATTGCAGCAATCCTTCTTGCCGACCTGACGCTGGTTGTCGCGGTCAGCACGTTTGCGATGCTGGTATTTTACCTGATAGCAGATATCGCTGCATTCAGGCTTCCTTCAGATTTCCAGAAGTATCCCCGTATTGTCCCTGTTATTGGTGCGGTCTCCTGTATCGCTCTGATTGGTTTTCTCACCATCAATTCATGGATAATCGGTTGTCTCGGCCTGGTGATCGGAATTGTGTATTACGCAATAAACCGACACTTTACCACGGTATTTAAATTTTAAAATTCCATGCTTGGATAATGTCGCACCCGACTTCTGATGCTGCGATTTACAGAGCCACTGCAGATATTCCCATCGAGAAACTGATACGTGAGGAATTGTCTTTAGTCAGGAAAAGCCGGGCCGGCCTGATGACAGACCAGGGTCATCCCCGTATTCATTCAGGAGTTATTCTTGGGTGTATTGGTATCAATTTGATCTATTTTCTTTACCGGCCTGACTACTTTGTTCTTTTTATTGCTGCCAGTTTCTACGTCAATATGTATTATTTTATTATCGTTCTTGTACTCCAAAATGTCCAGAAAAGTTCCGGCACAAAAACTGATCTCTCCCAGTTCCGGAACCGGCTAAAAGAAATCGGACTGAAATCGGGTACAACCCGTTTTACTAAGATGTTTACCAACACCATTTTTTTGAACAGCCGGACGTTATCCCTTGGGATCTGCCTGATATTTGCCATCGATATTCTCTATACGATGTGGGCTTACTTCTTCATGGGACTCCCGTTAAGACCGGCTATAATCGTTATTTCCCAGTGCGCAATTATTATTGTGTTCTATCTCCTGGTGTGGAAGGTGAAATTATTCTCCTTGAAGTATGTGAAGAGAACGATCCTGTTCCTCATTGGATTCCTCTTTGCTGCAATAGTATTTTTTACGACAATCATTATCCTGCCAGGAATTACCCTAAGTACATTTCTTGCCCAGTCACGGCTGTCGGAATTGGGAGACCTTTTTGTTCTTCTTGCGGTGCTTGCTATCAGCCAGTATTTTATTGTCCGCTTTATCCATGGTTCAACAAGCCGGACTATGGCTGAGGACTTTTTTAATTACAAAGAAAAACTTCTTCAGAATCTCCAGGATCTGGTCAGTTCCGGGAGCAATTCCGCGGAAAATCGCGCTGAAACTACCGCCAGCCTGCTTGAAACCAAGATTTACACGATAAAGAGAAATACCATTTCCGGGTTTTTCCCGGTCTTTGTCGTTGATCTTGACTTCTCGGTTATGCTTGACAGCACCACAGAGACTGCTATCATGCATTATATTGGTGACACACCCGCACCGGAATAACACTACATGTATTTCCTGATCCGGGCGGACTTCACTATAGGAACGTATACGCGTTCCCGCCACACAAACTCCGACTCCAAATAAAAATCATACTGTGGTTTAACACCAATCACAACCTTCGTTTGAGCATGATGTTCTGGAAAGCAGCCGCTGTGGTCAGCGAGTAATCCTTTTCTCTAAAGCACGTGACCAGAAAAAAGGTTATTTTTTAATTATCTTTTCGATCCGTGCCATAAGATCGGCAGGGACGGGATCAATTATATAAGCACTCTTTGTATGAAAGGCAATCTTTTTCATCAGCTCGGCCTTGGTCAGTACCGTCGTCTGGAATTTGCAGTCCATATCAATATCCTTTCGGGTGATTGATGGCATCTTGATGCAGCAACTCGAATATTTATCTGTTGTTATTTATAATTTATCTCAAAAATCAAAAAAAAATTAATGAGATCGTAACATAGAGATCTCAGATGGAATATGACGACAACCACGGGATATGGTATTCCCTATCCTGTTCTATTCTCTTCTCGATTTAACGGGTAAATGCAGTGCCGGGATACCAAGAGGCGATATACTGCAGGAAAGCAATGTTAATACCCATTGCGGCAGATTGCTTCGCATGAAACAATTTTGCCTTCCTCTTGTCGTTATGACCCTTGTCCTCTGCGTTCTTATCGTGGGATGTACATCACAAGCCCCACCTG
>WSSedL1B2DRAFT_1000060_pt1 | contig 16645 bp, 13 predicted proteins | sample WetSurSiteL1Bulk_FD_9470 | JGI IMG/M metagenome (IMG submission 9470)
GGCTGGAAAAAAACAGGGCAAACTGGTTTAAATTTTTGAAGAATATTTTTTGCATAGAGGTAATCTTCTTTGTTTTTTATGATAAATTTGAGTTGATCTTTTTTTGTAAGAGCGATGATATTGTTCATGTTCATGTGTTCCTGTGACCCAGAAGAGGGACATTTTATATCAAGAGAGACGACTAACGATTTTTTTCCAACGAGTTTTTTAATATTGTAACTTCCGTTGGTTTCAAGACTGACCGAATAGTTTTTTTTAATGAGACCGTTTATTAGTTTTACTGTTTCTTTCTGGAGGAGAGGTTCACCACCGGTGATGCACACTTCATGACAGGGATATTTTCGTATCTCATCAAGAATCTCTTGTATCGTCATCTCTGTTCCGTCTCTGTATGCATAGGTCGTATCACAGTAGGTGCATCGGAGATTACACCCAGCGGTCCGAAGGAAGATACTCGGAGTGCCAATAAGAAGTCCTTCGCCTTGTAGTGAATAGAATATTTCATTTATCTTCATTCACGTGATGTATTTTGAACGTGAATTAAAATCTTTTCGTGAGCGGAAAAAAGGAGAGACACGGGAGCAAAATAAGATGTAAAATTATTTATAGGGGAAATTGTATTACGGGTAAGCCGTTCCAACGTTACTCGATATAGCGTATACTATATAAAATCAGTAAAGACTGTGGCCCATCATTGGGCCTGTAGCTCAGCTAGGTAGAGCATCTGGCTTTTAACCAGGTGGCCAAGGGTTCGAATCCCTTCAGGCCCGCCTTTCCTACCAAGGAACGTAGGAGGAATGTAGTATCGCAGCCCCGCCAAAAAAATATTACGACATCTTAGGACATAAGCTGGTTCCAGAACATACTATTTTGTCTGATAAAGAGAAAAAGGATCTGTTGGAGAAGTACCATATAAAACCAGATCAACTCCCACGTATTATGGCGAACGATCCTGCTGTGATTTCCGCAGGAGCCAAACCCGGTCAAATAGTAAGAATAATTAGGAAAAGCCCGACAGCAAAATATGCTACAGCCTATCGGTTAGTTGTTGAGAGTGACACCTCTGAGAGTTTTGCCTTCGCTGAGCCTTCTGAGGAATTCAGCACGACAAGTGAAGAGATGTAAAAAAAAAAAGGGGATTATGAGGAGTATTTATGAGAGAACTCGTTGATGCGTTTTATAAAGAAAGAAGCATTGTCAACCATCAGATAGCTTCCTATGATGATTTCTTAAGACATCGACTACAACGGATCGTCGATGGAACAATCATCGGCCAGGAAGAAGAAGGAATGAAACGGGGATATATCTACCCTGAAATTGAAGGATATAAGATTAAATTTGGGAAAATCAAGGTTGGTCTCCCACAAGTGAAAGAGGCAGATGGAACAGAACGACCATTGACACCCATGGAAGCCCGACTGCGGGATCTCACCTATGAAGCGCCCATCGAGCTGGAATTCATCCCTGTGAAGAACGAGGTGGAATATGAACCAGAGATGGTCCGCATTGGCGAACTTCCCATCATGGTCAAATCCCTGCGATGTAATATTTCTCAAAAGGTCTTAGAAGAAAAGATGGACCGCCCTTTCTCGGATGATGAATACCGAAAGGAACTGCAGCAATTGCAGGAAGATCCCCTAGACCCCGGCGGGTATTTTATCAGTAATGGAACGGAACGTGTGCTCATCACCGTAGAAGACCTTGCCCCGAACCGAGTTCTCGTAGAGCGATCAAGTCGATACGGTACAGACGTTGAGGTCGCGAAGGTTTTCTCGCAAAGGGAAGGATACCGGGCCTTGACCGTCGTTGAAAAACGAAAGGACGGCATGCTCATGGTGAGTCTGCCAACCACCTATGGTCAAATCCCCCTCATCGTGTTATTAAGATCCCTAGGGATGGAAAATGACAAAGAAATCGTTGATGTCATTTGTGTAGACCCTAAGATGGAACCCTATGTGCTTGCAAACATCGAGGAATGCGCCAAGGAATACAGTATCGCGACAAAAGAAGAGGCTGTGGCGTACCTTGGAAAGAAATTCGCTGGTGGGCAGGCAAAAGAATACCGAGTGAAACGGGTAGAGACCATCATGGACCGACATCTCCTTGCACACCTGGGCAATGACCCAGAGGATCGTTTGAAAAAAGCCATCTTTGTCGCTCGTATGGGGATGGCAGTCTTAGAACTTGCACTGGGGAAACGAGAGCAGGACGACAAGGATCATTACGCAAACAAGCGTCTGAAGCTAGCAGGAGATCTTATGGAGGATCTGTTCCGGGTCGCATTCACCGCTCTTTGCAAAGATCTGAAATATCAAATCGAGCGGATCCATGCAAAAGGAAAAGAGATCAAAATCGCATCGTCATTACGCTCAGATGTCCTTAGCCAACGCATTCATCATGCACTTGCCACAGGGAACTGGGTGGGCGGCCGTGCGGGAGTCTCCCAGCTTCTTGACCGAACAAGTAACCTAGCTGTCCTCAGTCATCTGAGACGGGTGACCTCGCCGTTAACTCGGTCACAACCCCATTTCGAAGCACGAGATTTACATTCTACACAATGGGGACGTCTCTGCCCCAATGAAACACCAGAAGGACCAAACTGTGGTCTAGTGAAAAACCTTCGCATTAACAGTCGAAATATCAGAAGGATTCGGAGAAAAAGAAGTTGAAGCAGTCCTACGGGAGCTGGGGATTAAAGAATTGACAAAACACGTCACCGGAGCTCGTGTCTACCTCAATGGGGANCTTATCGGGATGCATCCGAACGGATCAGATCTTGTGAAGAAATTACGAGAACGACGACGTAAAGGACTTCTGAGCAATGAGATTAACGTTACATATGATATCGAAGGAAACGATGTGATCGTCAACTGCGATTGCGGACGATTACGTCGACCATTGCTTGTCGCTGAAAATGGTAAACTCCTTTTGAACCAAAAGATTATGGCTGAATTAAAAGAAGGAAAGAAAAAATGGACGGACCTCATCAACGACGGGGCTGTTGAATACATTGATGCTGAAGAAGAAGAAAATGCATTGATCGCATTACGATTCGAGAATCTCACCCCGGATCATACCCACATGGAGCTGGACCCGATGTGTATCCTTGGAATCGGTGCATCACTCGTCCCGTACCCGGAGCATAACTCATCACCAAGAATCACGATGGGCGCAGGGATGGGGAAACAATCTCTTGGTTTTGGTGCATCAAACTACCGGATCAGACCAGATACCCGTGGCCACCTGCTCCACTATCCACAAATGCCATTAGTTCAGACACATCCAATCCGTTACATCAAATTCAGGGAGAGACCTGCTGGGCAGAACTATATCGTGGCGGTCGCCTCGTTCCAAGGATATAACATGGAAGATGCTTTGATCATGAGCAAATCAGCAATCGAGCGAGGACTCGGTCGAAGCACCTTTGTTCGGACCTACAACAGCGAAGAGAAACGNTACCCAGGTGGACAAGAGGATCATTTCGAGATCCCAAACCCAGACTGCCGAGGTGTCCGCAGCGAAGATGCCTACAACAATCTAGGTGAAGATGGACTGATCTCCCCAGAATGCAGTGCAGATGGCGGGGATGTACTCATCGGAAAAACATCACCACCGCGTTTCCTAGAGGAACCCACTGATTTTCTTACGCCACAGAAACGAAGGGAGACTTCTGTGACCGTACAACATGGCGAAGGAGGCGTCGTCGACAAGGTCATGCTCTCCGAGTCAGTCAATGGATCACGAATGGTCAAGATAAAAGTCCGAGAACAACGGATCCCTGAACTAGGGGATAAATTCGCATCAAAACATGGCCAGAAAGGCGTCATCGGATATGTCGTTTCCGCAGAAAACATGCCTTTTACCGAGGACGGAATGTCCCCAGACCTAATCATTAACCCTCATGCGATCCCATCAAGAATGACGGTCGCCCATGTCCTTGAGATGATCGGCGGAAAAGTCGGGTCACTTGAGGGACGAATCGTCGATGGAACCGCCTTTAGCGGGGAGACCGAGGATCAACTACGTACGGCGCTGGTGAACAACGGATTCAACCATGCTGGAAAAGAGATATTCTATGATGGACTCACGGGGCGGCCATTGGAATGCGATGTGTTCGTCGGATGTATCTATTATCAGAAACTCCATCATATGGTCGCAGGAAAAATCCATGCCCGATCACGAGGACCAGTCCAGATTCTCACCAGGCAACCAACAGAGGGACGAGCCAGAGATGGTGGTCTGCGTTTCGGAGAAATGGAACGTGACTGCCTCATTGGTCATGGTGCCTCAATGGTCATCAAAGACCGATTATTGGATGAATCAGATATCACGATGAAATATGTCTGTAACACCTGTGGTCATATCGCGATGATCGACCGTCATGGACGGCTCCATTGCTCCATCTGCGGGGACAAGGCAGATATCCACCCTGTGGAGATGAGCTACGCGTTCAAACTCTTGATTGATGAACTTAAATCACTTGTGGTTGTGCCACGGATCAAACTGGAGTCGCTGGTATAGGAGGTTAAAAAATGGCTGGACGAAACATCACAAAAAAAATTGGGGCGCTTGAGTTTTCAGTACTGTCACCAAACGAAATACGTAAGATGAGCGCGACGAAGGTTATCACCGCTGATACCTATGATGATGATGGATTCCCAATCACCATGGGATTAATGGATCAACGCTTAAGTGTCATTGAACCTGGTTTACGATGCAAGACCTGCGGATTAAAAGTCGGGAAGGACAAATGCCCAGGGCATTTTGGTCATATCGATCTTGCGATGCCTGTCATCCATGTCGGATTCGTCAAGACAATCAGGAACTCTCTCCGGGCGACTTGTCGGAAATGCGGTCGGATCCTCCTTACCGATAAAGAGCTGGAGGAGCACCGTAAGACCATTATAAAGAACAATAACGAGGGACGTGATAACGCCTATATATTTAAGACAATCATCAGTAGTGCGGTAAAAACAGAAGGATGTCCACGATGTGGTACTCAGAGTGGTAAAATCGATTTGGATAAACCAACCTCATTTCGGGAAAACGGCAAGAAACTGACTCCAACGGAGATCCGTGAATGGCTTGAGAAAATCCCTGATGAGGATCTACCATTACTAGATATCAATGTGAAATCTGCACGACCAGAATGGATGGTGCTGACCGTGTTACCAGTACCTCCGGTTACTGTACGACCGTCGGTGACCCTTGAGTCTGGTGAACGATCAGAAGATGACCTGACGCATAAACTCGTTGATGTCATCAGGATCAATCAACGGTTACAGGAGAACCGTGATGCGGGGGCGCCTCAGTTAATCGTCGAAGACCTCTGGGAGCTTTTGCAATATCATGTCACCACATATCTGGATAACCAAACCTCCGGGATCCCACCCGCGCGACACCGATCAGGTAGACCTCTGAAAACACTCGCGCAACGATTGAAAGGAAAAGAAGGGAGGTTCCGTAGCAATCTATCTGGAAAAAGAGTGAATTTCTCCGCAAGAACCGTCATTTCACCGGATCCAAATCTCAGCATCAATGAGATTGGTGTTCCCAAAGAAATCGCACGAGAGCTCACATTACCAGTTCGCGTCACAACCCAGAACCTGGAATGGTGTAAGAACCTGATTAAACAAACAGCTGCAGTTGAGAAACCAGGGGATAACTATCGACCTCGCGTGAATTACGTAAAACGATTCCGTGAAGGTGTCGAACAACGAATGAAAGTGACTGAGAAGAACGCAGATGACATCGCAGAGAAACTCGAGCTTGGATTTATCATCGAGCGACAACTCATGGATGGAGATATCGCGTTGTTTAACCGTCAGCCATCGTTACATCGGATGTCCATGATGGCACATCGGATCAAGGTCATGCCGAACCGATCATTCCGTTTTAACCTCTCCGTCTGCCCCCCCTATAACGCTGATTTTGATGGTGATGAGATGAACCTGCATCTCCTGCAAGGTGAAGAAGCGAAAGCTGAAGCGGAGATACTCATGAAGGTACAAGAGAACCTCATGTCCCCACGTTTCGGTGGGGTTATCATCGGTGGGTTACATGACCACATCTCAGGTTGTTTCCTCCTTACATACAAGGATAAAACCTTTTCAAAGGAAAAAACATCAGAGATACTTGCTACCTTCAAATATAAAGGGAAATTCCCTGAGATCCATGAGGAAAACGGTGAGAGCTTCATTTATGGAAAAGACATCTTCAGTGTTCTTCTCCCAAAGGACCTCAGCATTGAGTATAAAGCAAAAGCGTGTTTTCATTGTGAAGTCTGCGAAGCTGCGAACTGCCCTAATGGCGCCTATGTGGTTGTGAAAAACGGCAAACTGAAACAAGGGATCGTCGATGAAAACAGCATTGGGTCTTTCAAAGGAAGAATCGTCGAACGCATCATCAGAGATCATGGGACTGCCGCTGGCAGGATATTTATCGATGATGTCACACGACTCGGGATTGCGGTCGTGACCGTGATAGGGTTTACGACCAGCATCGATGATGAGGATATCCCAAACGAGGCGAAACGACAGATCGGAGAAGGATTGCAGAAGGCACAGAATAAGATTAATACCCTTGTCACCGCCTATGAACATGGTGAACTAGAATCCCTCCCGGGTCGGAGTCTGGAGGAGACCCTTGAGATGGAGATCATGCGAGTCACCGGTCGGGCAAGAGACATGGCTGGTGAAATCGCCAGTAAATACCTCGGGTTGAACAACAGTGCGGTCATCATGGCGAAATCAGGAGCTCGTGGTTCGATGCTGAACCTCTCACAAATGTCTGGGTGTGTCGGACAGCAGGCGGTCCGAGGTGAACGCATCTCCAGAGGGTATAAGTACCGGACATTGCCTCATTTCAAAAAAGGTGATCTTGGTGCGAGTGCAAAAGGTTTTGTTGCGAACAGTTACAAAAGCGGTCTGAACCCGACAGAGTATTTCTTCCATTCGATGGGAGGACGAGAAGGACTTGTGGATACTGCAGTACGTACTTCACGTTCAGGATATATGCAGCGTCGTCTTGTCAACGCTCTTGAAGACCTGAAAGTAGAAAGCGACGGAACAGTCCGTCATACCGGTGGGGAGATCATCCAATTCATGTATGGAGATGATGGTGTTGACCCCACAAGAAGCACGACCGGCAAGGCAGTGGATCTCGATCGTATTATCTATGATGTGAAACAGGAGGGATAAGCACATGGCAAAGACCGTTCCAAAAAAGAAAATCACTCCTAAAAAAACCGAGAAGAAAAAACCCGTTGTTCAAAAAAGTATCTCCAGTAAAACAAAAAAACCAGCAGTGAAAACAGAGTCAAAAAGTAAACCCTCACCAATGAAAAAAGGAAAAGAGGTAAAAAGCGTTACAAAAAAGAAAAAACCAAGCGAAGAGAAAAAGGGACCACTTGTCGTTGAGAAAAAAATAGAGAAGAAAAAAGAACCGGAACGAACATTTGTCCCACCACCAACAAAAAAAGAAGAAGAACCGAAGGAATACAAGACGATTCGAACAGAGATAAACAAAATCATGAAAAATAAGTNCCTCCCCATTTCTATCATAGATGGTATAATNGAACGTGCGGCACGCGATAAAAAAATTGAAGCAAAAATAAAAAACATCATTGAAAAAGCTCTGGAAGAGTACACAAAAAACCTTATTGACCCGACCGAAGCATGCGGCATGATCAGTGCACAAAGCATCGGAGAACCAGGCACTCAGATGACGATGAGAACATTCCACTACGCTGGTGTCGCGGAAATTAACGTCACCCTGGGTTTACCCCGGTTAATCGAAATCGTCGATGCTCGCTCTACACCCTCAACACCTATGATGAACATCTATCTGCGGGACGAATACCGGATAAATCCTGATTTGGCAAAAGAAATCGCCAACAAAATTGAGATTACAAGACTCACAGATGTCGCGGATATCGAAATGGACCTCGTCAATATTTTCATCTCCATTAAACCGAATAAAAAAACAATGGAGAAAAAAGGAATTACTATCGAGGATCTCCTAGAACGCATTCAATCGGTTCGAAAATTATCCGCAAAAATCGAAAAAGAAAACATAAAAGTCACCTTAGACGAACCAGGATATAAGGCGCTCCAGAATACGAATGAGACGTTGAAGAATCTCAAAATCAAAGGTATTGACGGAATCAAACGAGTAATCATCAGAAAAGAACCGAATGAAGGATATGTGATTTACAGCGAAGGAAGCAACCTGAAAGAAGTGCTTGATATCGAAGGGGTTGATCCCTATCGAACCACCACCAATGATATCCATGCTATTGCCCGGGAACTCGGTATCGAAGCAGCACGTAACATGATCATCCAAGAGGCATATTCCACCCTATCAGAACAAGGATTAAACGTCGATATGAGACATATCATGCTTGTCGCCGATGTAATGACCGCTGATGGGACCGTCCGGGCAATCGGACGTCATGGTGTCAGCGGTGAGAAAAGCTCTGTTCTGTCACGAGCGGCGTTTGAGATCACCGTCAATCATCTCCTGCTTGCCAGCCAACGAGGTGAATCTGATGAGCTAAACGGTGTTGCAGAGAACATCATCGTCGGACAGCCGGTGAACCTTGGGACAGGTGCGATTGAACTAGTGATGAATCCAAAAAAACCAAAACAGAAGGGAAAATAAATGGTAGACGTAAATAAAGCATTAAAAGATGTATCAAAGAAAGGCACAATAATACTTGGTGAAAAACAGACGAAATCCGCGATTCAGAAAGGGACAGCAAAACTCGTGGTCATGGCAAACAACTGCCCGTCAGCTAAAACCATTACAACCCTGGCCAATGACAAAAAAGTACCATTGTTTACTTATACATTTACTGGTGTCGAGCTCGGATATACTTGTGGGAAGAACTATGCAGTTTCCTGCTTCGCAGTCCTGGAAGAAGGGGAATCCAACATCTTGCAGCTTGTCAAAAAAAGGAAATAAAGAGAATGGCAGAGATAACTCTATCGAACGAGACAGTCCAGTACATCAACCTTGCCTCTAAATATTCTGGTGCTAGCATCAGAGACTGTGTCGTCGAAGACGACAGGGTAATATTCATCGTCGAGAAAGGACATCTTGGAATTGCGATTGGAAGCAAAGCAAAGAATCTTGAAAAACTACGGATGCTTTTTAAGAAAATCGTGAAATTTGTAGAGTTCGACGAGGATAAAACAAGGTTTGTCGAGAATCTCTGTAAACCCTATAATGTCACGAAGGTAACCTTTGATGAAAACGACGGGGTTAGTGTCGCTCGAGTAGAAGTTAACCCACGAGATAAATCAAAGCTCATCGGCAAAGGTGGACGAAACATCAACATGATTCGTAAAATGGCTCAGCGCCATCATCACATCAAAGATGTCCAGATTATTTAAAATATTTCATTCCTTAGAAATACATAACAAGTAGAATATTGCAGCTTGATAGGGGGCACAGCGTGCGCATACGGTCCCATCCGATTATTGATTTTAAGAAACGAAAGGAACTCCCATTTTACTTTCAAAAAAAAAGGATCGTCGGTGAAGAAGGAGACACTATCGCTTCTGCACTCCACGCAGCAGGGGTTCGGACCTTAACGAAGAGCTTAAAATATGATAGTCCTCGTGGTTTTTTTTGTGGTATCGGGAAATGCTCCTCCTGCCTGATGCGGGTCAACGGTGTTCCTAATGTACGGACCTGTATCGCACCCTTACAAGAAGGGATTGACGTTCAGATGCAAGATAAACTTGGGTTGTTACCGGAGGCAGAGTTCTTTGGAAAGCCTAAAAAAACTTTGCAGGTCGATATCCTAGTTGTCGGGGCTGGCCCTGCGGGTCTGTGTGCTGCCGTGGAAAGTGCGCAGCAAGGTGCTTCAGTGCTACTAGTTGATGAGAATCAATGCGTCGGGGGTCAATTGATTAAACAGACCCATAAGTTCTTTGGTTCGAAACAAGAACGCGCAGGAACACGGGGAGTCGATATTGCTCAAGAATTGGAAGCAGATGTTCGAAAATTGCAGAACGAGGGAAAAATCCAGGTGATGACCGATGCGACCGTCATCGGTTATTATGAGAGTGATAAAAAACATCGGTTTGGTATTGTGCAGCGTTGCGAGTACCAAAACGCATTATTTGATGTCCGATGCGATGCAGCTATCCTAGCGTGTGGTGCAATGGAAAACATGTTGTTGTTCCCAGGGAATGACCTACCCGGTGTCTACGGAGCTGGTGCCGTTCAAACCTTGATGAATGTCTATGGGGTGAAACCTGGCGAGCGTGTTCTCATGGTGGGTGCTGGGAACGTCGGTTTAATCGTCTCATATCAGTTGTTGCAGGCGGGAATAGTGGTTGACCGAGTGGTAGAAGCAGCTCCTGTCATTGGCGGGTATAATGTGCATGCGGCAAAACTGCGTCGCTGTGGTGTTCCAATACAAACATCTCATTCGATTAAAGAAGTATGTGGGCAGGATAAAGTGGAAGGAGCAGTGGTCGTCCGACTTGACGAGAACTGGAAACCAATCAAAGACTCGGAGGAGTATATCAAATGTGATACTATTTGTCTTGCGGTTGGCCTGACCCCGTCAACTCGACTGCTTTCCCAGATCAGTGTTCAGTATGAGTTCATCCCTGAGGCAGGAGGGTACGTCGCGATTCATGATGACACCATGCAGACCTCGGTCAAAGGGGTGTACGTAGCAGGTGATGCCTCCGGCATCGAGGAAGCATCAACAGCGATGATAGAAGGAAAAATCGCTGGTCTTGCCGCAGCCATACAACTCGGACGTTCAAAGAACAAGAAACTCCTAGCACAGTATCGCGAAGAACTTTCCCAGCTCCGTGCAGGACCTTTCGGTGAAAAACCACGAATAGCTAAACAAAAAATAGCAAAAATGAGGGAGAGGCACCATGCGTCAATATGAGAAAACCGGCATACTCTCCCAAAAGGATCTTCAGATCCCTTCAGAAAAACAACTGCAGAAAGGAGTCGCCATCCTTGAATGTGTCCAAGAGATCCCCTGTAACCCTTGTGTCGAATCCTGCCCGGTCCATGCAATCTCCATGAAAGATATCAACGCACCACCAGTGAATGATTTTGAAAAATGCATCGGCTGCACAAAATGTGTGAGTGTTTGTCCCGGCTTAGCGATTTTTGTTGTCAAGGTAAAGGACAGGACGGCGTGGGTAACCCTCCCCTATGAGTTTGTCCCGGTTCCAAAAGTAGGAGACAGGGTCAAAGCAGTAGATAGGACGGGTGCTGTTCGAAGCAATGCTCTTGTTAAAAAAGTCATCAAACAAGGAAAAACCATGGTTATTACCATAGAAATAGACAGCGATCTTGCCATGGATATCAGAAACATAAGGGTTTAACCTATGAAACGAAGTATCGTATGCCGCTGTGAAGATATCAGCGAAGAGGACGTAATACAGGCAATTGAAGAGGGGTACACTGATATCGAGGAACTTCGAAAGAAACTCCGGATAGGTATGGGGCCCTGTCAAGGGCGGGTCTGTATACAGATCGTGGCACGTATCCTTGAAAAGAAAACAGGTAGGAAGGTAGCCAACATACCACTTCCGACAGTTCGACCACCATTGATCCCTGTATCGCTTGGGACGTTGGCAAGTGAGAAAGATGAAAAGTAAAGCAGATGTTGTCATCATAGGCGGTGGTGTGAATGGTTGTTCCCTTGCCTACAAACTGGCAAAAAAAGGTTTAGACGTTGTCCTTGTGGAAAAGAAATATCTTTCATCTGGTGCGACCGGTGCATGTGGCGCGGGGATCCGTCAGCAATGGTCGACACGGGAGAATGCCTTACTTGCTATCAAAAGCGTTAAAATGTTTGAACAGTTGAGTCATGAGCTTGGTCAGGACATCGAGTTTCGGCAGGGTGGATATCTTATTGCAGTGCATGATAAAAAAGAAATGGACCAAGCAGAAAAGAAACGTTACTATGCAACGGTCATTAGGACTGAAAGTCGATATTCTAAAACCTGAGGAAATAACAGATGTTGTCCCCATCCTGGACGTGCAGGGTATGAAGGCGATCGGGGCGACGTTCTGTCCAACAGATGGCCATGCTAACCCCTTCAGGACCACCTTTGCATATGCTGATGCTGCACGAAGCCTTTGTGCTGAGATCAACACCCATACCATGGTTTTGAACCTAAAAACATCAAAAAAAGCAATTCGAACCGTAGTGACAGACAAAGGTCCCATCCAGACGGATGTCGTAGTCAACGCAGCAGGGATAGATTCAAAAGCGATCGCTGAGATGGTACACCTTAAACTACCCCTCATCCCGTTCCGTAAAGAAATCATGGCAACAGAACGACTCCAATCATTATTCGAAGCGATGGTTATCTCCTTTAAAGACGGGATTTATTTCAGTCAGCAGAAAGAAGGACAGATCGTCGGTGGCATCCCAATCCCTGAGGAGAAAGGAGGATACAAAACCATGCCGACATTCCGATTTCTCGAGCATATGGCACGTACTCTGACGAGATACGCTCCTGTTCTGAAACATGTGAATCTGCTACGACATTGGACCGGGTTTTATGATGTGACCCCTGATGCAAGACCAATCCTGGGGGAAGTCAAAGAGATAAAAGGCTTCCTGCAATGCAATGGATTCAGTGGTCATGGATTCATGATTTCCCCGATGGTATCAGAGCTACTCACCAATCTTATTGTGGATGGAAAAACATCCGAAATGCTTGAGAATCTGACTCTTGATCGTTTCAAGGGCAATAACATCGAAAAAGAACTCTCCGTGGTCGGTTGAACCGAATTTATTCTGTTATAAACTCATACCATTGGACTTTCCCGTTCTCTACAAGGTTCTTTATTTTTTCCTGATCTTTTGAACAAGTATCATTTCCTTCCTTGAATCTGACGAAGACAATCGAGTCGTCCTCAAATTGAATCCCATCAACGGGCCCACCGAGAAATCGGAACCGTTCGGGATTATAGGGGTAATATTTCATCTTTTCATGATACATTTTGTCTTGGGCGGTGAGATGTTCTATCGTATGTTGCAGAGGGGTTACTACGCTTCGATAAGAGAGTAGTACCCCAATGATGACCCCGATAATGCATCCGATAAAAAACACCCAAGCTGTCATCAACGGATCCATATTATATCCTCAATCAAAGAGGATAGAACAGCACCTTGAATACCTTTTCCGTTCAGTGCCTCTTTGAAGGGTTGACCCGTTTTACAAAAAGGAATCTCAGGTTCTTTATCCCATCCTTGAAACTTTCCAACTTAACTTGCCCCTCTCGGGCAGAAAGTGTTGATGGAATCTCCATTACCTTGATCTGCTTGTTCGTGAACATCTCTATTTTTATCTCCTCGGAAAAAGGCATACCATCATTGAAACTTTCCAATGGTAGAATCTTGGTGAGAGCATCTCGCCTGAAAATCCACATCCCTGATTGCGAATCCCGGATATTGACTAAGAAGAGGACACGTAACGTCCATGCTAAGGTCAGATTGCCGAACCGATGCTTCAGTGACATAGACCCATGTTTGAGGGCAGCGAAACGATCCGTGGTCAGAAAATCAAGCTGCTGGTCAAACAGCATCTGGATGTACTCATGGATAAGATGAAAGGGATAGGTTGCATCAGCATCACCAGTTACAATAATATCCCCAGTTGCTTGGGAAAAACCGACTTTATAGGCTCGCCCATAGCCTCTCCGTTTCTCAAGGATGACTCTTGCTCCTTTGCTTGCAGCGATATCTCGTGTTTTATCCTTTGAGTTACCATCGATAATAAGGATCTCAAGATCCCAGTGCTTACTGTCGAAATAGTCTTTGTCGATGGCATCAATGGTTTTCCCGATGCCTCGTTCCTCGTTCATAGCGGGTATAACGATACTGACCTTCAGAAACACTCACTCCCGGAGAGAGTATAAAAACAAGGAGGTTAAAAGGGTTTTGAAAAAAAACAAAAAAAAGAGAGAGAAAAGGGGGTAAACCCCTCTATGTTTAGTTCCGTCTGCGTCTGAGGAGCAGGAATGCTACTCCGATAGCTGCGATGAGTGTCAACAGCTCGAAACCGGGTATTCCACCGCCTTTAGCGATAGTCACAGTACCTGATACCGCATCATATCCTGGGAAGGTTGCTGTCACGGGATAGGTGCCTTCTGTGGAGGGGGCTGTGATTGTGACAACTCCACCTGCACCGGTCGTGTAGGTCTTTCCTTCAAAGGTGACTGTTGCTCCTATGACCGCGCTGCCTGTATCATCTGCGACGGTTAGGCTGAAGGTCTGTCCAGCTTTTACCTCACCACTGACTGCGACGATGAGTTTGGGTATGTTCAGGACCATAACGATCGCACCAGTAGTAGGAACGTATCCTTCAGCTGTTGCTGATATCGCATAGGTAATTGATGTTGCAACTGTTGGAGCTGTTAGGGTCGCGACACCGGTGGTGGTCGGCCAGGTTTGTCCATCAAAGGTGAAGGTCACAGTGGCATCGGTGATAAGGACGCCATTGGATTTTGCTTCAACGGTGAAGGTTTTTCCTTCGTCGACTGATGGGTTCAAACTAATGGTCATTGGTTTTCGGGCTGTTGCAGTGATGACGAATTCATTATCAGGATCTGTTTCATTTTCGATGTAGATGATAATGTCTCCGCTTGCATCAGCAGTGATTGAGAACTGTGCTTTTCCTGCTGCATCTGTGTAGATATCGGATGGTAATTTGGCGAGAATCGATTCATTCAATGATAGTCCGTGATCAAGTCCCACTCGGACATCTTTCAAGGGTGTGCCTGTCGCTGGATGGGTAATCGTGATTGTCACAATGGTTGCCTCACCAAGGTAGATTGTTGCTGGGTTTGGTGTTGCTGTTGCTGTCGTTACTCGGAGAAGCCCTGTTGCGTGTCTGTAATCTCCTCCAAGAGCAGGTTCAAACTCGTAGGTAACATTTCCGAGGGTTGTTGCATTAATCTCATCCAGGACACCAGTTCCATTACTAATGTCTACGAATGTTTCATGTTCCAACCAGGTTCCATTCGTGCTTGTCATGTTCATGAGCTTTAATGTTCCATCAACGGCTGGTGTGACTTGGAATGTGATATTGGTTGCGGTATCGATTAACCAAGCAAGTACCGATGGTGATGAGGTGACTGTGTAGGCGCTTATGGTGATTGTTGCGTTGTATCCTTGGCTATCATGGGTATCGTTGTAAGCATAGAGATGATAGGTGCCAGCTGCTAAGATGATCTCATGATTTGTAATGGTTGGATCTCCGGTTATCGGCCAGATTCCACTTACAATCGCGGGGTCAGTGACTTCATCTCCACTCTCGTTGTAAATCATCACGGATAAACCGGAGTCATCTGGTTCACCGCCGGCAACGATACTGACGGTGATATCATATTCAACGGAATCTCCAGCATAACCAGTGACTGGAGTCACATTCACGCGCATATTGTGATTTCGTTCCATGACAATATTATGGTAACCGGTTAGACCACTTGAGTCATCATTGACTGCTACAGTTAAATCTCTTGGTGCCCAGTCGCCCATTTGGTCGGTATCGATGAGGAAAGTATATTCTCCGTTTCTTCCATTTCCGACTGTGTTGTCTCCAGTTGTTGAATTAAATGCGCTATTCTCTGATCCTATAACTCCAGGATTTGCCTGCCAGATGAGGTAAACATCAGCGTATTTTAACACTTCTTGATCCATATCTTTAACCGTGACAGTCAGAGTGATGTTTGCACCAACGGGGAAGGTCTCAATATTGGTTGTGACAAATGAACCATTTACAACCTCGATGCTTTGACTTGCGGTCCCATTGTCATCTCCAGGCCAGTCAACTGCGATTGTGATAGTCCCACCAGGTTTTGTCGGGAGCACATATAAATGCCATCCATCAGCATCTTCGTACCAAAGAACATCATCTGCTGCGTTTGTGTCTTCATTAAGTGCCCAGAGGAGATCACCAGTGACAGTAATGTTTCGCCAATCCTCTCCGGTGTCATCACCATAGTATAACCGTCCACCTTCATTGGTGATACTAGTACCAGTTATGTTGAAGATGATTTCTATTCCATCGACTCCACCACCATCTGTAAACACTGGTATATTCACTTTTTTATTCGCGTTCCCATCACCGTCATCAACGATTTTCAGTTGCACGGGTGCAAGAGTGGTTTTTACAACGAATCGATTCATGGAACCAACACTGCTGTTCCATTCTTCCATGCTGCTCCCAGCTTGGTCATAGCCAAAGATAACGTAAAATGTCCCGCTGTCAAGCATGTCCCAGTCAGCGTCATTTGAAGTATTCCATTGCTGTAACACAATCGTATAATTTCCTAACCCCTGACTTATGAAGTCAAAATAGGTGAAATCTGCTTCATGGTAGTAGGTCCCATCAGGTGCACGGATTGCTAAATCATCTGTTGAGGCAACAATTCCGGTCCCATCAGGTGCAGTGATATTAATATCAATGTTTGCAGCATACCCCCAGTAGAGAGTCGTGTTTGTTAGAACCATGGTTGGTTTCGCGGTTGTAACGGTGAACGTTTTTTCATCTGCCATTTTCTCAGGTGGATCCCAAGGACCAATTGTGGTGTAGTTATAAATTGTATCAAAGAACGCTGCAGTTCCATATGTTTCACTATACGC
>WSSedL1B2DRAFT_1000062_pt1 | contig 16375 bp, 20 predicted proteins | sample WetSurSiteL1Bulk_FD_9470 | JGI IMG/M metagenome (IMG submission 9470)
CATGACTGGCTTTCATCAGTCTCGTGTGCCTCCGGCCCTGCATTCGAAGGATCCGGGATCCAGTCAGGGATGCGTGCCATGCGGGGAGCGATCGATCATGTGCGGATCGATCCGGCAACAAAAGATGCCATGTGCACGGTTATCGGCAATGTTTTGCCCCGGGGGATCTGCGGATCGGGGATCATTGATACTGCGGCAGAAATGGTGTCAGCCGGTGTCCTTGATTTCTCGGGAAAACTTGTAGACCGGGCCAGAAACGTACGTCCTGGTACCGAAGGGCTTGAATTTGTCCTGGTACCGTCTGAAAAAACCGGAATCCAGCGGGATATCGTCATAACACAACGTGATATCGATTACCTTATGGACTCAAAAGCCGCAGTCTGCGGGGCTATTGCTGTGCTGCTGAAGAAGTACCGGCTGACGGTTTCAGATATCCGGCATGTGTACCTTGCCGGGGCATTCGGGGCGTTTGCTTCTGTAGAAAACGCGATACGATTCGGTATTATCCCGGGGTTCCCGAACGCAGAATTCCATCCTATAGGTAACGGCTCTGTAGCAGGAGCATATCTGGTACTAGAAAACCGCAAGGCACGGGACGAAGCATTGGATATTGCACAAAAAATGGTCTATATCGACCTCCTGGTAGATATCAATTTTATCGAGGAGTATTCCGCGGCCCTGTATATACCCGGACGACCTGAGCTCTTTCCCCATTTTGAACGTTGAAAGGGAATCCGTTCGGTTATCCCTGCCGAAAAACCGGTTCCCTTGGGCAAATTGTGCAGATATCAGTTCTTTTCTTGTATCAAAGCGGAATTTAGTTTCTTATTGATATCTCACTTGATCTCCGAAAGCATGAATCAAAAAACACGTTAAAGAAAATTCAGGTTATTGGTGATCCATGGCCTATAAAATAGAAAGGGAAACAGTCCTTTGATATCATAGCCAGTTGCCGTAATTACACCGTTAATTACCTATTGATTGTGTGCTCTTCAATGCCTCTCGTCCTCTATCGGTAATATGATAGATAATCCAGTTGCCCTGCTGCTCGCCGGAAATCAGTTCCTGCTCTTTGAGGATATTGAGATGGTACGAAAGTTTTGAATCCGCAATTTTGAGGACCTCTTTGATAACACAAACGCAGAGCGGTTGGGAAAGAAGGGCATACATGACCGTGAGACGGATAGGATCAGCAAGTGCCTGGTGGAGGCGGCTGTTGTTAAGAAGGCAGGCCGAATCCGGTATCTGGGAGAGGAGACCTGGTAACCCCCCTTTCCTGATGAGTTCGTTTTGAATGGGGACCGGAATATCTGTGGAGAAATCACAGCATTTTTCCTGCATGATTCTTTTCCGTCTCATAGCCATAAGTGTTTCAAATTAATATGAAATGGTAAGGTATATAACCTTGTCCTGCTCACATTGATTCAACAAAAATTGAAATGATGTGAGACCATGGATCAGCAGGAACCTTCACGCAGTTGTGGACCCGAAGGAAAATCACGGATTATCTACTCCTGCTCCGGAATAGGATCAAATGTCGGTCAACTCGCCAACGCAGCTGCATGCCAGCTGGCAATTGAAGGACACGGCGGGGGTTCCTGTCTTGCAGGTATTGGAGGTGGTATCGAAAAACTGGTTGGTATAGGTAAAACTGCCGATGAACGGATTGTCATTGATGGTTGTCCGGTAGCCTCTGCAAAAAAGATCATGGACGATAAGGGAATCAGGATCGACCGCTATGTTATGATAACCGAACTTGGAATTGTAAAAACACCCGGACCCCTCGTTAACGAAAATGATGTCAAGACTGTCATCGCTGCGGTCAAAAAATCATAACTTTAAAAGTATGATCCTGAGCTCCCTTGAGGTTCCCGCATGAAAGTTTTGATTACCTGTTCTGGTCTCTCCAATACTGGTCGATTGACAACACAGGTAGCAGCATTACTCATATCCCGTCATCCGACTGATTTTACCTGGTTAAAAGCGAGTACAGACCCGGAGAACATCTCAAACGCAGCAATTGATGCAGACCTGATCATCATTATTGAAGGTTGTTCTGATCGCTGTGCTTCAAAAAAAATCATTGACCTGGGTATCAAAGGAGATTTTCTTCTGGTTGCAACAGAACTCGGGATAGAAAAAAACGGTATGGCAGATGTTCAATGGAACGACGTTGAAAAAATGCTTGGTGCCGTTAAACAGCAAGTAACCGGTGTGTAAGATAATGCAGGATTATTTACAGCTGTTCGCCGACTGGGTAACCTACTCGCTCCTTGGACTGGTACAGGGAACCCCGCTCGCCTCTTCCGTGAACTTTTTCATTTACGACTCCATCAAAGTCACCCTGATGCTGGCGGTGATCGTCTTTCTTGTCGCCATTGTGCGGACCTACATCACGCCACAAAGAGTGAAGAAATGGGTTGCCAGGTGGACCGAAGGTGTCGGGAATGTCGTAGCAGCAGTACTCGGTATCCCCACACCGTTTTGCTCATGCTCGGCGGTTCCTTTGTTCATCGGCTTTGTGGAAAGCGGTGTACCACTTGGGATCACATTCTCTTTTCTCATTGCCTCACCGCTTATTAATGAAGTTGCGGCTGCCATGCTTCTCGCTATGTTCGGATGGCAGATCGCGCTGCTCTACATTATCTCCGGACTCATTATCGCGATTGTTGCTGGTATCATTATAGGACGTCTCCATCTCGAAGGCGAGGTTGAGGAATTTGTCTGGAAATGCAAGATGCATGATCAACCGGATAAGGTAATGACATGGAAGGACCGGATCACGTTCGCGAGGAACGAATCAAGGGATATTACGCTAAAGGTGCTGCCCTACATCCTTATCGGTATCGCAATCGGGGCTATCATACATGGCTATGCCCCGGCAGATTTCCTGGTCAACATAGCAGGTCAGAACAATCCGCTTGCTGTCCCCATTGCTGTGCTAATAGGAATACCGCTCTACTCGAATGCAGCAGGAATGATCCCTATCCTTGAAGTCCTCACTTCAAAGGGAATGGCCATGGGAACAGCACTTGCTTTCATGATGTCGGTAATAGGGCTTTCGCTTCCCGAGATGGTCATTCTTCGGAAAGTCATCAAAATCAAATTGATATTGATCTTTGCTGGAATTCTGTTTGTCGCATTCACTATGACCGGGTACCTGTTTAATTGGATTCTTGGGTAGAGTTATGAATAATTTGGGGATTGTAATGAAAACTGAATCTCCGGATCAGGATTATGGTAAAAAATAATGAAGGAATAGAAATGGAACCAAAACAACCATGCACATGTTCGTGCACACCTACCGAACAATCCATAGAAGGATGCACATACAATGTAAAAACAGTACCTGCAATTCTCAAAACTACTAGCACACTTACCTTTGCCAATTCGCTTGATCATTTCCTTGCCCGCTGGGGATGGAACCGTTGTGGTCACCGGGTCGATCCGGGTCTGTACCAGCTCGGGGAACCGACGTCAGATTCCCCGGTTTTTGCTTCCGCCAACTATACACTCAGCTTCGATGCGCTCCGGTCTGCACTTAATGGAACAGATGCATGGATCCTCGTTTTAGACACAAAAGGGATCAATGTCTGGTGTGCTGCCGGTAAAGGGACGTTTGGTACTGATGAACTTGTCAGAATGATTCATCTAACCGATCTTCCGGCAATTGTCAGTCACAGAAAGATCATCGTACCGCAGCTTGGAGCTTCGGGGATTTCATGGCCGGAAGTAATGAGGAAATCCAAATTCCTGGTTGAATATGGTCCGGTACGGGCATCCGATCTTCCTCAATATGTAAAAACGCACACTGCAACACCGGAGATGCGCCGTGTTGAGTTCCCGTTCAAAGACAGGATAGTCCTGACGCCTGTGGAATTTGTCCATCTTGCAATCCCGCTCTTTTTAGTGACTGCTTTCCTCTGGTTTCTGGCCGGCCCTGTCCCCGCACTTGCGGCGATATCAGCGGTGATTGCCGGTACTGTGATCTTCCCTGCACTTCTGCCGTTTATCCCGACACATGATTTCTCGACAAAAGGGCTGCTTCTCGGAGGATTTGTTGCCGTTCCGTTTGCAGTTTCTTTTGCAACAGTACCTGCAATCCCGTACTGGGCAAATGCACTCGCTGCGGTTACGGCACTCTTGCTTATTCCGGCAGTGACCGCATATATTGCCCTCAACTTTACCGGATGCACGACCTTCACTTCGCGGACGGGGGTCAAGAAAGAGATTTTCCGGTATGTGCCAGCCATGGTAGTCATGGCAGGTCTGGGGATCATGACAGGAATCATTCTTGGCGTAAGCAGGCTGCTGGGGGTAATCTGATGTTCGACTCGTATACGGAAACCACGCTCCACTATTACCCCGATCGGTGTATTAACTGCAAACGATGTACGCAGGTCTGTCCCCACGGGGTTTTCGATGCCGGGGATAGTAGTGTTGTGCTTTCCCATCCGGAAGCATGCATGGAATGTGGGGCGTGTGCACTTAATTGCCCGGTACAGGCAATTGAAGTCCAGAGCGGTGTCGGGTGTGCATGGGCAATGATCGGTGCAGCCCTGCGAGGTAAGGATATGGACACAGAGTGCAGCTGTGGGGGGGAAGACAGTACCTGCTGCGCTACCCCACAAAAACCGGAATGTAATTGCGGAGAGAAGTAATTTTTTTTTGAGGAATAATTATCGGCCGAAGCTATATCCTTCAAGGTGTTGACAGGTCAATGGGATATGTAAGAACTGGAAAAACATCATGACAAAATCTGATGATGCTCGGGAGGATTTTAAGAATGGATTCACCTGCTCTTCGGCTGTGTTTTCTGCATTTTCCGATGAGATGGGGCTGGACAGTGAGACTGCAAAGAAGATTGCCTGTGGATATGGTGCAGGCATCTCGAAGACCGGCAATATCTGCGGAGCGGTATCCGGTGCAATTATGGTGATCGGTCTGAAATACGGGAAAACAAAGAGAGGAGATGATGCAGCGACCGAAAAGACGCGGACACTGGTCAGAAAATTCATCCATGAATTCACTCAACGCAACGGATCCATCAACTGTACAGAACTGCTTGGGTGTAACTTAAGCAAACCAGAGGAGTATGAGAAGGCACGTGAAAACAAACTGTTTGTGACGAAATGTCCTGACCTTGTTGGCGATGCCGTTCTGATCCTTGAAAAAATACTCTGATAATCAAGAACAGGTGAGCATCTGTGGAAACAGCCGTTAAACGTCTTTCATTTCTCGACCGCTACCTGACGCTCTGGATTTTCCTTGCCATGGCGGCAGGCATTGCAATCGGGTATTTTTCACCGGCAGTACCATCTTTGATCACGGGGCTTTCGGTTGGCACGACCTCCATTCCCATTGCCATTGGCCTCATCCTCATGATGTACCCCCCACTTGCGAAGGTAAAATACGAGGAGCTGGGGATCGTCTTCCGGGATACAAAGGTGCTCGGGCTCTCGCTTGTCCTGAACTGGATTGTCGGACCGGTGCTGATGTTTATTCTTGCAGTGGTGTTCCTCCACGACCAGCCACTGTTCATGTATGGTCTGATTCTCGTTGGGATTGCCCGCTGTATAGCGATGGTGATTGTCTGGAACGATCTTGCGGCAGGCGACTGCGAATATTGTGCGGCAATTGTAGGGCTTAACTCGGTTTTCCAGGTCTTCTTCTACTCACTCTACGCGTACTTTTTCATCACGTTCCTTCCGCAGGTCCTCGGAATCACAGGAACTGCAGTAGACATCACCATGCTTCAGATTGCCCAAAGTGTGTTCATCTATCTTGGCATACCTTTTATCGCTGGTATAGTGACACGCTACACACTTATTCGCGTGAAGTCAAAAGCATGGTATGAGCAGGTATTTATCCCAAAGATTTCTCCCATGACCCTTATTGCCCTGCTTTTTACGATTATCGTAATGTTCTCGCTGAAAGGAGAATATATCATCAATGTTCCCCTCGCTGTTGTGACAGTGGCAATTCCGCTGGTCTGTTACTTCCTCATCATGTTCTTTGGAAGCTTCTGGATTTCGCACCGTCTCCACATCAATTACCAGAAATCCGCCTCCCTCTCCTTCACGGCCGCTTCCAACAATTTTGAACTTGCCATTGCAGTCGCCATTGCTGTCTTTGGCATTGCATCACCGGTTGCTTTTGCCACAGTTATCGGGCCTCTTGTCGAAGTTCCGGTACTTATCTCTCTTGTAAATGTTTCACTCTGGCTCAAGGAGAAATGGTATAGCGGTTTGAGTAGTAATGAATGTCGGATCACAAGATAATAATTTGAATAAATCACAGTTTTTTAAAAATATCCATTTTTTTATCTGCACGCATTATTGCGGTCAGCTTACGATACCTCAAACATAAGGAATATCATAGTAACATTTTTTGAAACTCAGGCAATGGAATATATACCCCATTAACGGATAACCAACTATCAGATGCTATTGGACTGATGCCACATGACGGATGAACCGAAACCCGTAATGATCCAGGAACGGCTTGATGTATGCGAACTTGACCGTGCCCGTATGGCACTTCTGAATCCTGCATTAATCGAGCAGAAAAAAGAAGCACGAACGATAGATGAGAACGCAAAACCGATTCTCGAAATAACCATGAAGGAAGGCCACGAAACGGTCTGGGACCGGTTCGAGATGCAGCAGCCTCCCTGCAAGTACTGTGAAGCCGGTCTTTCCTGCGCCCGCTGCACCATGGGTCCGTGTCGCATCATTCCCCCCCATCGCATCCGCGGGGTCTGTGGAGCCGATGCAGACCTGATCGTTGCCCGCAACCTGCTTGACACGATCGCAACCGGTTCAGCGGCTCACTCAGATCACGGCAGGGATATCGTAGAGACCCTGTACCTGGTCGGGACCGGAAAGACCAAGGATTATAGTATTGCCGACCCGGAGAAACTCCGGAAAATCTCAGTTGAATTTGGCATTTCGACTGAGGGGAAAACAACAGAGAAACTCGCCGCTGAACTCGGCATTGCCATGCTCGCAGAGTACGGGATGGTAAAAAACACGCTCCAGTTCCTTAACCGTGCACCAAAGGCGACCCGGGATATCTGGACGAAACTCGGGATCACCCCGCGAGGCATCGACCGCGAAGTAGTAGACTGCATGCACCGAATCCAGATGGGTGTCGGGGCAGATTATACCGGCATGCTCCTGCAGGGTCTTCGCTGCAGCCTCTCTGACGGGTGGGGCGGTTCAATGATGGGAACCGATATATCGGATGTGCTTTTTGGTACACCAACGATTAAAAGTTCAAGCATGAATCTTGCGGTCATGAAAGCAGACCATGTGAATATCTCGGTCCATGGCCACAACCCTGTCCTTTCTGAAGTGATCGTAAAGGCAGTCGCCGACCCGGAGATGAAAGCCCTTGCGCAAAAATACGGTGCAAAAGGGATCAATCTGGTCGGGATGTGCTGCACAGGCAGCGAGCTGATGATGAGGAAAGGTATCCCTATGACGGGGAACCATCTTAACCAGGAGCTGATTATCGCAACCGGTGCCCTTGAGGCAATGGTTGTGGACTACCAGTGCATTTTCCCGTCGCTTCCCCGTACTGCAAGTTGTTATCATACCCTGATTATATCAACCAGTTCGAAAGCTACGATCCCTGGCTCATACTTCTTTGACTTCCACGCCGAAAATGCTTACCTCACCGCAAAAGCAATCGTGCGGATGGCAGTGGAGAATTACAAGAACAGGAACCCGCAGCGTGTATTGATCCCGGGGAAACCCGTACCTGTTATGACGGGTTTCTCCAATGAGGCTATCAAAAATGCACTCGGCGGATCGTTTAAACCGTTGATCGATCTTATCGCTGCGGGAAAGATACGGGGAGCTGTGGGTATTGTCGGGTGCAACAACCCACACATAAAGCACGATTACGGACATGTGACGCTCTCAAAGGAACTGATCAAGAAAAATATCCTTTGCGTTGAGACCGGTTGTGCTGCAATCGCATCAGGAAAAGCCGGGCTTCTCCGTCCGGAAGCTGCATCACTCGCAGGAGATGATCTCCGGGCAGTATGCGAGTCTCTCAAGATACCACCGGTGCTCCACATGGGATCATGCGTCGACAATGCCCGCATCCTCGTGCTGGCTGCGGAACTCGGTAACGCGCTCAATGTCCCGATCCACAAGCTTCCGATTGTAGGGGCTGCTCCCGAATGGTATTCGCAGAAAGCGGTTTCAATCGGTGCCTACTTCGTTGCATCGGGAGTCTATACCGTGCTTGGCGTAATGCCACATATTTCGGGGAGCCCGCATGTAGTTTCGCTCCTGACAGAGGGGCTGAAAGGTGCCGTAAACGCGAGCTTCGCCGTTGAACCAGACCCGGTCAAGGCGTCAGTCCTTATTTCAGACCACATCGAACGCAAACGAACAGAACTCGGGATTTAAGTGTTAAACCCCTCAGCATCGGCAGAAAGAACCCATTCGAGCCCAGCAGGCGGGATGGGAATCCGGATAGTTATTACCGGGAAAGGCGGAGTGGGTAAGACGACGATTACCGCTCTCCTTGCCCACCTGTTTGCACAGGAAGGGTTCAGGGTCCTTGCTGTCGATGGTGATCCACAGCAGAACCTTGCGGTGACGTTAGGCATATCTCTAAAGCATGCTGAAAAGATAGTTCCGGTCTCGCAGAGCACGGATTACCTGCGGGAAAAAACCGGTGCCGGCCCGGGAATTTCCCCCGGTGGACTTCTAACTTTAAATCCCGATGTCAGCGATGTCATCAACCGCTTTTCGGTGAGTGTTGCAAAAAATCTTCGCCTTCTTGTTATGGGGGGTGTCAGCCAGGCCGGTGGCGGGTGTCTTTGTCCCGAATATACACTCCTTTCCGCCATTTTTCGTCATATGCGACTTCTCCCTGATGAAGTAGTCCTGCTTGACACGCCGGCGGGAATGGAGCATTTCGGCAGGGCCGTTGCAGACGGCTTTTCCTGTGCACTTGTTGTAGCTGACCCCTCCCATAATGCGCTTTCTGTTGCCAAAGAATCTGCAGGGTTTGCCCAGCAGCTGGGGATTAAAAATATTATTCTGGTAGTAAACAGGATTGGCAATCCAGCGGATATTGATAAAATATGTCAGAAGATTGGAGAGTTCACAGGATTTTCCCAAATGATTTTTTTACCTTTTGATCCGGAAATAATTCATCTCGAACCAGCAGTCAACCGGCTGTTATCACGTGAGTCATCTTTTATCAATGAAATTCGTAGACTGAGTGCAATAGTTGCCGACACTGGTGAAAAACAACCTTACGGCAACTAAAAAAAATCCAGGATATGAGGCTGGTTATACGGTTTTTGGCCTACCATGACTGTGTTCGCCCGGTACCCACCGTCCACCGTCCTTCTTAAGCTCCTTCTTCCAGATTGGGACTCCTTTCTTGATTTCCTCAATAATATAACGGGAGCCGGCATATGCTTCAGTGCGGTGACCGGCACTCACAACAATTATCAGGATATTCTCACCAATCGCAAGTCGTCCGATCCGATGGATAATATCGACATGCAGGAGCCTGAACAGGTCTGCTGCATCCCTCGCAATTTTTTCCAGTTCCTGTTTTGCGATATCTTCATAGGCTTCAAGTTCCATCTCCGTGATCTCATCATCCCGGACAACACCATCAAAGACTACGATTGCACCTGTTCCCTGCTTCTTTGCCGCAGCGATGAGAGTACCAATATCAACATCTTCAGTCTGAATTGAGATCATGGTTCTCCTCAGTTATCCCCCGGCAACAGGAGGAAAAACTGCAATCTCGTCACCATCTGCAATCACAGTTTTGTCCGCATCCGCGATATCGATTCGTTTGCCATTCTTCATCAGGATAACAAACTCGTGAAAAGCTCCATTCTTATCAAAAATGGCCGCATAGCCCTCGGGATTTTTCTTTGCAACAGACGTGATCAAAGACGAAAACATTGTCCCTGCAGGTACTTCAGTTATAATATCGGAACCAAGCAGTTCACGGAATTGTGCAAAAAACCGGATCTTAACCGTCACTTTTTTCCCCAGGTCTTTTCTTCTTTCCAAGGCCACCACATGCCTCACATGATGGATTCCTTTCAATACAGATCTCTTCTGCATGAGCCTGCATCCCGTCCCATATGAAGAGCCTGTTCGTCAGCAAATCACCAGTACCAGTAAGGTACTTGATCACTTCATTTGACTGAATGGTTCCAATAATACCAGCTGTTACGCCAACAGCAGGGAACTCTTCTCTGGGGGGGGGCTTGGGGAAGATGCATTTCAGGCAGGGGGTCGTTCCGGGAATGATCGTGGTTGCCTGCCCGTAAAATCCTCTGATGCCTCCATGGAAGAATGGGATCTGTTTTGCAATGGCGACGTCATTGAGCTGGTAACGGGTCTGATAGTTATCCATTGCATCTACAATTCCGTCTGCATTTCCAACGAGTTTTTTTGCATTCGATGCATCAATCTTCACTTCGATTGCATTAATTATGCTATCCGGGTTGAGTTTCTGTAATTTCTCTTCAGCTGAAGTAGTCTTTTTTCTGCCAATATCCCTTTCGTAGTGGAGAATCTGGCGGTTTAAGTTTGTCCCATCAACTACATCCATATCAACGATCGTAATTGTCCCGACACCGGCAACTGCAAGATAGATGGAAGCCGGTGAACCCAGCCCGCCTGCACCGGCAATAAAGATATTCGCCTTTTTGAGCCGCTCCTGGCCATCCTCGCCAAAGAGCATCATCTGCCTCCTGTAGCGTTCGAGTTCCCGTTCAGAAAACATTGTTCACCGGAATTTTATTATTTTGGCAATTTTCCTGCTTAATGATCACATGTGAACCCTTCAGTACGTTTACGTGATGTAAATTATGCGATGTGGTCCTATACATTCTCCTGTACCTGAATATGTGCGTTGATCTGGGGATTATTCTTTTCCTCCCTTTATACACCGGCACTCTATCAGATTTCTGTTACCTGGAATGCAGGGTTATTCCGTCAGAATCAAAAAAATTCAGTGCCTCCCACTTATAATTCACAATTGTGAATACAATATATTATGTGATAAATCAGATAACTTAAACGTTGTGTTACCATGGATGCACCCTGTCAGAAAATAGTCTGGGATGTGTTGCCTGCAATCCGTGCGGCGATCGCAGTAGAACTTGTCAGAAACGGCGTTTCTCAGGTGGACGCAGCACGGATGCTGGAGATCGCCCCGTCAGCAGTCTCTCAATACATCTCCGGCAAACGTGGTTACCGGGTGGAATTTGAGGCAGATGTAAAAAAGTCTGTTTCCATTCTGGCACAGGACCTTATCGATAAGAAACAGGTCAACATTGTTGAACGGATTTGCGGGATCTGCCAGCAACTCCGCAAGAGCGAAGACGGGTGCAACGTTTCGGCTTCTTCACGGTGTGGCTCATAACTTATACTCCCCCACCATCTGAATTGCACGCTTGATTCTGGTATTTTCATGAATTCTGTAGAAAAAACACAAAAACTCAAAGAGATAATCGCATCCAAAGGATCGATGCTCGTATCATTTTCCGGTGGTGCAGACAGCACACTGCTGGCGGTAATCGCAAAAGAGGTCCTTGGTAACAATACGCGGTGCGTACTGCTCGACAGCCCGGTTGTTCCGCGAGCAGAAATTGCAGAAGCACAAAAGATTGCAGAAGAATCCGGACTCATGATGGAAATCATTCCTTTGCATGTAATGGACGATGAACGTTTTTTAAAAAATCCTCCGGAGCGCTGTTACTGGTGCAGGAAAACATCAGCTCATGTGCTGAAAGGGAAAAAAGAGAGCCTGCACTTTGCCTGCATTGCAGATGGTCTTAACGTATCTGACACAAGTGAGCATCGGCCTGGATTAGCGGCAAGCACCGAAGAGGGAATAGTTCACCCATTTATTGAAGCAGGAATTACCAAGGATGACATCCGCACAATTGCCCAGAGTTTGGGCATGGAGTTCTGGAATAAGCCTTCCACAGCCTGCCTTTCATCACGAATTCCCTACGGGGATGAGATTACCACCAAAAAACTGGCGATGATCGAAGAGGGTGAGGAATTCCTCCATGCGAGCGGGTTTTCCCAGTGCCGGGTCAGGCTACATGGGAACATCGCCCGTATTGAAGTCATGAATTCCGATGTTCCAAAACTACTGGTTATGCGTGAATCACTGGTAAAAACCTTTAAAGGGATCGGCTTTGACTACATTACGCTTGATCTCGAAGGCTACCGTTCTGGCAGCATGGATGAAGTTTTATCGAAAGGATGACTACAAAATGACCTCACACAAAGACCAGCCTACAACAAAAGGGGAGATGTTCAGGCAATTGCCCTGTATCCGCATAGACGGGGAAAAGATTAACGTTTCCATGCATGAGGTGATCGAAGAGAGCCCTTATGCCCTCTTCATCAACGGCAGGCATGCTATGACTGCCATGATGAGCCCCGGACGGCTTGAAGACTTTGTTACCGGCTATCTCTTCACTGAACAGATCATCAAAGCACCTGACGAGATTGAATCAATAAAAATTGAGCAGAACAGGATCAGTGTAATTACAAAAAATCTTTTCAAGGTGCTCGGCCCCAAAAAGACCATCCTGTCCGGTTGCGGAGGCAATACGTCGTTTATAGATACCGCAAAACTACCATCTATCAAATCCGGGTTTACTGTTTCCACAACAGAGATTATCCAGATAATCAAGGATGTCCTTGAGTCCGAACTGCATACGGTGACTGGTGGCGTACATGTGGCCGGTCTCGTATCCGCAGATGGCGTGATCACCCGTGCCGAGGATATCGGGAGGCACAACGCGATCGACCGCGTGATCGGGTACGCCTTGCGCAACAATGTGGACCTCTCCAGCAGCTGTGCAATCTGTTCCGGTCGTATCTCTTCAGAGATTGTACGAAAATGCCTGATTGCAAATATACCGGTTGTCATCTCGCGGGGCGCCACTACGACCCTCGCTATCGACATTGCCGCTAAGACAGGCCTATGCGTTGTCGGATTTGTCCGTGGTGGAAAAATGAATATCTATACCCACCCTGAACGTGTGCAGGGAATACCCTCACTTCCCCAGTGAATGAAGGAGACTGCATACCTGGCAGAGGTCCCCGCTGCAGGGATCGCCACACTTGCGGCAGGAATGAAGCGGTTCAGATATCACTGATCCTGAACAATAATGTTCGATCTTTTGTTTGCTCTCCAGAAGGTGAAGCATCGTACCAGGATACTTATATTCAAAACCTGAAAGAAGTGCCCTGACCTCGCGTCGTAATGCATAGCAGGTGTACGGGCACTCGGGAAGCACACGCCAGGCATCGTTTTGCATAAGATACACCGCAATCTCTTTTTCCGAGATGAAGGAAAGCGGTTTGATTCTTGGAATAAATGAGCCGGATGAATTAAGAGCGGAATTCCGGACCAGACGTTGCAGGTCGTTCCTGAATACGTTCATGAGCACCGATTGGGCCTCGTCGTCAAGGTTGTGACCTGTTGCAAGCTTGGTCGCTTTGGCCCTCAGTGCTCCGATCACCATCGCTTTCTTCCTGAGAATACCACAGACACTGCAGGCCCGTGGTTCCCTGCCTTTGAGGAAGGTATCAAGTGAATCCCCGAACAGTTCAGTAAACGAGATGCAGTGATGCTCAATCCCGAGCTGACGGGTGAGCTGTTCGGCAGATCGGATCGTTTCTTCGCGGTAGCCAAAAATCCCTTCATCAATAGTTATTGCAATAAGCCGTACATCCTCCAATGCAGGAAGGAGCTGATTCAGGAGAAAGAGGAGAGCTGTGCTGTCTTTTCCCCCGCTCAGGGCAACCGCTACACGATCCCCTGGGATGATCATCTGCTGGCTCTTTACCGTTTCTGCCACACGGAGTTTTATGTCTGCCGTAAAATGAGTCCCGCATAAGTGGCGAGCGGTGTGGCGCTGATATAGTACTGCCGGCTCTGTGCAGAGGGAACATAGTGGCACGTCACGTTGCACATAATTTGAGTTCACGTATCAACCTCCGTGGGCAATCCTGATGATCCTGATCTCATCATCTGGCTGAACAACTGTATCTTCAGGGACCATTTTCCCGTTCCTTGCGACAATCACCTCAAGAGGATTTATCCCCATATCGAGCAGGACCTTTTCTAGAGGGGCTGGAACCCGGTCAATAGTTATCGTTTTCTGGTCCGGAAGAATGAGTTTCATATGCTGACAAGTAGTTTTGTGAGCAGGTTTCTTAAACATCCTCCTTGAGAACGAACCTTGGTGTGTCTAATGGACAATGAAAAAAATTCTACAAAAATTAAAAAAACCTGGGATCATCCACTCATTTGATACACAGGATCAACACATACAATTACGGAAGTGTTCAGGATGCGGGGGGCATCATCAATTCGTGAGGAAATTCTTCGGCTGAAAGAGGATCGGCACGCGATTATCCTCGCGCATAATTACCAGCCTGAAGACGTGCAGGATATCGCTGACCTCACCGGAGATTCTCTCGAACTATCCAGGGCAGCTGCTACCATGGAAGGAGAGATCATCGTTTTCTGTGGCGTGGACTTTATGGCCGAGACTGCGGCAATTATTTCTCCAAATAAAACGGTCCTTTTACCTGCCAGTGATGCCTGCTGCCCTATGGCGGATATGATCACAGCAGACGAATTAAAAATCGTGAAATCCCGGCATGCGGATGCAGCTGTTGTTTGTTACGTGAACACCACTGCCGAAGTAAAAGCAGAGAGTGATATCTGCTGCACCTCTTCAAATGCGGTAAAGGTGGTAAACTCGGTAAAAGAAGACCAGGTAATCTTTGTACCCGACCGCAATCTTGGACGGTATGTCCAGCGGTTTACCAAAAAAGAGATCCTGCCATGGGAAGGATTCTGCATTGTTCATGACCAGATTACCACGCGACATGTACGCGAGGCAAGGAAACTTCACCCCAACGCAATCCTTTTGGTTCACCCGGAGTGCCGGCCCGAAGTAATCGACCTCGCTGACCAGGTCGCAAGTACATCGGGAATTATCAGGTATGTGTGCAATGCTCCGGAACATGAGTTCATTATCGGTACTGAAGTAGGTATCCTTCACCGCTTCAAACAGGAATGCAAAGAAAAGAAATGTTATCCATTATCACCGGCCGCAACCTGCAAGAACATGAAAAAGACGGATTTGGTTAAGGTCCGTGATGCACTCGTTTCACTCCAGCCCAGGATATCAGTGCCAGAAGAAATTGCTGATCGTGCCCGTGGTGCGATAGAAAGGATGCTGGCAGTTTAAAAAAATGCGATATATTTATTCACTTCTGAACGGTGAAATTTTTTTGTTCTGCATTTTTTTGTTCCACAAGTTTCCTATACATCTCATCGCCAACACATTCCTTTGCGTGTTTGCACCACTGGATACAGGATTCGATTTCATTATACACAACAAAACCGCAAGTGCTGCATTTCACTGAGATATCATTTGAAAATAGTTCCACATTCTCGCCACACTGCGGGCATTTCTTAATCGAAAGGGTGGGCGTTCTGAGGTTCGCTGCACCCGGGCAATGATCGAGCATAATATTCTTATTACAAGGTCAGCTGACGATCAGATGAATCCATTGGCTGGATCACCCGCCCATCATCGGTATCAGGTGTATTGACAAGCGGAGAGACAGGATACATTGAGAGGTTTTCTGCCGGAAACGGTGTAAGGATTTCTTTGAGATCCTTGGCACTCAGGGGGGTATTTGAAAGCCAGCGCTCTTCATTTTCTCTTGAAAGGATTGAAGGCATACGATTATGGACTTTTGCCACAAGCTCATTAGGTTCGACCGTGATGATAGTATACGTCAGCAAAGAATTTCCCTCTGGATCATTCCATTGGTCATAGAGCCCGGCAAAAGCAAAAAGCGGGCTTTTTGGCAGGTTAATGTAAAACGGTATTTTTTTTGCACCCTCTTTTTTCCATTCAAAAAACCCGGATGCCGGTACAAGACATCGCCGGTTTTTTAAGAGCCCGGCAAAAGAGGGTTTATCAGTAAGGCTTTCCGCCCGTGCATTGATGGACCGTTTTGCACTGTGAAGGTCCCGTGTCCAGTGAGGAACCAGTCCCCATTTCATCAGGACAATATTCTTTTTATCACCATGTACATTGTCGTTGACAATAACCGGCATCTCGTTTCCCGGGGCAATATTGAACCGTGAACGTAAACCAATAATCGGGTTATACACCCTGAAACGGTTACCGAGATCATCAATAAAGATGAGGGAGTAGCGGCCGCACATATACCTTGATCGTGTCGGATGTTTGCTGACCCGGTATATCATCCTGCCGCAGGGCAGATGAAATGATTCAAGCCAAAAAACAGGTATCATACAA
>WSSedL1B2DRAFT_1000064_pt1 | contig 16030 bp, 18 predicted proteins | sample WetSurSiteL1Bulk_FD_9470 | JGI IMG/M metagenome (IMG submission 9470)
ACAAATACGAGTACTGGTTCAAATGCAAAATCAAAAATAGAATTAGTCAATAATTCAAATTCATGGCTTCTAGAAAAATATTCTAGTGCAAACTCTAGTCTAAATAAGATCACAACAAGTGGTGGCGATTTTGAAGTTAATGTAACTACAGCAAATAGTTTTTATGTAAAGACAAATAATGCAACTGCATTCTTGATTGATAGTGCTAATAAAGGTTATTTATATAATAATTTAACTATTGAAAAAGCAGCAACAGGGGCAGGATTAGATTTAGTTGTAAACAACACAGCAAGTAGCGGTGATTCTTTTGCTAGATTAGAATTCAAATCTAATGTTACTAAGTTAGATATTTTGTCAATGTGTTCAACATATGCAGGTACTTACTACAGTTTAAACCAAGCTAATTTAAATTATATTCTTTCAGATACTAACGCTTCTAACTTCTTAATTGCTCAAGATGGAAATAAAAGTATTAATTTTGGAACAAATGGAAATCTAAGATTAAAAATTGATGGCAGTGGAAATATTAATTTGCCTGGTTTGACTGCTAGTAAAATACTTAGCTTAGATGCAAGTAATAATATAGTAAGTACTTATACAACAGATCAGAATCTTTCAACTACTTCAAATGTTTCTTTTGGAAATATTACAGCAACTAAAACAGCTACAGTAGGTATTGGTATTATTAATACATCCACAACTGGTAATTCTAATATATCTCTTAAAACTGGTGATGGAACAACCTCACCTAGAAATTCTTTTGTAATATTTGAAACTTTAGAAGCTACACCTATAGAATGGCGAGTCGGATTAAATGGTGATAAAAACTTAACTATTTATGATTATACAAATTCTAAAGATTGCTTACATATAGTTCCAAGTACAGGAGTAATAAATTTACCTCAATTAACAGCTTCAACTATGCTTCAATTAGATAGTTCTAAAAATATAATAAGTAGTAATACATTAAGTAAAAATGGTAATGCAGCGAATGTATTTGAAGTTTCTAATACAACTGCGGGAACTACTTCATCTAGTAGATTTAAAATGACTAGTGACGGAGGTAATAACGTAATAGCTGCTTACTCAACTACTACATCAGGAACTTATAATGGTATAAATTTAGCTAGTTTAAATACCATAGAGTCATCAAGTGGACAATCAGGCTTAATGATATCTCAAGATGGAGCAAAATCTATATATTTAGCTACCAATGGGGTAGTCAGACAAACAATAGATAGTGCAGGTGCTACTACATTTTCAGGAACTACAAGTGTAACAAAAGATCAGAACTCGGCAACGAGATTTTTAGTACAAAATCCGAACGCAGGGGCAGCAGCTTATTCCGAAATATATACAGCTTCGGATGTAGCTAATTTTCATCTTTATACAGTTAGCTCAGGAAATGTTGCTACTTATTGTGGAATTACAGAAACCAGTTTAAATGAATTAGTTAGCACAGGAAATGGATTACTTATTCATCAAGCAGGAGCAAAATCTATATATCTAGCTACTAATGGAGTAGTTAGACAAACTATAAACAGTGCTGGAAATATAGGTATAGGAACTACAGATATAGAAGCATGGCATACATCATTTAAAGCTATTGAATTTGCAGATACAGCTATATCATCGCAAACAGATGGTACCCTAATGTTTCATAGTAATCATTACTATGATGGGGTGAATAAATATAAAGCAACTGGAACGGCAGCATCATATTATATATCAGGTGGCGCTCATGTTTTTAGAATAGCTCCAAGCGGAACAGCAGATGCAGCAATTACATGGACTACAGCATTAACAATTAACAACTCTGGTAACATAGGTATAGGAACAACAGATATAGAAGCATGGGATAATAATACATTTAAAGCGATAGAGTGGTATGGGACTGCGATAGCGGGGGGGGTAAATGGAAATGGACTATATATATATTCTAATGCTTATTATGATGGAGCTAATAAATATAAAAGATCATCACAACCATCAGCTTATTATGGTATAGCTTCGGGCACTCATACATTTAATGTAGCCCCAAGTGGAACAGCAGATGCAGCAATTACATGGACTACAGCATTAGCAATAGATAATAGTGGAAATGCTCTGTTTATGGGAGCGTCTAAAGAGACTAGTCAAGTTGGTGGTTTATCTATTAAGCAGGGAACAGACCCCGCATCTAATTCAGCTGATCAAGTTACATTATATGCAACAGCAGGGTCAGATAGCACTTTAGGTTTATGTACAGAAGCTACGGTAACTAGTGAAACTGTTACGAGTGATAGAACTCTAGCAATTAAAATTAATGGTACAGCTTATAAGCTTTGCCTCAAAGCTTAATTAATAATAAAAGTAGATTAGATTAATTCTAGTCTACTACTTTTTTTTTGCAATTTTTTATCCTATCCTTTATTTCATTTAGTAATTCATTAGGTATTTTGCCTAATTCATTATCTAAAAATATATCTTTAGACATGTCAATAAATTCCAAAGCTTTGTCAACTCCTAAATTTTCAACCATTTTTTCTATAAGTTCTTTAGAATTTAATCGCTCATCATAAATTTTTGGGCAACCTTTAACACTTTTTAAAAACTTATATAAACTTTCAGGGATTTTTGTAATACTTTCAATTTTTTTATTTTCTTTTTCACATTGGTTTTTTAACCTTTCTAAATTAAACTCTTCGATTACGGTTCCCCCTAATTCAACTTTCTGGGAATCTCTTTTAATTTCTATTTCAATATAATAATAATTAAACATTTGTATCCCTTTCTTTGTTTGTTGCAAATACTTTAAATTCTTTTCTAAATTTAATCATATCCATTTTTAGTAATTCCTTAGCTTTATTAGTCGATATCCTATCCTGAAATAAAGCATTGAAAACTATTCGTTTTTTCCAAGATAACATCTTAAACCTCTTTTAGATTAGTATGTATTATATTTACTAGTCCTGATTCATAATTTAACCTTAAATTATAAAATTCATAAACAAAAGCAGAAACTTTCTCAATTTTAATTAATTTATATAATTTATCTTCAATAGTTTTATATAAAAGTAATTCTTCCTCTATGTTTTTTGAAGCACAAAAACAAATAGTACCTCTCGTACTCTCTAATTTAAAAAGTTTATACAAACTAAACCTCCAAATATTTAACTGTATTTAATAATATTTTTTTCAAAGTATCATCATACCCAAATCTTTTCTGACCTATCTTAATGCTTTGGTAAATATTCCCAGTATTATTATAATTTTTAGCAGCCGACATCCAATCGCATATCATTTCAATAAGATCAATTAAGTTCATATCTCTTAAACCATCTTTAAAATGCTCAGGATGGTGTCTATTCTCTTCATAATGATGACCTGTGGCTTCTTTTAATAAATTTAGCCGATCATAGTATTCAGGTGTTCCGTACTTTACATCTGTAAACACAATACTCTGAAATATCGGACGTTCCTCATCCGAATATTTACTAAGGTCATGATTTAGACTCCTAATATTTAACTCGTTTATTATTTGATTAATCAACCAATGAACGCCATTTCTATGCTTGCGTAGTTTAGTTTCATAATCTAAGATATCTTTGCTGTTCATCTTATTTTTAGAAGCTAAACACCAGTGCTTCCAAATCCTCCTTTTCTATCGTTATCTAAATTTAATTTTTCCACTTGTATTAAATTTATATTAAAATATTTTAGTAATACCATTTGAGCCACTTTATCGCCTTTTCGAATAATATAGTCTCCTTGATGGTTAGATTTATTATCAATAAAACATATATTTGTATTTATCTCACTTGAAATATTAGAGACAATTATTCCAATCTCATCCCTATATCCACTGTCAATTGTACCAGGTGAATTTGCTATTCTAAGTGGTGTATTTAAACTTATTCCACTTCTAGGTATAATACTTACCATAAATCCTAATGGTATTGCCATTCTTATACCAGTTGGGACTATAACAGTTTGACCACTATTAATAACAACTTCTTTACTTGCCCTTAAATCCATTCCTGCATCTCCGAATTTTGCATAGAACGGAATTAATTCTTTATCTTCAATTGTGAAATCTATATCTACTTTATTAACCATAAATTGACTCCTTTTGAATATTGTGTAATTATCATTAGTTTAAAACAAAATATCTAACTACATATTACAAGATTCTTCATAATTCGTCAATTGGAATTTTGCTAAGTTTTAAAATTATCATAAAGGCTATCAAAAAATTCATCATCATATACTCTTTGATCGAAATTCGTGCTTTGTATTGGTTTATTATTGCTATATTGTCCTTCTTGTTTTTTAGGTATCGCTACATTTCTTTTCACTAGACTCAAGAAAAATCCAGTTGGGTTATCTTTTGACTTAAAATCAAATTTATGCCAATTTTGTAAATAATGTTTAATTTTATCAATTGTAAGCTTATTCTTTTTTATAAAGTTTTTCAAAATATTTACATCAACATCAGTTTTTAATATTACTTCCATATCACTTTTTATAGCTACAACTTCAGTATTACTAAGGGTTTTATATTCTTCATTGTTGATGTTGTTTTTAATAACTTCGTTATTTGTTAATTCTTTATTTGTAGGGGGTGGGTTGTCCTCTATTGGATTTTCCATTATTGCATCATCCACTATTGGAAAATCAACTTGTGGAGGATTATTGACAAAATTCATATTATCGTTATGATTAGTATTATTTTTATTTTTAAAATATTTTTTTGTTAAATTTTTCAAAATTCCATTTTTATCATAATCACATATTACATAATCAATATTTGTATCCTCTATTGGAACTTCATAAACTACATATTCCCATTTATATATTTGACCTTTGTGATTTTTAAAACAAATAGATTGAACATATCCATTTTTCTTCAATTCTTTAATTCCAGATTTAACACTTGTGGTACTATCTAATGAGCGTTTAACTAGATCAGTCATGTTTATATTCCAATCATCTGGTCTGCTTAACAGATAACTTAATAAACCTTTAGCTTTCCACGTTAAGTTTTGATTTTCTGGTATCCTTCTATCAATTTGTACGAATGGGTTTTGTCTTTTTCTTATTTTAATTATCGTTTCCATGTAAATTCCTCCAATTTTTATGATTTTCAATTGGATAATCTAAGAAAAATAATTAATTTTTAAAATTATGATTTTATTTTGGTATAAGATGTGTTATACTTAAACCACGATTTAAAAATTAAATATTAATCTTAGATTGAAAATGAACTTGTCAATGTGTGGAAAAAACAAAGCAGGTTCATTTTGCTGTCCAATTGTTTTTTTAATTTTAATATACACTGAATCTCGTGAAATAATTCAAATTAATTATAACAAATTATTCATAGAATTTCATATATTTCAATATAATTACATAAACAAAGAAAACTACCCAAAAATGGATAGTTTTGAATCTTTATTTTTTAGAAACTTCTAATTGTATATTGATTATCTGATTGTAAATAGATTTTTAAATCATTATTATATATTTTAGTGCCATTCGGGATATATCTTCCAAGCTTTAAAATAATTCCATTTATACTCCAAAGATTTAAGAATGTGTCATATTCTTCTAATTTCAATAATTCATCTACTTCATATCCTGAGTAGATTACTATATCGTCTATAAAATATCTTCTAAACTCTATTATGGTTTTATATAGTTGAGTTAAATTGTCTAAAGGTTCTAATCCTGCAAATACAATGCTTTCTACTATAGTATTTTTTCTATATTGTTCTATAATTTCATCAATTGTAACAGAAATGTAAGAATAATTATCTGAGTGTTGCTTGTTTATACAACCTTCACATTTCCAAGTACATGTTACACCAATAGGAACTAAAAGAGAGGGGCTAGAACAGTAATTTAATACCGTTGTTGGTCTTTCAAGTAATTTTATACTATCAGATAGGAAGTGTGTATTCTTGACCTGTTTTATCATCAATTACGGTACCTGCATTTCTTATATTATATTTCTTAGCTAATTCTAAATTTTCATCCGAATCTAAAACATTTATTAATCTATATTCATAATCTTCATAATCTAACTTTTCTTTAACCCTTTTACATCTTTCGCAATTAGGCATTGTAAATAATAAAAGCATAATATTTTCCTTTCTAAATTATGTGAACCTTATCTCTAGGAACATATGCACATATAGGTAGCACAATGTTATGAAATATTTCTTCGCTTATATCTGTATCTATATAAATTTCACCAAATTTATGCCCTCTAGAATATTCATTTGGTTTTATCCATAAATAATCTTTACCATTATAATACAATTCAAGTCCATATTTACTTCTTCTATATACAGCTTCTCCATGTTCTTTAAATAAATTATCAAAAAAAGAAAGTGCTTTATCCCAATTATTTGTAATAATCCCAACTGAATTTTTAAAATATTCATAATCTTTGTCATCAAAATATCTTAAAATTTTTTCTTTTGTTAATTCCATTTTTTCTTCAGCTCCTATCCTCAACTTTATAAAATACTCTATCTTTATATTCTTGTTTTTTACCTTTATTATAATTTTGGACTGGTCTAATATATCCTGTGACTCTACTCCATATAAGAGTATCTTTACCACAAGTAGGGCAAATACTAACTTCTCCTTTTATATAGCCATGATCAATACAAGTTGAAAATGTAGGAGTAATTGAGAAGTAAGGTAATTTGAAATTATTTACAATAGACTTAACTAAGCTTTTAGTGGTTTCATAATTATCGATTGCCTGACCTAAATATAGATGTATTACTGTACCTGATGTAAATTTGACTTGCATTTCATCTTCGAGATTCAATACTTCAAAAATGTCATCTGTATAGCTGACAGGTAAATGTACAGAATTCGTATAGTATGGTGTTTCTTCTTCGTTAGCCGTAATAATATCTGGATAATGCTCTTTATCTATCTTTGCTAGTCTATAGCTAGTACCCTCAGCAGGAGTAGCTTCTAGATTATATAGTACTTTATTGGGGCTTTCTTCTTGATATTTAGATAACTGCAAGTTCATAAAGTCTAGTATCTCATTTGCTAACTTATTACCTTCTTTACTTCCGATATCTTGACCTATAAAATTTAATAAAAGTTCATTCATTCCGACTAAACCAATAGTACTAAAATGGTTATCAAATCCGTTATCGGTATATCTCTTGACATAAGGCAATAATCCAGAATTTAATGATTCTTCACATTCTATTCTTTTTAAATCTGAACATTCTTTTGCAATTAACATTAGATCAGATAATGATTTATATAGTTCTTTTTTTGTTTTTGATAAATATCCTATCCTTGGAAGATTGATTGTTACTACAGATAAAGAACCTGTTTGATCTCCAGCCCCGAAAAATCCACCATTTCTTCTTCTTAATTCGCTCAAACTGAGGCGAAGTCGGCAATTGTGTGTAATTAGTCCATTCCCAAGCATAAATAAATAATCTCTACTATCAACTTCAAAACAATATAGCTCTTTATTATACTTATCTTTTTCAATTATAGAAGTAACTTTTCTATATTCATAAATACCTTTTTCTTTATCCCTAAATGGATGTTTTGAAAATGGTAACCAATCTTCAACTTTTATCTCACTTACTTTAATTGTTCCCTTGTCTAACACAGGTTGTAAATGGTTTTCACCAAATATTACAGAAATATTATTACCAAAGTGTAGCTCGTAGGCTTTAGTACTTGGCATTTTATTTGGTCTAGCTTTTTTCCATCCATCATTAGTCCAAACTTCAATAAGTTCCAACTTTTCATCTTTAAAAATATCTACAATTCTTCTTTGTAATTTTTTCTTTGTTCCTAATTCTCGATATACAATTGGAGTATTCTCATCCATAGGACACATGCTGCGTACATCTTCAGGATTCATATCCGAACTTACATAGTTAGCAAAATAAGGAATGCCATATTTACTTGCCATAGCCATTAATTTATCAGTAATTGGACTATCCCAATCAAATTCTTTATCTATATTATAAGTTGGAATCGGGAATGTGAAGATTTGTCCGTCTGAATCCCCATGCTCCATAATCTCCATAAATGCCCTATTTACCATATCCATTTCTTTTTGACAATCTCCATAGGTAAAATTCTTTTCTTTACCTCCAACCCAAGCTTTTTGAGAATACATATCAGCAGGACACTTGATATCAAAAGTAAAATTAGTAAAAGGGGCTTGGCTATTGCCAGTAATAAACATAGTGCCATTACGTCTAGCAATCCAAGTTCCATTATTAACAGTAGGACACCAAACTTTACCATTATATTTATATAGAAGTTTTTCCCCAATTTTAGAAAACTTGATTTTGTCATATTTAACATCCTCTGTATCAATTATATAAGGGAATGAAAAAGATATTGGACTTTCAAGTAACTGCTCTGTATAGACCATTTCTTCGTCAAATTTGCCTATATATCTGGTTACGTTTCTATGGTTTCTAGTAACTAAGGCATCAACGTTATCTGATCTAAAATGAATTAAGTTGCCTCTAAAATCATATACATTAACCTTCTGTACTGGATAATATTCAGTTTTTTGTTTCTTGATATTATAGGTCGCTATATGTTCACCGACTCGTAGGAGTTCATATGCTTTCCAACCAGCCATAGTAAGAATTTCAGTATCTTCAGAGACACAACCCCAACGACTAGGTATGTTTAGATTAAAGACTAATTGCTGCATAAATTGTTTTACATCTTCATAGGATAGATTATCAACCTTGATAAATGGGGCTAAGTGAGTGTCGACATTATTGAACGCTTGGGCTCCTGCATGTTCCATCTGCATACAGCCTAAAAAATTAACCATTTGAATCATTAAAGAATTTAGATGCTTTGCTGGTGCGGAACTTGCTTTTCCAGGAATCTTGTTAATTCCCTCTTTAATTAATTTACCCAACGACCAACCGCTACAGTAAGGAATCATTGCATATCCTAAGTCATGAATATGGATAGAACCATCTATATGAGCTTTAGAAATCTTTTCTGGATATATATTTTCTAAAGCATATTTAGAAATTTCAGTATTAGCTAGAAATAACATCAATCCTGAAAAAGTGGGATCGCCATTATTACTATTTTCATTAACTCTCCAATCAGTTTTTTGAAGAAAACTTTCAATTTTATTTGGGTTTGTTGTCTTTGTCATATTTGCCTCCGCTTAAATAATTTCATTTAGATCATCCATACTTACAGATTGACCTCTAGCTACATTACTTGCACATTTGCTCATAGTTTGATAAATACTAGCTGTACCTATAGAATCTTTAGAATAATTGCTATATAGATTAATCCCTATTTTTGCTGATTCTGAGAAAGAATCGACATTGGCTCCAAGATAAATAAATTTCCAATCTTCCTCTGTTTTTTTACTTATTAAATTTTTTACATCTTTTGTGGTGTATTCTCTACTAGAATTTTCAAGACCGTCAGTAATAATAACAACCATTACATTATCAGGTCTAAACTTGCTTTTTATAACTCTCAAATCTTCTTCAAATTTATTTATAGTAACACCGATTGTATCGTTTAAAGCTGTCATACCACCTACTTTATAGTCTCTTTCAGTAAGATTCTTAATTTCATTTATATCAACTCTATTGTGTAAATATTTATATTCAGAATTGAATAGGATTGTAGTAACTTTTATTGGATTTTCTTCTTGTTTTTGTAATTTAATAAACGAATTAAAACCGCCTAATGTATCTTTTTCCATTCCTGCCATTGAACCACTATTATCAATTAAAAAGATTATATCTGTTAATTGTTTTTTCATAAGTTGCACCTACTTTTTATTATTTTCATTTAATTTAGTTACTAAATCTCTCATATTTGTCATTGATTTTTCAGTTTGATAATTGTCTACTGTTTTACTAGCTAAAGAATTGATATTTTGAATTGATTCTTTTAGATTGTCTGAATTGATTTCTAATTGGACTTCTAATTTGTTTATAGTTTCTTGTTGATTATCTATAGTACACTCAAGTACAGCTATTTGTTTTTCATAATTAGCTTCTAACAATTTTAAATTATGTTCATATCTAATTTCTATTTCCTTAGATAAATCTGATTTAATAGCTAATATTTCCTTTTCTTTCCTATTATCGTACATTAAGATTGTTTTCTGTAAATCTGCCATATCTTGTAACAATTTCTCATGTTCCTTTTTTTGTTCTTCAATTTCAGCTTTTTCCTTATTTAACTTTGCTTTAGTATTATCAACGTAATTATGATATTCCAATTTTTGCCTTTCAATATCATGCCTGATAATAATCTCTTCTTTTTCTCTTTCTGCTTCAAGCTTAAGTTTCATTTTTTCAGATTCTAAAGAGTATACTTGTTCTAAGTCATAGATTTTTGCTGTTAGATTGTTTAATACTTCGTGTTTAGTATTTAATAGGGCAAATAGAGAATCGGCTTCAACTTTGATCTTGTATATGTTTTCAAGTTGATCTTTCTCGTAATTTATCTGGTCTTTAACTAGTTTATAATTTTCTATTTCTAGTTTGAGTTTACTGACAAATTCTGAAGCTACGTTATTTAAATCTTCAATTTGACTTAAACTCAAAGCAGTGATTCTATCTTCATTATCTGTCATAGCTTGTTTTTCGATCTTTGATTTAGGTTGTATATCTCTAGCAGCTTTTAATTTTTCTTCATATACTTTCATTTGTTCTTCTAAAAATTGGGAATAATTTATAATCTCATCTTTTGTTGCTCTATTTCCTGGTTTTTTCATTATTTTTAGCTCCTTCTATTTTGTTAATTTCTGGATAATAATATTTATATTTAGATTTTTGATTACATATTGGTTTAAAATCGCAAATAGCTTTTTGTTTAGTATCTTTGTTTATAAACCTGAGACAAGTTTTCCTTTTAAAACAAGCTGCATAATCACATAGGGCATAGCTTACGTGGGTATCCATTTTTCAATCCACCATTCTGTTTGAGTTTTTGATTCTTTAAATTGAGGTTTACCGTTTTTTTCTCCTAGATATTCGTATCTAGGCTTTTGTTTTAGATCAGTAATATAAATTATCTCGTGTTCATTAAATTTGAATAGTTTACGTTTGATTTTTAGAGTAGCGATGTTGCCATTAGCTATAGAATAAATTTTAACTTTAGGATTTATAACCTCTGATCTTCCAGTGTCGATTTCTATAATATAAACCTTATGTCTATCTTGGCTGTTGTTAGTCCTATATTTGATATAGCCTAATAGTTCTAATTCTGTATCTATAATTTGTTTTTCTGTTAAATCTTCTTGAGCAGGAAGTAAGGTAAGATTTTCTTTTAAAATTGCAATACAATCTAATTTGGTATACATTTTCGCAGTTTTAAAAGAATGTTTAGATATTATTTCTTCATTTAGTCCCTGATCTTTAATGGCATCGAATGAAAGTTGTTTTTTAAATGACTTACTTGCTTTTTGCCAATATTGGTTAAATAGGTTTAAAAATGATTGAATTTCATTTACATTACCAAACTCTTGAAAGTAGTTTAATCTGATTAAAATATCCAACTGATCTTGTTGTATCTCAGAACTTGTTTTTATGTCAAAAAGCAGTTCAAAAAACGTGTTATAGATATTGTCCTTTAGATTATAAAGGTTGTCACCAACCTGTCTATTTAGGCTCTTTATTGACGGAATAGACTCATGTATTGAGTGACTATCTTTATCTAGCTTAAAATCTCGATTATCTGATCTGAATTTTATAGATTGGATTTTTATATTGAAACTATTGATAGCTTCTGTTTTAATTTCAGATAGTTTATCTTTTTCATTTTTTTCGGAATAATAATTTAAGATAACTTCAAAAAATTCTAAAGTATAATTGGCTTTAAGGTATGCCTCGTATAGCGAATCGCAGGCAACGCAGTATGCATGACTAGCATTAAATCCATAAGCACAGGAATCATCTATAATCTGCCATACTCTAAGAGATTTTTTATATGCTTGATCTCTTGAAATTGATTCAGTTTCTAGTATTTTATTGGTAAAACCATCTAGAAATGTATCTTTCCACTTCTTAACTTCAGCTTCTTTTTTCTTAGCAATAGATTTTATTATCCCATAAGTTTCCTTTGTATCTATTCCTGAATATGCAAGAGTAGCCATGATCTGCTCCTGATATATTACGAAAGAATCTTTAATTTCATCTGTCTTGATAAGGTTGTCAAAAGTATCGATATTATATGAGAAAGATTCTCGATTTTCGAATATTTGATACATTGACTGAAAACTTGGTCTTATGGCTGCTACAAAGGCGGTTAATTCAGATATGTTTTGAGGTTTGTATTTTATTATCTTTTGTTTAGTAGCTTCTTTTTCTACCTGATTAATACAAACAGTTATACCTTTAGAATAGATGTTCCAAGTTTTTTTGTCATCTTTTGTCAACTCTATAAGTTCATTTATTGTGTGTTGTTCTAATCCTATTTTTTGATAAACTCTATGAATTATATTTACTACATCTACTTTTAATAAATCATTTTTTAGAAACTTATATTTTTCTGCAATTTTGCCATCTATTATAGTAACAAGGTAATCTGTTTTACTTTGTTTGTTTTTAATTCTAAGGAGTCCAAACTCACGCTTGATATTTCCTTGATAGATTAAACTTGCACAAGGATGTATTTTTTTATCTGATATAATATTCTGATATTTTTCACTTTCCTTGATATAACAGTGATATTCTTCGTCTATATAATTATAAATATCTATGCTGTCTTTCATGTCTTCTTCTGCATGCTTAAGGTTATTCTCATAATTGTCTATCTGAGTAGTAATTATATTTGAAATTACAAAATCCATATTTTGCGATTTAGCATATAATTTAAAAGCTGATTTCTTTTTATAATTTCCATATGCAATCATAGGATAACTACACTCTTCGCCAAGTATTTTAGTCTGAGCGTTAAAAAATACTTCAGGGTTACCAAGGTTTAAATCTAGATCGGGAAGGGATTTCGTTTGTAATATCCTAGTTTCAGACATAAATCTTTCAGGAAACATTTGGACTTTAGCTGAGATTCTATCTACCTTAGAGAATCCAAGAAGAGTGTTAATAATGAATGATACTGAGCTTCCACGACCGCTATTAGTAATAATTCCACCATTTCTAATTGCTTCTTGAACAATTTCATAATCTAATAAAAAATAATCTGCCATCTCTGTGTTTATAACAGTATCTAATTCTTTTTTGATCTCTATTAAGTATTTTTGGTGTAACGATCTATCTATATTTTTTTTAAAAGTATTCCAAGATGTATAGATAATAGATTTAAGTAATTCATTCTTTTCATTTTGTGTTTTATCAGGATAAAGAGAAGGAAGTTTGATGTCTTTAGAAAATTCTATGTCTTGAAATTCAAGGAATATATTTGTATTTTTAATTGCTTCTTCTATTTGTCTAGAGTTTAATATGTTTTGATTTTCAAACCGTTCTATTGCTGTTGCTAGGGAGGGATAATCTATAATAAATTCCTTCTCATCCTGATAAACAATGCCTTTTGCATATAAATAATTATCTCTTTCTTTGTGTTGACTTTGAAGTATATAGTGACTGTCACATCCCATAATTATAGGAAGTTTTAAATCTAATAGAATTCTATTAATTTCTATTTGCCTTTTAAAATCATGATATTGTACTTCTAGATAAAAGTTTTCTTCAAAGTGACTACTCAGTATGCCAATTATATTTAAACTATCCTCGATACCATACTTATAGAATCCTATACACGCTGTTGTAACTAATACATCTTTAGGAGGTAAGGACATTATAAGTGGAATATCGATTCTAGGAACTTTATAAAATCCTGTAATATTAGCTTCTGAAAGTATTTCAGTTATAGCTAACCTTCCATTTTCATTTTTAGCAAAGATACAGATATGGCTATTAGTTCCATCTTTTTGAAATCTATCTTTAACCCAATAAGCTTCTGTTCCAAAAATAAATTTCAGTCCATATCGTTTAGCAGTTTCATAAACTTCATAATAATTCCCCTGCCATCCATGTTCACAACTACTCAAAATTCCATGTTCTAATTCAACAGCTCGTTTGGCATAATCCTCATATGACACTGTCGAATCGGGAACTATTATATTTGTGTAATAGGAATGTTTGTGGAAGTTTTGATATGTCATTTTAGCACCTTTAGTCCGTTTAGTGTTAGTCAAGGTTTGAATTGGTTTTTTTTATAATTTTAGTCCATCTTAGTCAATCTTAGTCACTTTCATATTCAACTTAGTCACTTTCTTGTTCACTTTCTTGTTCACTCAATTTTTTATATTCTTCTTCAGTAATTACAAATATTAAATATTGAATCAAACCAACTTTTAAAATATCTTGTTCCAATAAAGTTCCGTTATTTAATTGTATTGGTTTGAAATAATCAGTTACTAATTCAGTATTAAAATAAACTTCTTCTTGCTGAATTAATCGTTTAGCCTCTGCATTAGATTTGCAAAGTTTATGATAAATCAATAAATCTAAAATATTAGTCAAAGCTTTATCTTCATGAATTAAGAGAATATGTAAATTACCATTATTTATCATTTTTTACCTTCTTTAAAGTTTTTATGAAAGTAATTCCAGTTACTAATTGATTATCTTTGATCTCTTCAAATGACAAATGAAATTCACTTTTTTTGTCTATTTCTGAAACCGCTTTAAGAATTACATTTTTTTTAAGGTCGGAATATTGTTGATAAGAATACTTAGGAATAAATATCTTAGTCCTTAGTTCTTCTAAAGTGTAAGTAATTTCATCTTGAATATTATGTTTTAAAAGTTTGTAAAGAATATTAGAATATTTACCTTTGAAATGGATTGAGATATTAAAGAATTTCTTTAAGATATCTTGTAAAGCTGCTTTATTGGTTTTGAAATCATTGTCAGTTACATATGACTTAAATTCAAAAGCCATGTCATCGTGTAGGTCAACATTAAATACAATCTCTCTCATAATTAAATCCCCTTTAACTGCTCTGTAATTAAAAGAATAATTCTTTTATCAAAGATATCTATATAATTTGTTAAAAAGCCATAGATAGTAAAATCAGCATTTAAAACTAATTCTTTAGTTTTTTTATCTACATATCCACGCTCAATCAATTCTTTTTCAACTAGTTTTGTATATTCTATATATTTGTAATGGTTATCTTTTGTGATAAAAACATTAGCAAGTATGTATATAATCCAATCTTCTTTTTTAATTCTGATTTCATTAGGTATTGTTCCTATTGTTGCACTGATAGTTCCAATTGCAGTGTTGCCATAAAATAATGTTCCTGAATCGATATTACCATAACCCATTTTGTTCACTTCCTTTTCCATTTATTTACCCGACGACGTCGTCGGTTTTTATATTTAATCTATTTTGAGCAATATTAAAAATATCTTTATCTATTTCAAATCCCATATAATGTCTATTGTTATTTATACAAGCTTCAATTGTACTTCCAGAACCCATGAAAGAATCTAAAACTAATTCATTTTCCAAAGTATAAGTATTTATTAGATATTCTAATAATGGAACTGGTTTTTGCGTTGAGAATATGCGTTTAGCTGGATTATGTATTGGAAATTCTAAAATATTATTTGGTAATGATTTACTTTTGTCTAATTTGTTAATACTACAGTCATATGAATTATAACAAGTAGATAATTTCCCTCTGGTTCCTCTTATATTGTTTTTGGGTTTATCTTTTATAAGAGGATAATAATTACATGGTTTTTTATAGAATACTGATATTGTTTCTATCTTTCTCATTGGTTGTTTATAAGCATTTAAAAAACCTGTTGAATGTGATTTATTCCAATACCAGTCATATTTATAGTTTTTTATATTAGATATTCTAACTTTTGAAGAAAACGGTTCTATCCCAAATATTAGAATTGCTCCATTGTCTTTGATGACCCTATGGTATTCCTGCCATAATTTTTCTAAATCAATTTGTATATCCCATTTGTTCCTTGTTAAATTGTATGGAGGGTCAGTC
>WSSedL1B2DRAFT_1000065_pt1 | contig 15673 bp, 13 predicted proteins | sample WetSurSiteL1Bulk_FD_9470 | JGI IMG/M metagenome (IMG submission 9470)
ACAGACTTGAACTTCGTATCGACGCCTTTTCCAATCTTAAAATCAATGAGCGATTGTAGAGCAGAGCTGAACTTCTCAGGAGCAATGATCACCATATCATATTCTTCTGCTGATGATTTCAGAGGTCCCAGTGGCTCATCATAGGTAACTGTGATCTCGAAGCTTCCCGCTAGTGATATCTGATTGTTCATCGGGGAGTATCGAACAGGATAACAGATCACCTTCACAAAGGTCACCTGCTGACCTTTCTCATTACGTCCTGCACCAAGATCATATGTATACAAAGATGCTGGATAAAACTCGGAACTCCCATAAACCGCAGGATCCTTCATATACGTAGACTGTTCATTCGCCTCTGTTACTGAAGTGATACGAGCAGGAATAACCTCTTGGGTCAGATATAACGAGCTCATGTCCTTTGCAATGCAAACAACCTGAATGTCGGTCGACCCAAAGGGTATCTGATACGTCCTCACATAAATAGGCACCACTGGTTTATTCGGTGCTAATAATTGGGTTGTCGCACCTTCAACCTTTATTTCAACGAATCCATCTTTTTCTGATAGTATTGGTTGGGATGAAAATTGAATCGAGAAAGACTGGGTTTTTCGATTCAATGTCTGTTCGTCAGAAGAGTTTGTGAGAAATGAGCCTCCTAATGGAAAAACACTGAGGAGCACCAGCCCTATTACCAATAATCCAACTATCTTTTTTCCCATAGCATTACCCCAATATACAATACAAAAAAACACTTCAAAAGACTTGTTTCCTTATTATTGTACAAAACGATAATGAACAGGTTTGTTATCGAATATTTGTCCAAAATCAGAATTTACTCCCGCTACTTCTAAAAATATGGGAAAAAAATAAATAATTTTTTTTATCAAATTTTTCCGAACTCTTTTTTTCGTTCTTTAGTATCCTTCCCTGTCGCGTCAAAAAGGAAATCGTTCCATTTCTTGATGACGGAATAATCACCACAGACAGTTTTCGGAGGAACGATACCAATGAACAGAGAGCTTTTCTCCTGTTTTAATGTAATCGCACCGATTCCCTCCACGGAAAACTGCATGCCTTTCCCAATGTCCCCTTTTGCCCCAAAATACTTCGTCACCAGTGCATCAAGATCTGGGTTATGACCTCGCTTGATTTTGTATTCTCGCATAAAGCACGATATAGAATAAGAACGATTTTAACGTTTTGTCTCCCCAACCATTTCTATGAAAACTTGTTCAAGTGGAGGATATCCTCCAGTTTCCGCTTAGGCACATGCAAGGTATCCTTTTCATCACGCCAGTATTTCACAGAATCCTTTTGGTCTTCAACGACAGATGTCTCAGCTTTGTAACCAAGGGCGATCACCGAGTCAATTGCAAGAGTCAACGGGATGCTGCATACCTCCTGTATCTTCGCTCGTTCGATATTGCATAAAATGCAGGTCCCCAGGCCTTCCCCCTCAGCAGTCAGCACAATGTTTTCTGTTGCAAGACCAACATCTCGTTCATAATACGGATTCTGTGTGTCTTTCACCAGCACGATGATATACGCGGTTGGTCGTTCAGATTCTTTTGGAATCCATTTCGGTTGGATATAGGCAGCCCAGTGGAGCGCCTCAAAGAGGTTGGCACAGAGTGTTTTATCATTGATAATACAGTACTCGATTTGTTGGAGGTTCGCCGCAGAGGGCGCAAGTCTTGCAGCGTTCACACATTTTTTCAGGATCTCTAGTTTAACAGCTCTTTGGTGAAACCGACGAATACTCCTACGGGAGATGATGGCATCATACACATCCATGGGATCACAGTATCTGAAACACTTTCGCTGTCCTTTAAGGTTACGGAAAATAAAAATACTCCCGAAATCGTCTTATCGAACTGATGATCAAAAGCGGACGAAAAATAAAAAGACTGTCCCCTTTACGGTTTTTTGGGTAGATGCAATGGTGAACGTCATGGTTGGTTTTCCTATCCCAAACACCAGGGCGTTTAGAGTGATTTCCTCCGCTGCATTGATCGTAAGGTCTCCTGTTCTTTGTTTTCCAAACAAGATCATCCCGCCCTGTAACGAGAGATTCCAGGGCTCATTTGTCAGATTGGTGGAACCAAGATTTTTTATCTGGATTTTTATGCCAAATCCCCCGGTCATAGTGATCTGTAGATTTGGCGGATGTTGAATGGTGAACTCATAGGTTTTTTCCTCTTCGATATTGCCTGCGTTGTCAATGGAATAAAACCGAAGCAGATGAGAACCGTCCTTGGTCACAGAAAAGGGCTCAGAATAGGTTTCCCAGAGGGCTTCATCAAGCTTGTACATCGTGGTGTCCACACCAGTGATATCATCGGTGGCGTTCAGTGTCACCAGTACATCACTGATGTACACGTCCTCAAACAGGGTTCCTGATATAGTACAGATCGTCTCTGGTGGTGTGACATCCTCAGGGTTCCCACCGGTTTCCGTACGAAGGATGACGCCTTGTTCACCAACGACGATACCAAACCTGTCAGTGACATACTGTAGACTAAGAAGATTCACCGGTGTCCCGCTTGATTGCTGGATCCAGTCTGATCCCCCATTCTCTGTTCGTAGGATAATTCCATTGTCCCCAACGACGGTTCCTGAGGTCTGATTAGTAAAATCGACAGCCCACAACAGGGTGCTCACCCCGGTTTCTCCCTGTTGCCAGCTCTGGCCACCATCAGATGTTTGCACTATTGTTCCATGGTCTCCGACCGCATATCCAATACTCTCATTAGTAAAACCGATACTCAAGAGCGCTTCGTTATAAAATAACACTGTTTCCCAGGTGCTTCCCCCATCAGTGGTACGGACAATCGCACCCCCCATAGGTATATCTACGATCGCGGTCGCCAATCCAACAGATGTATTCAAGAAAAAAACATCAGTGAGTCGCCCCTCATAAAACACGCTATCATGTTCGATATAAAAACTCGAGGACTCCCAAGTATCCCACCCATCGTTTGTTCGTGTGAAGAACGGTTGGAAGATAGCGTTCACACCGACTGCTACCCCAACTGTTTCATTCACCATTTGACAGCTAAAATACGTCCCCATCATCCCGGTCTGTAACGTCGTCCAGTTAGTACCGGAATTATTCGTTAATAGTATAGTCCCGCTTGTTCCAACAGCTAAAATGACATTGTACCCGTAATAGGATACACCATAGAGGTTTTCCATGACTCCTGAGTTTTGTGCAACCCAGTTGTTTCCACCATCACCACTTCGAAGGATGACTCCTTCATCTCCGACGATGGTTCCACGGTTCAGGCAGATGAAAAAAACATTATTAAGATCTTGGGTCACTCCACTGTCGATATGTGTCCACCCGGTGCTCAGTACCCGGGATTCTTGTGGAATAACTGGTTCTATCTCATATGATTGTATAGATATTGTATAGACTGGAAGTGTCAATGCGAGGACGCTTAAAAGGACACATAGGGTGTTGTTCCTTGTGTGTTTCTGAAGTAATCTACCAAGAAGCCTATCTTTATAGTTCTTCATACATATCCCCATTTTTATCTCTATAGAGGATGTTTCATATAAATTTTTGGTTCATTTTTTAGAAGAAATACAGAAAAATCTCCCGGGAACGAACAAGAAGATATTATTCATACATCTCATATTTTCTTTCGTGAAAAGAAGGGAATATATTAATTTCAACCACAATATACTTGAACACCTCACTTTTATGGTCTGATACTATGGCAAAGAAAGGGAGAATGACCCGGAGTTTTGCACGTACAGCACCAAAATCACAAGAGAAATACCTGATTGAGAACGCAAAAAAACTACAACAAGACCCATTTTTGATCCTTCCTACCTGCTCCGACGAAAGTGCAAAATATTTCCAGAAACTTCGAAAAAAAATCACAAAAGTCCATCAGTATTGTTCCAATGAAAAAAAACTTGAGACGCTCTCCCATAAAAAAGGACTGGATGGAGCGCTCGCTGGTACCTATCTGCTCGCGATTTCAGAGAAAGCACCGTATCTTGCAGCCCTGACGTTTCCCACCGGTGATGTCACCTATGCGCAACGGGGGAAGGCAGACAGGGAAAAACTCATCGCTGTCCAACATTTCGATGACCCGGTGTTCCGACTCCGAGGCATCACTGATATCGTCTTTAAGAAAAACATCCATGTGTATTCCTGGGATGGTGGTTTTGTCTGCACGGGGAAAGACGCACATCCCCCCACTGAGTTTATCGATTTCATTCGAACAAAAATTGGGTTCACCTCCCACCATGACATCGTGAGTTGTCCACATGTTCCGCCAAGTACTGCAAGGAAGAAAGAGTACCTGCCTTTGAATTATCTCAGAATCGAATGGACGCCCGCGCAGGTCACTATCGCTCTGTGCGAGAATTGTGCCAAGTCGACAAAGAACACGATGTTTACCATCTCCAAATACATGGTGCAACGTAATCTCTCAGATGATTTTGTTATCGAGGTCATCACACAAATGGGGCAGCATCCGGGGCTTTCCGATGCGCAGAAAACGGCATCTCTAAAAGACTATCTCTCCGGGGGGCTCACTGATGCTGATTTTATAAAGAAAATATCAAAAAGCCAGGAAGAATCAGTAAAGACCGCTGAAGAACAGATCTTTGCACTTGATGGAGTTTCCTATGGGACTGATGCATCCCGTTTCATCGAAGTTTTACAGCCGGCCCCCTATGAGAAATCCGCTCTCGAGTTCTTCCTTTCTAAGACCCAGGAACCATTGATTATCTCAAGAACATCCCCTGGAAAAATCATTGAACGATACTGGGATCGATACGGCAACGAATTCCTTGAATCAATCCTGGGGGATACGGACAAGGCGGCATCGTTGTATCAGCTAGATGAAACGCCATCACATATCATTGTCCTTGCCTATGAGTATCAACAGCGACAGACGATATTATCACGGCTCCCCGTGTATCAAAACCTGCCACCGCTTGCGGCTTTTATTGATGCGGTCAGTCGAACATATCGGACGTTTGGTGAAAAAAAGGCAGTGGCAGAGATAAAGAACCACCCGGATACACCCAAAGCAAAATCGATCGCGTACGCGTTTTTACTTGCCCTTGGAAAAGGTAGCGAAGAAAAATGGAAGTACTCCAAAGAAGAGATTGAATATGGAGAATTCCTCCATCAATACACAAAAAAACTCCTCACCGTAGAACCTGAACAGTATAGTGCAGTACTCCAGGAGCTTCTCACGGTCTCAGGTTCTTCTGAGATGATCGCTTGAGGATTTATTCGTTCTCTTTTTTTTGTAACGGTGTGAAAAACTCCTCGTCCATCAGATAATATTCCTCGTTATGAAACGACGAGAGGTATGATGCCATAGACATTCTTATCCACCTACTCCTTGTCTTTCACCGATTTGATCATTTCCTTCCCAAAATCAGTGATCCCATAGAGTCGAACATTATTCCCACAGCTTTTCTCTTCAACGATATCAAGATTCAGTAGTGATTCATCCTCTTTGTATCGTTCTTCCATGCCTCGAATAGCGCCAATCACATTTGATGGTGTTGTCCGCACATGATACGCTATTTCAGCTGTGTAACTATAATTTGGGCTGATCTCAAAAAGATACTCCGCTATTTTCTTCCGTACGTTACTGCGTCTCAATGCTCGAACCGCTATCGGACGTTTAAACTCGAGCGTTGAGGCGACTGATCCCTCATCCTGCATCCCAATCCACCTTCCTAGAACTCATCGTCAATTCTATTAATAAATAATTTTCTTATGTAATATACCTGGTATATTCTCAGCTACCTATTCATGTACATATCCCTGTCACTTTTTGTTCCAAATATTCAGATACGCAATATAAAGATCGTTGACTTGGCTATCTTCGATGGTATCACCACTGTCACGTTGGAGAGATGAGTTGGGAAAAGAAATATTGGCCAACAATCACGGTAAGTGAAAAGACGATAATCGAAACAGGCATGGTCTTCCCAAGACTGTACATAAAGGAGGCGGTATCGTCCCCTTCGTTGAGTCCATTGGTGAATCTCGTGAGGAGAATCACGAGTTCAATAAGATAGACTCCGATAACGAAGACGAAATACTCTGGTCTGATGTTCTCCGTCATGAACGAGCCCGCAGCAGAAGATAGGAACGAAGGAACACCGTCGATGGTATCCAATGATTGTTTCGCTTGCAACGACAGAAGAATAGTGGAGATCAACGTGGTGATCGAAAGAGTGACCCCGGCGATCAACGGAGCAAAAACAGATACCGTCGAACGTAACGTCGAGGTCAGCTCATAAAGCATATCATTTATTTTTTTCTCCACCTCCTGGAGTTGTTTGAGATGGTCCGCGATGCGAATCAATGATGTGCTCACCGCTCGCTGACTCCTTTTTGTTCCCTCCACAAACAACCGTAAAATCGCTTTGATACGATCGGAGTACACATACTGTAACGATCCATATTCCTTACTGTAGAGCGCATCATGCAAGCTCGTATGAAGGGCAATCAGATTATAGCTTGTCTGCGAGAACACCTCAGCAATGCGTGTTCCCTGCAGGGTCTGCGCCGCGTACGCGAAGCTTTCTTCAGGGGATTTTTCTTCCGAGATCCGTTTTCCAAGGATGTACAATGCGTCACTGAATTCTTTTTCCATTTGTTTTATTTCATCACGGACTTTTTTATAAGGACGATAGACGCTAAAACAATACAGCGATACTGCAGTCGCGATTCCCCAGATAAAAAATAATGTGACCGGGAACACTGAGTTTAACCCATGACTGTCTGAGATAAAATAGAGTATTTCATCTGATGCGTTTAAGGGAATAAAGGAGGGAATGATTAGAAAGATCAAACCTGGTATCATCACGAACAACCCCATCAGTGATGAGACGATCAATCGTTTTCTTTTCTTGATCGGTATCAACGCTGGATGATCTGGTGGAATCATCGACGGTTGAAACGCTGCTGGTCGTGACAGAAGAATCTTGCGTGTGTATAGATACACAAACAACGGCAGCAGAAGATCATAGATGAGGAAGACCTGAACAATCGTTATTCTCAATCCTACTAGGCCTGCTGCGGGCAGCATTGCGACCAAAGACAAAGGGATCATGATACCTATCGAGTACAGAATCACCGTTGGCTGGTGTAGCCGATTCGCAAACTGATTCATGGTCTCCTTTGTTCCCTCCAAGGAGACATCCAATGCACGGTCCAAGGTGATAATCCGGGAAGCCTCATCTCGTTCCTGTATCGAACTGCGGAGGAGATGCAAGGATCGTTTGAAATAATCACTCCATCGCCCCCATCGTATCGCGAAATGCACGATCGCATCATTCATCCCATGGTACAGTCGTATCTCCGTATCCCAGACGAGTTTCCGAAGGTCGACTGCAAGCGTCGAAGAGGATTCTGCTGCTGCGAATTTCACACTGTTCTCAAGATTTGGGACCAGTTTGAGGTACATCACCAGATAACTGAGTATCTCAGGGATGTCACCAAGCGAATGGATCTGGAGATGTCTCGCATAGGTTTTTGGGTAATACGCTAAAAGGTTCAACAAGATGAATGGGACAAGAATGGAGCTGATGAGCATCAGAATCACTGTCATAAGGTCCAGCTGCACGATGAAAAAAAAATCGATACAGAGGAGGAGCATATCTGCTACAAAAAAACAAAGGAAGGAGAGAAACGCAGCGGTATATGCAAAGAGCAAAATATCATAGCGTTCTATCTCTAGGTCTGAGAACCGGAGGATATCCTCATACTCTGAAGGAAAATATCGTTGTAGTTTTTGTTGTGTTCGTTCATTGTTTTTCAAAAGCCAAAAGAAATATTTTTTTGCAAATGAGGTCCCTTTGATGAACCAGACTGGTTCAGGCCTCATATCAGACGCCTCCGGTAGTCCGTGAACCATTTCATCCATCGTGCTCGAACCTCGTCATAGTCCACGATGCCATAGCGTTGTTTGCTTTCCTCAAGACACATCCAGAACATGTTGTTGGCATCCCTGATCGTCGTTGCTTCAAGCAACTGACTACAGGTTTTCCCATGTTCGACAATGGTTTTTTTCATGTCTGTTCGTAGCTGGATGTTCTCGAGTGCTTTTTCCACGGTGATTCCCCATTTTTTCGCGATGGACTGAATCACCTGGGATTGCCCCATGTCCAGGAGGTCTGTCGTGCAGAGCTCATCTTTGCTCGTGTTATAGAGCATGACATCCTGGAAGATCTTCTCAGGGTCTGGATTGGTGCTCCACCCTATTTTCGTGATCTCTGATATTTGCACGACCCGGCGTTTCCGCTCGATCCCACCCTCAGACCTGATGGGCGCGGCGATGATGACTGCATCGACTGCTTTAAATGAGGTGGCTGGTACACCGATGTCATAGACGACCCGTTCATAGACGTCTCTGGTCGTCGACCCATGGATCGTTCCCATGATCAGGTTCCCTGCAGCTCCAACACGCATCGCTTCAAAAAGGACCTTTGCCTCGACTCCACGGACCTCCCCGAGTATCAGAACCGATTCACCGAGTCGCAGCGCAGTACGTAACGCATCGGTTGGGTCCACCTCGGTCGACAGTGAGCTAGTGGTGATTGATTTTGTGATCAATGATTGAATCTTGTATCCTAATCGTTGGAAATCGTCTACGGGGATCTCCGGGGTGTCCTCGATGCTGAGAAGCCGGAAGCGTTGCGGAATCTCAAAAACACATGCACCGAGTAATGATGTTTTCCCTGAGCCACGACTCCCCGCCACCAGCAGGGATGCTTGTCCGTCGATGAGGAAGCTGAGAAACCCAGCGGCAGCAGCAGAAATCATCTTATTAGCAACAAAATGAGCCAGGGTCCAGGGTTTTAATCGATGTCTGCGTAACGCGAACGCGATCCCTCTGGGTGTCAAGGGATTGGAGATGGCTGTGACCCTCGTACGGTATTTTTCCAGATCCATGTCCAGGACTGGTGATGCCTCTGAAAAGGCTCGTCCGCTGAGAGTACGAAACCGGGATGCGAGTGCATCGATATCGCTGTCGGAAAAATACATGTTCGATGTGTATTCTTCTCCCTCTAAAACCAAATGTAATGGATTGTTTGTCACCGGGGCGTTGACATAGATATCCTGGATATGCGGGTCATATAAGAGGTCTTCAAGGATACCAAAACCTGCACTGTATCTTGCGAAGAGATCTGCGAGATATACGATTCTTTCTGCATCCAGGTCAAGATGTCTTTTCTGTGCGTAGGATACGATGATCTGTGCTCCGAGGCGTAAAAAATATTCCTCTGCGGTCTCCGTATCCATGAACGAGACATCCTTGGGTCGATGTCTGGAGAGATGCTGTCGGACGTCCTCAAGCAGGTAGAGTTCCTCACGGGGCAGCTCGTACTCTGGTGGGACGACAAAATAGAGTTTCTCAGGCCGTGAATGCAGCAGATATAATGACACTTGTAATGGACGTCCAGCTTTTCGGGATACTTCATATGATCTCAGGAAGATTGCATCTGCGGGAGCCTCCAAGTGGATGTAGGAGTCGATGAACCCGGGGCGCACGTAGGGACGTATATAGGTGGTGTAGAAGGTCTGACTGCTGAAATTCTTTGTAGGTATGATGCGAGATAATCCATCGTTTTTTGCTAGTTCTTGCAGCATTTTTCTATGTTTTTCTTCACAACCGGTGCAGGATGTATCTTTGTTTTGTTTCTTCTTCAGAAGCTCCTGCAGGTGCAGATAGGTGTTGATCGGGTCCTGGTGGATATCCTCAAGACATGCATGAAGTTCGTGCTGTCGTTGTTCACTGCAGGGTTGGCATTGTGGCAAATCCCGTTGTATCGTCTGGAGGAGAGAAGAGGATTGAGCCTGGTCAACGAACCTAGTAATATCGATCATAAGTTGCAGGGCGTCACCTGTGTAGACCTTGACGATGGCATGATTCAGGATGAGCCGATCGACCCCATGTTCTTTTCGCAGGATCTGAATGATGTTTGATCTACACTGTTCATCAGAAAATGTTGAATTGCCTTTCGAACACATCCGACAATTGATGGTGAGTGTCTTGCTTTCCGTTTTTCTTTTAATATCGTATGGACATCTCGTATCATCCATGGATTTTCCCCCAGACTTTTTTTTGATGATGATTGTGTTGAAATGCGCAGAGATTTTTTTTAAAAATAATGTCTCTGGCAAAAAGTATATAATATTTAGAGGGATATATAATTTCTGTTTTACAAAAATAGAAAGTCGGGAGGTACATTATGAAAGAATCTATGAGTGGGAGGTCGTGTTCGTTTTCTGAGAGGCAGTATGTGCTCGGACGTAGGGATAAAACTGGTGATGGGGTGCTTACCATCGGTCGGTACTACGCTCTTGACGGATCCCTAGGGGCGCCTGTGTTTCTGGATGTGACCCGGCCGCATATGGTGTTCATCTGTGGGAAACGTGGGTACGGGAAATCGTATTCCATCGGGGTGTTTCTTGAGGAGATCGCCTTGCTTGATGAGGCGATAAAACAGCATCTTGCCGTAGTTGTTCTTGATACGCTTGGGATTTTTTGGTCCACGCAGTTCCCCAGTAAGGATGATGGAGAACGAATCAAACAGTGGGGTCTGAAACCTTCTGGTTTTCCGATTCGCCTCCTAGTCCCTACCCATGCGACGGGGAGTTATTCGAAACGGGAAATCCCTGTTGAGCCATTCTCGCTTTGTATCGCGGAGCTTTCACCGCTGCACTGGTGTGAATTGTTTGACCTGCGGCTCACCGACCCCATCGGTGTCATTCTGACCAAGGTGATCCTTGCGTTACGATCAACGGGGCATCATTTTTCGCTGCAGGACATCGTCTCTATGATACAGCAGGATGACCAGACGGAACCGGTGGTGAAAACCGCGGTGCAGAACTTTTTTTGCATGGCTGATTCCTGGGGTGTGTTTGACAAGGATGGCCTGTCTATCGCTGAGATAGTGAAACCAGGTGTTGTGACGGTCCTTGATCTGAGCGTGCTACCAAGTTTGCTTCTCAAGGATGTCGTTGTCGCGGTGTTAAGTGAAAAAATTTTTGAGGAGCGCGTAAAATCTCGAAAGATTTTTGAGCAGAAAAAAATGGGTTTTCGGATCAAGGAGAATGGCATCCCTCTTGTCTGGCTTGCGGTGGATGAAGCACAGGTGTTCCTGCCTTCGGAGAAGAAGACATTGAGCAAAGGAGTGCTCATCGAGGAATGGATGCGGCAGGGGCGGCAGCCTGGCCTGTCACTTCTGCTTGCGACCCAACGACCAAGCGCGATAGAACCTGAGGTGCTCTCCCATTGCGATCTCTTCCTGTGTCATCGGTTGACCGCGCAGGAGGATATTGATGCGTTGAGTCGGATCCGTCCGGTCTACATGCATGGGGATATCCAGGATTCCATAAAAAAAGTCGGTACAGAGCGCGGAGTTGCTTTATTGGTCGATGACACCTCGGAGTCTGTCCATATCGTACAGCTACGGCCACGGATCAGCTGGCATGGTGGGTCAGAGCCGGTGATTATCAAAGATCACTCTTCCTCGGATCGATGAGGGGGCGATCTGATGATCCTTCGAGATGATGACGCGGTCGACCAGCTGCCGATCCGACTGATGATGAGCCTTGCGATCACCGCAGCCATCGTCCTTGTCCTTGTTGGAGCCTCAGGGGGTGTGCGTACGTTTCTTGCAGAACAGCAGGTTAATACACAATGTTGCTTGTTAGAATCCTCTCTTTTAACCATGGTGGGAAGCGGTGCCCTGCGTGATGTAGATGATCTGCATGCGCCGGAAGGAGCAAAACGAGTGCAGACCTTCACGTTACCTGACTCACTTGTGTTTCTCTCGTTTGGTGGGAATCCCGATCCAACGGACAGCGGATTGTTTTCCTCAGCCTTGGTGGATGAAGGGGCAGTGATATTTTACCGGGTGCAAGGTGGCAGCACACAGGTCATCTGGTTGCCGAAAGAGACCTTTCAATTTCGAGAAGGACTCCTCGTCGATTCACATTGGACCATGAATGATGGAGGTCATAGCTTCGTCATTCATCATGGTGGGACACTCACCCTGGTTTTTGAGCATGTCCAAAAAAACCATAAAAGTTTCATCCTGATTCATAACACCGATGATATTGATTGAGACTGTACACAAAAAATTCGATGATGTTTCATTAAATTGTATTATCGAAGATCGACCGGGACTGTCTGTTTTTTTTGCACCAGTCGGCAGATCCGGCAGGTTTCAATGATCACATCGGTCCCATCGTTTTTCATGATACGATGGGCGGAGATGCTGATCTCTTGGATGATCGTTTCATCGAATAGATCAGTTTTTCCTCTTTTTTTTGAGAGGTACTGGCAGACTGCTGATGGGGTTAGTCCGAGTTTTTCTGCTGCGTCCCGTTGGCTGAGACCGAACTCTTTGATGAGTGCTTCTGCAAGTTCTTTTCGTATCGAAGGAATACCGTTCCAGATCATGTATTCACAGGGTGCACGTTGCATGTATATATGATATATCTTGTCACTTTATATAATTAACGATTGTTAACATCAGTTGTTTTTCATCACCGACGATATCATTTCCGTGAAAATGACTTTATACACGCACATGGTTCACGATGTGGTGGTCTTGTGATAGACATCAGTACAACACTCGGTCCGCTTCGATTACGAAACCCAACCATGCTTGCTTCTGGCATCATGGATGAGGACGCTGGCAGTATGCAACGGATGATCGATTGTGGAGCTGGTGCGATCGTCACAAAATCAATTGGGATAAAATCACGGGAAGGATATGCGAACCCAACTGTGATTGAACTGGACCATGGCATTCTGAATGCGATGGGTCTGCCCAACCCGGGTATCGAGCAGTATGGTGAGGAGATAAAAAAACTCAAAAGAACTAAGGTGCCGATTATTGGGAGCATCTATGCTGCAGATGCAGATGAGTTTGCAAGTCTTGCAAAGAAAATGCAGCGGTTCGGGGCGAATGCTGTTGAACTGAATGTCAGCTGTCCCCATGCGAAGCACTATGGCTTGGAAGTCGGCTGCGATCCAGATTTATTACATGATATCATAAAAAAAGTAAAAGGTCCTGTTTCTCTCCCCGTCTTGGTCAAAGTGTCTCCAAACATCATGAACATTGTTGAGATCGCTCAGACCATTGAGAAGGCTGGCGCGGATGGGATAGTGGCAATAAATACCGTGAAAGCTATGGCAATCGACCTGCAGACCGCGCGTCCCTTGTTAGCTAACAAGACCGGTGGGTACTCAGGGAAAGCGATCAAACCCATTGGAGTCCGCTGCGTCTATGACATCGCACAAGCAGTCGACATCCCGATCATCGGAGTCGGAGGGATCACTACTGGAAGCAGTCGACATCCCGATCATCGGAGTCGGAGGGATCACTACTGGGGAGGATGCCATCGAGTATTTCATGGCAGGTGCTTCAGCTGTCCAGATCGGATCCGCTGTGTACTACCGTGGTCCTGAGGTGTTCACCGTAGTCTGTCAGGAGATAAAAACTTGGATGAAGAACCACGGATATCGAACACTTAATGAACTGATAGGAGCGTCCTTCCAATGAACCGACCCCTCATCACCACGGTTCTCTCAAACATTACAGAGGCTACCGATATTAAGACAATCACATTCCGCTCACCAGGGGATGTGAAACCCGGTCAATTTTTTATGATCTGGATCCCTGGTGTTGACGAAATCCCCATGAGTGTCTCACAGATAACGAAGAACGTGATAGGAATCACGTTTCGTAACATTGGAGACGCGACCCAAGCACTGTCCCAGCTTCAGAAAGGGGATCAGATCGGCATCCGAGGACCCTATGGGAATGGATTCACCCTGCATGGAAAACATCTCCTCTTCGTTGGTGGCGGCACCGGTATCGGAATGCTTGCTCCTCTCGTTTGGCAAGCAAAAAAGAAGAAGCTCTCCACAACAGTGATTCTTGGTGTGAAGACGAAAGATCAACTCTTCTTCAAGGATCGTTTTCAACGGATCGGAGCTCACGTCCTTATATCCACCGATGACGGGTCCCTGGGATACAAGGGTTTTGCTTCAGAACTGGCAAAAGACATCATCAAGAAAGAAAGGATCGATGCGGTCTACACGTGTGGGCCAGAGCAGATGATGAGCGCTCTTCTTTCCTTGTGTAAAACCATTCCCTTGCAAGCGTCTCTGGAGCGGTACATGAAATGCGCGATCGGCATCTGTGGTCAATGCTGCATCGGTCGTGGTCTTCGTGTCTGTGTTGATGGCCCGATCTTCGAGGGGAAGACATTGAAAAAAATTGAGGATTTCGGTTCCTTTCATCGGGATGCGGCTGGACGGAAAATCCTTTTATAATTTTTTTTCTTCACCATTTGTTCTGATGAACCCGGGCTGGGTTGTAACGGTTCTCTTTTGGTTTTATCTCTGCAGCATATCCAAGAGAGACGACTGCAAAGGGTATGATGTTTGCGGGTAGGTGCAACAGTTTTTTCATCCCGGCCATCCTTCCCTCACGGGGGTACAGACCAAGCCAACAAGCACCAAGCCCTAGACTATGAGCAGCAAGCAAGATGTTTTGTGTCGCTGCTGCGCAGTCGACCATCCAGTATCCTTTGAATTTCTCCAGGTCTAGATCTCCGCAGATAAGGATTGCCTTGTCCGCCTCAATAAGAATCCTAGCGCTAGGATGGAAGGTGTGGATGACGTTGAGGATCTTTCGGTCATCCAGAAGGACAAAATGCCAGGGTTGTTGGTTGCCCGCGGAGGGAGCATGACTGGCTGCTTCAAGGAGCTTCTGCAGGATTTCTTTTGGGATAGGTTGTTTTTTGTATTTTCTGATGCTTCTTCGTGTGATAATTGTCTCAAAACCGTCCATGTTTTCTTCCTTTAGTGGATGTATTGATTTTTTCTATATAAAGTTCTTTATGAACCTTCTATTGCAAATTATATTGTTACAAAATGATGATTCTCAAGCGATTTCAGGCTTTTTTTTTCATAGAAGCCTTCAAATGACCGGTTTCATTGCCCCTCATTGAAGAAGAAAGTATAGTACGTTTTGTTGCCAATGATACTTCGTATTGGATTATTATTAAAATCCCTTTCTGAGAGAATCTTATAGATAAAATCAATCTTTTTTTTCGTTCAATTTTACTGAGGTTATATTAATATATATATAACGAAACATTTTTATTGTAGACGCTCATATGTATTTATACCATGTAGGCTTACATAAGGGGGACGAAAGGCTTGATAACAAAGATTTTACGGTTTAAATACCTCAATGTATTAAAAAAGTATTCAACAAATAAAATTCCTGCAGTTGGGGTTATTCTTTTATTCATTATGTCCTCGGTGAGCATCGCATATCCTCAACCAGAAATCGTCTTTGAAGAACATGCTCGAGCGATCACCTGGGATGTCTCACTCAATTTTAATGAACCCGATGGTGCCTATGATTATACGATCTTTGGTGAGGCACCCGATGCCAATGACGGTCCTCCAGCAGATGCGTACGATACCGTTAAACCACCAGCACCCATGCCTTCGTATATTCGCGCGTATTTCAATGATAACATTCCTTTTCCGTACAACAACCTATGGAAAGACTATCGACATTATCCTGCGGTGAATAAAGTCTGGAACCTGACCGTTCAATGGGTCCCTGAGGATTCTGAGTCTCCGAC
>WSSedL1B2DRAFT_1000066_pt1 | contig 15465 bp, 11 predicted proteins | sample WetSurSiteL1Bulk_FD_9470 | JGI IMG/M metagenome (IMG submission 9470)
ACCAAACCCGCCACCACCAAAACCTCCCCCTCCAGATCCTCCGTGGCTTGGGGGGGTGAAGTGCGTGAGGGGGACGAACGCGGCGTTCATGTTCATAACTCCGACAGGGACTCCCGTCTCGGAAATACTGATATTGAGTGTCTTCATAGCTTGCTCGACATTTGCACCTACCCCTAATGCAGTCCCGTACACCAGCCATTCTCCCCACATCGACAGGTCAGAAGGTGCATACTTCTGGATCATCGCCATGTCTGACAGGAATCGGGAGAAGGCATCCCACTCAAGTTTTTCCCTGTACCGGTTATCTTTCCAATGCCCAAATAGTGTGGAAGGTGCAACGATCGCAATCACTACCTGCACGACAACAATCACCCAGAGTACTACCGCGGGAATAAGAATATACGACTGCATTGAGCTTACAAATGTAAGGATCAAGGTAACCGCAACCATTACAATTCCCGTCAGCAGGAAAGGTATCAGATGGTCTCTCCCGTCAACTCTGTACTGGGCAACGAGTGAAGTGTCTACCCTTTTAGTAACATCGGCAAGCGTTCGCTGATACTTCAACACTTTTTCCTCTGCGCTGCTGACGGTCTTTGCACGGCTTGTGAGCGAAGTTATCTGATCAGTATCAAACACACCATTCTCTGACACAAGCGCAAGAAATCCGAGTACTCGCAATTCATAGGGATCAGTTGTTGCCCCTGAAAGTACGCGGATCTCGATTCCTTTACCTTCACCCTTTTCCTGGATGGATATAATTTTTCGACGGTGAAGATCGAGGAGGGTGGCATAATATCCGTCTTCATCGAAATCCCCGGCATCACCTTTAAAGAGCAAGTTCACGTGCCATGGTTTGAGCGACGGATTTGGGATAGTACTCATGAACTCCGGAACGGTGAATTCTTTTTCCCTGCCATACCTGTAGTATATGACAAGAAAAAGAATGGGCACAAGAATTACTGCTGCTTTTGAAAGATAATTCAGCAGGTATGAAAGAGTATAGCTTGCATTATACCAGAAACTACCTGAACTGGTCTTACCCGCAAGATCTACAACTTCAGTCCTGTATCCAGGGAGCTGACTTAATCCCTGGGGCCCTGCAAGGATTTCAACGGCAACATTTTCATTTTCCGCTGCACTTCCCATTATGAGATAAGTATCTCCTGATTTTACTACACTCATTGCAGGAGGATAAACAAACACCTGTTGAACACTGTCTGCGGGTACGGTGATTTTGATGGAGCGGTATGGAATGTGATTCGTTCCGGCTAATTTCAGGTTGAGGTGGGTTGAAGCAGAGTCGTACTCTATCGGTGGATGCAGGAGGTAAGTATATCCAACCGTGTACTTTCCTGCATTAAAATAATCGGGTTTGAAAATCCCTGCTTCGTTTGTAAGGGCCAATTGACTGATCGTTGATTTTGATATACTCCCTGAGAAATCGCCATAAACAATTACACTGCCGGTATCATTTTTGGCGTATGCAACTGTTCCTTGAGGAGGATAAGCTGAAATAATCTCAACTGATGGGATGGGGGTGGGAGCAAACGTCAGTGGTGCTTCCCAAGACCGGTACAGCATGCGGTACTGACCGGATGTTTTGACATCATAGGTGTAATGCTCGGTAAGAGTCCCGTTTTGATACAGGACTGCATCATACGAGTCCACCACAAGATTTCCTTCGAACAGTGACGGGATTGCAGTAACGAGGGCCAGCCCTAGTATTCCAAGGACCAGAGATGCGATTACCAGTACCGCCAGTTGTTTTGTTTCACTCAAGGCTATAACCCATTAGAATTCAATCTTCGGAGGGGTTTTGATCGCTTCTTCAAATTGCAGGTACTCAAGCTTGATAAGGCCAATCAATCGTCCAATGATATTTGACGGTATTGTATCCATCATCGTGTTGAACTCCTGCGAGATGTTATTATACGTGTACCGCTGCCTCGCAATTTCTTCCTCAATTCCTTTTATGGCATCCATTAGACTCATGACCGTTGTATTGGTCTTCAGATCAGGATAATTCTCTGCAACCGCTAACAGGCGTCCGAATATCGAACGGGATTCGGCTTCAACCTTATTCAGGTCACCGGGGGAGGCATTTGCAACGCTTGCCCGCATTGCGGTAACACGTTCGAAGGTTTCTTTCTCAAACTTTGCATAGCTCTTTACTGCGCCAAGAAGCTGGTCGATCATGTCAAGCCGTTTTTTCATGGCAACACGAATCTGCCCGAGAGTTGCCTCGGATGAATTTTTCAGGCTATAAAAACGGTTGTAGATACCTATTGCCCAGATTATCAACCCGATAATGACAAGGGCAATGACACCAAGTATAATCCATCCAAATATTTCCATAATTATCATTGTACAGATAATCTTTCCACTAAATAAGGTATTAGGAAAGTGGAAAATTCCCCAAATTTTTGAAAGGCTGTTGTAAAGGATAAGTAAATAAAAATTACAAAAAATTAGAACAAAAAATAAAAATGATTACGAGACGATCAGACTCCCTACAACCCGGAGTTTGCCACCTTCAAGATAATGAAGCACTACCCTTGCACCGAGAGGATAAACGAGTGCTTTTTCCATGGTAAGGGTAAGAGTCGGCATCCGCCAGTCGCCTTCTACAATAATTTTTTCCAGACGTGTGGGAAGGAATTGCATCCAGTGACCGACATACAGCACCATACCCTCCTTAAGGGGCGCAGGCCAGTATTTCACGAGTTGGGCTTTTCCAGAGACAGTAGTGGCATATTTGATTGCAGGATCGTTGGTCAGGACAAATCCACGGTCAAGATCTTCGGATTCAATATTTTTCAGGGCGAGGCCTACTCTATCACCGGTTAAGGCGATCTCTGCATCGTCATCGTGTTTCTGGATAGATCGGATCTGTGCGGTTTTTTCTGATGGCAGGACTCTTAGCGTGTCGTGTTTTTTTATGCTTCCCTGTGCAACAAAACCAAGAACAACAACGCCGACACCTTTTACATTGAAATGGGCATCTACTGGAACAGTACCTTTACCAGCTGCGTCATGCGTTTTCTGGTGGGCGGTTTGTTTTACGGATATATCAAGCATTTTTTCTCGAAGTCCAACGATATCTTCCTCAAGTATTTCGTAATGTTCAAGTACCGTGCCTTTTATAAGCGGAGCAATTTGGTCCAATGAGAGATAGTTTTTGAGGATGAGATATCCTTTGGATTTACCAGAACACTGGAGCATCAATACACATTCACCGAAGGTTGCATTGATTTCATCGACAACAAGAACAATATGATCCGAAAGTGATACTGCATAAAAAAGTGAAGATAGTTTCTCCGGATATCGTGTAGGTTCGATAAACGTGACGGTGGCTTCACCCTTTTTCAGGTTATAAAAGGTGATATCACTAACCGTTCCTTTCTTTCCCAGATCTTTGGCGTAATCAGGTGGAGCAAGGATTGCGACGGTGAGGTTGGACATAATAATTACAGATTAGCTGTAGATGGATATGAGGGTTGATCTCTTTAAGAAAAAATTTGAGAATTATTTTCACACGTTGCTTTTTCAATATGGTTCATAACAAAAATTTGGACATCTTGGTTTAATTTGACTTTTTCACAAGTCACTTTATGATTTATCAGGTTTCCTTCCTTTATTTGATTTTTTACTTATCCTTGGTTTGTTAATTTCTTTGAGATATATATCAAATTCCCGCCGTTTTATGAAAAGAACAAGAAGTGCGATAATTCCAATACCGGTTAATATTACCCCAATCTTCACATCAATTGGATCAAATTTGAATATAATGGTGGAAGTATCTGAAGAAAGATAGGCACCTACCATATTTCCCAGGTTTGATGCGTCATGATTGTTAATCTTCCATCCTGGGTAAAAAGCAGTTTTAAGTATTACTATGTCTCCTTGAAGGAATGACCCAGAAATTTTCACTTCGTCTGGAGAGAATTTTTCAATTGTGGTAGCAATCAATTCCCCATTTCTGATAACAAATGCATTAGGAAGAACATGATCTGGTTTATATACTGAAATATTGTCTACTTTAAAGGTTACATCCGGAAGGTTCTGGTTGCCGTTCTCGAGATACGCGGTATCAATAATGTAATCTGCAGTATAATATTGAGTGCCTCCGATTTCATAAACTTCTGGTGGCGTATTTTTTGGGTAATACGAAAAATACGCACGTATTGGATGAATTTTATTTTTAATAAACCAATAAGTGAAATCTATATGCTGGTAGGGCCATCCGGTTTCATATACCCAGATCTGGGGATTTTGCGAAGGGGATTCCTGAATCTTTTCGATTATTTTCAACGCAGGGCTTTGGTCAAGCGGGGGGATTGATGGGCTGATAACACTGATGTTCCCCATTATCGATACTATGATACCGATAATCAACACAGCGACAAAAAAATGAGATTTTATCCGGTTTTTCTTCAGTTCGTCCCTGTTGAAAACCAATAACACTGCAATCAGGATTAATGAAATAATGAGTCCTTTGAAAAGTGTCTCGCCATTCATGATAGCGAAGTTCTTTACGATTATCAGAATGTCGATTATAAGAGCAAGTGTAAAGAAACACTGGAGGTTGAAAACAGACGCATGGTCTGAATACACCAAAAGAATAAATCCGAATACCAGTACAGTCGCCAATACTGCTTCAAGGGTCGGAATAGATACCCAAGGCAACTCAATTATCTTAACAAAAACGAGGATTCCAAAACCATAAAGAATAAACCTCTTCTGATCTTCTGTAACCAAAAAAAGTTCTCCTTTCCGAAGGCGTTCCTGGACAATATATATACCATACAATGCAAGAAGAAGGACAATCGGCATGATCGCTCCGAAGATCCGTCCGGCATTACGAAAACTGTTTAACAAAGGTAAGAGGTGAATCCCAGATAAGAGGATCCTGCCTCCATCGGCCCATATGAATGAGAATATTATAGCAAAAAATGAGGGAACTGTAATGTCGCGGTCCCCCCAGATCATGGCGATGATAGCGAATAAAACCGGTATTATTCCAATGAGGGCCATAGTCTCATATGAGCCGAAAACAGTATCGATGGGAGTTCCAAAAATAAATGAGGCAAGATTATTTTCGAGTACGCCACCATCACCAAGAGGGTTGATAACATCAACTCGTTGGATATATTGTACAACAGATATGTTTGGAATCAGTTTAATTGAACTTAACAGAAAAAACAGAACACAAGAGACCGTTAGTGCGATTATTTTTGATAACGTTATCTTGTGCCGTATTAGATAATACAGGAAAAAAATGAAAATTATTGCGTTGCCGAAAAAAAAGTAATACGTTCCTCCAGCGAAAAATATTAATGTTTCACAAAGGGCAAAAGCAATGATATTAAAACTCGAGATTTCAGATTTGAGGGTAATTTTCAAAAAGATATAATACAATAGCGGAATCCACGCCATGGCATAGACAAAAAGGATATGTCCGGCGAGAATCCTGGATAAGAGAACTCCTGAAAACATGTATCCCATGGAAAAGAGCATGAGGAAATCCGGATTCTTAACCAATAAACTACCGAGCTTGTAAAATGCAAGATATGCAATATACAAATGCAATAATAGAATAATAGTGATGATGAAAATGTTTTGAGAAGTAAGTAAAAATGGAAAAGAAAAAGGGTAAAAACGATCGCTATTCAAACTCGAGATTTCAGAATATCCGGTAATCCATTGATTATTCCAGAGAGCAAGCGGATTTTGAATTAAAAATAACTCTGGTATCATCACGTTCATTGTATCATGATATTCAGAAATGAATGCCTGATTTGGCGGTAAATACGTTGGGAATAAAATTAATAGAATAAAGATTGGAAGCAAAAGATATACGATCGTTTTTGTTGTTTGTGGACCCCAATTTAATTTTTCTGTTAGGAACATGGTTAAATGAATATTTGTCATATCCCATTCAATTTTAACATATCGATAGTTCTATTTTTAAGATATTTCGTCACTATTTTTTGTGTAATTTTTTTAAGGCAATTTCTGATTGCAAGTTCCTAAAAAAATGGATTCACATGCTCATATGAATGAAATTTAAAGAATTTTTTTTTATGATTTCGGTTGATATAATTTTATATATGAGAGACGGTTAATTCAGCCCCGCTATGACAACGAGCGGTATGCTATCACATTCTTGTCCACGTCACCCTCCTGTTTACCAAGAAATTCCATCCGAATCCTACCAATATTCCAATAAAATTGGATATAAGATAATATACTCCAAAAACACTTGTCAGCAAGAATAGAATTCCCATGTTGATAATAAGCCCCCCTACCGATACGGCATGAAAGGATACCAGACGGTGCCATCTGCTGGAAAGTTTATGTGATGTATCAGATTTAAACGTCCAGAGATCATTCCAGATAAAATTATTGAGGATCGACAATTCAATGGCAATAAGACTGGAGACAAGATAGTATAAGCCAACGAACTCCGTCAAGTACCAAAGCACCCCCATATTTACGAGTATACCGGAAATCCCAACAAAACCGAATTTAAAAACCCGTTTCCATTCCATCCATGCCGCACTATCGTGATGCGATATTGAAAAAAGGGCAATGTCTATGACTTGCTTTATATACTCAATAATAGTTTTCAGTTTTAGTTTACTCGATCCGATTTCCCGATCAACAAATTCAAAGGGAATCTCTTTGTCTTTTTCCCATATTCCCTTTCCGAGCACTTCAAGGAGGATTTTATAACCACGTGGTTTCAACGGAGCATTAACAATAACACTTTTTCTGACCGCAAAAAAACCGCTTACCGGATCCGAAATATCAGGAAAGAGCAAGCGACCCAAAAATGTTGCTCCGAGCGAGATTATCCGGCGTTTGATGGGCCATTTTCGTATCCCACCCCCTTCCATATACCGGCTTCCGATAACAATATCATTGCCTTCCAAAATCTCGCTCAACATAACCGGAATAAGAGACGGAGGATGTGAAAGATCGGCATCAATTACGATAAGGATATCAGACGATGCGCGAACAAATCCTTCAGCCACAGATTGTGAAAGTCCATGATCTGCCGGACGAACGATAATATTTACATTAACCATTTTCTTTTTAATTTCGTTAACAATCAAAATAGTTCCATCAGGAGAATTGTCGTCAACGACAAGTATCTCCCCATTGATATTATTCTGTTTGAAAACAGCATCTACTTCGGTTATAATATTCCTGATATTCGCCTCTTCATTAAAGGTCGGGATAATGACGGTAATATCGTACATGGGAGTTCAAAAATTTGATAGCTATGATGAGACAAATAGATATATCCCGGTGTTCTGGCCGAGTGGTTTTGTGTTCTTATTTAACCATGCAATCGCATCACCATTAGGATTTGCCGCACTGATATCTCCGGTAACAATATAATATATCGTGTTGTTTCCTTTTCCTCCATAGATTACTTCAAGTTCTTTTCCAGTGTCTGCACCAAACTCAACGGTCTGGTCAGATACATTAGAATAATAATAATCGAGGGGAAGGGACACATAGGCTGGCACGGTCACAATAAAATCCCCGGGCTTGGTCATCTTTTGAAGCTGACCAGAGAAACCTTTCCAATCATCTTTTGAGTACCCAGAATAATAATTCACAAGTGTTGCGGCGTTGATAATAACCAGGAATGCAATAAAGCCATAAATTACTCCCTTTTTGTGGATAAGACCGTAAAATAATTTGTAGGAGATGGCAGCACCAATAAAAAAAACAGTATTGAAAAAAAGAAGGTAGCGGGGAATCATCGGCATTTTGTAAGAGAGGATGAAGCTGATGATAAATGTAAGAATCGTCATTGTCATTAAAAAAATTCCTTTGTTTTTGTCCAGCAAAAATGCCTGGATAATGCCGATTATAAAGAGAAGAAGAAAGAGGATCATTGAGATGTCAGAAAAGCCGGAGATCTGCCTGAATGTTTCACTTATTATTCCCAAACCCTGAATACCATACGTGGGTGCTGAAGATGTCCGGGATGCAAAGAGCTGGATCGCCAACAATATAAGGGGAAAACAGAGGATGACAAACAAAATAATTGATAATCCAATCATTTTGAGGTTCTGGAGGTTTTTTTGGATATTTGTAATCTGAATCATAAGTGCATACAATACAAGCGCTGCAATGATAACAAACGCATAAAAGTGCGACCAGAATGCAAGTGCGGAAAGGATCCCAAACAGGGCCCAGTTCTGCAGATCATTTGTTTTTAAAGCTTTGAAATAAAAGACCATTGCAAATGAGACAAAAAAAAGCACCAAAGAGTAAGCACGGGCTTCTTGTGAATAAAATATCAGGAATGGTGAAAATGCAAACGCTGCGGCAGCAATAATGCCGACATTTCGATCCAAAAATTCTTTTCCAGCAAAATAGATCAGGGGTATGGTCATTACCCCAACGAGTGCAGGAACAAACCGGAGGATTACTTCATTGTTTCCCAAAATGAGCATGAAATGTTCAATCCAGTAGAATAAAGGAGGATTGAACTCCCCACCCGCTGTTGCTTTCCAGATTTCAGGAATGGACATAATGGCAAACTTGTAGGTTGCACCTTCATCAAGCCAAAGCGAATTAAATCCGAGATTGTAAAACCGGAGGAAACCACCAACAATAGTCAATAAAATTAGGATCTGGATATATCGGCTGTTGATTATAGATGATCGGATATTTTCCACTGAAAGATCGCGAAATAAATGGATTGGGGAAATGTAATCCCCATCAAGATTACATTCTATATCTTCTCCTGATTTTTTTCCTTTTTCCCGATCCACGCGTTTCCTCGCCATCGCTATCATCTACTATATCATAAATATTCGAATATAGTTTGTTGCATTACTGTTCTATCAAAGTCACTTCTGCCCTGGCTGGTTTAGCTTTTAAGTGCCAAATCTTTCAGGTTTCCAGAATAATTTAAACATCCATTTTATCCATGAGGGGAGATTTGATAGCTTCAAGTAAATCAAAAGTACTAGTAACTACTTTTGCAGATTCTTCAAGCATCAGGTTTACCTTTTCATACATACCAACCCTGCGGAAATCTGTCCGTAACGCAAATACCTGCTTCCCTTGTGCGAATGCGTACCCCATCTCCCATGCCGTTCCTGAATCGGCATCTGCACCATCTATAACTGCAACGATTATATCAGAATTTTCAAGAACTTTCAAATTTTCTGAAAAGATCCTGCTCTGCTCTTCTTTGATCCTTGTATGTGAATCGTCCCCCGCTTCCTGAGGGAGAAAAACGTCAAAAAAATTATTTCTCAAATTCCTGGCTATCGATAAATTAAAAGCACGCTCACCGTCTGAAAAAAGGGGAGCTGCAAGATACACCCGATATTGTGAGAATTTGATTACATCCATTGCCTTTATTTTTGGGAACCGAGCAAGAAACACTCCCCTTCCCATCCTTTTTGGCGGTTTTTCATCAACACTTCCATAAAATGTACTGGTTATTCCACAGGTAGGCGATGAATTTACACCAAGGATACAGAGAGGAGACCCGCGTTCAGCAATGACATCCTCCACTTGTACCACAAGCTCATCCATCAGGCTGGTAAATCCCGGAGTATCAAGACGTTCGAGAAATGTCCCTGGTTTTCTATCAGGACCCAGATATAACGTCTCCGGACATGGTAGAGGCACCATCTCAATACCAAAATGTTTACAGCGTTGGATACATCGCTCAAACAGATCCAGATCAGCAGGTTTGGTGATCCCCCGTGCACGCAGAGCCGGGTTGAGAATACAAGGACTGCAGAGTACGTACATTAATAGAGTGTGTGCACGCACAGATGATCAATGATGCCACTGTACGCATACCGGGATAACACTTGTGACCCCAGGAAATGTACGGTTAAAAAACTTGAAAAATCCGGCTTATTAAAAATTTATAATAAAATTTCTCAAATTCCAAGAAATACTCTGCTCCTTGATCCTACTGCAGAACAGGCACTCTCACCGGCCGACAAACATGTCAGATCCATTACGGTATTGGATTGCTCATGGGTAGTACTGGACACCGGGAAAGTTCACTCGTGGAGGACCCGCAGGGCACTCCCATTTTTAGTGGCAGCAAACCCGGTAAATTTCGGCAAACCTTGTGTGCTCTCTTCTGTTGAAGCACTTGCTGCAGCATTGTATATAATTGGGGAAAAAGAAAGGGCTTCAGAACTCTTGTCAAAAGTCAGCTGGGGAATCCGTTTTTTAGAGGTGAATCGGGAACCACTCGATCTGTATATGTCGGCAAAGGATAGTACTGAGATAATAAAAATTCAGGAGTTCTTCATTTGATCTTGCCATTATAAAAGTATCTTATTTTTTTCTAACCGTTTTAAAAAAAATTTCAAATTATGTTTTTTATCTGAAAAAATTAAAAAATTAGAGGTTAAAATATTATAGTTTATCTATAACAATGTAACAATGGGAAAAAGGATCTTATTTACAGTGTGAGGAGTAGTAATTACTTTGACCGATAGTATGGTAATTTCTATTTTGTGCGTTGATGATGAGCCTTTTGTATTGGAGATTTTAAAAAAATTTTTTGAACGGGAATCGGGATTTTTAGTAAAAACATGTTTAAATGCAACAGATGCACTGGAAATTGTAAAAACCCAGCCGTTTGATGTTGTCATTGCAGATTTTGGCCTTCCTGATAGAGACGGAATTCAATTACTCAGAGAAACCCGGGCCATGGGATTTTCCGGACTTTTTATAATAATCACCGGTAAACATCGCGCTCACGTTGCAATTGATGCATTAAATAATGGTGCAGATTATTATGTCCAAAAAGGAGCTGGAATTGTAAATGACATTGACTCGCTTATTATCTTCATAAAGAAAGGAATAGGAAAAATTCGGGCAGACAGCATATTGCGAGAGAGGGAAAACCTGTATCGTTCAATTATTGAAAACCAATCAGATCTCATTTGCCGTTTCCTTCCCGGGGGAGAGATCCGTTTTGTAAATGATTCATTTGTGAATGTAATCGGAAACGGAAAGATTGAGGCTATAGGAAGTAATTTTATTTCTCTCATTCCAGAAGAAGAGCACGAAAAAATTCTTGCGCAAATAGACAATCTATCCCCATCAAAACCTGGAATAGTCCTCAAACATGCAATCAAGAAGTGGGATGGGACATCCATTCTGGTTGAATGGAATTATCAAACAATTTTCAACACGGATGGAAATGTCGTGGAATGTCAGACAACGGGGAGGGAGATTCCCGTATTAGGGCAGGACCATGCGCCTCTCTCATTAAAGAGTGTTGAGGAAGCTGTTTCATCCCTTCAAACAACTGCAAGTGATTCTGAATCTGATGATGGGTGGAAAACCTTTACTAAAACCATTGATACGCTTGAGAACCCAATATTCGCAATAGACAAAACCGGAGTCGTCATACTATGGAACAAAGCCATTGAACGATTGACCGGGTATCTGTCCAAAGATATGATCGGAAAAGGAAATCGAGAGTATGCTATTCCCTTCTTCGGTGACCCAAGACCAATGCTGGTTGATTATATCGTCATATCAACAGACAAAAGACTATCAGGAAAATTCCCGGGAATAAAACGAATCGGAAACACATTCATAGGTGAAATGGAAAAAGTCAAAATTAATAAAAAACCGATGTTTTTATGGGGTAAAGGAACTGGGGTTTATGACGGAAAAGGCGGGTTGATGGCTGCAGTCCAAACAATTGAGGTTGTTGAGCAACACCTTTTCCATCAATCTGAAGGGGATTCAGAAAAGGAAATTTATATTGGGGGATTATCAAGTCCTTCACTCAAGGTTGCCGGTGGCAGCGCAAGCGAATCGATTGCTGGTCTTGTTCCATCACCTCCAAGAGGTTATGGCATCTACGCAACAAACAAGCGGTTGTTTGTAATCCAAAATCCCGATGTTAATAGTTCAAAAAACGCGGGAATGCCCTACATTCCCTATGTTCTAGATGACCTTTTCGGTTCCAGAGCATCTATTGATAGCCGCCCTAAAACGATCGAGACAATTGAAAAATTATTGGTTTACGAGATTGAAAAACAAGACCTGATAACAATTGAATTAATGAAACCGGTTCTGCTTCCTGGTTTCCTGACCATTTACAACAAGACGGGCGAATCTTTCAGAATGTTTATTGATCATAAAACGGCATTTTTGCAGGTAGAACAATTGATTAAATCGTTCCACCCGGAAATTTTACAGTTGGAGTAATTGCAAATACTTAATATTTTTAGTACTTTTTCCTGGGAAAATCCAGACTATCCATTATTATTTGTCGTGTGTGAAAACTCTCCATTTCCTCTCTTTTAAAATAATGATTATTGAGGGAGTTTTCTTTATACCCACTTTCCATTTTCTTAAAAATTAGGTGAAATTAAAAAAAATTGTTAAAGATCACCAGGTTTGGTTTAGCCCCATAGCTTTTTTGTATACGACCACCATGTAAATTTGTATGATCAAGGTTGCCATCAATGGTTACGGTACTATTGGTAAGCGTGTTGCCGATGCGGTTGCTTCCCAGAAGGACATGAAGGTAATCGGGGTATCAAAGACCCGCCCGAACGCCGAAGCGTTTGTAGCAAAACAGCGTGGATACCCGCTCTACATAGCGGATCTATCAAAAAAACCTGCATTTGAAAAAGCAGGGCTCCAGGTTGCCGGTTCTGTAGAGGACATGTGCAAGGCAGCCGATGTTGTTATCGATGCAACACCGGGAGATGTGGGTGCAACGAATAAACCTCTCTATCAAAAGCTCGGGATTAAGGCAATCTGGCAAGGTGGCGAAGATCACGAGGTGGCGGGGTTTTCTTTTAACTCTTCCTGTAACTTTAAGGATGCAATTGGCAGGCAGTTTGTGAGAGTGGTTTCATGCAATACTACCGGGCTTTGCCGGATAATTCACGAAATTGACAAGGAGTATGGAGTTGCGCATGTTCATGCAATCATGGTAAGGAGAGGATCTGATCCCGGGGAAATAAAAAAGGGACCTATCGATGCTGTTGTTCTGGACCCGGTAAGTGTCCCCAGTCATCATGGCCCGGATGTCCAGACGGTATTACCACACATTTCTATCACCACAATGGCAATGATCGTGCCAACTACCATGATGCATATGCATGCAATTCAGATATCTACAAAAAAACCGGTCAATCGTGACAGGGTAATAGATCTCATAAAGAACCACCCCCGCCTTGGACTCATAAAAAAGACGCTTGGGATAAAAAGTACAGCCGAACTCAAGGAGTTTGCGATGGATCTGGGAAGGCAACGCTCCGACCTTTGGGAGAACTGCATCTTTGAAGAATCAATTTACGCCAACAATAACGAGGTCTGCTTTTTCCAGGCAATTCACCAGGAAGCTGATGTAGTTGTCGAAAATATTGATGCAATCCGAGCGATGATGAGTCTTGAGACTGATGGATCAAGATCAATAGCTACCACCAACAAGGCTCTCGGTTTTTCCCCTATCCAGAATAACCATTAACACCCATTATGACCCATATTTTTTAATGGATACGTACGAGCAGGCAACCCGAAATACTGTTGAAGTCGTCACAGAAGACGACCTACGCGCACTTCTCACCCAACCACATAAAAAGGTCTATGCAGGGTATGAACCCAGCGGTGAGATTCATCTCGGCCATCTCGTCACGATAAATAAGCTGGTAGATCTTCAGAATGCTGGTTTTGAAGTAATTGTCCTCCTTGCCGACCTGCACGCCTTCCTTAACCGGAAAGGAACTATGGAGAAAATTGGGGAACTTGCTGATTACAACCAGCGATGTTTTGAGGGACTTGGTCTTAAGAACGTTAAATACGTGCTTGGGTCCGACCTTCAGCTAAACCGGGATTATGAACTTCTTGTGCTCCAGCTCTCGCAGCAGATTACATTAAACAGGGCAACGCGAAGTATGGATGAAGTAGGAAGGCAGATGGATCATCCGACTGTTTCACAGATGGTTTACCCGCTCATGCAGATGGCAGATATCGCTATGCTCGGGGTTGACGCAGCAGTTGGAGGTATTGACCAGCGAAAAATCCATATGCTGGCTCGTGAGCACCTGATCAACTTTGGATACAAACCTCCGGTCTGTATTCACACTCCCATTCTTAACGGCCTTGATGGAAAAAAAATGTCTTCTTCTCAGGGCAATTACATATCGATTGCTGATACAGCAGAGGATATTTTGAAAAAATGCCAGAAAGCATTTTGTCCCCCGGAAACTGCAGAAAATCCCATCCTCCAGATTTTCCAGCACCATATCTTCCCCCGTCTTTTGGAGATTACGATTAAAAGACCGGAAAAATTTGGCGGAGACCGGACTTTTACAACCTATCAGGATCTTGAGTTCTCCTATGGGAAGGGTGAGGTGCATCCGCTAGATCTCAAGAAAGCCTGTGGTGAATGCCTTGTTGAAATATTTGAGCCTGTACGGGAATATGTAAAGTAACATGGAAAATTACCTAATGATTTATGGTGGCTCTCTGTGAGTTTTGAGAAACGGCTGGATAAATTCGATAAGAGATTGGAAGAGATGGGTGTCCGCATTAAAGATGCTGACCAGTTCAAAGTTTCCGAAGATGTTTTTGATGACGTCACGCTTCTCGCACTTTACAAGCTAGTCCATAAAAAGTGGCTTTCGGTAATTGGCGGATCAATCAGCACTGGCAAAGAAGCGAATGTATTTTACGGTGAACGTGATGGTGTAGGTGTCGCCATAAAGATTTACCGGATACGCACGGCAAATTTTACGACAATGAGCTCCTACATCACCGGAGACCGGAGGTTTTCACGAGTGAAAAAATCACGAAAAGAGCTTGTCTTTGCCTGGACAAGAAAAGAATTCTCGAATCTTGTTCGGGCTCAGGATGCGGGTATTCCCGTTCCTGAGCCCCTCGTATGGGACCGGAATATTCTCATCATGTCATATCTGGGGGAGAATGAAATTCCCTATCCGCAGCTTAAGAACGCCGATTTTGAGGACGCGGCGGGAATCTATGCAACACTTATGAGGTATATTGATCTCCTTTACAACAAAGCTGAACTCGTTCATGGGGATCTGAGTGAGTTCAACATCTTATATGGCAAAAAGCCGTATCTCATCGATATGGGTCAGTCAGTCACCCGGGATCATCCCCGTGCTTACCAGTTTCTTATGCGGGATATTCGCAATATCAACAGGTTTTTTAAAAACCGTTGCGATGTGCGTAATGATGTTGAAATTTTCAATTCAGTAACCGGACTTGATACAGCTGAACCATGATAACTACGAACAACGATATACTATATACCATAACAGTGCTGTGAAATGTACAATTGAATTTTATAGACGAGGTAAGAGAGAAAATGATGCAGGAAGTAAAAATCGCCGGAAGCAGAGTGGGCGTTCTGATTGGAAAAGGCGGTTCAACAAAAAAAGAGCTTGAAGCAAAGACTCA
>WSSedL1B2DRAFT_1000067_pt1 | contig 15292 bp, 15 predicted proteins | sample WetSurSiteL1Bulk_FD_9470 | JGI IMG/M metagenome (IMG submission 9470)
CGCTACTGTTATACCCCGATTTACCAGGCAACGGCAGATAGCCGCTACGGTCACACTCTTTCCTACGTGGGACGCCGAACCCATAACAAACAGGGACATGCCAGTACTAATCTTTGGAATTCCGGATCATAAAAAACAGGGCTACATGGTGCACGCAGAAATTCTCAATTTTATCGCAGCATCTGGTCGGGTCTCCCCAAAAATTTCTTCATTTCGGCAAAATACGTCTTTATTCCTTCCGGCAATGCCAAGTAATAAATAACCAGAAACGTAAAAATACATGTAATGATTGGTGGGATTTGCCCGACGTGTGGACTACCGAATGAACTTTGTATATGCGAGGAGGTAGCAAAGGAACAGCAGAGGATCAATGTCAAGGTAAACAAACGCCGTTACGGAAAAGAAGTGACGGTAATCGAAGGACTTGATCCAACTGATATTGATCTCGAAGATCTTTCAAAATATATGAAAGGTAAACTTGCCTGTGGTGGTACCGTAAAAGGCAACTCAATTGAGTTGCAGGGAAATCATCGCGACAGGGTCAAGGAACTACTATCACTGAAAGGTTACAGCACGGAAAATATTTCCTGATTTTTTTTTATTTTTTTAAATTTTCTCACATCCCTTTCAGGGTAGGAAATCGTTTGAGAAAATCTCTTTTACAAATAATTCGTTTACTTCTCTGAATGAAACCGGGGTGGATAACGTAATTTGTCTCGATCTCTTATAAGATAAGGGGAAAAATTTAAAAAAATCGGAATAATTGGAAAAAAATCAGATGAAGAATCTGAAGGTTACCCATGCAATGAATAGCATGATGGCAGAATACTTCAGACCTGAAATGAGCCGTCCTTCACCCATCTGCCCGGCAACGAGCCCCGAGAAGAATCCCTGGAGCAACGCTGCATGGGTGAATAACCGTTTGTACTGGAAAAGGTCTATCTGCCCCATGAACCCTCTCGCACCGGAAGCTGCTGCGGAAGCCCCTGCCGTTGCCATCGTCGTCAAAAACGTCGAAACCAGGATCGCCACAACGAACAGGAACACCGAAAAAGAAACGAGCACGATAATAACGTAGATCAGCATGTTGTTGCTGCGTTCTGTTGAGAGGTTTACCACTTCAAATGTATCTTTCGCCGCCGCCCGGAGAACTTCACTGATATCCCCGCCGGCTTTACTCGCTTTTGCAATCAGGTCAACACTTCGGTCAGCTAACGGTGTTTTAAGATTTTTACCGAAACGGTACATTGCTTCGACAAATCCCGCACCCCAGGACATATCATTATCAAGGGCCCGGATATGAGGGGTAAGTGTTGAATACTCGGCACCGGCGACAATGTGCACCGCATTGGGCAGGGTCATACCGGAATCATTCATACCTGCAAGGTCACGGAAAAAATTCGGTAGAGCATTTTCCAGGTTCTTTATTCTCCTTTGTTCTCTAAAGTCGAGGAGCGCAATGGGGGCGATAGCAATCAGAACTGAAAAAATGAGAATATCATCCATCATTACGGTAGTAAACACTACCTGGACTCCATAAGTTGCCACCAGTGTGATAAAACCACCAATGAGTAGGATAAGAGCAAGGGGTATGGTGATGATAAATAAATTTACCGGTTCATCAGTCAGGACCTTGACAGGGTGTTTTAAGAATTTCCCTAAACCCTGCCGTGTCCCTCGCTCATGTTCAAGACCCTTGGTAATTTCATCAACCTCGGCCTCAGCTGCCTTTAAATCGGAGGATTTGAGAGGAGAAGGGGATTCATTACCCCGGTTAACCATATTTTTGAGGTGATCCTTTATTCCCATATCAGGTCTCCGGTGTCATGGAACTGATCATAATAACAAACATGATACTGCCTAACGGTATCATGATATAAATTACCGCATAGAGAAACATCGGGCTGTTATCTCCCGCCAGGACTGACATGATCGACTGGAGGATGATCAAAAACAATGTACCAGCAACCATGGCAGTCACGTATGATTCAGAGACAAGCGCGAGCGTTTCGAGGAACAATTTCTGGGTCTGACGGTTTTCCAGTGCATACTGCTCCGCTTTCGTCCTGAAATATTCCGTGATGTTTCCACCGCTTGAAACACTCGCCATGGTTCCCTGCAGGAATTCCTTCATCCTTCTGCTGGGAGTAGTCGCTGAAACCAGCCGGAGAGCATCAATTAAATCTCTTCCAAAAATATCAATCTCCCGTGCAATATACCGTGCTTCAACTGCACTCTGTCCATAGATAGGGCTGCTGCCAAGGAGGCGGAATACNTCTGCAGGGGTGATTCCGGCTGTAGACATGGAAGTGATGTAGTTGATTGCATAGGGGAGGCTTGCATCAATATTCCTGCGTCGGTTTCCTGCTTCAAGACCGGGATACAGGATAAATGCAAGATAGGTGAGTCCCCCAAACACCAGCAGGGAGAAAACGGTGATAAAAATTGTCCCGATTATAATGCTATACGGGGAAAGACCGGCCACTACATCAGGAACTGCCCCTTTGTACTTAATGAGTGCCGGCAACTGGAAAATCCAGCTGATTATACCGATGATTAGTGCAAAAACCAGCCCGACCACAATAGAGCTGACATATGCAGTAGAGAGATAGACCTCAAACGGTGTTTTAAATCTTGCAGAAATCAGATCGTTTCTGAGTGCCAGATAATTATCCCGTTTTGTCTTTACCCATTTTCCGAGCAGGTTGAAACAGAAGCGCTCATAACTATTCATAGAGGTCCTTCCTCACTTTTTCTATGACAGCTTCTGGATCACGGTGATAGGAGATGAGAATTTTTGCTACATCCTTGTAATGACGGATCTTCTTGAGTCGCATCCACTCAAGCACTTCCTGGCGGCGCTTTAATTCTTCCCGCATCCTGTTCTCACTCCACCCCTTTGCCTCCATAATCTCTTCAAGGAGGTAGGATTTCCCGGAGTAGGTGATCTCATCGGTAGCAGACCGCCACTTGAAGACCTCATTCGTGATAAGTTCGTTAGTCCTTGGGTCAATGTCGAGGATCTCAACAATCTGCTTGCTCCTCCTGATACGTTTGCCTCCAACCCGTCCCTGTACCTGGATGCAGACAAAATCCAGAGCAGAAAGCATGTTCCGCGGTACATCCATGGGGGGGTTCTCAATACGGTGAACTACACTGGCAACGGAATCCGCGTGGATGGTAGAGTAGGTTGTGTGACCGGTGCTCATTGCCTGGAAAAGAGTCTGGCATTCTTTGCCACGGACTTCTCCCACGAGGATATACTCCGGGCGCTGTCGCATTGCAGCCCTCAGGAGTTCATACATGTTAATCTCACCTCTCCCCGAGGTATCAAATGAGTCGCGGGTAACACTCGGGATCCAGTTCGGGTGGGGGAGTTTCAATTCCCTCGTATCTTCAAGAGAAACAATCTTTGATAGCGGGGGGATGAAAAGAGAGACTGCATTTAACGAGGTGGTCTTACCGGATGCTGTTCCACCGGCAAAAATTGCTGATTTCCCGTTCTCAACACAAAGCCAGATGTAGGCAATGGAAAGCGGGGCGAAGGTTCGCCATTCAATAAGGTCTGTGGGGGTAATTGGTTCATCCTTGAATTTACGGATCGTGAATGTTGAACCGTGGGCAGTGACTTCCTGGCCAAGCGTCATCTGGATACGTGATCCATCCTGCATGGTTGAATCGAGGATGGGCTGAGCTATCGATATATATTTACCAGAACGCTGGGCAAGTTTTGTTACAAAAGAATCCAGGTCCTCCGCATTTGTATATGAGAGCGTGGTCTTCATCGACTCATAATTGGCGTGATACACAAAGAGCGATGTATTGACCCCATCACAGGAAATATCCTCAATGTATTTGTCATGCATGACTGAATCTATCAAACCGTCGCCAAGGAAATCCTTGTGCATATTATAGAGGATAGTCTCCCGCTGAAAGGGCGTTAACTTGATACCGAAGTCAAGAATAATATCGGTCGCTGCAGCACGCAGCCTTATTGCAGCTTCTTCCTTGGAGATATCTTTTGTATTTATATCGAGCGTTTCAAACAGGCGTTCCTTTAGCTCCTTTAACAGCTCTTTTTCAGGATCGGTCAGATTAGGTTCGAGTACAACATATGTATATTCATGGGTTGCGTGATCATAAACGATCCGGATATATGCGTATGGTGGGTTGACCGGGTAGATCTCAATCTCTTCAATTCCCGGTTGAGGTTTGAAGGTGACGTCGACGAGTGAACCATGTTTCCTGGGATCATATTCCTCGACAGTGGCATGGATTGCTTTAAATAGTGATCCCAATCCGAATTTTTTCGGTGCAGGCTTGGCTTTTAATTTATCAATCTCGATATCTGCGCCGATATCAAGATCCTTGAAACCGGCAGTTGAGAAATTTTTCTTCCATATCTCATCAAAATCCGGGGGCAGGGTACCTGTTCCTTCAAACGAACTGATGCGTCCATGCAGTTGGAGTTCATCGATCTTAAAAGAGACTCCTTTTGGTAAAATCAAACCAGAAATTTCAGAGATCTGGTCAACATTGACAATCCCTTTATCAGCATCAGTCACAGCTTCGGTTTCTACTGAAGATGACGGGGTTGCAGTCTTTACCAGTTTTGGACGCACTGCTGCCTTGGGATCTTCATTGATAATCTCAATATCCTCCTTCTTTTCGGTTTTTTCTTTTTGCTTGGAGGATGCCTGGTTTGAGTCATCATTGGCGAGGAGTTTGCCAAGCGATTCCCGTACGTCTTTACCAGTAATTTCCTTACTTGCACCAGCAGGATGCGTACCCTGGTCAGGAGATTTTGCAGTCATGTCACCGGCATCAGAGAACACAATATCCTGGGTAGTAAGAGGATCTTGTGCAGGTTTTGACGGGGAGGAAGTTTGCGGTTTATCTCCGGTCTCTTCAGATTTTTTAGTCCCCTCACTCTTTTTTGATCCTTTAATCATATCGATGAGAGAGTTTACATCATCTAAGGAATCATCATCTTTTTTTCTCAATCCAGACATCACCCGCTTTGACCTAGATCTGGGTCTTAGTTTATATTAAATGATTTTTTATTTTATCTAATTTTTTACTTTTGACTTTTTAACTATATTAACTCTTTGATTTTTTCAAAGGATATTTTTGACATTTGCAATTTATTTATCTGAATAATGGTTTACAATATCGATTAATCACTGTTTTCCAAGGAAATTTCCGACTGTATACTCTTTAAAATAACCCGTATAAGTCCCAGATGCGCATCTGCGGTCGTAAAAACACACAAATGAAGATCCCTGCACGGGGCAATAATGAATTTATTATCATCGGTTTCGAGGATTATCTGATCAAGGGAACCGATTTTCAGATCCCTGGTAATTTTGGTTGCCTGTCTCATGAGATCTTCAGCGGAAGCTGCCGTGTGCTCAAAATCTGCATCACCAATACACTGGATAGGAAACCCATCAAAAAAGGTTGAGACTGCGATAACTCCGGTTAGGTTTTTTATCTTTTCTAAGGTCGTCTGATTGAGATATTCCGGAGGTTTTGAGCTCGGATGATTCTTTATGTCCTCATCTGACACAGTTGTACTGTAAGATACTTCATCAATAAGCACACCTTCTTTTTGGGAATTCTGGACGGCACGTGAAAATTCTTCTGCGGTATATTTTCGAACTTTAAATACTTTGGGCGAATCTGCGGTTCCTGTGGTTTCTATTGCCATGTGCAATAGTGCTGGTTTACCTCGAAAGATCCCATAATTATTTTTTTTAAAATACGCTCCAGCCAGATTCCCGTTCTTGTTAAGGATAAATCCATGACCATATTCAGTTTCGATCTCGACTAATCCCTGGAACGTTTCCAGGTACGGGAGTAATTCCTCTTTTTGAGGATTGGTTATCGTATCAACGATTGTTCCTGCGGGTAATTTCATAAAATTGAGTGGTTGAGATCAGAGGGCGGCAATGAGCCGGTCCTTATTCTTCTTTAATTCGTACCTGATCCTTCCGATGTTTGCCGTCGTATCTGCAACAATGGCGATCAGTTCATCTGCAGAAAGGGGTGACAGGATAATTGGGCCTTTTTCCAGCTCGACAAGCATCTGGGAAAGTTCGCCTTTTCCAAGAGTATTTCCCATCGCTTCTGATGTCCCAAGACCGGTTGAAGCCATGGCACCAAGCGCTTCGATATCAACTTTGCCGGAAACGGCACTTTCTATAACAAAACCATCCCTTCCCACTACAACCGCAGCTGATACCCCTTCCAGTTTTAAAAATTCCTCCAATAATGGCTTCAACATTTCCTAACTCCCCGTATAATTGATTCTCTCTTGTTTTTTTCCTATTAAAAGGTTGGTCTTTTTCCATGGGGAAAATGAATTTTTTGAGGATAAAACAGACACCAACTATTCATCAGTTTTTATATAGCCATGACTTATCGCAAAGACTGATGTTTCCTGAAAGGGGATAAAACATTAAAATTTTTCATCTATAGGAATGACAAAAGACCGTGTTTAAAGGAAAGTATATAGTATGAAATCATTACAATAGAACATAATGCAACTCCCGAGGGGTACATTCCGTGAAATAAAAAAGAAAACGAAGTTTGGAGGGCTTTTTGAAGAGCTCCAGCAGACTCGATTCAGTGGAATATGTACTATTTCTTTTGGGAGAGAGAACGGAATTGTCGTTTTTAAATCCGGTAAACGTATCCTTGCAGAGTACAAGAATTTCATTGGAGATGGTGCATGGGATGAATTACTGAAAATCGTTGAAGAAACAGTGGATGTTGCATTATCAACACTTGATGCAGCACAGATCGAACTATCACTCGAATTCAACAAATCCTACCGGATCTTATATGTCGGAAAACCAGAAAATCCTCAACCTATATCTTCAACCCAGCCTCAAAGCATAAAGAAGCCCCCGGTGCATCTTATAAAACAAGAAGAGGATGCAGCAGTAAAAAATAACATGATCCCTTCTATTTCTGAGAGCACTACTGCAAGTCGGCCAGTCACAGCTGAGGGCCACTATACAAAAGAACCTTCAAAAAAGGGCGGTCACATCCATCCTGCCAAAACTCCCCCTAAACATTCTGTTCCTGTCTCGCCACATTTAAAAGGGTATTCTCAAAGTGAGGAAAAAAAGGAGATTTCTCAAGAGGAGAAATCCTCATTAGCGGAGATAAATTCCCAAGATTTTGACAAAGATATCGAAACTTTTGAAGCAATGGGTCTCGAGTCAGTCAGCAACTTTGACCTGGATACCGATCCTTTTGAAACAATGGACCTGGAAACCATCACCAATAAAATCCGTATCGAATGCAAAGATATTATTAAACAGCTTAATCTTGAGCACCTTAAAGAGTAGCGCGAGAGTTCTTCCCAATGGCGTATCTGTGAGGGGAAAAATGAAAATGATAGTGGAGATAAATAAATCACGAGATGTATAAATTACGGGATGTAATTAATAATATACAATTTTCTTTAGGGAATAAAATTAGAGTGGGAGAAAAAATTGGGTAATCTTATATAAATCAAATAGAAATAATCACACAACAGGGTGTTTCATGGTTAAGGTTTACACAATTGCTTCCGGAAAAGGTGGTACTGGAAAAACAACAGTTTCAGTTAATCTCGGAACCATGCTTGCCCAACTCGGTAAAGAGACATTCCTGATGGATGCAGATATTGGTATGGCAAATGTAGGCCTTCTTCTTGGCCTGCAGGACGCACCGGTTACCCTTCATGAAATTCTTGCTGGAAAGGGCAATATCAATGATGCAATTTACGAATGTCCTGCAGGTTTAAAGGTTATTCCTGCGGGTATCTCTCTCCAGGGATTCCAGCAGGCAGATCCGGAAAAGATACGCGATGTTATGTCAGAAATTGTCAAGCGTTGCGATTATTTATTGATAGACGCCCCGGCAGGGATCAGCAAAGATGGGATCGTTCCCCTTGCTGTTGCCGATGAGGTGATCCTGGTTGTAAACCCCGAACTATCATCCATCGTTGACGCCCTCAAAACAAGGATACTGACAGAACTTGTTGGAGGGCATGTTCTTGGTTCAATTATCAACCGTGTCGATCAGGCCGATCATGAAACGATGATAAAAAAGATGGAGAAAGTACTTGGTGTAAAAGTTATTGGTATTATTCCCGAAGACCCCAATGTACGCCGGGCAGCTTCTGCAAGAACTCCTCTGGTAATCAAATTTCCGACATCCCCTGCTTCAAAAGCGATACGCCGTATTGCTTCTGACCTTATCGGTGTTGTCTATAAAGATAACGGTGAGGGTGCAGCAAAAGAAGGGTTCATTGAAAGATTCACAAAAGCCCTCTTTACCAAGAAGTCATAGAAATATCCTGGAATTAATCAAATCCCCCTTTTTTATTTGCAATTTCAAGATTATCGCGGTCTTTAGGCCTGGACGATGCTTCCTGCATATCTGAAAAATGTTGAAAACAATGGTTAAAATTACCTCCCATATTTAATTTTCATATTGAGGAGTCTGTGAGGGTGCCCCCCTCTCAATCTCTCCCATCTCTAAATGGAATTCTCGTCACCCATCTCTGAGGAGCTATCGCAGTTTTTTCAGCATGCCCCCACAGTGAGGAATATGACAATTACTTTAGCATGAAAAAAGCGTCAGAACAATTTTTCAATTATTTCCCCAGAGCCAGGAGATTTGAGAAAAGTTAAAAAAAATTATACTGGTTTGTTGGTTATGGTAAAGACGCAGTGTTCGTCACCCTTTGACCGACACTTGATTTCCCGGCCCTGCACTTTTATACCGAAGGCTCCTTCTACAATACCGGCCAGGAGACCGGCAGTACAATAGCACACATTTTTACCCGTATTCCCAAATGATTCTGACTCTGCAGTATGTTCGAGGGTGATGGTTTTTTCTTTTTTTTCTTCATCCCATTCCATCTTTATGATCCTGAACCAGCCCATCTGGGAGTAGAAAGCAAATGCCATATCAGAGAGGATATTTGGCTTTGTTATACCCATTTTCTTGTAATGCTCGACATTTTCCTTACCCATGTCCATGTAGGCACGATAATTAACTCCGCCAGCAGGCAACTCGCCCATGGTCTTTTTTAATGAGTTCGCCATTGAAGTAAATATAAAACGAGGCACCATTACAACAGGGTCATCAATCAACCGGATTGTACCGGCCAATGGTTTATGATCGATATATTCGGTGATGGCAGAATCGCCCCTGACGATTGCCTCTGCCTTCCACTTCCAGCTGGACTCTCTCTGGTCGGCAACAAATTCACAGCAGTCATCACCTTGAGCATGGCACATTTTTTCGATGCAGAACCAGTTTTTACCCGTAACTGCAATCAGGACACCTTCAATCCAACCCCGATGGATTCCGCAGACAGGCATCTTCCAGTCATGTAATACTTCAGATTCGAAGGTGTGCTTTGTACGAAGGACAATTCTTTTATCGCCGGATTCAACAAGTTCAAACGGGGCACCCCAACCCTGCTGGTGCTGGAGCTTGAATACAAGCATAAGAAATTCGGCCGGTTTAAGATCCATGCCGGACTTTTTTAAAAAATTATTGAGCCCGACAGATCCCATTCCAACCGAGTGAAAAAGGTTACAGACGGCCTCTACGGCAAGTTTTTTTCCAAGATTTGCCTCATACATTTCGAAGATCGCTTTTATGAGATAGTTGGGGTTACTTGCTGTTTTTACACCAAATACTGAGTACGAACCAGCCTCAGGATCAATTTCAATATAGGGCGTGATATTTTTCTCTCCCTTCATGAATGCTTCGAAGTCTTCACGTCCGATCTTCATGGAGGAAAGCTCAGCACTTATCCGATTAAAGGATTTCGACTCTATATAGAGACGCAGATTCCGCTTACAACGATAAAAAAGACAGTTGAGGATATCCTTAAATTTCGAGGAGAGTTTTCACGTTAAGATCCAACGTGATTTTTGAAGTTGAGTCATCAAATTTTATAAAAAATGTGGTGAGCGTCTGGGCACGGTCCTTGATAATACATTCATATTTCCCATGCATGAGTTTGAAACTGACATCTCCTTCATCTGTTGTAATGTCAGAACCCAGGATCTTACCCTGGCTTCGGATAGATACACTGACTCCATTTTGAGGGATATTATCTTTCAGGATGGTGAGTTTGAGTACCCCTATACCTTCATATTTTTTGCCAATTTCCTGAATTACTGATGGTGCACTTTTTCTGAGGTGTGTCTTTTCAAAAATTCGTGAACCCATGACAACCGCATCGACAACATCGGGTTTTACATCATATAACTCGAATTTTTCATGACCTTTTATCATCATCACTGCCTTGTCACTGTACAGGGACCCGTTCTCATCAATATAGATAGCTCCTTCTGCTTCACCATCGATAAATGCAAGATAATTTTCGTGGTTGCCCTCTTTTGCCACTGCTATTCCGTTGGTTCTCCTTAATGAGGTGTACTGGAAAAGCTCATGCAGCATGAAAATTCCCACGTACTTAGAACCCTTGAAAATATTTTCCAGTAAATCGTGAATTACGTTCGGGACACTCCTTTTTAAATGCGACTTTTCATAAACACGGCACCGCATTACAAGAGTCTCAACAATATCGGGTGTTATTTCATAGAAATCAAATTTTTCGTGCCCGGATATCATCTTTCCCGCAGCGTCACCATATACCGTTCCGTTTTTATCCATGTAAATTGCGCCTTCCAGTTCACCGGCCAGGAATGCGACATAGTATTCACGATCTTCTTCTTTTGCCACGGCAATCCCATTATAACTCCGTGATGAGGCAAACTGGAACAGTTCATGGAGTGTAAAGGTTCCCAGATGTTTTGAGCCCTTGTGAATATTTTTTATCAGATCATCGATTTTCATCAAAACTCATCTCGTAAGGTATTACACATTGGGATTGGATTGCCTGATCCATTTTCCAAAAATACATTTATGGAGTTATTCGCAACAGCTATATTTTACATTTGCGGAATCACTTTTTTTGTTCTGTGTAAAGATAGTTTATCACTATACATAAGTGCTCTGAAAAAAAATGGTATATCAGATTTATGGAAATTCTTTATCCTCTGGTAATATCGGCCGTTGCAGTCCTTGTCACGTTGACCTATGCCTCATATCTTGATATAAGGGATCGCCGGGTCCCGTTCGTGTATTGGCTGCCGATGATGGGTGTCGGAATTATCTGTGTTGAATACCTCCTGTGGCAGACAACAGCCAATCTAAGCCTTGTAACCGGGTATCTTTCCATTGTCGTGTGTTTTTTGTATGCCGATTATCTCGATAGTCGCGGAAGAACAGATTCCCCGGGCCTGACATGGTATTATCAAAACTCATCGGTATTTTACTATTTCGCGCTGGTCCTGGTTCTTCCGGCTCTCTCGTGGTTTGTTTTGGCACCATCAGTTAACATCCAGCTTGTTCCCTGGTACGGAATGTATGCCGGGGTTTTGTCCTATGTCACTTATAAGGAATACAAAGGTGAACCTAATGAGAACACGTCTTCTAAGCAGCGGAAAAAGAAGGCTGATATATCGGATTTTATTAACCGCTGGTATTTTGTCCTGATCATCGTAATTTTTTCAATTACGTCATTGATTATGTATTTCAGTCCAGGAGGGTGGGGATCTCCGGCTCTCGTAATATTCCTCCTATCGGTTTTTTGCGGTATTTTTTACCTCTTTGCACGAATGCATCTTTTTGGTGGTGCAGATGCATGGGCACTCATTTTTATTTCATTCTGTATTCCCACGTTCCCGTTCACACCACTCTTTGGTATGCCTCCTCTGGGGTTACTGTCATTTTCTGTTCTGATTAATGCCCTGCTGCTGAATCTTGTTGCCCCGATCGGCATTTTTTTCATGAATTGTCTCCGGGGAAATCGTGCCCCCCTGATGTACATGTTCTTTGGTTTTCCCGTCAGTGGTGAAAGAATTCGCGATGAATGGGGTTTTGTGATGGAGGATATCGAAGAACGGAAAGGAACAATCAACCGGCGGTTTATTGGATTCTGGGATTCTGTCAGGCGTATGTATGCCAATGAAGGCAGGGTGTATACAAAGGATTTGCGGGAACATCCCGAAAAATACCAGAAGGAACTGGCGATGTACAGGAGTGCTGGCACGGTATGGATATCGTATGCAGTACCATTTATTATCCCGATTACCGCCGGTCTGGTAACGGCTTTGGTATTTGGTGACCTGCTCTTTGCACTCATGAAAGTTATTGCAGGAGGAATTTAACATGCTCAATTTAAAATTTGCAGACGGGCTGATTCCGGTTATTGTACAGGATGCAAAAAGCCGTGAAGTACTGATGATGGCATATGCAAATGATGAGGCTGTCCGTCTTACCAGAGAGACGGGATTTGCCCATTACTACAGCCGCAGCAGAAAAAAACTCTGGAAGAAAGGAGAAGAGAGCGGACACTTCCAGAAAGTCCTGAACATTTTCACTGACTGCGATGAGGACTGCCTGATTTATCTGGTGGAGCAGACGGGTGCTGCATGCCACACCGGTTACTTATCATGTTTTTACCGGACACTTGATGGCGATGTGGTGGGAAAAAAGATGTTTGACCCGGAAAAAGTCTACGGGAAGAAAGGAAACTGATAATTTTTTTTCTTTTTTCTTTTTGGATTTTTTTTCCTTTTTTGTTATAAGCAGGATACTGTGGTGCAAAATCCAGAAATATATCATACCAGCTGAATGATGTGCACAGGACAGAGATTTGCTGCTTCACAAGCACAGGAAAGAAGATCATCCGGCACTATTCCCTCTGCACGGTCGCAACTGAAACGGTACTGCTCTACAACCTGTGAGAATTGATCACACGGGTTCTGGTCAAATAATTCAGGGCAGGTATTCCAGCAGGCACCGCAGCTCACGCATGCCGATCGATCAACTATCACATTCATACGAGTAATTCCTGTAATGGCCGTTAACCGGGACTATGCTCATCATGGAAGAGAAGAATACCAACATATTTGAAAGGTATGGGTAGTTGATTCTTTTGCATTTTTTGAAATTGTTAAAAGGGAGAAATGTTTATCTTTTAGTTCCGGTGACAATATATCGTTGAACAATTTTGAAATCCAGTGCATTTTCCTTAATTTTGGGCATTTTACTTCTGACCTTTATTTCCATTACAGTTGCACAGGCTGTCGAACCGTTATGGATTGTAAATACATCGCCGGGTCTCGAGCTGAGGACTGTCAGCATATCAGCAGAGGGATCTCTGATCGTCGCTGGTGGAGACCAGTTGGTTGGAATCTCACGTGACGGAAAGAAATTGTGGGCCGGTTGGGATGGTGAACTGGTTGAAATTGACCGTGATGGAAAATATATCCTCACATCCCGGGGAACATTTGTAAGATTGTTTGATTCAAACGGTGCGAGTTTATGGGACCAGACATTTTCAGGAGCCGTAGCGGATATATCAATAACACCCGATGGCCTGATTATCGCTGCCGGTAGCGGAACTGATGTAAAATCCTGGTATAATTCGGGTGCAGGTCTTGGATNGAATACCACAAGCAGGATTAAGCACCTCAGGATATCTCCGGCAAAGGACCAGATTGTGGTCACAACCGGAAATACACTCCGCAGTTTCAACCTGAGTTACGTACCTTTCTGGACTGATGATGAGGTAAGTCCTGATCTCGTTGAAATGTCTGCAGATGGGACTCATATCGTTACTGCCAGTGGTAACTGGATATGGTTCCACCACGGGAGTGGTAAGAGGATATGGGAAAAGCACATCCAGGGAGGAAGTGTCCTTTCCCTCGCATTTTCCCGTGATGGTTCGATTATTGTAGCCGGTCAGGATGATAATACCATAACTGTTCTTGATAGTAACAGTAACGTTCTCTGGACAGCACAAGCCGGTAACTGGGTAACAAGTGTCGGGGTTTCAGATAATGGGTCGGTAATCGTTGCCGGAAGTATGGACAAAAACCTGTACGTTTTTGACCGGAAGGGGAAACTACTCGGGACGTTTCAGGCAATCGGAATGTTAAAATCCCGTTCAGTAGGGATAAGCGGGGATGGTTCCCGTATTGTCGCAGTTGACGGGACCAATGTGTATGGTTTTTCCGGATCTCAATTTAGCCAGCCTACCCCAACAGGAACGTCCGGAACAACGATAATCCCGTCTACCATATCACCAAATAAAACACTTATACCGTCAACAACCCACACGCTCATGGTTACATTCCCGTCAGGAACCGAACAAACAGTAATGCCCCCAAGTCCGGCAACAACACAAAAATCCGGCTTCCCATGGATTTTGTCCCTGATCCCCGTCGCTGTAATTGCATTCATACGACAAAAAAGAAGAACGTGAAAAAATTCGATTATCTTTTACCAGATTCTGTGGATATTCATGTTGTTCATTCTTAAAAACCGGTTCAACTCACTCTCTGGAGTTTGCTTGCCCGTAATCTGAACAGTGTGCACAGAGAAAGGATCATCGCACAGGATCAGGAAATTAAAAAAAGGAACAAGGGATGGCAGGAACAACCGGTATCAGGTTCCAAAACAATAAAATCATTATCAATACAATTAATTTTCAGGTAGGAAACGAGAATATGGCTGAATTCCAAATACCAACCTGTGATAACAATCATGATATGGCAACGATGACCAGGGTATGGGCGGATGGTCGCGGAAATGCAGTGTACCAATGCCCGATCTGCGGGAGAAAAATGCAGGGCCTGGATAGTGCGACCCGCCGGTAAGTAACCATTACCTTTTGAGCCGAAGTTCCACTCGGTAAACATTTTGTTTTTGGGAATTTTTTATCGGGAATATTGATAGAGGATACCTTCATCAATACTCTTCCCCTTACTCTTCGAACCCCTTATTAACCCTGCGGGGTAATATCTATCGTATCAACGATCTTTACGGTCGTTGAACAGGATAACCGGCAGGAGCAGCTCGCAACAATGCTCTTACTGGTGCTGGAGCGTACGAGCGCTCGTATGACTCCTTTGACACATTCAAAGAGAATAGTATAGCATAAAAAGAACATACCATAGCACACGATACGAGAGGAATAATTTTATGATATTGGTTCCAGATACAAGCGTCCTAATCGACGGGCGCATAACCTCAATGATTAAAGCCGGTGAATACAAGGGTGCAACAATAATCGTTCCCGAAGCAGTTATTGCAGAACTGGAAGCCCAGGCAAACAATGGGCGTGAAATAGGGTTTTCGGGTTTAAACGAACTTCAGCAGCTCAGCAAGATGGCGGAAGAAAAAACGATAGAGCTCAAAT
>WSSedL1B2DRAFT_1000072_pt1 | contig 15008 bp, 28 predicted proteins | sample WetSurSiteL1Bulk_FD_9470 | JGI IMG/M metagenome (IMG submission 9470)
TATTACGGCGCCCATTCGTTGGCGACTCCGTCGCTCTACGGTACGGACGCGATGAACATCCCGCGGCGGTGCTGGATCGTGCCTGCGATCGGCATCGTCGCCGGCGGAGCGCTTTCGGGGGCCCCGAAAGTTGGCGCAGCTGGCCTCGGTCTCGTTGGTGGCGCAGTCGCGATCGGGGCACAGCAAGTCCAGCTAGCCGTGGGTATCAAAAAGAACGCTGCTAGCGCATCGAGCACGGCTGGTGTCGGCGCCTTGCTCGAGCCCGGAGACGTACGCACCCGCGCGCTCCCCGCGCAGACGGGTGAAGTCGACGAAACGGGCGCGCTTTGGGCGCCGCCCGGCATGCAGCACCTGGTGTCCGAAGCGGCCGGGATCGGCCTGTAACCGTCACCATATCCAACCCGAAACACATTTTTGCCGCATTATTTAGGATCAAAATATCATGGCTGACGAGAAACTTTTCGCAACAAAACGCTCGGAACTGCTCGAATTGTACGCCAAAAACGGCGTGCCGTTCCTCGCGACTTCCAGAGGCCTGCAGTCAACGCGATCTATCCAGTTCGACGCGGTCGATATCGATATCGCAACGAACACGATTGGCTACCTGGTGGCCCGCAAGGGTCAAAGAGCGGTGTTCTTCAACTACGGCCAGGGCGACGGGATCCAGCTCTCCGGCGAGCTGAACCACCGCGCAACCGAGTCCGATACGAGCCTCACGAAGGGCAGTCGCACGACGGCTAGTGCAGATCTTGCCATTGAGTGGATCACTATGCATCCTCGGGCCATCAAGGTGGCCTACACGCCGACGGCTGGCCAGTTCCCGGGCTTCGTGGCCGCCGCAATGGCTGCAGGCGATCCAGTCCTGCAAATGCTCAACGGCGCGGTCTGCTTGATCGATCCGTTCGGGCTCGTAGTACCGGCGGACGTAGGCTCGAGCGCGACACTGCAGCACGTGGCCTACCAGTTGCTCGCTCCGCATTTGACCTGCCGGTTCGAATGGGACAACGGAGATCGGACGGAGAAAATGGGCACGTGCGACCAGTTCACCGAAGGTGGTGGCGCGTCCTACCTCAACGCGAACGGAGAGCCCAGCATCAACAATCGGTTCACGATCCGCGAAGGCCTCATCTGGGCTCGCGAGGGCCAACCAGCCTCGGAAATGCAGGTCGTCGTCGAGCTGAACGACGACGTCATCATTCCCTACGTGCCCGTTGCCACGCCGCTCGCTGGGCTCCACACGCCGCTCCTGAACATGTACTGCGAAATCGGGATGCGCGTGGGTGGCCTCCTGCTCCGCGTGCCGGGCTCGAACTAACCTAGTTCGGCCGAAACCTCCCAAAAAAGCCGGGGCGGCGAGGTTCGCTGCCAAGCCGTCCCGGCGATTTTCTCCCCTTTCCCTCGAGGATTTCGCGAATGGAACCCACAAACTACGCAATGGTGCAACGTGCCGCGGTCTTCACGTGGGAAGCGCGGACAATCTTGCTCAACACCGATCCAGCGACAGCACCAATCAAGGTCGAATTCCCGCAAGCTGTCATCATCGTTGCCGCGCGGCCGTCTGTGTCAGTTGCGGACCCACCGTCTACCCTCAACACGCCGACGTGCGACGACATCGATGTCAGGATCGAGCAAGACACGGGCTTCGAGCGCCGTTTGACCTCGCGATTCGACGCCGTCATGACGAACGGCGTTGGCGCCTTGCCCGAAGTCACTTTGTCGACGTTCATGGACAGCGTCGGGGGCTGCCGGATCATGAACTACGAGCTCGGCGATCTTGGCTCCCGTCCGGAGCTCCAAGTCACGTTCTCATGGAAGCTCCCACCCATTCCCGGCACCCCTCCAACCGTCTATTGGCGATCGGTGTTCGTTTCGTTGGCATTTCTCTGTAACATGAAGGGACGGGCCTAATGTATCGCGCTCCAATGACGCTACCGCCGCGGCTCGTTCGGCGGATACCGAAGCAATTGCCGAAGCCCGATCCGATCCATTCGTCGCAGGCTGAAATCTACTGGACAGCTGTCAGTTCGGACGCGCAAATTGCGGCATGGCTAACGGGGCCCCCTTCGCACCCATGCGGTAGCCTGACAGTGGACGACACCCATCAAATTCTCCCCTACACGACGCTTGAATTCACATTCAAGAGCGGCGGGACTCCTTTCGCCGCCGATACTCCGTACCAATGCAACCTGTTCAGCTCGACTGGACAGAGCAACGCCCAGGTACGCGATCGGTTCGTCACCCAAATCAACGCCTACGCGGCAACGTGGGGTCGGCTATTCCCAGACATGCGAAGTTTGCGCGCTATCCCAACCGATCCAGTGATGCCGGGTGAGAAGAGTCTACGGATCTTTTTGCCGTGGGGCATGCTTGGCGCGGCCAGTTTTACGCTAGACGGCCCGCTGTCCACTAGCGTGATTGTCGGCGCGAACATTGGTATTGACAATCCACTGTTCTACTCGATTTTGGGCAAACGCCGACACGTCTTCGGTATCCGAAACCCATACCGGCCGGACTACTACGGCGACCAACCGATCGGCTAAACCGTGTCCCAACAAACACTCCGAAACGGCGTAGCGCGTGTCATCGGATCGGTGCCGCAGGAGGACCATGCAGCCGAGAACACGGTCGCCGTGGTCGTCCAGGGCGGCACCATCCCGTGGGTGCTGCGGTTCTGGGCCATGCTCGGCTCGAATCGCGCCTACGCTGGCGCGGTCCGGATTTTCCCAATGAAGGACGCCCGGATCGTCGCGATTTGCTCCATGCCGGGCGCCCGAAGTTGGGTGGTCGACGGCCGAGGAGCAACGAGCGCGCCCGACGAAATCGACGTGCATTTCGAAGGCATCGAGGCGCGCGGCGGACCGTGGGGGGTACACGCGATTCCTGGTGCATCCGTTGACGGCACCAGGTCCTATCGCGTGGAACGCGGCACATTTGGGCCCGTCACGGTCATCGGCGAGGTCTTCGGCTGGGCTGCGCACGCGGTTCTTCCGGGTGCGACGGTGGGAGTGACAGCAAACCCCTACCTCAATTTTGGCCCGATCGATGTGCCGAACGGCGGCGCAGTCAACGGCAATTGTCGCGGGCTGCTAGCGCCAGTTTCGAACTGGTTGTTCACCAATACCGCGGGATTCTTCATCGAATACGTAGCGCCGGGAACGCTCTACGACGGATAAAACACCATGAAAGAAGCATTCCGGATCTCGCACCATACGGATCACCTGAGCGGGCAAGTGACCTTCGCGACGGATGCCGCGTTCGCGTCCAAGCGGATCATCGTCACACCCCCGAACGGCTACATTCTAAACCGACGCGACAACGTCGTTTGTTCGATCGATGATCTCAACGGCGACTTTCCCTTCGGCATGAACCTCGCCGTCTTCGGGGGGATCACGGCATCGCTGCTGGTCCAGATCTTCCTGGTGAACAACGGCGCGCCATTCCTCACGCCGGACATCTTCGTGAACTACATCGTTCTCCCGAAAAATAGCACGTAGGAGCCATACGTCATGCCCAAGAAACGTCGCAAGAAGGCTTCGAAGAAGGCCTCCAAGAAGGTTTCGAAACGAAAGACAATCACCATCAGCCGTAAGGCTCTCGTCAGGGTGATCCACGCCGGTGCCGCCCATCACTCAGCGCTTGCGGCGTTAAAAAAGACTGCGCGAGTCGGCATGCGCAAGAAGACCGGAAAGAAACGCGCGCGCCGCCGGTAGAACACGGTCATGCGAGCCACGCCGGCGATGCATCAAAAGGCGCGGGCGGACGCTACCACTGCGTTCGCTAACGTCCTCGGCGCACCACCGAGCGCGAATGAGCTGCGATTCTTGCTGGCAGAGGGCCTCTATGATTCGACCTACGGCGCGGGGTGGCATGATGACGGCGTCGGCTCGTTCAACATGGGAGCGATCCACGCCTATCCCGCGTGGAAGGGGGAAACCTTCACCTATACGGACAGCCATCCCGACGGGACGCGCTACACTCAGACGTTCAAAGCCTACCCAAGCGCGGTCGATGGCTGGGCGGACCTTGTCCATGAGTTCTACGTACGCCGCCCAGCAATTCTCGCCGGCGCTCGAGCGGGAAGTCCGCGCGCGGTTGCCACGGCGATGGTTCAGACGGGCTACGCCGAGGGATTTGGCGCGACCGAAGAAGAACGGATCGCGGGCTGGGAGAAAGCGCTACGTAGTTGCCTGGACGAGATTGACTCTCAACAGGGTCGCAATATGCCAGCGATAACGATCCGGGCGCAAAACCCCTTGGGGGAGAATATCGGCACCACGACGGTCTCCGACCTCGACTCGCCCGGATTGTCGCCATTGACCGAGATCTACGGCGCGCCAGTGATGGTCGTCTATCCCAACGGCTGGCGCTTCCTAAAGTTCACTCCCGAGATCCAGATCCCGGTGAAAAGTGGGCATCCCTACACACCGATCGAAGAACAGGAACCAGTCAATTGGAGTTGGCAAAGCGGCGCGGCTATCGGTATCATGGGGATCGCCGTGACCATCCTGGTCGGTACTTTGCAAATCAAGAGGTGAACATGGGCATACTCAGCAACGTTCGGCGGTCGATCCACGATATCACGACCGATGCCGCGGAGCTCAATCTGGGAGATCCAGCGGCTGACGTCACTCCCGAGAGCACGTGTCGTCCCGTGCTCGTCGAGCGCCGAAACCGAAAGGCGATGGATGAATTAATCATCCGCCGGTTGAGCGTCTCGATTCGGCAGGGGCAGGTCACCATGTGGGGTGTCGTGACAATGGTGGCCTTCGCGGCCATGGAGTATTTCGGAATCCTCGGAAACGGGGAATCCCCAACGTGGGTCAATGCCGTATTTCGCGGCCTAACCTTCATGGCAGGTAGCAAATAAAGTAAGCGCAACAGGATTTGGTCATGCGGATAGCTCTATTACTTCTGGCGAGTTGTACGCCGCTGCAGCGATCGGAAGCGAAGCAAACCGCTGACACGGCCTGCGTTGAGGCAGCATTTGCTGCGTACGTTCTTCGCCCTGATCCATTCGTGGCCGAAGTAGGGCGATTCTGCATGGCCCGATCGGTCCACAACACGGAACGCGAGCAAGTGTTGCGAGGCCTTGGTGGTAATCCTGTCCGTTCGGTGCCGACGGACGAAAGGTCTCTGCTTGATCGAAAGGAAACGCAATGACATACGAACAGCGGTGGATCCTTGCGCAAGCGCTCAAACGCGGCATGCCGCCATTGACGGAGACGGGCTCAGCGGCCCCGCCGGCGCCGCCGGAGTTCAGCGCGGCCGAGCTCTCCGAGGCGGTTCGAAAGCATACTCGAGAAGCCGGCTGGTGGAGTTTTATGGGCGGCGCGATAGTGGGAGTAGGCGGCATGTATCTGGTCCTGTCACTACCTGACTGACATGGCGGTCCCGTCCCTTCTGCCCGCCCCTTCGGCCCCGCTGGCGTTCGTTCCACTGCCTTCGCAGGTTGGAGCCGCCGCGCTGCTCTCCGGTGACCTCTCAGCGGCTCCCACGGTCGCCCTGCACCTGCTAGGGCGGGCCGCCCTGATCGCGCTCGGGATGGCCGTCGTCGGCGAACGTGAGCCCCGTCGGCTCATTGGGGGTAGTCTGGCCGGTTCGGTGGTGATAGAGTGCTTCGTATTGGCCCATGAGCTCACCAATCGCCCCCGTTCGTAGGTGGATTGTTACGACCTGTCGCGGGCGACTCGCCCATTTGCGCGAGGCTCTGCCGACATGGCTCGAGCGGCTGCCGAATTGGGACCCGATCGTCGTGTGCTGCGACGACGACGAGGCGGCCACGTACGCGGCTAGTGAGCTCATGGCGGCGAAGCGGGGCATTGCTGTGCGCCTCACTCAAGGCGAGTACTTCAACAAGCTGGAAGCCTTGCGCGCCGGGATTGATTTCGCGCAATGGGGATCGCTGGCAAAGGGCGGAGTGTTCGACGCTGAGGCTATGGATCGGTCCCAATTGCGCTCATCTCATCGTCCGCTCGAGCGCGAAATGGTCGCCCTGCTCGATGCCGACACGATTGCGACGAGCCAAACCGCAGAGACACTCGAGAGCATCGGTGTCGATGAAGTAGGGCAATGCGGCTTCGGAACGCGAGACGACTTGGGGTTGCTCGTCGTCAATCTGGACGTGCTGGCTCGGGGGATCGCATTGATGCCGGTAGGTTGGTTCGAGGGGTACGGTCCCGAGGATTGCGCGTTGCGGGTCGCTTGCTGGACCATCGTGCGGAAGCCCTTCGTGCAACTGCCAGCTCATTGGGTGCGCCGTTGCCACAATGACGTCGAGCGCAGCCGCTATCACTCGAGATCCGTGGCCGAAGCAGTGCGGATCAACAAGCAGGTCATGGCGGAGTTGATCGAGCGGATTGTGCCGCCAGAAGATCGAAAACGGTGCCGCGCGGAATGCATGCAGTGGCCCCAACGACGGAGTGCATATGAACCAGCTACTCGAGTATCGACGTCGCTACCGAGCCCGGGTAACTGTCCCACCACTGGCGCGGGCGACCATCACTCCGCAGATGATCCAGGCGGAATTGTGCCGTTGGCAACTACACGGCCAGGTGACGGAGACCCAGCAGGGGTACCAGATGGAGGCGGAGTTCCGGGGTGCGACGGGGACCTACCAACTGCCACTTGAGGTGGAATCCGTCGAAATCATTGGGTAATTCCCAAAAAAACTGCATACGCAAAAAAAACAGGCGTACGCAGGGTAGGTCTGCTAGGCTAGGTCTGTAGAATGGAACAGACAGAGGCCAGCATGACCAGATCAGATAGTCGGCGAGGGCAGTGACCATGACGGACGTCGAGATCCGGCTCCTGCAGGTCCTGCTAGGGAACGCGCTCCTGCGAGTGCAGGAGCTGGTCGGCGTCCTGAACGCCGATGACGACGCTAGAGAGACAGCTCGCGGATGCCTGCTCGCCGTCGAACTAACGGAAGCGGCAATCCGCAAATCCAAGACGCCATTGCGGCGAATCATCCGCCAAAAGTGAGGCAAAAATGCGCTACGCCAGAAATGGGTACGTCACGTACCTACTCGACCCCGAACGGCACACCAATGCCGCAAATTCTTACCCCGGGCTGGGCGCAACACCAACCTTATCGCGAAACTCGGCCCTCTACTGGGCAAATCAACTACCGTGGACCCATACGGTCCGGTTTGACCGTGCCCCTAGGTGGGCACGGGAAGCAGCCGCACGGGCTGCTCTAGAGGCCGAGGCATTCGCTCGCGCCGTCGAGCTCAAGCGAGACCGAGCTCGAGCGAGACCGAGCTCGTTGCGGAACATCCGCAGAAAGTAGGACAAATGGACGCCAAATTCTTCCAGTCACTGACCAACCGCGACCTGGTCGGATATTTCGAATCCGAGTCAGCGGCACCCCTCGGCTGTCACGGGCGAACCGAAACACTACGGATGATCCGGGCGGAATTTGCCCGACGAGGGCTATCGAGTCAGCAAATAGCCTCGCTGCGTGGAACGCGTGGAACGTTGGTTCCGGGCCCGCACCGCGGCATGAACCACGGCAGCTAAAATAGGCTCGCGTTCTGCCTACCTGCCCCGCACTCAGGTCCGGGGCAGCCGGCAGCGCTCAAGCTGCAAAAGGAAGAGGAACATGGCAACCATCACACTATCCGCCTATAGCGACTTTGGTCTGACAGGTCAATACATCGCTCGGCTCACGGGTCGAGCGCCAAGGGTCGACTTTTCGCGGGAATTTGTTGGGCAGAAAGGAGGAAAACGCAACGAGTCGACCTCGTGCGAGACCGATGAAGTCGGGTGCTATGAGATCAACGATCAAACCAGAAAAGGCCGCGACCGCAAATACATGCTGGTTGTTCCATGGAGCGGCGTCAACGGCGATCTGGACGAGCTCAGGTTGTTAGCGACAGACAAAGAGGACTGTATGGCGATTTGTAAGCGACTCGACGCCGGCGAGCGGTTCGGAGAAATCGTCGAGATTTCGACGAAACCGAAAACGAAACGCGACACCGAGAGCTATTGCATCGCGTGCGGCACGGCGGTGAGCGGCAGTCATTGTCCGGATCATCCGCAGGCCGCGACGGGTGTGCGCACGATTGAGGTGCCAGTCCTCGCCGAGGACGGCACACAAAAGAGGACTGTGGTCTACTCGCTCCGCTCGCGAGTCGAAGCCAAACGGGCGGTCGCCGCGGCGACCGAAGAGACCGCAGTCGAGACCGTATTGGCTGCCCTGGCGGCATTGCCGACGTCATTACAGCGGCGAGTTTTGACTACCGTTCGAGCCCGCCTGTTTCCGAAAACCGAGAACGAAGCCCCACTTCCCGAGTGCACATGACCACTTGGAACAAATCTGGATACGGCCGCTACAACCGAGGCGAGCACATCATTGAGCGCACGAGTAACCCGAAATCCGCTCGCAAGTGGCACGTAGTAGCAGGGCCATACGCATTTGACGCACGACTGGGGGGACTTTGTGGCGGATTTTTCCGCCTCGAAACGGCCAAATCCGCGGTTGATCGCTTGGTAGAGACTGACTCTACCCACCCCCTTCCCGTCCGCACTGAGATTTAGGGGCCACCAATGACCATTCACAGCACGCCATCAGGCACGTTCTCACTTTCGATCGATTGTCCGTGCCCATCAGATCCGCGCACGGCGCTCGAGACTCTCGCTCAAGCGACCGAGCGGTACACTCGATGGTTGGACGCACACGGCGCGCCTGCGGCGCCGAAGCGACCATTCTGCCCGCTGGCCTTCGAACAGCGGCTCGCAGAGCACGCCCAATTCAATGCGCACTTGGCCGCTGTCATCGCCCACAACGAACGGCGGCATCGTGGGTACTAGACGCCAGTACATTGCCGATTTGCTCGGTTGCGCGGGCGCAATCGAACGTGAATTGTCCCGAGTCCGTGAGATCATCGCAACCGCGACAGAGCCGGACTCGGCGCTCGAACAGTACACCGAAGAGTGCATGCGAGATTTTTTCGTCTCGCTCCTACGGGGCGAGACATTCGATCCGAGGCCTCGACCGAACCAGCTGGTCGAGTATCTCGGCTACGCGTTGACCAACCCGTCCTTAACGCAGACTGTGTCGGCGCCGTCATGGTTCGCGGCGCGGGCGTTGCTGCAAGCGGCACTGAAGACAGACGCCATAGTCCTATGGCGCAAAGAGGAAAAATGTCCCAGCTCACCCCCCTAACCCCGTTGGGATTTGTGATCTCGTGTCTCGTGGGAGGGCTCGGCGCCGAGCTCATTTGGATCATCGGCGCGAGATTTCTCGAACGGCGGCGATCCGCCCCGCTGCGAGCGGAAGTAGCCGAGCTTGAACGTGAGATTCAATCTTTCCGTGCCGTGCTCGGGGCAGAAATTGCCTACGCGTATCGGCTCGAGCATGTCATCCTCGAGCTGCGCGCCAGCTGCCTCGTCAATCCCGATTCAGCTGTCATGCAAGACGTTGTCGCGGCCGACCTGCAGGAGCTGCTCGACTCACGACCTCCGGTATCAGACCTCGTCGAATGCATCGGCGCTAGGGACTGGTCCCGGTTTGAGCTCCGGTCGCAGGCAGTATCGTTCGGGCGAAGTCGGCGGGAGTTGACGTGACCGGAGCAAATTTGGCGAATGCGCGGCATCGACTTGGCCTGTTCCAAGTCGAAGTCGCTAGGATCCTGGTGGCTGATGACACGACCGTCTACCGCTGGGAGCACAGTCCGGAGCCGCGCATCGACCCACTACGACGCGAGCTCGTGCTGACACTGGTCGGACTGAGTGCGTCGCCGGCTGCGATGGTCTTCGGCGATGCGCTTCGGCAGGCCCTCAAGGTGGGGCCGACGTACGCATTGCATATGCTACTGAAGATGGCGCACGGGGAATGGAGGGCAAAACGCCCGTGAGGCCCTATTCGTCGCTTCGGACGCGCCGTTCGGCGCGCCCATAGCGGCAACGCAATCCTCGTCACGGTACCACTGCCCTATGAGGACCTGGCCGAAAGGCTAGGATTTTGAACATGAACTACGCTATTCCGTGCTTCTTTCTCGTATTCACCGCAATCCCCGTCATCGCAATCGTTTCGTTTCTCGCGGGGCAACGCTCCGCGAAGCAGACGAACGATGACATTGAGCGAGACACCAGGCTGGCGGAAGCCAAAGCTGCCGTGATAGCAGCAGAGAGGGAGTTGGTGGCGGCCAGAACGGCCCAGCGGGCAATGATTTCCCGCTTGTTAAATGAACAGCGGCGCTCATTCGACAGATCCGACCTGGAGCAATTGGCGGACGAAATGGCCCGAACGGAGCCACCGTTTTCCGCGGAACAAAGGGCCAGCGCGTGGAAAGTCCTGGCCATGAACCCAGGCGATCCGGACAAATTGGCGGAATTGCGGGCAATCATCGCCCGCACAACAACTAACCACTTACAGGTAATCAAATGATGGATTCCGAATTGAGGCGCAAATTTGGGGCCCGAAGCGAGCTTGTCATGAACTACTTCAAGGACCTCCCGGCACCAGGGAAACGATTTGAGGTCGAAAAGCGCGGAGATTGGGAAATCTGGGGCTGGCGAGCGGGCTCGAAGGAAAAAGGGACAAGGATCGCGATTACGTGGCAAGACAGAGTCCAGCTCTCGGTGATGCTTGAGACCCATCCCGTCGGGGAGCATCGGTCATTGGTCGTGACCTACTGCAACGACCACTCGGTGATCCCCGGATGGGCATGGCTGGCCCTGACGACAGCCATGCGAGACGAACCCGACGCGCCGGACCAGGGCACTGGTTAGACGTTCAGGTGAGTAAGTATCCGCATTTTTGCAGCCGTGACGGATGATCTCAGTTGATCGCGCGGCTGAACTCGCGCAAGTATGCGGACAGTCGCCGACGGCCCGTGTATCGCGGGCTTGATCGGCTAATCGACACGTCAGGGGTAGGGCGACGTATACGACTATGAGCACACTGACATGAAGGGGGATCGCGCGTCAACACACATCTCGGGAGGCTCGACTTGACGGGCGGCGCGGGGCTGCTGTTTCCCGGACCCGCGGGGCTAGTAGCCTCGGCCGCCGTCCGGGCAGCCCTCGCAGCTGGAGTGAACGCCAACGCGGCGCTACTGTTCGGGCGAATATGCTCGTTCAACGGCAAGCCGTTTTGGGAGTTGCGCGTGAATTTGGGCGCACTGCTCGGTTGCTCAAAGAGGACAATCACCCGCTATTTCGCCGAGCTAGTTGACGCGGCATTGATCGTGAATCGACCGGCTCCAATCGGCGAAATCCCTGCTGGATGCCGAGGCAAGCTCCCGTATCGACCATGGTACAAATGGGCCATCGGATTGCCGGCGTTGCGCGAAGCTGTCCGCAGCGGCGCGAAAGACGCCTACGAGCGATGGCGCGCGAAATTCGAAGTCAGCCGCCAAGAGCGCGCCACCCGAACGAAGTTAGGCGAAATCATCGGCACGATCGTCTCGACGAAGTCGGTCGTACCTCCCACACGGTCCACACAGTCGACTGTTAGCGCTCCCACGCCACGGCGTTGGACGGCTGACGAACTAGACGCGGCTATGGCTGCATCGGGCGAGCCGCCAGTCCCCCCCAGCCGTCCGCCAGACACGAGCTAGCCCGCATTCGGACTTCGTCCATGCCCGCGGTAGCCGCTGCGGACGGGTCCGCCCGCGGCCGTGTGTGCTCATGTGCGCAAACACCAGCCCATCGACAGGCCGTGTGAAAGTACACAATGGTCATACTTTTACACATAAGGCCGCGCGACCTAATCAGCGAACGCGTGGCCGATGTGTCCAGTAGGTACTGGTCAGATCTGGCCGGGTAGAGTCCGATCTAGATCGAGATCTCTGATCTGCTAGGTTGATCCCACCAGATAGGATGCGCGGCGCTGGCGCCGCACGCGCCTGCACGGCGCTACGGAAGCCTAACTGCCAGCTCCGTGGGCCGCTGGCGCGGCCAGTGCCAGAAGGCTAAGAACGCGGCGTGACGACGGCTGCAGCCTACCTTCGAGTTAGTAGCCGCGATCAGGACCTAGGGCTGCAGCGGTCAGCAATTCGGAAGGCCGCACGAGCTCGTGGCGACCGGATCGTCTACTGGTTCGAAGAAAAAGTCAGCGCCCGGAAGTTGGATCGCCCGCAACTGCTCGCATTGCGGCAGTACGTCCGGGAGGGACGGGCACGCAAGGTCTACGTCTTTCGGATCGATCGACTCTCGCGTTCAGGGATCCGTGACACGCTAGGCGTCGTCCAGGAATTCCGCGAGCACGGCTGCGAACTTGCGACGGTTGCGGACGGGTTCTCACTCGATGGTCCGGGAGCGGAGGTCGTGCTCGCCGTGATTGCCTGGGCCGCCCAAATGGAGCGCCGAGCAATCGGCGAACGAATTGCGGCGGCGCGAGTCAGGATTGAGAAAGCCGGGGGGCGTTGGGGCAAACCCCGTCGCGTTGATCCGACTACGCTCGACCGAGCTCGCCAGATGCGCGCCGCCAAAACCCCCGTGCGGATCATCGCCGCCGCGCTGAAAATTCCGAAGTCAACGATTTCGGACGCCTTGTCCGGAAAAGGTCACTACGCGCGGTCTCGCACTGACCGGGAAAAATGACTTCGTGCCCCCGCGTCCGAATTGGGTACTATTCGGACGTGGATCTCCGAATGGACATTGGGCGCCGCTGTGGAAATGAGGGTACTCTTGGCAAACTCACCAGCTAATCGCCGCCACGTCGCGGGATGGATCGACGCTATCTGCTTCATCCAGAGGGCTCCCCATTTGACTGGCGGCCCCCGATACCGACGTCGACGCCGGCAGTTCTTTGGTCGCGCCTATGACCCGTGGGAGCGGATTTGGCGCGGACCTCGCCGCGTTCTGTATATCGATAGACCGCGAAGGAAATTCCCATGACTGACGAAAAGCTTTTCGCGACAATGAGGGCCGAATTGATCGAAACGTACCGCAGATCTGGGTGCTTTTCAGAGCTTCCAATGGTCACCATTGCGCGGCGGTGCGTCAGTATGAGCCTGCTCAACCGAAAGGACATCCTCCGTACGTTTCTCGCTCGGGATATTGACGATCCATCATTCCAGCTAAGCGAGCACGTGAGTACCTGCGGGCTGTTCGGGCTGGCGGTGTGGTACGCGTCCGGAGTCGAGCACGAACTACTTCACCGGCCATACGAGATCGGTATGGCCATCTCGTGGATCATGCACATCGCCAACGACCTGCAGGCGATCCGCTACCCAAAGCGTGATGGTCTTCCTATCGAAGGGGCACTAATGCATTACTACACCAAAAGGCCATCGAAAGACGACCATGTCGAGTTCTGTTTGCGCCCCCCGAACCCTCACACGTTCATCGCGGAACACGCCGGAGGAGGCCGAGAGCATTGCGGCATCGGGGACGGCGTCGGTGATATTCGCTGGAACCTCGGTAGGCCGTTGCAATGTTGGTACGATCCGATGGCGCTACTTCGGGGTATCTATCAATGATCTCGACCTGGTGGTTCGTAGCGATTGTTCCCGTTTGCCTCGCGCTCGGAGGATTGATGGTCGCGGTGTTCGTAAGTTTACAGGACAGAGATCTCCGAAGACGGGCGGAATTCGCCGAACGCCGCGCTAACGCGCGAGTCGAGCTCGCGTTTCACGATGCGCTAGTCAAGGCCTGTCGCGAGGCGATCCGCGCCGAAAGTAGCGGTTATAAGGCCTAAAATACATGGTTTCAGCGCGCAAGAGGCGCGTTTTGTGCAAACTGGAGGTCAAATGAGCAAAAAAAACAAGAAGTCGCCAGGTCCGTGTTCTGACACGGTCCATCAAACCGAAGAGGTCTTGAACGTGATAGAAGCGCCGTCAGCCACTGAACCGACCACCGAAAAGCCAGATTTGGCCACAATCGAACAAGAAACATGGGATACTTGCCCAGAAATCGACGAAATCGCGGCATCCAGCGCCATTACGGGCCAGGATGCAGCAATTGAACCAGAAAATTTACCCCCCCCCGAACCAGAGGACCTTTCCGCGTTCAAAATGACGCCACAAGAGCCTCCAATCGACCATGACGGTGACATTCCTCTGGATGATGATGTCGATCTGCAAGCCCCGACGGTTGCGGCGTTGCCGCGACTAGTGACGGACCCGTTTCAATTGGCGCTATTCCTCAACCGCGACGTCGATACGCACGCGCCAATTCCTCGATCAGGTACCTTCTGGCGAGAACCGGAACCTGGCCCAGTCGTTGAGTACTGCTACGAGGTTTTCGGCGTCAATTCAGCGCAGGGATTCGCGCTTTGCGGCAGGCACTCAGACAATCGGACCTACGAATGTCTGGTTCGTCTGCCGCATTTCCTCAATGGAGATCTAGGGGCTTTTCTTACTCCGCCCGCGTTCGTACGGTCATGCACCCCGTCTGCGATTTCGATCGCGCTTGTTCCGGTGTTGCTCGACGCCGAGACTCGCGGACTGCGTCCATGTGAGCCGCTGAGTAGTTGGGTCCCCAAGGACGGCACTTGGTGGATGGACGGGAAGATGGGCGCCGTCTATCGGGTCCTGCATGTGAACACCGACGCGACGCAAAGCCTATCCCGTCCGCCGATTCAAGTTGATGGCTTTTTCGAAACTGGTGTAATCAGATCCTCCGGTGAAGCTATTTTTCTGGAAATCAACCCGTTTTTGGGCGGCGATTTGCGATATCTAGACGATCCGATGTCAATCCCGGAATGGGCAACCAGACCTCACATGGAAGGTCAGCCGCCGGTTTCGACTGATACCTCACTTAGCCAAATCTGTGAGCAAATCGCGACGGAGTTGGACGTCACTCCGTGGCACGTCAATCGACTGGTCGAGGGGATCACGACTATGGTCTTGACGCTGGTCAAGACTTCGGAGCTCTGTCTGACCAGTCCAGCAGTCGCGACATTTCTGCAGCGACTACAACGGCCAGAAATCATCGCAGCCCTCAAGAGGTCCGCGCTAGTCCTGGGATTTACCTCAGCAACACCAGCCGACAGTGAGGGACAGACAGCCGCAATCGACGAGGTAGTGGCGTACATCAACGAGAAGCTCGAGCCGCGC
>WSSedL1B2DRAFT_1000074_pt1 | contig 14477 bp, 15 predicted proteins | sample WetSurSiteL1Bulk_FD_9470 | JGI IMG/M metagenome (IMG submission 9470)
ATGGTCTTGTTCCATTGTTCGGTTCCATCTGCTGCAAGTTTAATCAACCAGAGGTCAGCACTGCCCTGGCCATAGGATGATGTATCCCCAAGAACGATGTAGCCACCGTCCGAGGTCTGAAGGATATCGCTTCCATGATCCGGCCCACCGCTTTTTCCAAAGCTCTTCTGCCAGACGAGGTCGCCATTTGCATCGGCTTTGGTTACTTGAACATCCCAGAGCCAGGAGCCACCGACGCTACCGACAATGATGTAACCCCCGTCCGATGTCTGATGAACAACGGTCCCATAAAGATTCGTCATATAAATCGGAAAATTATGGTGCCAGGATTCTTCCCCGTTTCCATCTGTCTTTACCAAAAGCAGTTCTGTGTAGCCGGGGGGAGTTACTATCGTCGATCCAGTAAAAATATAGCCTCCGTCTGCGGTTTGGTCGACGTAGTACGCCCTGTCGTTTATGATACTGTCGAAGGTATGTATCCATTCGATCTCCGGATCCGAAGATGGCTGTGTCGTGTTTTTTGCGGTTGATGTTTCAGCAACCATCATTAAGGTTGCGCATAACAGCATACAAACAAAGATATTTTTTATTTTTTTATTTTTCATATTTCCACCCTATTCTAACCCTGTAATTCTCATTCGTGCATATTAATGGTCGGAAAATGTTCGGAAAAAACCAAATAACATATGATTAAAACCTCTATTTGTACAAAAAATTACTTTATTATATATGAAAACTAAATACTTTTTTTGTTCAAATTTATTTTTTTTTAACAAATTACTATCTATTTGTATAAAATAGATAGGCTGTGTTTCTAGCGAGTAATCCCGACGGGAACTCATTAATTGAAAAAAAGTAATAGAGTAATATTAGCGAATTTGTTAACAATTACGAGTTCGAATCTCCCTTCCGCACTCTTCAAAACATCATCTCACAGCAGAAGGCACGATTTACCAATAAATTCCTCTTTTTTTCTCCCGGCAAACATACCCCTTTTTTAGATAAGAACTGTCAAACAAGGCATATAAATCATTCACCCCCAAATAGTGTTCAATCAGGTGAGTGAGATGACAAAGAAAATAGGTATCATAAGTCTAGCAATTTTCAGTCTACTGTTAACTAGTAGCACCGTATCAGCGTTTGTCGAAATTCATTTACCACAAGGCCCTATCACGATGAACGCTCAATACCCAAGCTCCCAAAGCTATTTTAACACGCAGCTCAAAAACATTTCCTTTGGGTATGATGTTCAGAATGGAACCTATATCGATTGGTGCGGGGCAAAAGAAGTTTACATAAATCCAAACCACGATTATGCAAACACTCACTTGTATTCTCTGTATAACACCTCGATGCCAAGTTATCTTTGGCATACCAATTGGAGCAAGATTAGTTATCTTTTAAATCATAAGGTTCAAAACGTAGATTGGAAACAGATTCAGTACGCGATCTGGTATCTCCTCGACTATGGGAACGGTGGGTTAAACAGTGATGGATGGTCCATGGTCCACAACGCGAGCCTCTACGGTGAGAGTTACACCCCTACCTATTTTGATATCATCGGGGTTATCGCCGATGCAGGACAACACGTACAAAAACAGATCCTTGAAGTGCGACCAATCGATCCAAATGGAGATGCTGACGGAGATGGGATAAAAAATATTGATGAGGACGTTGATGCCGATGGAAACCCCACCAACGATGACACAGATTCCGATGGAGTTAACAATTACTTTGATACCGATGATGATGGAGACGAAATTTTAACACAAATTGAAGTCACCGACGGCACCCAGTTTGGTCAGGATGTCGACCAGGATGGAATCCCAAATTACCTGGACACCAACTCTGATGGTGACTGTAAACGAGACATCTGCGAAGGACGAGGCGATATTGACGGAGATGGAGTCCCAAACTATCTTGACGCAAACGATAACGATGGCCCCTTTGGGGACCTTGATCATGACGGGCTACAGAACTCATTAGAAGACAGTCTTGGAACGAATAAGACAAACCCTGACTCCGATGGAGACTCCCTTGGTGATTATCCAGAAACAGATGGCGGAAACCCGATTGATACAGATAATGACGGCATCATCGATGCTAACGATCCTGATGATGACGACGATGATATCCCAACACTTGTTGAGGTCACCGACGGCAACCAGTTCGGTCAGGATGTCGATAACGACGGAACACCGAACTATCATGATACCGATTCTGATGATGACGGATTACTTGATCAAGAAGAGGGAACTGGGGACCATGACAGTGATGGTATACCAAATTACCTCGACCCTGATGATAGACAAGCACCATCTAAGGTAGAAAACCTCTCAGCTTGCGATTCCAAAGACGGAAAAATCTCTTTATCATGGGACCCAGCGACGGATAATGTCGGTGTTGATCATTATGAAATCTACCGAGATGGGAATCTTCTGATCAATGTGACCGGAACCTCGCATCAAGATACTGGACTGACAAATGGTCATTCCTACCTCTACATGGTTCGAGCAATCGATACTGCGGGAAATCAGGGGGAATTTTCAGATCCAGCGGTTGGCACCCCGTCTGAAACCCATACCGCGCCTTCTCATTACACAACCGCCCAGACGAACGAACAGAACAATGCAGCACCGCTAGCCAATGCTTCCGCAGGAGAACCGTATACCGGAATTGTAAACCAGACTATCATCTTCAATGCATCCTACAGTTCTGATCCTGATCAGGATGCGATCTCATATCAGTGGGACTGTGGAGACGGAACGACCTTGACTGGAGAAATTGTAACCCATGCCTACACCGCTCCTGGAGAATACAATGTTACACTTCTCGTGACAGACAGCCATGGTAAAACAGGTTCTGATACAACCATTGCTTCAATACTTGAAGCAAGCAGTCCACTCTCAGAGCCAGAGATGATTGGACCCAGTGAAGGATTCATCAACATCGCCTATAACTTCAGCGTCATCGTCAATGAGTCAGTGAGCACCATCTCATACATCATCAACTGGGGTGATAACCATATCATGGAAAGTGGCAACCATATCAAAGGATCCTGGGTGCATATAAACCACGCATGGACCATACCTGGAACATACAACATCACAGTCACTGCATCCGATGATCATACCACTGCAACAACGATCAGAACAATCGACATTTATCCACCGATGGACTCTGGGAAGATACCTGAGTCAAACAACTTCTTGCTTATCCTGCTTGCGCTCCTGGCTTTCCTGTTGCTACTCTTCTTTGTGCTGCTTGGAAAGCGGAAGAAAGACAACGAATAAGAAGAAGCCTCCTTTCTTTTTTTTCCTTTTTTCTTACCAAAACTTTTTCTAAAGAAATGTTTTTTATACAATTACCTGTTTTTGACATTGGAGACTATTGGAGTGACTGGGATGAAAATAACTGCACTACTGCTGAGTATATCCCTGGTGGTAAGCATTGGTTGTATAGGTGGATGCCTTGATCAAGAACAACCAATTGAAAACCAAAATCAAAATCCTGTTGCTTCCTGTTCCGGGACTCCGACAAATGGTGCTGCACCATTAAAAGTGATTTTTGTTGGGACAGGATATGACCCTGATGGTGTTATCACGTTCTATCACTGGGATTTCGGTGATGGTGCTGTAGCGGATTTACAAAATCCTTCTCATTTGTTTCTTCATGAAGGAAATTATACTGTTACATTGATTGTGACGGACAATAATGCCTCCGCTGGGTCAAGCACCATTGCAATTTCGGTTCTGCGTCCAACGAACTATCCTCCGAATGCATCGATGACCGTGGACCGTACTTACGGACTCGTGCCAATGACGGTTGCTTTCCGTGGTTCTGGCACGGATGCTGATGGAATTATCAGCTCCTATCATTGGGATTTTGGTGATGGTTCAAATAGCAGTCAACAAAACACTCTTCATACCTTCATCCAAAACGGGATCTATAACGTGACTCTCATCGTCACCGACAATCAGGGAGCCACCGATGGATGTTTCATTACCATCAAGTGCACCCCTGTTCACAATCTGACCCAAAAGGGGATCAATTACATCTGTGAACAGTATGGTGATGCATCGCACTGTATCGTCTCAGAAGGTTTGATCTTTAATTTCACGGAGGATACCAATCAAACATATACGGAACTACCCGGGGGGACGACTGATATCCTTGGTTTTATCATGATAGGGGTGGTTGAGTCAATTACGATGACAAGCCCAAGGAGGTCAACCATTGATAACCCGTTAGAAGAGTTTCTTGAGGCTAATGCAGGGTTTTTATTAGATTCAAGTGATGTAGCTTTCCTACTTCAACACGATGAGAGCTCCGGGGATCAATGGTGCTACATTCCTCTCATTTAAAAAAGCAGCAATGTTGTGCAGACAAAGAGGTTGACCGATGATAAAACAGATACGAGTCGGATTGGATAATTTCTGCTACGTGATATATTGTCCCACGCAGAAGAAAGCAGCGGTTGTCGACCCTGGTTTTGATGCTACCAAGGCTCTTTCGTTTCTCAAAGTAAAAAATCTGACATTGGATTATGTTATCCTTACCCATTATCACAGTGATCATTGCGCGGAGGCGAAACTTTTGAAAAAAACTGTTCCCTCCGCCCAGATCGTCGCCTCCGAAAAGGATGGAGCGAGACTTCCAATGAAACCAGATGTTGTTGTCTCTGATGGAAGCCAGCTGAAGGTTGGGAACATCGTTCTTTCGTTTCTGCTGACACCGGGTCATACCCCGGGTGGGATCTGTATTATCGTGGATTGGGAAGCGATGTTGACCGGGGATACCTTGTTCATCGGGGATTGCGGAAGAACCGATCTACCCGGTGGGAGCCTGGAAGAAATGTTTCAGACCCTTCAAAACAAAATCATGCCTCTTTCAGATGAATTACTAGTCTATCCCGGGCATGATTATGGTGAGAAACCATTTGATACCCTGGGGAACCAGAAACGAACCAATAAAACGTTGCGTGCAAGGTCTCTGAAGGAGTTTTCTCAGATTCCTTGATATGACGTGCATCGGTTTTTTCTTTCTTCGTCAAGAAATCGGTATCGCAGGGATAATGATTGGTATAGAAAAGTTAATTAACAATTGTTAATTATAATGTAGTACAGAGAAAAAAATAAAAGAAATTAGGGGACCAAAAAATGTTTGACGAAGAAAAAACCACCAAAGCAGTCGAAAAAATAAGCCCCAGTGTAGTAAACATCGTAACCAAACGCATCATGGGGCATGACAAATTCAATACCTACGAGTTCCAAGGAGCCGGCTCAGGAGTCATCATGAACCCTGAAGGATACATCCTCACCAATAATCACGTCGTAGAACAAACAAAAAAAGTAGACGTCTACCTCTGCAACGGAGAAAAATATGAAGGAACCGTCATCGGGGCTGACCCAGGCACCGACATCGCCGTCATAAAAATCAACGGAGATAATTTCTACTCCGGAGAATTCGGAAACTCCGATACCCTCCGACCCGGACAGATAGCAATTGCTATAGGTAACTCCCTTGGGCTCTCCGGAGGACCCTCTGTGACCATCGGAGTCATCTCCGCGATTCGAAGAAACATCCCCTCAGAGCGAGGAGTACTCGAAAACATGATTCAAACCGATGCAGCCATCAACCCCGGTAACAGTGGCGGGCCCCTCATCGACTCCGACGGCAACATCATCGGCATCAACAACGCCATCATCCCCTTCGCCCACGGCATCGGCTTTGCTATCCCCATCAATGTGGCAAAAGACGTCGCCAACGAACTGATCACCTACGGTCGCGTCACCAGACCCTGGCTCGGCATCCTTGGGGTGGACATCAACCCGACTCTTGCCTCCTATTATTCTCTCGCATCTGATGAAGGTGCGCTTATCGTCCAGATCAACGAAGAAAGCCCAGCGGACAAAGCAGGATTAAAACCAGGAGACATCATCTTAGAAATCGAAGGAAAACACATGAACGGGATGGAAGACGTACGCCATACCATCTGGAAACGAAAAACCGGTGAGAACATCACCCTCAAAATCCTTAGAAAACATCGACAGATACAAGGAACATTAAAACTTGCGCAAAACCCAGCAAGTTAAAAGAAATCAAACACGATACCTGAGGCCTTCACACACAGAACGGAGTTGAAATCATCACATGAGATCAGATAAACCATCAAAACCAAGTCTCGTCAGCATCCAAAAAAACACCTATGAAACCATAGATATCCATACGCTTTTAGAACCACTTGGTGGAATGACACACTTCATCAAGAAAGGGGAACGGGTCTTGCTGAAAACCAATCTTCTCATCCCTAGTGACCCGAAAAAAGCAGTCGTCACCCATCCAGCAGTGATACAGGCACTTGCTGAAGCGATTTTACAGATCGGAGCAGTGCCGTTCATCGGTGATTCACCTTCTGGACAGTTCACAAAAAGACGACTTGAAAAAACATATCAGAAATCAGGATTATCCATTGTCGCAAAGGACCTTGGTATCGAACTGAACTATGATACCGGTATCACCAAGATAGATATCCCACAAGGAAAGAAATTGAAAAAAACCTCTATCTGCGATTTTGTTCTGCATGCAGAGAAAATTATCGCTGTTCCGAAAATCAAGACACACTCCTACATGATTATGACTCTTGCGACCAAGATCATGTATGGTGCAGTGCCAGGTTTAACAAAAGCAAAATACCACTCTCTTTTCTTCAGACGAACCGCGTTTGCCGATATGCTTCTGGATGTGCTCTCCATCAAAAAACCGGACCTCATCGTCATGGATGGTGTGGTTGGGATGCAGGGAGAAGGCCCCTCAGGTGGAACACCAGTAAATCTGGGAGTACTCCTGGCATCTGAGGATGCGATTGCGATGGACCTTGCTGTCTGTGACCTGCTTGGGATAGAACCAATACGTATCCCAACCCTTCGACAAGCAAAGCTACGACACCTCTGGCCATCCGAAATAAAATATCCCCTACTAGCGCCTCAGGATGTTCGTTACACTGGTTTTCTTTTACCGTCGAGTGCTGACTCTCTTATGACTGATTCGAAGAACCATCATCAACAACCCATACCAACAGAGAAATGCACCGCCTGTGGGCAATGTGTAGAAATTTGTCCAAAGAAAGCCATCCAAATCATAGAAGATCGCGCATCAGTGGATTACACAAAATGTATCAGCTGCTACTGTTGTCATGAGATATGCCCCTACGAGGCAATCAACCTCGAATACAGAAAATAACAGGAATTTTATAGTCTAACACGAATGTTTTTGTTAAAAAAATTACAGGGTATTTCTATACCTCATTGAGATTCCCCAGGGTTCTTAAAATCAATTCAGGGAGCGCAGGATGAATATGCATCCCCTGCGAGATGAAGGCGATGTTTCCATCCAGCGCCATCCCATTGATGACTTCCTGAATGAGCATTGGTGCATAGGGTCCGATGATATGGAACCCCAGGATTTTACCGGTTTGCTTATCAACGATTGCTTTCGCAAACCCGTCATATTCCATCATAGCATCACCCTTTGCAACATCAGCATAGTGGGCTGTACCAACAAGGATCTCATGGTGCTTTTTTGCTTCTTCTTGAGTCATTCCCACCGCAGCGATTTCAGGATAGGTAAAAACTGCGTACGGAATCACCTGATAATCCATTTTTGTTTTCTTTTCGTGAAATGCGTTTCTCCAGGCAATAATTGCTTCCTCATTTGCCACGTGTTTGAACATCGCTTTCCCGATCGAATCCCCAAACGCCCAAATATTCTCCTTACTTGTCTCCAGATACTCGTTAACCTTGATGTACCCCTTTGCGTCAGTGTGAACACCCGTGTTTTCAACTTTCAACAGATCAGCGTTCGACGTCCGCCCTGCTGCAACAAAAATCTTCTCAGCAGAAACAGTGATTTCCTTTCCCAACAGGCCATCTTTTCCTTTTACAGTGACTGTCGTTCCTTGTTTTTGAACTTCAAGCACTTCGGTGTTCAGGTAGATCTGCATCCGTTTCGCCAACTGTTTCTTCAACAACTCTGAGATCTCAGGTTCTGTATTCGGAATCAACCGATCCCCTCGTTGGAAGATGGTGACCTTGGTTCCTACTGCTGAGAAAAAATGAGCGAACTCCACAGCGATATATCCTCCACCGATGATCACCATGTCTTTTGGTTTTTCTTGTAATGAAAAAACATTTTCATTCGTTAAATAAGGAAACTTATCTAATCCATTTATTGGTGGAATAAGTGGTCGTGCACCCGAGGCAAGGAAGATTTTTTCTCCTTTGATTTCTTTCCCTGATACCTGCAATGTGTAGTCTTTGATGAAATAACCTAGGTCTTTATAATAATCAAGATTCTCTGCATGGGATATCCCCTTCTCCATCGCCTCATGGCTCTCTTGGATCGGTCGTTGGACCCGTTGCATGATCGCCTGAAAATCAATGTCCTTTATTTCTGCGGTGATCCCTAGTTTTTTTGCCTCCAAGATTTCCATGATCCGATCCGCTGGATGGATGATTATTTTAGACGGGATACAACCGACATTCAGACAGGTCCCCCCAAGAGGTCCTTTATCAACCCATGCGACGGTCAGCCCATGGGACAGTGCAGCATCGACAATCTCTCCACCTGAACCGCTTCCAACGACGATTATATCATATGTTTTCATCGTCAACTCCTCTTCATACGGTAACGAATCATTTATTAAAACTGATTTCGATGCCAACTTCGTTTCTTCGCAAAAAACCTGGGGTGAAAGGACTGTTATATCGCATTAACACTGGTTCTCCCCTGCTCTGTATTCCTTGAGCCTGTAGCGATGTTTTCAGCTTTTGAACATATTTTTCTACTCGGACATCTGCTGTACGTCCGCTGAAGCGAAGCACCGCCATTTCTTTTTTTGGCTCTATCTCTATTTTCACGGCAGGGTTGGTTGGGACCGGGACGGTCTCCTTCGTATACGTCGAGGGAAGCGCAAAGGCCATGTACTCGTTTTTTGTGATCACCGGGGTTGTCATCCTAATTTTTTCAGAGGTGATGACTGGAGCGGTCATTGCTATTCTCTGTCGTGTTTTATTTTCCCCACTGATATATTGAAAAAGCAGACTAAACCCAGAATCGCCAATAAACCCCTCAACCACCGCTAAAATCACTTCAGAGTATCGGCGGATCTCGATGTCACCGATTTTCTTTACTCCCTCATAGGGCACTTCTTCGGTCATATAGTGATTTGAATCGTATTCGGATATATATTAGTGTGGTCGATTTTATTTAATAAAAAATTAAATTATATCGCATCTAACCTATTTTGGATTCCTCTATGCTAGGAAACAGAATGCTGTTGCTGAATGAACCTTATGTGGTTAAGCGTATTGTCCTATACGGTAATCGACCGTGTTAATTTTCCAAACAGAACACAATTTGCTGTCACGGTGAGGGTATCACCTGAGGATGCCGTGACATTGTAGCTATAGGTGTAGAAAAAGAATTTTGGCTGACTGGTATATTGCTGCGAGTCAACTAATGTCCCATTCTTCTCCACATCGACCTTATAGACATAATGAAACGTCCGCGCCGGTGAAAAATGCAGAATGGTCATCTGCAATGTCCCTGGTTGATACACCAGTTTCATGTATCGTGGTGCGGTTGCACCTACCTGCGTGCTCATCAAGGCGACACCGATGATGAGGATTCCACATATTGCAATATATTTTCCATATTTCATGGTCATACACCTCTATTCAACTTGAAGATGCCATACCTCACCGGTTCTGATAAACGATCCAATCATTCGTGTAGTAAGGAAATATATCTCACCATTTTCATTGACTCCAAACCCTTGGATGAATCGATGCAATGGTTTCCCACTTTTCAAGGAAAATTCTGAACAATTCCATTGATCAGGGTGTGTCTGGTTGAGGTAATAGAGCTTCCCACCGGGGGTTGTATATGATTCACTCCAATCAGCAAACACGTAATTTCCCACAAGACTTGGTGATTGCGTCCCTCGATAAACATATCCCCCAATAATAGAATGGCCCACATTATGACTATAATCATAGATAGGAAGTTTAAGTGTGCTCAGATTAATTCCTAATAACTCAGCTAATGCAGGATCATACGGATGATTTCCTTCTTGGATACGCCACCCGTAGTTCCCACCTTTTTCAACAATATCAACCTCTTCCCATGTATCTTGACCTACGTCAGCGACGAACAGCTCTCCGCTAGTCTTGTCAAAGGAAAATTTATACGGGTTACGGAACCCATAGGCGTAGATTTCATCTAGACCATCGATACCAACAAATGGATTATCCGATGGTATTGCGTAGGGATTTCCTGTGTCGATATCGATTCGTAATATTTTTCCTAAGGGAACACTGATGTTCTGTCCATTTCCAATCGTCCCATGTTGATCACCAGCACCACCCCCATCACCCAGACCAATATAGAGGAAACCATCAGGACCAAATGCGAGTTGCCCACCATTGTGGTTCATCTCTGGTTCATCAACCCGGAAGATGATCTGTTCAGATCCAGGATCTGCGATATCGGGATTTGCAGAGACATTGTACTCTGCAATGATTGCCTCATGATCAATCCCTGTCCCAGTTTTTGGAGCGCTATAATACACAAAAAATCGTCCGTTCGTCTCATAATCAGGATGGAAGACTAGACCAAGCAACCCTCGTTCATCATACAAGGCACTGATCTTCACCATCTTACTACTTAAATCTAAAAACGGTGTCTGAAGTTTCGTTCCATTTTTTATGATAAAAATCTTGCCCGTTTGCTCAGCGACAAATAATCGATTTGACCCATCTCCTGCGTTCGTTAAAATCGTAGGAGATTGGAATCCTCGTGCAATCANACTTGTGGTGGCAACCAATGCATCGTTACTTCCCGGGATGATTGTTACTCGAATCAATCTGATNCGGGCTTCTTTGCTCAGCGTATCGGAACTTCCTTCAGAGGAGTGTGCCGTTGCGGTAATCAAGGGTTTACCAAAGCCAAGAACGAAGGGAATTTTTACAATTTCACTTTTTTCACGGTAGATGATCGGGATTGTTCCCTGGGCGTTTTTACCGATAAGAACCAATCCACCATCACAACTAATAGTCCAATTGATATTGGTGAGGTTNGTATCCCCAATGTTTCGAATAGCTACACTAATACCAGAACCTCCACTAATCGCCTCAACTTGAATTCTTGGGTTTGAAGACGATGTCATATTTTTTTCAGGGAAATACATAGTTCCGGTTGCGTACATACTCGGAATTAAAAANAATATACTGCATAANAATACAATACTTTTTTTTCGAATAATAAAACCTCCTTCTATTGTTAATTACATAGGGATGGACATCATATAAAGATTTTGGTTACGTAAATAAATAAAAAAATGGAGATTTATCTTCCATGACCTCAATATTTNAATGCCTCGGAACTTTGGTATTACTATAATTTCTGGAGTTATTGTAGTGAAAATCANCTATCTTTGGCNGATTGTAAAATTAGCACGACTGCCGATTGTTCTTGCAGTAATTTCCATCTTTCTTATAGGACCTTATATGCAATTATACAAAGAGCATCATAATTCTTCAGAGTAATTGTTTTGAAACTATTTTTTTGAGTTAAATCTCTTTATAATTACGAGTTGTTTGTTTAAATTGTCTAGCAATAAAAAATTTTTCTACAGAAAGACCAATAAGAGCGCAATCCTTGTTTTTGATGAACTCGGCAAGATAAGGATGTTTTTTCAGAAGAATATCAATAAAACGTCGAGTGTCATCTTTTATTTCATGTGCAGTTCCGACAACGGTGATCGCAATAGCGTTTTTCACGTCTGATGAAAGATTTTCCCTATTGTCGATAAGCAGAGAGATCTTCGGATTTTGTATGATATTGGAAAATTTTCTTGTCTGTCGTAACGTAGCAAAGATAAGATATGAAAGATCCTTCGTTGCAGAAAAAGCAACTAGGCTAGTGTATGGGTCGGTACCACTTTGTGTTGCAACAACAGCGAATCTCTGTGCTGTACATAATTTCCGAAAAAGCTCTTGTTCTTCATTCATAACATCGTTTGTATTAACTAGATAGAAGGTGGAGTTCTCGGTTATGACGAATCAAGGGGACATTGATGATTGACCGGAGGATATCCAATGGTGGAAACTGTTCCTTGTATCCGAGCACCGCGACATAATCGCCGCCTTTTTGATAATGGTCCCAGTAATAGACATAATACGTTCCTGAGATGTTTATTGTCTCATCAAACCGAGGCCCCTGATAATAATTCTTTCCACCGAAAGGTTCAAAGAACTGTTCTCGTGGGCTCCCCGGTGGAGCATCCGGTTTTACGATCACACCACATCCTTCTGGAATATCAAATGGGAGGGTCTGGTTGGGTGGAGGTAGACCAGGACCAACCAAGGCAAACCACGGAGTGAAATTCGCATAAAAGCCATCACAGACTGGGACAATGACCTCTAGGTAAATCTGTAATGGTTGATCATTTATCGTAAAACTATACACATCGATATCGGTTGATGGATTGACCCAATCTGTTTCCAACCAGGAATAGACCGCTATCGATTGGGTGATGGACCTTCTCACCTGAAATGGTTGTTGGACTGAGGAATCACGGCGCTCTAAATATGGCACATGTGCAAGAACAGTCGGAAATAGACAGAGGAATACACATCCAAAAGCACAGGATAATACAACACTTCTCTTCATGTTCATACCTAACCCCGCTACCCTATATAAATATTTTTTATCAGGTATTTCATGGGAATAAACACACCTCCGTAAAGCAAATAAACGTAAAAATGATTTCATAGTAACAAAAATGTGGGGAGAATCATATTTATGTCTGAAATTAAAATCATGTGCCCGAAATGCCGCCACCAATTCACCGCCAAAGGTGAACCAAATGAAAAAATCTATGTGACCTGTCCCTCCTGTAAAACTTATGGGACATTTACCGTTCCAGCGGGAACATGTGATCCAAAGAAAATAGAATGCTTCACTGATACTGGAGATTCCCGTTTCAAGAAATTACGCATATTTAACGCAGTGATGGGCGTCATCCACCTGATTCAAGGAATCCTTATGCTTATCCTGAGTAATTCTTTTACCCTGCCTCTCTGGTACACACGCCCAGAGTATAATGCGGTCACCAACACAATTTCTCCCGTTTCAGTGGAATTTTTGAAGCTTCCGATCGGACCACTGGTCGCCTTGTTCCTCTTCATGTCTGCAACAGCACACATCCTCCTTTCCACAGTTCTGTACAACTGGTATGTGAAAAACCTGAAGAACCATATCAACCCCGCCCGATGGTATGAATACTCCTTAAGTGCCTCCCTAATGATTTTCCTCATAGCAATGCTGGTCACCATTTATGATTTCGGAACCTTACTTGCCTTATTCACCCTGACTGCAGTGATGAACCTCATGGGCTTGATGATGGAACTACACAATCAGACAACGACAAAAACAGTCTGGACCTCGTTTAACATCGGATGCCTCGCAGGATTCATCCCCTGGGTCGTGATCTTTATCCCTCTAGTGATGGCGCCATCAGTCCCGGATTTTGTTATTGCGATTTTTATCACGATCGCCGTGTTTTTCAATTTGTTTGCTATCAACATGTTCCTTCAATATAAGAGGATTGGGAAATGGAAGGATTACCTCTATGGTGAGCGCATGTATATCGTCCTAAGTCTCGTTGCAAAATCCGCTCTCGCCTGGCAGGTGTTCGCTGGTACACTCCGACCAATGTAAATCACGAGATGATATCCCCTCTTCCGAGTGTTTTTAAAAACATCGAGGATATCAGTACCTATGAACAGTCACATGGGTTCTCTTCCTCTCCTCGATGTTCCCTATTTTCAGCAGACCCGTACAGCCACTTGTGGTCCCGCGTGTCTTATGATGGTGATGAAATATTGGGATCCCTCCCTAGAGTTTTCACGAAAGATGGAGTTTTATCTTTGGAAAAAGAGTTACTCCTTATTCATGTTTGGAGGAACGTTCCAATATGGATTAGCAGTTGCAGCGACAACACTTGGTTATACGACTGAGATTTATCAAAAGACGCGGTTCTCAGATGGTTATCCAAAATATCCTGAGCTTGCTACACTCATCGAACGCATGGTGTCCCATAAGGCTCTTCGTCTGCACATATCAATTCAATATGGATATGAAAACATCCGAGTCGTCGATGATGCACTCCGTCAGAAAATCCCTCCGATTGTCTTTATCAATCTGCTTCCCCTTCTGGACGAGAACGTCTTCCATTGGGTCGTGGTCACTGGTCTGGACGAGCAAATGGTTTACATAAACGACCCCTATATTCCCCGAGAATTTTCTGGTACGCAAAAGAAAAATCACCCAGTTCCAAGAGATGTTTTTTCAAAAGCATTGGCAACACAGACAGGTAAAACCCTGCGGCTCCCCTCTTGTGTTGTTCTCATCAG
>WSSedL1B2DRAFT_1000076_pt1 | contig 14425 bp, 27 predicted proteins | sample WetSurSiteL1Bulk_FD_9470 | JGI IMG/M metagenome (IMG submission 9470)
AAAGGGAGTGTCAGTTTAGACACTCCCTTAAAAAAAGCAACCGATAAAAGACTAACGTTTTGGTGATTGCGCAGCCTTACGAGCCCGTTTCAAACCGACTTTCTTTCTTTCCTTAGCCCTTGAGTCTCTGGTTAAAAGACGATTCTGACGCAAGGGAATCTTCAGATTAATGTCTGTTTCTACTAAAGCACGTGAGATACCGTGAGCGATGGCAGTTGCCTGTCCACTAACACCGCCACCAGACACTTTTATCGATATATTATATTTGTCCTGGCACTGGACAATCGCCAAAGGTTTGATTACAGCCTGTTGATTTATCGAGCGCGGGAAAAATTCATCATAAGGTTTGCCATTGATGATAATTGCACCGCCACCCGGAGTTAACCTAACCTGGGCAACCGCCGTTTTACGTCTTCCAGTNCCGTGGACATATGCTAGTTTTTCCAAAGAATTCTCCTTATGTAACCCTGTTATCCGGGACCTCTATTTTNATAACTNAAATTACTTGACTTCCTGACTTTCCGCAACTTGGCTTTTCACTTGTCCGGCATANGGATGTTCATCTCCTGCAAATACCTTAAGCCGATTCATCATGCGTGCCTCGAGACGGTTATGCGGCAACATCCCCCGGATTGCATGCTCTACTGCTTTCCCGGGATCTTTATTCATCAAGTCTTCCAAACTATCGGCTTTTAAACCGCCGGGATAGTTAGAATGCCGATAATACATCTTCTGCTTAAGTTTATTCCCGGTGACACGGATTTTAGCGGCATTGATAATGACAACATTATCACCGACATCCATATGCCGGCAGAATATCGTTTTTTGTTTGCCCATAAGCAAATTAGCTGCCTCAACAGCAACACTGCCGAGTACTTCCCCGGAAGCATCTATTAGATGCCATTCTCTTTTGATATCTTTCGCCTTGGTACTAAAAGTTTTCATTTTTCTTCCTCAATGGGGTGGAGGTAATTTACCCGTACTAAACATAGACCACAGGATGGAGCTCGTGGTCCTGCCAAACCGGGCTTCTTCTGCTCCATTATACTATAAAATTCCTGTGTGCTCATCATACCTTTACCGATTTTAAGCAAAGCACCTATGGTATTTCTAACCTGGTGGGCCAGAAAAGAATTAGCCTTAATCGTAAACACGATCAACCCTTTCTCTTTTCGAAACCCCGCTTCTTCCACCCTTCTAATTGTATTTTTAAGTTGTACTGAATCGGTGCTGGTGAACGATGCAAAATCATGTTCACCTACTAAAAGCAGGCATGCATCCTGCATTTTTTCTATATCCAGTTTTCCCGGTACCTGATATGCAAACCGCTGGGATAAAGGAGAACGGGTAGAACTGTTTAATATATAATATTCATATTTGCGGCTAACCGCAGAATGTTGAACGTGAAAATCATCGTCCGGATAAAAAGCGTATNTTACTGCAACCGATTCCGGTAAATAATGATTCAGCCCGGTAATTATATTTTTAAGGGGAGTCGTCGATAAGGTCCGGAAGGAGACAACCTGACCTTTAGCATGGACTCCAGTATCAGTCCGGCTGGCAGCAGTTACCCGCAGCTTTTCGCCTGTTAACTGAAATATCGCTTTTTCTATTTCTTGTTGGACAGTCGCCTGGCCTTTTTGCCATTGAAACCCAAAATATCCGGTGCCGTCGTATTCGATGACCAGTACTATCCGGGTCTTGGTTAAAATCAGTTCTGTATCATCCAATACAGGCCGGCATGCTGTAACCAGCATTATTTCACCAACTCAAGCTGCACAATAGGTGCGGCATCACCAACCCTTTGTCCGAGTTTGGCAATCCGGGTATATCCACCTGGACGGTCGGCATAACGTTTAGCTAAATCTGAAAATACTTTCTCAGTTACTTCTTTATCAAAAATATAAGCTAACGCCTGACGACGGTCATGTAAGGTACCTTTTTTACCAAGGGTAATCATTTCTTCTGCAATACCACGTACCACTTTGGCTTTAGCTTCAGTAGTAGTAATTTTTTCATAACCTAAAAGACTAGTAACCAGATTCCGGTATAATGCCCGTTTATAACTCGAGGTGAGTCCTTTTCTTCTAGTATCTGTTCTACGACCCATATCAGTTCCTTCTTACTAGGAAAACAGGGTAAGCCCTAAAGATTGAAGGCGCTCCTCCAGTTCCTGTTTTGATTTTATTCCAAAATTACGAAGTGACATCAAGTCCTTCTCAGTTTTTGACATTAGTTCGCCAACGGTATTTATGTTGCCCCGCCGCAGGCAGTTCAAAGTGCGTACAGATAGATTTAGCTGTTCTACCGTCATTTTAGCCAATTCATCCGATATCGTAGGTTGTGGTTTATCGCTCGGTGGTGCTACAGGAATAACCCGGCTTAAACCGGATATTGGAGTTAATTGTTCAATTAGGATCCCTGCTGCTTTAGATACGGCGTCGACTGCCTTAATCGTACCGTCAGTCCATACTTCCAACCACAATCTTTCATGGCTGGTTTCCTGACCGGCATGAATCGGTTCAACAGTAAAATTTACTTTCCTGATGGGAGTGAAAACGGCATCTACCGGAATAACCCCAACCGGTAAATTTCCGCTTGATTCAGCTTCCCGGTAACCTTTAGAAAGCTCAACCTCTAACTCCACATTAAGTTTAGCATCCGCATTGTCAAGATAAGCTAAATACAGGTCTGGATTGGCAATCTCAAAATCCGCTGAAGGCTGAATATCGGCAGCAATTACCTTTTTTTCGCCCTCAATTTCCAATACCATTTTACCTGCCAGGCCGCTCACAGGTCTAATGCGAAGTGCCTTCACGTTAAGTAAAAATTCGGTAGTATCTTCTTTTACATTGGGTATTGTCGAGAATTCGTGATGAATCCCATCGATTTTTACACGGGTTACCGCAGCTCCCTGTAAGTATCCAAGGAGAACGCGCCGCATGGCGTTACCTAATGTGACACTGAATCCTTTTTCTACCGGTTCGATAGAAAAGCGGCCGTAATTATCTCTGGTTTCAACAGTCTCGACCTTAGAGACTACTAGGTCAGACAAAATAGCCCCTCCTTACCGGGAATAGTACTCTACTATCGCCTTTACTTCGTATTTTCCTTCAGTGTCCTGTGGTGTTGGCAGTGAAACGACTTTCGCTTCCAGTTTCTGTCTATCCAAGGTCAACCATCCCGGGATCGACTTGCCTTTTATGTTTTCAACTAATTGCTTGTAGTACTCGGATTTAGTCCGGTTCTCTTTCCAGCTTATCGTATCACCAGCCTTAATCATCAAAGAGGGGATATTACTCATATGGGCATTAATGACAATGTGGCCATGTCGCACCAACTGTCTGGCTTGAGCCCTGGAATCGGCGAATCCAAGCCGGTAGACAACATTATCCAGACGCCGTTCCAGAAGTACCTGCAATGTCTCGCCGGTTACACCGGGTTGCTTTTCAGCTTCTTCGAACATTTGCCTGAATTGTCGTTCCAAGACACCATACAGCCAACGTGCCTTCTGTTTTTCACGAAGTTGTAAACCACGGTCTGATACTTTAGTCCGTCGATGACTATGTTGCCCCGGTGGTCTTGGCCGCCGGTCAAGAATACATTTGGTATAACATTTCATGCCCTTTAAAAAGAGCTTATCGCCGCTCCTGCGGCATAATCGGCATACTGGTCCTGTATATCTGGCCATATTGCTCCCTTATACTCTCCTTCTCTTCGGCGGACGGCAACCATTATGGGGGATCGGAGTAACATCAGTAATACTCGTGATATATAAACCGGAGCTTTGAAGAGAGCGTATTGCCGCTTCGCGCCCGCTGCCCGGACCTTTGACAAATATTTCTATCTGCCTCAAGCCGAATTCCATCGCTTTTTTCGCCGCTTCACGTGCAGCTAACTGAGCAGCATAAGGAGTTCCTTTACGAGACCCCTTAAAACCTGCTGTACCCGAGCTTCCCCATGAAAGCACATTTCCCCGTGGGTCTGTCAGAGTAATCATTGTATTATTAAAGGTAGATTGAATATAAGCTCTACCTGTGGTAATGCCTTTTTTCTCTTGTTTCTTGGCCCTGGGTTTTCTTTTTTCTCTCTCTGCCATTTATTCTCCTAAAATACCCACCATCAAGTGATTATTGATTACTTCTTGGATGCGCCGCGCTTTCTTCCGCGTCCGGCGACCGTCTTCTTGGCGCCACGCTGAGTCCGGGCATTGGTACGAGTCCTTTGTCCGCGACACGGTAAATTCCGGCGGTGTCTTAAGCCACGATAAGAGCCGATTTCGATCAACCGTTTAATATCCTGGTTAATCTCTCTACGTAATTCACCCTCTACCCGGAATCCTTTATCGATTATTTCACGAATGCGGTTTATCTCCGCTTCGTTTAATACATCGCTTTTCACATCCGGATCAATCCCAGCCTGCGCCAGTATCTGTAAACTGGTAGTAGGCCCGATACCGTAGATGTATCTCAGGGCTACCCCGATATGTTTGCTTTTAGGTAAGTCAACACCAGCAATACGCGCCATATTACACCTCCAGGACTAACCCTGTCTTTGTTTATGTTTGGGATTAGAGCAGATCACTCGGACGACTCCTCGTCTTTTTATGACCTTACATTTTTCACATCTTGTTTTTACTGAAGCTTTTACTTTCATTATATTCTACCTGATTATATTCATTACTTAAAACGGTAAGTTATCCGGCCACGGGTCAAGTCATAAGGAGAAAGTTCTACTAACACCCGGTCACCGGGTAAAATCTTAATATAATGCAACCTGATTTTTCCGGATATATGAGCCAATACTTTATGCTGATTAGCTAATTCTACACGAAACATAGCATTTGGCAATGGCTCGATTACCGTTCCTTCAACTTCAATTGTTTCTCTTTTCGGCATATTCCCTTATTATGAGACGGTTAAAATTCTCGGTTGGCCTTCAGTAATAGCAATAGTATGCTCAAAATGAGCGGCCATACCACCATCGGCAGTTGATACCGTCCAGTTGTTATTACCAACCACGGTATGCCAATCACCAGTACAAACCATCGGTTCCAGGGCTAAGGTCATTCCTTTTTTTAATACCGGTCCCTGGCCGCGAACTCCGAAATTTGGTATCTGAGGATCTTCATGCATATCTCTACCAATGCCATGTCCGGTATATTCTCTGATTACGGTCAGATTCCTTGATTCCACATAATCCTGTATAGCATATGATATATCACCAAGCCTGGCTCCGGCTTTGGCATAATTAATTCCGGCTTGTAAAGAGTTTTCTGTTACTTCCATCAATCTTGTTGCTGCTTTATTCAGTTTGCCTACTCCTACAGTTAAGGCTGCATCGCCTTGAAAACCTTCATAAATTGCACCAAAATCTATCGACACTAAATCACCATTCGCTAATACCCGTTTATCCGGGATGCCATGAACAATTTCCTCATTTATCGATACACAAATATTTGCCGGGTAACCCCGGTATCCTTTAAAGGAAGGTTTTGCGCCTAATTTTACTACTTCCCGAGCGGCTATTTCATCCAACTCTCTAGTAGTTATTCCAGGCCGAACCTCCGACTTTAGCTTTTTTAATATTTCCGCTACTATCTTGCCAGCCCGGGACATCAATTCTATCTCCGGGTCTGACTTGATGATTATACTCATTATTTTCCTGGTTGAAGTGAAGCCTGCTTCAGTATATCAATAATCCTTTTTTCGATAACGTCTTCGCTGCCTTCACCTGCAACATCAAGAAGTTTTTTACTTTTTGAATAATACCGGATCAACGGCGTGGTTTCAGTTTCAAATACAATCAAACGCTTTTTTACAGTTTCTTCAATATCATCGGCCCGTTGGTACAATTCGCCTCCACAGTGATCGCATTTGCCGGCGACTTTAGGTGGAGAATATACCGCATGATAGGGAGCCTGACATTTCCGGCAGATCCAACGTCCCAGTAATCTCTCCAATAATACCTTTTCGCTGACTTTTATATAGACAACCCAATCGATTGCTTTCTTCTGTTCCTGTAAAGCTTTGTCCAGGGTTTCCGCTTGTTTTAAATTCCTTGGAAATCCATCGAATATGACCCCGTTCCGGCAATCATTATTTGATATTCGTTCCAGTACCATCTTGATAGTAATTTCGTCAGGTACAAGTTTACCCGATTGGATAAATGGCTTTGCTTTCTGAGCTTGTTCCGTATTCTTCTCAAGAGCCTGGCGGAAAAGGTCTCCTGTAGCAATATGGGCTACGTTCATTTTTTTAGCCACGCGTGATGCTTGAGTCCCCTTACCGGCACCAGGCGCACCTAAAAATACTATATTCATATCGAATTCCTTTATTCCGGGATCTATTATTTATAGTTTTATGAAGCCTTCGTAACGGCGCATCACGAGTTGAGCTTCCATCTGTTTCATGGTATCGAGAACCACGCCTACGACGATCAACAGGCCCATCGTTGATAATTGGATAGCCTGGACATTGGTTACCTCTTTAGCAATAAAAGGTATGATAGCGACGATAGCCAGGTACAGTGCCCCCGCCCATGTGATCCGGTTAATTACATGATTCAGATAATCCGCTGTATTTTTCCCAGGCCTAATACCTGGTATAAATCCGCCCTGCCGCTGTAAGGTACCGGCCAAATCTTGCTGTTGGAATATCACCATTGTATAAAAGAAAGCAAAGCCGATAACTAACAGAAAATATAGTACCCAGTAAATCAACCCTAATGGCAAAGCAGCCGAGGTACTGAATATGTTGTAGACATAATTCCAAAAATTAGGGTCACTCCCCTCAGGCCTCATGAAATAAGAAGCGACGACACCAGGGAACATGACCAAAGAGACGGCAAAAATCAAGGGGATCATGCCAGCAGCATTCACCCGTAACGGAATATGGGTTGCTCCTGATTGACGGTACATGCGCCCGCCGCGAAAAGTGGTCTTGGCGTATTGTACCGGTATCCTCCGGTGGGCTTCGGTAAAAACTACAATGGCAACTATCGTCGCCAGACTGATCACTGCATACACAACGAGTCCAGCGATCTGATCTGAGACAAGAATACCCTGGCCAATCATTTGTGGATACCCTGCGACAATTCCGGCAAATATTATGATAGACACCCCATTACCGATACCATGTTCGGTGATAAGTTCACCTAACCATACCAGAAATACAGTGCCGGCGGTTAAAGCCGCAATCATCGAAATAGTAGATAAAACGCTGCTATCACCCATAACGCCGTAATTGCGTAAAATCGCTAGTTGGCCGTATCCGGATAAAGCGGCCATCGGGATAGTCAACCAGTGAGTAATCCGGTTTACTTTATTGCGTCCGGCTTCACCTTCCTGGCTGATAGCCTGCAATTTTGGTATTACCGGGACCATTAATGTCATGATGATAGAAGCGGTGATATACGGATACACACCCATAGCCACAATGCTGAAATTTCTCATTGCTCCGCCGCTGAACATATCGAGCATACCTAACAATGCGTTTTCAGAAAATAAGTCTTTTAACGCGGCGGAATCAACGCCAGGTAGCGGTACATGGGCGATAAAACGAAAGGCAACAATTATCCCCAGGGTTATCAGTATTCTCCGCCTTAAATCCGGTAAACGGAAGGCGTCGATCATCGCCTGGAGCAGCCGGGGTCTAGTTGACCTCGGTTGAGTCATAAGCGACCTCCTCCGCAGTCCCACCCGCGGCTTCGATCTTGCTTTTCGCCGTAGCAGAGTATTTGTTTAACTTGATCGTTAAAGGCCGGTCGACCTCACCATTTGCCAAAACTTTCACAGGTTTATTCATTGATCTTAATAAACCGTTTTTACTTAAAATATCTACAGTAATTTCACTTCCTGCATCAAATGTGTTGAGTGCGGAAAGACTAATTACAGCATATTCAGTACGGAAATGGTTATAAAAACCCCTTTTCTTGGGAAGACGTTTGATTAAAGGTAATTGTCCGCCTTCAAAACCGGGACGAGTTTTACCTCCCGCACGTGCTTTTTGACCTTTTAGTCCGCGCCCTGAATAAGTACCATGTCCGCTTCCATTACCACGCCCGACTCTCTTGCGGGCTTTCTTGGAGCCGGAAGCCGGCGACAGCTCATTTTGCTTCACCTTGTGCCTCCACGGTAACCAGATGCCTGACTTTATTTATCATCCCTCTGATTACAGCCGAATCATCATGGACAACACTTTGATTCATCCGGCGTAATCCAAGGGCCTTTAGTGTCTTCTTCTGGTCTAATTCATAACCAATACTGCTTTTTACCTGTGTAACGGATAACTTAGCCACTAACGACTGCCCCCTCTGCGGGCTGAGTACCTTTACGCTTTGCCCGTTCTTCACTCGGATTCTTTAAAGAGGTCAAAGCCAGTATCGTCGCCCTTGCTACATTTATCTTATTGGGACTGCCTAATGATTTTGTTAAAACATCTTTAACGCCAGCAGCTTCCAGAACTGCGCGTACACTTCCACCAGCAATAAGTCCTGTTCCGGGAGTTGCCGGTTTTAGCAAAACATCGGCTGCTCCGTATTTAATACGAATCGCATAAGGAATCGTGGAGCCGGCTAAGGGTACTGTAATCATATTTTTTTTGGCCGTTGCACTGGCTTTACTGATAGCGATCGGAACTTCGTTGGCTTTTCCTAAGCCGATACCAACATGCCCTTGCCCATCACCAGTAACCACCAATGCACTGAAGCGTAAATGTTTGCCGCCTTTCAATACTTTGGCTACCCGGTTAATGGCAATGAGTTTATCATTAAGTGCTAGATCACCGGTTTCTGTTTTAATATTATTAGTCAAATTGCCCCCTTAGCTCCCACTAAATGTTAGTCTAGAATTTCAAGCCGGCTTCGCGAGCGGCATCAGCCAGGGCTTTAATACGCCCATGATATTGATAACCGCCACGGTCGAAGACAACCTGTTTAATGCCTTTTCCAATAGCTTCTTCTGCAATTTGAGTACCAACTAATTTAGCCTGTGCTACTTTATTTATTCCATCAGCTTTACTTTTGAGTGTTTCAATTACAGTTGAAGCTGAAGCTAAAGTAGACCCAATTGAATCATCAATTACCTGCGCGTAAATGTGATTCAAGCTGCGGAATACACAAAGTCTAGGCCGTTCTGTTGTTCCATTAACTGAAGCCCGCACACGGCGATGTCTCCTAATACGAGCATCGCGGGAAGATAATTTACCCATTTACGCTTTGCCCCCTATTGCCTTGGCGGCCTTACCGGCTTTATGCCGTATAAATTCTCCGCTGTATTTGATCCCTTTGCCGCGATATACATCAGGCGGCCGGATGGCTCTGATCCTGGCAGCCATTTCGCCAACTATCTCTTTATCGCTGCCCACTACTTTAAACTTGGTAGGGCTATCTACGGTAAAGGAGATTCCCTGCAGGGGTATGACTTCTACAGGTTTAGTAAACCCAACACGGATCATGAGGTTGTTCCCTGCTTTCTCAGCCCGATACCCGACGCCGGTTATCTCCAATCCTTTTTCGAACCCTTTAGTAACACCTTCCACCATATTGGCTAATAAAGTACGTGAAAGTCCGTGCAAAGAACGATGAACCCTATCATCACCCGGCCGAGTTATTTTTACTGTATTCTCTTCCAGCACGATCCCCATTTCGGGATGAAAAGTACGCTTTAACTCGCCTTTTGGCCCTTTCACACTGACTTCATTTTTATCGATTGTTATTTTCACACCGGCCGGTATAGTGATCGGTGCTTTTCCTACTCTAGACATAATCTGTACTCCAGTTTTACATCACATAACATAGCAATTCGCCGCCAATACCCTGGCGTCTTGCCTGATGTCCGCTCATAACTCCCTTAGAAGTCGACAATATGGCAATTCCAAGGCCGCCAGCCAGACGAGGGATTTCACCACGATTCACATATACCCGTAAACCAGGCTTGCTCACCCTTTCCAGCGTAGCTAATGCAGGCCTGTTTCTCTCCATGTATCTCAGGTGAATTTTGATACTGCGGTTAGTTTTACCTTTGACCAATTCGAAGTCACTGATAAAGCCTTCATCTTTTAAGATTTTAGCAATAGCCATCTTCATCTTGGAGGCAGGTACATTCACCGAGTCATGCCTTACCATGATGGCATTACGGATCTGGGTTAACATATCTGCGATTGGATCAGAGATACTCACTTGTTTTCCCCTAGCCTCTATTTACCAACTTGATTTTCTCACGCCTGGAGTTTGTCCGGCGAGAGCCATTTCGCGAAAACATATCCGACATAAACCGAATTGCCTTATAAAAGCACGGGAACGTCCACATTTCCGGCATCGGTTGTGTCTTTGTACTTTATACTTCGGAGGGCGCATCCACTTGGCAATTGCTGATTTTTTAGCCATAATATTTTACTCTCTGGAGAACGGCATTCCCAGCAGTTCCAGGAGACTCCTTCCCTCCTCATCAGTTTTGGCTGTGGTTACGATTGATATTTCCATTCCACGTAATTTGTCGACCTTTTCATAATCAATTTCAGGAAATACGGTTTGTTCCCGGAACGCCAGTGTATAACTACCTCGTCCATCAAAAGAATTACGCGGTACTCCCTGGAATTCACGGATACGGAATACCACCGCATTTATCAGTTTATCGAGGAACTCATACATCCGCTTTCCACGTAAAGTTACTTTCATACCAATTGGCATACCGGTTCTCAGACGGAAAGCTGCAATAGATCTCTTTGATCGGGTAATTATGGGATGCTGGCCGGCGATGGCGGAAAGGTCTTTTTCAGCAGCTTCCAGTGCTTTCGCGTTAGAAATCGCTTCACCTAGACCGATGTTCAGGACCACCTTAGTAACATGAGGTACCTGCATCACATTTTTATATCCGTGACGCTCTTTTAGCGCCGGGATCACTTCTTTCAGGTATTTTTCCTTAAGTTCTGACATTTAGTCAATCACCTCATGGCAAACCTGGCATATCCTTGCTTTACTACCATCTTGAAGGATACGGGCTCCCACACGTGTAGGATGGTTGCACTTATTACACAACAGCATGACGTTCGAACTTTTAATCGGTGCTTCTCTTTCAATAATCCCGGCTTGCCGGACATCCTTTATTGCTTTCATATGTTTTTTTATCAAATTGACGCCTTCGATAATCAAACGATCTTTATCAGGGTAAGCAAACCTAACTTTACCCTTTTTTCCCCTGTCCTTACCGGATATTACCAGTACAGTGTCATTTTTCTTAATTTTCATCTATAGTACCTCGGGAGCCAAAGAAATAATTTTAGTAAATTCTTTATCACGAAGTTCTCTAGCTACCGGACCGAAAATACGCGTGCCTTTGGGGTTATTCTTATCGCTGATTATCACGGCTGCATTTTCATCGAACTTGATATAAGAGCCATCCAGTCTTCGGTATGGATGGGTGCTTCTTACAATAACGGCACGAACTACGTCCCCTTTCTTAACGGTTCCTCCTGGCGTCGCGCGTTTTACTGAAGCAACCACGATATCCCCTATCCTGGCATATTTCCGCCCGCTACCGCCGAGTAGACCAATACACATTATCTGCCTGGCACCGGTATTGTCCGCTACTTTTAGTCTACTGTATTGCTGAATCATCTGGTTTCACCTGTAGTATTGAATTATTCTCTTCTTTTATTTGTTACCATGTATGGTTTACAGTCAGGTCCGCCTGACCGATTATTACCGCTTATACAACCTCTTTAGGTTTAACTTCGATTTTTTCTTGTTTGATCAATATCTCTGCTACTCGCCAGTGTTTTTCTTTTGATAATGGCCGGGTTTCCACAATTCTTACCGTATCACCTTCATTACACTGATTAGTGGCGTCATGTGCTTTATATCTAACGATTCTTCTAATATTTTTCTTGTAAAGTCGATGTCTTTTTACAGTTTCAACACCAACTACTACAGTCTTATCCATTTTATTACTGAGAACCTGTCCGGTCCGGGACTTAATAATCGTATCCATTTCAACCTACCTGTTTTGATGGAAATAATTCATACTGTTACTGGGCTAATTCTCTTTCTTTAAGAATAGTGTTCAACTGGGCTATTTTTTTTCGTGTCGCCATTAATCGCTGATTGTTTGCCAGTTGTTTTGTCACCAACTGAAAACGAAGATCTAACAGCTCCTTATGGGCTGTTTCCAATTGTTTTTTCATCTCATCGCTGCTAAGCGCTCTTACATCCGCTATTTTCAATTGGACATTGCTCCTACTTTAGTTCTTAGCCTCAGGTACGCTTTGTTTCATCACAAATTTTGCGTCAATCGGCAATTTATGCGCTGCTAGCCGCATAGCTTCTTTGGCTATTGTCTCTTCGACTCCAGCCATTTCGAATAATATCTTTCCCGGTTTTACCACGGCTACCCAATGATCAGGGGCACCTTTACCGGAACCCATACGTGTTTCGGCGGCTTTTTTAGTAACGGATTTATCCGGGAATACTCTAACCCAAATACTCCCACCTCTTTTAACGTGGTGGGTAATAGCACGCCGCGCGGCTTCAATCTGTCTTGCAGTAATCCATGCGGGTTCTAGAGCTTGTAAACCGTAATCCCCAAAGGTGACGGTATTTCCGGCATGAGCACTGCCTTTCATTCTACCTCTTTGTACTTTTCGAAATTTAACCCGTTTAGGCTGCAGCATTATCTTCTCCTGCTTCCTTCGATTCGTCTGAGGTAGTTCCTTCGCCTTCTACTTCACTCTTTGCTGTAGGTTTCCTGGCGACCGGCTTTCTTTTAGCTCTAACTACCTTTTTCTTTTCTTCAACAACCGGAGTTGCCTCTGCTGTAAGTGTCCCATCTCCAACTGCGTTAATGGTTGTTTCCTCGGTTTTTAAAGCAGTGACAAGGGTTCCTTCATTTATTTTTTTATCGGAAACAGTTTCAACTGCTTGTACATTATCTGCGATTACAACAGGTTCAACTACAGCGCTCTCAGATTCATCGGTCTTCATCTCGGGTAATATGTCACCCTTATATATCCAGGTTTTAACTCCGATTCTACCCATGACAGTATGTGCTTCGACAAAACCATAATCAATATCAGCACGAATTGTGTGTAAAGGTACTCTTCCTTCATGCATGTTAAGACGTCGTGCGATTTCTGCACCGCCAAGACGTCCGGCAACAGCTACTTTTATACCCTTGCCGCCGGCTTGTAATGTTCGCGACATGGCTTGTTTCATAGCTCGGCGGTAAGCGATCCTGCGTTCTAACTGGTCAGCAATGGACTTGGCTACCAGTTTGGCATCAAGTTCCGGTTGCTGTACTTCTTTTATATTTAGTTGGATTTTTTTACCAAGGATCTTCTCTAAAAGGACCCTGGTCTCATCAACCCGCTGTCCGCCGCGTCCAATCACGATACCCGGACGGGCAGTATTAATGGTCGCGACCACCTGATTCGCTTGTCTTTCGATCTCTATACTTGAAATCGCAGCATCAGGATATTTTCCGTCGATCGCTTTACGAATCTTTACATCTTCTTCAAGAAAATTCGCATAATGTCGGTCGGCATACCACTTGCCTTGCCAGGACTTGATAACACCAATTCTAAAACCTGTAGGATTAACTTTGTGTCCCATGTTTCTCCTGTTCAGTTACAACAACAGTAATATGACTCGACCGCTTTAACACAGGACTGACACGTCCCCGTGCTGCAGACCGGAACCGCTTCATTGTCAAACCGGAGTCAACCGTTATTTTACTTATTATCAATGTTTCGGTTGACATCTGATAACTTTTTTCGGCATTTGCGGCGGCTGATTTTATAGTCTTGGCAACTGCTTGCGCCGTTGGTGTCGGAGTAAAAAGTAACATACTTAACGCTGATTCTACTTTTTTCCCACGTACCATATCAGCAAGCAACCTTGCTTTAGCAGGTGCTACCCTTACGTTTTTTGCTATTGCTCGTACATCCATTTAACAAATCCTGTCAAATACTAGCTGGCGGGAGTATTAGTTGGCGCCGGAGTTGCCGCTGCCGCCGCTGCTGCCTTAGCTTCTTTTTCTGCCTTCGCAGTATGTCCGCGGAAGGTCCTCGTTGGTGCAAATTCACCCAGCTTGTGACCGACCATATTTTCCGTTACAAATACAGGCACATGACGCCGCCCGTCATGTATTCCTATGGTCAAGCCAATCATTTCCGGAACAACGGTGGACCATCTTGCCCAAGTTTTAATAACTGTTTTCTGACTTGAACTATTGACCGCCGTTACTTTTTTCATTAGTTTCGCATCAGTGGCCGGACCCTTTTTCGCTGACCTTGACATGCTTAATCTACCTCAAGTTTCATTGCCATCTATTTGCCGCGACTCTTCATAATCATCCGGCTTGACGGCTTAGACTTCTTTCTCGTTTTATATCCTAATGTCGGTTTACCCCAACGGGATTTCGGTCCCGGGT
>WSSedL1B2DRAFT_1000077_pt1 | contig 14254 bp, 14 predicted proteins | sample WetSurSiteL1Bulk_FD_9470 | JGI IMG/M metagenome (IMG submission 9470)
AGAGTGTGTGCTACAGCGTGAGACGTTATTGCTGGAAATGTAAATGTACCAGGGGTTCTACATTGTGGGCAGATAATTGATATTTTTTCCTGAGATCTTCCTTGGACATTTATTTGATATTTGCATTTTGGACACTGGATTTTCATTTCAACCATGTGTTCAAACTCCCCCATATTGATAGATAGTACGAAACAGTTCTAGCTATATCACTTTTGCGTAGCAACATCCTTTAAATCTATATAACGATACTATGTTTTGTAATATTTTTCATATCAATTACTTTGAAGAATCCTTATGCTGGTGGCTAACCTGCTGACAAAAAGAAGTATTAAATCTTGTTCCTATAGTATCAATAAGATTTGAAGAAACAGTAAGAATGATTTAGCTTATCATGAGTTTAACTTTACATTCGTAGACGATAAAAGGTTGGTGTGCTATTTGTTCACCGGTCCAGAAGTTAAGTGCCGGGGGCAGAGATTTGAATGTTAATGTAGCAATAACAATTGTATTTTTCTCCATCAAACTAACAATGTTAATGAATAGCAAGTTCCTGTCGAGATTTAACATCCACGAGTATAAATCCTTCAGTGTTGACTATTCCAAACAATTAGAAACTGTTGAAACTAAACAGTTCTTCAACTGATTTCTTCTTACGTTGCTTTGGTTGTTCAGCAGGATAACCAAGGGTTACCAACGCAACAACCTTCCATTTATCAGGAATTTTCAGCAACTCCTTCACTTTTTCTTCCCTGAAGTCTCCTATCCAACAAGAACCGACTCCTAAAATCCACGCGGCAATAACCATGTTCTGCATCGCGATTGCAGCATCAACAATTGCCCATTTTCCAGTCAAAGCCGAATTTACATCTGCACAACCAACTATAACAGCTGGAGAATCTTTGATGTGGTGGTTAAACATTCCTTTGGACAATTCTTTCTTTGATTCGTCATTATTTACGATGATAAAATGAATTGGTTGCCTATTAGCAGCTGAAGGAGCGTTTCTTCCAGCTTCAAAGATTTGGTTCAATATGTCCTCAGGGATAGCTTTCTTATCGTAGTGCCTAATGCTTCTGCGAGTTAGAATAAAATCAATTAATGGCATAAACATCAGTAATCCACAACAGAATTTGCGTTAATATTTATTTGTGGCTATCTGCGCGAAAACGAGTTTTGTTATAAAAAATATGTTTTTGTCCCTTTGATATAAAATAAACAGGGGACAGGATTTGAACCCCTAGACATTAAAATCAGATCATAATTGAATAAAAATGATGTTTTTTTGGAACTGAGATCATTCTAAGTTTTCTTCCGTCTAACATTATATGATAATAGTTAGCAAGCCGTTGGAGGGATTATGGAGTATGACTATAAAGCCCGCAGGAAATTGGAGGCCTTGTAGTAACTGCAGCCCTTCGAAGGTCTTCACCATCGACACGATGTTTTTGGGTGTCCATACACTTTCAATGCTTGTTGGTTGTTAATAGGGATATTCGGTTATATTATGTTTGTAATAAATCGAATCGATCAGCGTTCATGACCTTGTTCCATGCCGCCACGAAATCCTGAACGAACTTAGTTAACGAGTCGTCACAAGCATAGACTTCAGCGATTGCTCGGAGCTGAGAGTTCGAACCAAAGATGAGGTCGACTCGGGTGCCAGTCCATTTCAATTTTCCAGTTTTACGATCATAACCTTCGAATATGTCTGCGTCTTTTGAAGTTGGCTTCCATGTTGTGTTCATGTCAAGAAGATTGACGAAGAAGTCATTGGTGAGTGCCTCAGGTCGCTTGGTGAAGACGCCATGTTTGGTTTGTCCAATGTTGGTATTCAAGATTCGCATCCCACCAATAAGTACGGTCATCTCAGGGGCAGTTAATGTGAGCAGTTGTGTCCGATCTATGAGGAGTTCCTCTGCTGATACAGAGTATTTGGTTTTCAGATAATTGCGGAATCCGTCTACCTTTGGTTCGAGAACAGAAAATGACTTCGCATCGGTTTGCTCTTGAGATGCATCGGTACGCCCTGGTGAAAAGGGAACAATGATATTTTGTCCTGCGTTCTTTACTGCTTTTTCGATACCTGCGCATCCTCCTAGAACAATTAAATCAGCGAGTGAAACCTTCTTCTCTGTTTTTTGTGCGCTATTGAACTCTTTTTGTATTTTTTCTAGGGCTTGCAGTACTTTCTTAAGTTGTAAGGGTTGGTTGACTTCCCAATCTTTTTGCGGGGCAAGACGAATGCGGGCTCCGTTCGCACCGCCACGTTTGTCAGAACCACGGAACGTGGACGCTGACGCCCAAGCGGTTGAAACTAGTTCTGAAATTGACAGTCCCGCTGCAAGAATCTTGTTTTTAAGTTGAGCGATATCCTTCGCATCGATAAGTTCATGGTCGACTGGAGGTATTGGGTCTTGCCATATAAGGTCCTCTTTCGGGACCTCAGGACCAAGATAGTGCGATCGAGGACCCATATCTCGATGGGTTAGCTTGAACCACGCCCGGGCGAAAGCATCTGCGAACATCGCAGGGTTCTGCAGATACCGTCGTGCTATTGGTTCATAGACCGGGTCGAAACGTAACGAGAGATCCGCTGTGGTCATCATCGGCCGGTGTTTCTTCGACGGGTCGTGCGCATCAACCACCATGTCTTCTTCGGCTACGTCCTTTGCGAGCCATTGATATGCACCGGCTGGGCTTTTAACAAGTTCCCATTCGTATTTGAACATTACTTTCAAATAACCCATGTCCCATTTTATTGGGTTTGGCTTCCAAGCCCCTTCGAGGCCACTGCTGATCGTATTGCCGCCTTTTCCGCTGCGGAAACTACTCTTCCAGCCAAGACCTTGTTCTTCGAGGGGGGCGCCTTCAGGTTCTGGGCCGACATGTTTTGGGTTTCCTGCACCGTGACACTTGCCGAAAGTATGCCCACCAGCGATCAATGCAACAGTTTCTTCGTCATTCATAGCCATACGTGCGAAGGTTTCACGGACGTCACGACCGGAGGCAACTGGATCTGGGTTACCATTCGGCCCTTCCGGATTCACATAGATCAAACCCATCTGAACAGCAGCAAGGGGATTCTCAAGGTCCCGCTCACCAGAGTAGCGATTATCACCAAGCCATTTGTCCTCGCTACCCCAATAGATATCTTCTTGGGGTTCCCAGATGTCCTCACGTCCACCAGCAAAACCAAAAGTCTTGAAACCCATTGATTCCAAGGCACAGTTTCCCGCCAGAATCATTAGATCAGCCCAGGAGATCTTTTTCCCATATTTTTGTTTGATCGGCCATAGCAGCCGACGCGCTTTGTCGAGATTCACATTGTCAGGCCAACTGTTGAGAGGCGGTAAGCGTTGGTTACCAGATCCAGCACCACCGCGGCCGTCACCCATACGGTAGGTACCCGCACTGTGCCATGCCATCCGGATGAAGAGTCCCCCGTAGTGACCATAATCGGCAGGCCACCAGTCCTGCGAGTCGGTCATCAGCGCATAAAGGTCTTTCTTTACGGATTTATAATCGAGTTTTTTGAATTCTTTGGCGTAGTTGAAATTCTTACCCATCGGGTTGCTCAGTTGGGAGTGCTGATGAAGTATCTTGAGGTTTACTTGGTTTGGCCACCAGTCACGATTTATTGTGCCATGGCTGATAGAGGATTTGCTTACCATGCCCGTGACTGGGCACTTATTCTTTTCGCTCATTTTTATTTACCTCTTTGCATTTTTTACACATTCCATAAAAATTTATAGTAGTAGATTCAACATAAAAATTCTTAGAAGTCTTTCCTACTTTCATAGCATGAGATAAGAGCTCTTCAGATTGTATATCAATTATCCTACCGCATTTTCTACATATAAGATGATGATGTGGATTTGATTTTGGCTCATATCTTTGAACTCCTTTAACTCTAACGTCCTGAATAAAACCTTCAGCACATAAAAATTGAAGATTGCTATAAACAGTTTTTTTACTTATCTGGGGAAGTTTACTCTTGACAAAACTAAATATTTCTTCAACGGATGGGTGATTATAGTTTTCTTTAAGATACTCTAATATTATTGCTCGTTGATTGGTCATTTTAAATTTGACTCCCCCCATTCAATATTAGTTAACAATGATTGTCGTTAAAACTTTTCGTTCTAAGATATCTGATCGATTTCTATATTTTACTAGAAAATAATTGCTCCCGTCGGAATTTAGTACCCATAGCTATAACTCCATTGGTATGGACTATTTTTTAAAATGAGAGGATCCTTAGAATTCTCCAGATAAATAATAGGAAAAAACACCATACGGGATCCCATTTTTTAATATTAAATGAAATGAATAATAATTCGGATTAAAACTAGAATTTTTAATAAAGATTAACAATGTTATATGTTAACATGAAGCCGCTGGAGGGAATTGAACCCTCGACCTATTCCTTACCAAGGAATCGCTATACCTCTAAGCCACAGCGGCAGTTCTAATGCCTGCCCTGAATATCAAGGGGGGTTATTTTACTTTTTTGTCTCATTTCTAAGAAATTCAAGGAAAAATCAAACAAAAACACGATAAAACTCCTTAGGTTTTCTCTTGTTTATTCTTCTTGTAAAATCAAGATGGGATTCACAAAGGATGAGGGTGTACGGAATTGAATGATACACCAGGCACCCTCCTCAGGGATGACATTACCCACGATATTGACATTTTCATTAATTCCACCAAAGATAGCGGTGGTATTGATTGCTAGCATCACACTATCCCCTCGGTTGACCACTGGTGTTGTCTGAAAACAAGAAGAATCATCATCAACTAAGACAATAGCCCCAAACTCGGAAGAAGCAGAAGAGAACGCGTTCACATCAAAAAGACTAGTAAGCCCGGTTGTCCCGTCAACCCAATTTGACGAAGAATACTTAAGGATGTTTTTTTGGTTAGATTCAGATAATTCAATTAATACGCCGTTCAAGTCGATTTCTGGGGAGCCTGCCCGAGGTGTGATCAAAATCACAATTTTATCGATCAACCCTAAAGAGTTATGCCCCTGGATCGTTGATACCTTCAGCCCGGATGAGACTTCCTTGATGGTTTGAGTCCCTGTGCTTCCTGATTGATTCTCTAACAGTGATCCTGTGGATAATATCACATAGGCGACGATACCAGCGGTAAGGACCATAGCGATGAAAATGATCATCACCCCGATGCCCATAGCCGCGTCCTGTTTTATTCTCACGTTCGTATGCAGATACCCCTCTATTCCCTTCAATAGTATGTAAACAAAAGGTACTATTTGAGTATTATGAAAGAACCAAAATCAAACCGGTCTCTGATTTAAATACTATTTTTTCGAACAAATCTGAGTATCATGGGAATGTTTTTGAGACAAAAGGGTATTCCGCTGTCTGTGACTCTGATGAAATCGATTGATCTTCCTGATGTGCAATCAAGACTCGCATCCTCTCATTTCATGCTTACACGGGTAGGTGTGACTGGTGTGAAAAAACTTGTTCACATCAGACGACCCAATAGAAAATCAGTGCTGCCTCTCACTGTCACCCTGGACCTGTTTGTGGATCTTCCTGCATCTCAGAAAGGCAGCCATATGTCACGTAACCTTGAATTAGTATCGGAAATCATCGACCAAACCCTGAAGACACCCGTGTCGGATTTAGAATCATTCTGCGCTAATACTGCTGAACAGTTATTAAAGAAACACGAGTACGCAACGTTTTCAGAGGTGAAAGCTGAGGCGGATTATTTTTTAGATGTCCTTTATCCATCTGGTCAAAAGGGTGTTGAGCCATATAAACTCATAGCAGAGGCACGGGCAAACAAGAATAGGATGCTGAAAAAACTCATTGGCGTTAAGGTCATCGGGATGACCGCATGTCCCTGTGCCATGGAAGTCGTTCGGAAACTGGAAGCGCGTTCGAAGACCTGCTCTGCCCCTACTCATAACCAACGTAATATCGGAACGCTAATGATCGAGGTGCCACGGGGGACTGAGGTCGTCGATGCTGATGATCTTATCCAGATTGTGGAGAAATCATTTAGTAGTCCGACGTATAGCATTTTGAAGCGAAAGGAAGAAGCCGAATTAGTCTTAAAAGCTCATACAAAACCAAAGTTCGTTGAAGACGTTGTCCGTGATATACTTAGCTCCGTGTTGAAAAAATACAGGGATCTACCTGATGAAGTCATGGTAATTGCTCGTAGTGAAAGCGAAGAATCAATCCATAAACACAATGCATTTGCCGAACGGATCACCAGTCTTGGTGAGTTACGCAAATAAATATGCTCATTTAAACAACATGCTTTTCATCGGAGAAAAAAACTTTAAAAGCTAGGGAGGATTACCGTTTTTCATGTCAAAATATCATATTGCGATATTACCGGGAGATGGCGTCGGTAAAGACGTCATGGATGCGGCAAAAATTGTTTTAGATACCATCAGTCTGGATGCTGAATTCACCAATGGGGACATCGGATGGGAATTCTGGAAAAAAGAAGGAAACCCGCTCCCTGAAAGGACGTTGTCCTTATTGAAAGAAACAGATTGCTGTCTTTTCGGTGCGATTACCTCCAAACCGGGTGAGGATGCAGTTAAGGAGCTCTCCCCTGAGCTTCGGACGAAGGGGATCACCTACTCCAGTCCGATTGTGCGACTTCGCCAGGAGTTTAACCTCCATACCAACATCAGGCCCTGTAAGGCATACCTAGGCAATCCGTTGAACTATCGAGACGACATCGATCTGGTGGTGTTCCGGGAGAACACTGAGGATCTCTATTCGGGTGTGGAATTTCGGCCATTGCCAAAACAGGTCTTTGACGCGCTCATGACCCATAAGAAGATGAAGCGTTTCGCGCAGGTCCCCCTTGATGAAATTGCAGTCTCCTGCAGGATCTTTACGAAGAAAGCCTGTCAAAGCATTGTCCGTCATGCGTTTCAGTATGCAAAGGAGCATAAGCGAAAATCAGTCACTCTTATTGAAAAACCAAATGTGATCCGGGAAACCAGCGGGATGATGCTGGAGGAAGCACGGAAGATTGCACGAGAATACCCGGAGATAAAGTATCAGGAGACCAATGTAGATGCCATGTGTATGTGGCTGGTGAAGAATCCTCAAGATTATGATGTGTTGGTCTCATCGAATATGTTTGGGGATATCATCTCAGACCTTGCCGCCCAGCTTGTTGGCGGCCTTGGGTTTGCCTCCAGCGGTAATATTGGGGATGGCTATGCCGTGTTCGAACCAACCCATGGGTCTGCCCCGAAATACGCAGGGATGTACAAGGTCAACCCGATGGCGATGCTTCTGACCGTAACGTTAATGTTGGATTGGCTTGGTGAGAAAAAACCAGCAATGAAACTGGAAAACGCGATCGCCCAGGTCATCAAAGAAAACAAGATCCGAACCTATGATGTCGGGGGGTCCAACACCACTCTGGATGTCGCAAAGGAAGTCGCGAAGAAATTTGATCAACTCTAAGTTCCTTTTATTTTTTTTCTTTTAACAATTCATCATGTATACTTTTTAGGAGAAGACATCAAAAAAGATTTCTAAGAAAAAAACTAGATTAAAAAAAAGAAAAAATAAAAAGAGAAGATAAAGTGGTTCTCTTTAGAACTCTAAGGCGCCAATGCACCATCCCAATATCATGTGGTTCATCAGGATCCCGTTGAAGTTCGCGGGGATGACCATTTCCTGACCACCGTATCGGATACCAGTTACACGCTGGCCGAGACCTTGGCTGACATAGTGGACAAAGAGACATTTAAATGAAATCAATGCTCCACCGTTCACCTGTTTCGGTTGTGTAAGGGTAAATCCTTGTAATGTGGTCCAACCGATTTTTCCGGTTTCAGTGTTGTTTGTGGTCGCTCCTGCTGCTACAGGTATCATGGTCATTACCAGCATGCATATAAAGATGCCTAAGATTTTTTTTGTGTTCATACTTTATTCCCCAACAACTAATATATCAACATAATATATAAATCTTTTGTTGATTTTCATGGAAAATCGCCAATTTTCTCTAGTTTTTCAGTGAGCCGTGCCAGTTTTTCCTGTGAGCGTTCTATGACCTCATTTGAGATTTCAACTATCAAACAGAGCTGTTTTTCGTCACAAAAAAGACAACCATCCTTCCCTATGGGGGCATCAAGACGCTCTGTACTACAGAGTTCAATGATGATTTTTTTTCCAAGGGATCTGATTGATGAATTTTTAAATCCACAGGAGATCGCTGTTTTTACCATTCTTTCTGCGAGCGGGAGAGTTTCAACTCCTATGTGGAGGATCGGTGCCTGGGCAAGTAACCAGAGGAGACCCTGTGTCGCCTTTTTTGAAGCAGTGGCCAGCTCTTCTGATTCAATGGTTCGGTGCCAGATACCTAGGAATGTCGCTCCTCGTTTGTCACCTATCTGAGGTATCTCTAATAAAACGATTCGTCCTGCACAGCTGCTGGTGGTATAGAACCCCTCCATGGTATTAATGATAGCTAGAAGAGGGAGAGCGCCATCGTCAACCTTCTTTTTATCACAGGCATTCTCTAAGGATTTCAAGGCGTTTTCCTTCGCGTCTAAAAACTCTTTTTTCTTCATGTAGGAACGCTTCTATCAGTAATGGAGAGCTTGATATCTCGTTTCTTCAGTTCGTTGAAAAATTCAGGGGGCGGGATAATTTCCTCAGGACCAAACACACCTCGTTCTTTGATAACCCCGTTCGCAATCATCTGTGCGGTAATCGCAACAGGATAACCAGTCGTACGCATCATAGCAGAGATATTGTTCTTTTTGTCACAGGAATCAATCAAGAGGTAGTCTCGCGAGTGTTTCTTCCCGTGTTTTAGTCCTTGGCTCATCACTTTGAGTAGTACGACATCCTCTCCTGTTGTAGGAATGTTTTTCATTAGCAATGATGCGAAGACATCCCGGGGTGCGATCATCTGACCAGCGCTGTTGATTTTTTTCTCCTCAGCAAGCCCAAGCTCAAGAATCGCTCTGATTTTCTCACAATGTCCTGGGTACCGAATCGTCTTATAATCAAGGTACTGGATTGTATGTCTATAGGTATAAGGTAGGGTGGAGCATCCCCCGGAGGTTAGAAATGCTTCCATAGTCCCAAACGGCTTGGGGAACCGCAGGGTCTCAACCTCCGTCATGGATTTCTTAGCAAGGATTTTCCCATGATCGAGAATCAACGCATCTTCTATGTATTCGTTGATAAGGCCATAAGGAGAAAACACGATCTGATAGTTCAATGGTGGCTTTGGATGTCGTGGCAGACCTCCAACACGAAGTCGTACCGAGGCGACTGTATCGAAATGATCAACGATATCACGGGTGATAATCGACACAAGACCTGGGGCTAACCCTGAATCAGGGATGATGGTCACCTGGTTCTGTTTTGCTTTTGTAAAGAGACGTCGTTCGTTTTCAACGATTGTATTATTCCCACCAAGATCAATAAAATGTGTTTTTGTCTGTATCGCAAGCGTTGCTAATCTATAATTATACATATAGGGGAGCGCGGAGATGAAGACATCGCCTTTTTGAAGAACTCTCTTGATTTCAGAGGGGTTCTCAGCGTTCAACGCCAGTGTTTTGACACGGGTTCCTTGAAGGAATCGTTTAGCTGAAATCCGTGTTTTATTGTCTTTTTCACCGATAATGATATCATCAACAGGTGAAAATCTCGATAGGTCGTAGGCGATTGCGCGACCCATCATGCCGGCTCCTAGGATCACTATCTTCATATTTTCCAACCTTGCATCAGATAAAAGGGTGATTTCCTCTTATTAGATGTTTTCAAAGCTCTTTTTCATAAGAGTTTCTTCCTCTGTATCCTGCTTACTAAGAATGCTACAAAGGATCGTTAACAGAAACGATAGGGGAAGGCCGATGAAGATAGGGTCCAGCATATTGATGACATAATTCCCAATAAGCGGTGAACCGATGATCTTTGGAGCAGTTTTGAAATAGATGAGAATGTACCAGGTTATTGTGAAGAGGAATCCTCCAAGCATACCGATCCAAACCCCTGTTCTATTTGTTCTTTTCCAGTAGAGCATTAATGTATATGGTGCAAGGAAGGTGCAAGCCATCAGTCCAAAGAAGAACGCGGTCATATAAGCGACGACATCCAAGGGATTCAGGGAGATGATCAGGGTGGCTATGACGATTATTACCGTCGCAATACGGGTAATGAAGATAGATTTTTTTGGGGAAAATTGTTTTTTTGATGATGTTTCATACACGTCTCTGCCTATTGCTGCTCCAGCGGTATGCAACAGGGCGGCTGCGGTAGACATCGCTGCTGCAAGGATTGCAAAGAGGAAAATCAGGATAAACCAGGAGGGGAAGAACTGGTTTATGATGGTTGGTATGACTGCATCTGGGTTTGCTGTGAGAGCACCACCAACTATCTTTGTCGGGTACGAGATATTGTTTCGATACATTAGGACATTACAGAGAGGACCGATGCTAAAGGCGGTAAATGTCATTAGTAAGATGAAAAGACCACCGTATGGTATAGCGAGACGAAGTGCTTTGTCATTTTTCGCGGTAAGATATCTAGTAATGAGCTGTGGTTGTGCGAGTACTCCTATTCCGACTCCAAAGATAAGGGTAAGAATCATCATGAATGGCATTGATAAAAACGGTGGCATCGATGTCAGACCATTGGGTGCTTGGGTGGCGGCAGGGCTGCCAATGCTCTGTAGCATCTCTGGAGTGAGAGCTGCAGCTGCCTCATGAGCAGGACCAATACCTCCGAGAATCCAATATACGCCTACGGTGAGAATAATCATGCCCACAAGCATCACAATAGCTTGGACGGCATGGGTCCACATCACTGCATAGGCTCCACCGATGATGAGGTATATACCTACGATTACGGTAAAAACAACAACACAGAGCCAATAAGGGATTGCGAACGTCACTTGGAAGAGGGATGCGATAGCCAGAAACACAGCAGACGTATAGGCGACCATGAATATACCGATGATTAACCCCGAGACTTGTTGGAGTTTTACCGAATTGAATCGATGTCCTAACAGTTCTGGAAGTGTCATTGCTTTCAGGGATAACCCCATCTTTCTCGTTCGAAGACCATAGACGACAAAGGCGATGAAGATTCCAACGAAAATGTTGAGAAACGCAAGCCATAAGATCGAGAGGCCATAAACAGATGCAATCCCAGAAAACCCGATGAGGGCGACCGCACTAATAAAGGTCGCACCATAAGAAAACGCGATGAGAACGGCCCCCATTTTCCGTCCAGCGATAAAATAATCTTCTGCTGTTTTCGTTTGCCGGTACCCAAGATATCCGAGGATGAAAAACACTAAAGCAAAAAGAGACATTGAAATAATAAAGAACACGATATCCATTATTGGTCCTCCTCTTGCTTTTTCTCCTCTTCTTTTAAGGATTTTGTTTGTTGTTTCTCCTCTGATTTCTTAATGAATTGGTAATAGAGCCCATAAACGATGCACAGAACAGTGGCCAACAACGTTCCAATCCATGCAAGAAATACCCCTATATCCATACCTAAGATTAAGTTCATCATTGCCTCCTCCAAACACAATTTCGAATTGATTTTTTAAGAGTTGTAAACCGATTCTCTTGTTTTATATCTTTCTTTATTTTTCATGCAGAAACTCTTATAGAGCAACTCTATATTCTGAATGATATCCATGGAGTGTTTTTTATGACAAAGGAATACTGGGACGCTAAGAATGAAACCATGCCACTAGCTGAGTTAAAAAAACTACAGTTGAAAAACTTACAAAAATTAGTCAAATACGTGGACATCTCGAATCAATTTTATCATAAGAAATTATCGGACGCAAACATTAAACCTGAGTCGATTAAGACATTAAAGGATATTGAGAAACTCCCTTTTTTAACAAAGCAGGATCTCCGGTCGTATTATCCGTTTGGATTGGTCTGTACCCCACTTGATGATATCGTGGAAGTCCATGCTTCCTCTGGGACCACAGGCAAACCAGTGGTAGGACCTTACACGAGACATGATGTAGACCTCTGGGGCGAGATGATGGCTCGATCCCTCTATGCAAATGGTCTTCGGAAACAAGATGTGGTGCAGAACGCATATGGATACGGGTTGTTTACAGGAGCGCATGGTTTTGAAAAAGGGGCAGAAAAGATAGGTGCTATGGTTATTACGATCGGTTCGGGGAACACAGAGCGTCAGATTGATATCATGAAGGATTTTGGTAGCACTGCACTAGCATGCACACCTTCTTACTCATTGCATATCGCAGAGGTTGCAGAGGAGAAAGGATTGAATCCTGTTAAGGATTTTAAGCTTCGACTTGGGGCATTTGGCGCAGAATCCTGGAGTGAGGAGATGCGGAGAAACATCGAGAAACGCTGGGGGATTGTTGCGCATGAGCATTATGGGTTGACCGAACTGATCGGCCCCGGGGTCGTCTCCGAATGTGAATATAAGAAACTACATATCAATGCTGATCATTTCTACCCTGAATTGATCGATCCAGCCACCGGGGAAACACTTGAGTATGGTGCGGAAGGGGAGCTGGTGTACACGACCTTGACCAAGGAAGCATTCCCAGCGATCCGTTTCCGGACGAAAGATCTTGCATCAATAACCGATGAGAAATGTGAGTGTGGACGGACGTTACCGATCCAGTCCAGGATTAAGGGACGTAGTGATGACATGATGAAAATAAAAGGAGTCATTGTGTTCCCTTCCCAGATTGAGGCTGCCTTGATGCAGGTCGCTGGCGTGAGCGATAACTATCAGATCGTGAAGACCAAGCAAGGGGATCTGTATTCGCTTTCTGTCGAGGTTGAACCATCGGAGGATCGTTATAGAGACGGTCATCTTGATGACTTTGAAAAGAAAGCGGAGAACGAGATCTATCGAATCCTCAATCTGCATGTCCCGGTTCATGCGATCTCACCAAAGACGATTCCTCGTAGCACAGGGAAAGCAAAACGGGTTATTGAACGATAAAAAAAGGAAAAAAAAAGAGGATTATTTTCTTTTGACGATACCCCAGATGAGAAGACAGATGAACAGTCCAATGGTGATTGCGACAAAGTGAGTGAAATTATCAGGGAACAAGATAGGGAAGATAACGGGTAGGACTGCTGCACCGATGTTACTGATGGAAATGTAAAGGCTTGCGGCAATACCAACGTTTGCTTCGTTGACTCCTTCTTCAGTTTCTTGGCTGTAAAGAGCCAGTGGCCATGAGGCTTGGAAACAGACTCCGAAGAGAAACGCAAGGAAGACAATGAACATCCAGTTGAGTGCAGCCACATCATAGGAATTGGAATAAAATAAGAAAAACAAAACGAGCCAGAGAAGAATTGCTCCAATAATCACAAAAAGCGTGATCCTGCGAATTCCATATTTTTTTGCTGCAAACGGAGCAGAAAACGCACCAAGAGCACATCCATAGAGTAAAAATCCTGCGATATAACCACCTTGTTTTTTCATGGTCGGATCAGATGAGTACATGGTTGGGATAAAATGGGAAATCACCAAGGTTATTCCGACAATGAAGAAACCAACAATAGGATAAAGGTAGGCGTTTTTCGAATGAAACACGCGGGTCATGCCTTCTTTGAATCCCATTTTCTCCACTTTGTTACGTTCTTCCGGTGGTGTTTTTGGGCTGTCACGTGCAAAAATAATCCAAATGATACAGGCGATAATGGCGATGCTTCCAAACAGTAGGAAACTGTTAAAAATGGATGTCATAGAAACCAAAAGAGGCATACACAGTGAACCGGTACCAAATCCGATGAACAATCCTGATGCAGCGATACCGACCGGCAATGAAGCCTGAGAATGAGGGAACCATCGAAGCATTTGTGGTGCCATGGCCACAAGGATCCATGCCAATCCGATCCCTGCAATAACGCTACTAAGGAGTAACGTGTAGAAACTATCGAGCAACCAGGGTCGTATCCCAAACCCGATTGCCATGAATATCGCTCCAATAGAGATAGAGATCTTTGGCCCTTTCTTGTCGGTGAGCGATCCTGCTGGCCAGGCGAAAAAAATCACGAACATCCCGATGAGAGAGAGCAACAGTGGTGTTTGCCAAGTGTTCGTGATACCAAAGGTTGTTTTGAATTCTCCAAGCATCGGAGATAATGCGAACCAGTTTGCTCCATAGGCGAAGATAACGAACCAGAATATTCCGACAACTGCCCAACGATATCGATAGAGTTGTTGTTCCATAAAATACCTCTCCGACAGGTTGATAT
>WSSedL1B2DRAFT_1000079_pt1 | contig 14135 bp, 15 predicted proteins | sample WetSurSiteL1Bulk_FD_9470 | JGI IMG/M metagenome (IMG submission 9470)
GGGCTGAGCAAGGAAAAATCAGAGTATATGGTATCATCGTATGCCGGTATCGATGGAGATATCGAGCTGAATCGTTTCCCCTGCACGGATTGTAACGGTCTTTGGCAGATCACCACTTCCCCCAATTCCCTGATGTCGGATATCTACCACATAGGTTCCGGGTCTGAGGGTGATCGAATAGCTGGTGTCAGGGTCAGGGATCACTGTTCCCATGATGGTACCCTCCTCTGTTGTGATCATAATTGGTCGTGCTGCATACGCTGCGACGATCTTTTCATGGGAGATCGAGCATGGTTCGACCGGGCATAAGGGCCCGATCGTGACATTGCCGGAAAGGGTCCCTGTGCCGGTACCTGAACCATGGGCAGCGGTAGTTGTGCTCAGGACTATTACGACTACGATAAAAATGGCGATAAGGAGGACGATGAACACGGAACGCTCAAGACTGGGTTTTTGCATAAGGGGGTGATTGCAGTATTCGGAAAAAAGAGTTACGGCTAAGTGTTGTCGTAAAGCCAAGAATTTTTCATTGTTTCTGCAGTCCAACCAGAGCAGAAAAAGGGTAGAATGGTTTTAGTAATTCTCTACCCACAGCTCGAAATAACTCTGCGGGTGATCGCAGACCGGGCATTTCATTGGAGCCGCCTTACCGTCGTGGACATAGCCGCAGTTCCGGCAGTACCATTGAAGGGGAGTGTCCTTTTTGAAGACCCCGCCTTTTTCAAGATTTGTAAGTAGTTTAGCATACCGTCGTTCATGGTATGCCTCTACCTTGCCAACCTGCTTGAAGAGATTGGCAATATCTTTGAACCCTTCATCCTCTGCCATCTTGGCAAATCCAGGATAGAGGGTGCCCCATTCCATCTTTTCACCCTTTGCTGCCGCCATAAGGTTATCTTTGGTAGTGCCGATTACCCCGGCAGGATATGCTGCAATAACCTCTGCGTCACCTCCTTTCAGCTGTTTAAAAAAAAGTTTTGCATGTTCTTTCTCTTCATCCGAAGTCTGCTGGAAGAATGCTCCAATCTGCTCAAACCCTTCCTTTCGTGCTACGCTTGCAAAGAAACTATAGCGTGTACGTGCCTGCGACTCGCCGGCAAATGCGGTAAGGACGTTCTTTTCCGTTTTGCTACCTTTGAATTCCATCTGTTTCACACCTTTCTGATAGGGGGTATTCTTTTTGTTCTCCTGCAAGGATTTATGTGCTGTGTTTGAAGCCGATACGTTTTATCCGGCCTTAACTCAATCACTCTTTTGACCTGCGGTTATACCTTCCAGGCACAGGGTGAAAGCTAGAGATATCCGATGTGACTCTCCATTCCATGATTTTATCACCCTTAAAGATCGACATTGGTAGCATGACAAAGAAAGAAAAAGTTATGAAACTGGTTGACGAATCGACGGGACTCATGGAATGCCTTGTATGCGGGGCAAAGCATAACGCTGTCATGAAACCTGGATCTGACGGTAAATACCTTCCAGAGAACTGGGAGTGTGTTAACAGGTGCAAATTGATCCATCACGATGAAAAATCCTCAAAAAAGAAATAAATCCTTTTTTTCCCTTTTCCTTTTTTCTGTCAGAATTGGCGGGAAATATTTATGGTCGGTTCAGGGTCACTACAACCTCCTGATTCAAAGAATCGCGATTTTGAAAGGACCTCCTTCTGATAAGGATCTCATCATCATACGGAGGTTTGCAGGGATTCAGGGAGAGGAAACAAAAAAATTTATCTCTTGAGCCGATTGTTAGTATTTTATGTTTTTTGGTTTCGGATTTTTACAATCAAACATACATACCCGAGGATAGAACATGCGAATCACACGACTTTTTACCGGGAAGGATAACCAGTCCCATTTTGATGAAATTGAGATTCAGCTGGAATCCCGCGGTCCCTTGGGCTTTTTTACCAAACCGACCGGTGTAAAGGCCTTTTTCTTCAGGGAAGTCCCGGTAGATTATTCATATACCTGGCACAACGTTGTCTGCAGGGAGTATGTTATCACCCTGGAAGGAAGGGCTGAAATTGAAGTGAGCAATGGGGATAAACAGCTGTTTGGCAAGGGGGATGTCCTGCTAGCCGAGGATGTTTCGGGACAGGGCCATAAAACCCGGGTGATCGGTAAAAAACCATGGCGGCAGGCATTCATCACCCTTGATTAAGGACGTTGCTCCTCCGCAGGTATCAGGCACTCAATTCCTCACAATAATATAATTTTGGATGTTCCAGGAGATGTTCGCATCCCCTCCCGGAATCTATTTAGTGGTGGAAGTATGATATCATGCTTTAAATCAGGAGCATGTACGTGTGGCTTGAACTGCTGAATTTCATAATCGGTATATCATTTGGGTTTTTTCACCGGGGGAAAGAAGACCTCACAGGCATCCTCAGAAACAGCGCGATTATTGGTATCGTACTGGGTATTATTTTCGTGCTCGTCTCGATGTACCTTATTCCCGGAAGCACAAGTATCGGAGTAGGTTTTCTCGGAGTGTTCGGGTATTTATCACGATAATTATCTTTGTGATTATCTTTATTGTTGGAGCCTTTATTGGCGACTGGCTCGAGGGTGCCCTGAAAAAGTAACTGTTACCAGGTTCGCATTTCGTTCATCTGCCAACCTTTTTTTTTTCAATGTTTTAATAGGAAATTTTTTTCCTTTCCTCTTAAGAAAATGGATGAGGGAAGTTTTGGTTTGTGGATATGGAATTGGTAACAGGAACCTCAGGATATGAAACTATCACACGGCAGAATAAGACCATGAATTAAAAAAAACCAGTGGGGTGAAAAACGGGCCTGAAGGGATTTGAACCCTTGACCTGCGGATTAAGAGTCCGCCGCTATGCCGAACTAAGCTACAGACCCGCTCGTTAGACCTAGTAATGTGGTCGATAATGCCGAATAAATGTTTTGGAGATATTTGTCTTGGAATCCATTAATACGCTGGAATGATACATCTTTGAGTAACATGCCGCAAGAAGCCCCGTTTGAGCAGCCGGGAACGACAAAATACTGCATTTTCGGGTGCGGGACCAACGGTTACAACATCATTCTGGAACTCGCAAAAGAGAATGAGCGCGTGATCGTGGTTGACAAGGATGATACACGAGTCCGTAACCTCCGTGACCAGAAGTATGATGCGTACCTGCGGGACATCACCTCGCCGGACATGCTAAGCGGGCTCCCGGTTTTCGAGATTGCCTTCGTGATGACCGGTGATGGTGATGCCAACCTCGCTGCAGTACTCACCATCAAGAAACGTTTCCCTTCGGTTCAGGTAGTCGTGCGCTCGATCGATCCGGTGAACGGACAGATGCTCACGGCTGCCGGGGCGGAATTTGTGCTCTACCCTCAGGAAGTGGTTGCACGGTCAGCCATCCTGCAGATAAAAAAGCAACACTCGAGCAGGATTTCCCAGCGGCTCTTCACCCTGCTTGCCGGTTGGGAGGGCACACTTGGAATCATCACCCATAAGAATCCGGATCCGGATGCGATCTCTTCTGCCATGGCACTTGCCGAGATCGCAAAGCATGCCAACCCGAAAGCACTTACAACACGGATCTTCTACGAAGGTAGTATAGGCCATCAGGAAAACAGGACGTTTGTCAACCTGCTCGATATCAAGATGGAGCATATGACTGCAGACGCTCTCCAGAAATGTACGTACCTTGCTCTAGTCGACAGCTCGGGACCCGGTGCGAACAATGACGTACCCCCGCAGACTAAGATTAATATTATCATCGACCATCACAAAGAGGGCAGGCACATGGCAACGCAGACTACGTTTGTGGATATCCGCCCTGGTGTAGGCGCAACGGCAAGCATCCTTACCCAGTACCTGCAGGAGCTCGATGTTCCGGTTGACAAGCGGGTCGCGACTGCACTTCTTTATGGAATCCGTACGGATACCAAGGAGTTCAAACGTAATGTAACACCGCAGGATCTCAACTACGCGGGTTTCCTCCTTCCCCTCACGGATGCTGACCTGCTCGATAAGATTATGTCACCTTCCATGTCACAGGAAACCCTTGACGTGATTGGATCCGCTATTACGAGGCGGAAGGTGCAGAGCGGGTATCTCTTTGCCAATGTTGGTTATGTGATGAACCGAGACGCACTTCCCCAAGCTGCCGACATTCTTATTACCCTCGAAGGGGTTAATACAGCACTCGTATATGGTATCACTGATAACGCGATCGTGATCTCTGCCCGCAACCGCGATATCAGACTGCATATCGGCAATGCACTTTCAGAAGCGTTCGGGGAAATGGGCGATGCCGGAGGTCATCCGAATATGGCTGCAGCTACCCTCCCTCTCCACTACTTTGGCAAGGTCGAGAACAAAGACCAGCTGCTCGAGTTTGTCATCGAACCAATCCTGCAGAAGTTCAAGAATCTTGTTGGGCTGGAGAATGAGGGAAGAAAGAATGGAGTGTAATCACCCGAAAAAACGGGAAAATTATATTCGGAACAGGGAATATTTTTGAGAAATATGCTGAACAACCAGAGGAGGNACTGGTTCATTCATCANACCNTNCTTTCGGGGCAGTTCGGGTCAGATGCCGGACTCTGAATACGAGAAAAAGCGGGTATCAGAAAAAAAGTTCATTAAGACGATTGGGGTTTGCAATGGATTTTGACGTGTGGGAGCCATATTACTGCGAAATTCTGGAATATTTCGGGTTCGATCGGGCACAGGACGAGGAAGCGGCACGAGTTCTCGCCTCGCTTATGACCCGCGATAATCTTCTCTCGCTGATTACGCAAACCTGCGATAATTGCGTCACTGTTTGTGGAAACGCCCCCTGCCTGAAAGATGAGCTTGCCAAAATTCAGGGTGTCATATTCGCAGCGGATGCAGCAGCTGAAGTGCTTGATGCACACGATATACGCCCGGATGTGGTTTTCACCGATCTTGACGGTGCAACAGACAGGCTCCTTGCGCTGAATGAATCGGGTACGATTGTTGTAATTCATGCACACGGTGATAACATACCCCTGCTCCGACACTGGGTACCGCGATTCCAGGGCCCGGTTGTGGCGACTACGCAGAGCACCCCGCTCCTGCATGTTTACAATTTTGGCGGATTTTCTGACGGTGACCGGGCAGTTTTTGCCGCTGACGAACTTGGTGCAGAACACATCACACTCATCGGGTTTGACCTGGATGATAAAAATGTAGACCCTATGAAGCAGGGCAAACTTTTCTGGGCGCGAAAACTGCTTGCCCTGATCGGCCATGCCTGCTGAAGCTTATATCCTTGACGGGTATGTTGACGAACCTGCATGCCTTGGTGTGCCGCCGTACGTGTCTCCCTATATTCGCACCGTTGCCGGGGCTTTGATCGGACACGAGTACACAGTACGGTATCTGACTATTGACCAGCTCCGGCACGGCCCGAATTTTATCAATACGCTGAACCGTGCGAACCTGCTGGTAATGATTGCAGGTGTAACTGTACCAGGAAAATATCTCGGGGGTATCCCAGCCACCCTTACCGAGATCCAGCAGATCGGCCAAATGATCAGGGGACCAAAAAAACTGATAGGCGGGCCTATTGGGTTCGGTTACGCGCCAGAAGGTGGTCAGAGGGCGATCAAACAGGTCATCAGGGGTTTTGATGCCCTGCTCATGGGAGAGCCGGCCATTGCACTTGACAATTATCTTGGGGGGAATGAACCTGCAGGAGTACTCGATTACTCTCGCACCGACCCGTGGAGTGTTACTGGAAGTGTGATTATTGAGCAGCATCCTGATTACCCGCAGGTGATGTGTGAGCTCGAGACAGCACGGGGCTGCTCCCACGGTGCATCGGGAGGATGTTCATTCTGTACCGAACCTTTCTACGGGACACCGAAATACCGTCGCATCGTAAATATTGCTGACGAAGTTTCATCTCTTCATACTCATGGAGCGAGGCATTTCAGGGTCGGGCGGCAGCCGGACATTCTTGCCTATGGTGCGGAACCCGGAGAGTTTCCCGCACCGCGCCCTGACCTCCTGGAGGCCCTCTTTGCCTCAATTCGCATTGCAGCACCGGCATTAAAAACCCTGCATATTGACAACACGAATCCTGCGACAATCGCAAAGCACGAAGAGGAGAGCCGTGAGGCATTGCGGGCAATCATACGGCATCATACCCCTGGCGATGTTGCCGCGTTTGGTATGGAGACTGCTGACCCGGCGGTGATAGCAGCTAACAACCTCAAGGCACAATCAGACGAGGTTTTCCAGGCGATCCGGATCGTAAATGAAGAGGGCGGCATGCGCAGGGAAAATGTACCTGAACTGCTCCCGGGGCTCAACTTCGTCTGTGGTCTTGCGGGAGAGACAGAGGAGACCTACGACATGAACGAACAGTTTCTCACCAGGGTACGTGATAGCGGGCTTTCCGTCCGGCGCGTAAACATCCGGCAGGTAATGCCGTTTGAGGGGACACCTGCGTACAACCACAATACTCTGGGGAAATATGAACAAAGGTTCAGGCGTTTCAAGGAATTTGTGAGGCATAAAATTGATCTCCCCATGCTCCAGCGGGTCTATCCCATCGGCACTGTACTTCACGAGGTTCGCATTGAAGTCTGCGGGGATCTGTCTTTCGGGCGGCAGATGGGTTCGTATCCCATTCTTGTCGGCATTCCGGTCCGGCTTTTTAAAGGGAGTATTGTTGATGCAGTGGTGGTTGACTGGGGAATGCGTTCAGTGACAGCTTTACCGGTTCCCATCGAGATCAACACGCTTCCGGTAACCGCATTAAAATGGATGCCGGGGGTAGGGAAGAAAAAAGTTGCTTCGGTGCTGGTGAAACGGCCCTTCAAAAATCTTGACGCTTACCGGAAAGTTGCCGGGAGTTCACCGATCGATCTGCTTCTGACATTCTAGATCTGTTTCAGTTCCGTCACTTTGATGATATCTGTCCGGGTTACGATCCCGAGAATTTTGCCATCGTGAACTACCGGAATCCTGCCGAAATTACGTGCTGACATGATCTTCAGTGCATCAATCACCGGCGCTGTAGGAGGGAGTGTAACCGGGTCACGGGTCATGACATCACGGACCTGCATCGCCTCACGATCTATCGAAGTCATTTGGTTAATATCAGCAAGCGTCACCATGCCAATCAACGTATCCCGCTCGACAACAGGAAACCCGAGATGCTTACTTGAGTACATCATGGTGATCACCTGGCTGACCGGAAGAGTGGGGGGAACGGTCGTTACCGGGCTGCTCATCATGTCGCCAACAGTTACATCATGCAACAGGAAACTGTACTTGACTGCGGTCGACTCCATGCTCGCGCCGATATAGATAAAGAGTGCGATGAGTATAAGGAACGGCGAAAAGAAAAAGAGGCCGATAAGACCAAAGATGATAGCAAAACCCTTTCCTATATCTGCTGCGATCTTCGTCGCACGATGGATTGGCATTCTTTCAGCCAGCCATGCACGCAGCACCCTGCCACCATCCATCGGAAACGCAGGTAAGAGATTAAATGCAAACAGGATGATATTGAGCACTCCCAGGTACCCGAACACAAAGATCACGATACCGGCCACCGGGGGATTTTTTATGACAGCGGGGACTACATACGCAATCCCCATACATACCAAGCCGACAACAAGACTGGCGATTGGTCCTACCAGGGCCATCGGCAGTTCAGCTTTCGGATCCGGAACCCCCTCTTCCATGCTGGCGATGCCGCCGAATATCATGAGCGTGATGCTGTTGATCTTAATTCCTTTGCGGCGTGCAACCAATGAATGGGCGAGTTCGTGTAAGAGGACACCCCCGAAAAGACCGAGGGCAACAATGGTGCCAAGAACCCATGGCATTATTCCTTCGGAGATGTACGATGTATCTATCGGGACTGAAAAGAATCCCTGCAGCATTTCTGTGGTGACCGTAATCTGGCTTCCAATAATCCAGGCAAAGAGGGGAATGACCAGGATAAATGAATAGTGGATCAGAATCGGAATCCCAAAGATGCGTCCGATCCGAAACGATCCGTCCATAACAAAGGATTATCTTTTTAACTCTTAAGTATATACTTTCATCTGATAACGATGGAAACCCAGATTACGGAGTTGTTCGGGCTTCAGATCTATACGGACAAGGGCATGTTTGTCGGCGAAGTCGAAGATGTTCTCATTGATGTGGATCAGAAGAAGATAGATTCAATTGTAGTCAGCAAGGTCAACGACCAGCTCTTTGAGCTGAAAAATTTCAAAGGCCTCAAGATTCCCTACCGAATCATCAGCGCGATAGACGATATCGTCCTGATCCGCCACCTGCCGGGAGCCTTCACAGGCGGCAGCGTGGAAGAGTAAAAAGGTATCAGGGTTGCCGCGGGAGAATCATCCATATTTTCTTTGCTCCCGCATGGTTGTTGTATGGAAAACCGGGAAATATTTTCAGCCATCACTTCGATTCCCCCTGTTTTTGTAAGGCTGGACGGACGTGCATTTCACCGGCTTGCAGAGAACCTTGCCCTGAAAAAACCGTTTGATGTCCGGTTCTGCGAAGCGATGGTACGCGTTTGTACGGGGCTCGTAGCCGACAGTGGGCTCTGTCCCGATTTTGCATTTACCTTCTCTGACGAGATCAGCCTCTATTTTACCCAGCTCCCATTCAATGGCCGTGTGGAAAAGATTGACTCTGTGTCCGCCTCTTTTGCAGCAAGCTCCCTCACCCTTGCCCTCGGCATGAAAACTCCCCTGTCATTCGATGCACGGGTCATTCCGGCAACACGGGAGTTTGCGATCGAATACTTGGCCAACCGACAGAACGAGGCATGGCGCAATCATGTAAACGGTTATTGTCAGCAGGCATTGATTGAAGAAGGGATGAGTGCAAAGAAAGCCGCGGGGCAGCTTAAAGGCCTGCCGGCAAATAGCCTCCACGATATGATGCACCAGCGGGGTTTCAACCTTGCAATGACACCTGCCTGGCAGCGAAGGGGTGTGCTGGTGTATAAGAAGATCACGGAGAAGGAAGGTTTCAACCCTATCACACAACAAACGGTAGTGGCTGAACGTAGTGCAGTAACAGTTGCTCGGGACCTTCCGCTATTCACAAGCCCTGAAGGTAAAGAGTTTCTGGGAAAATTAGTCGCCTGNNTGTGAGACGGGATTTTTTANGTGAGGTTATCNTTTCTGCATCAGATTATTCCTTTTTACTTCCTTCGTCCTGTCTGGAATGCTAATTTATTTCCACACACCAAAGGAGGATAGCAGATACAGACCGAGTCCTATCAGGGTAAGCACAAGGAATACCCTCGCCCAGAACCTGCCGGAATAGATTCCCGTTGGATTGGGATCCCGGGGATGCATTTGCGTATCGATGTAGTCACGCACATATGGTCTGCCACATTCAGGACAGACAGAATGAAATTTTTCATCATGATGGCCGCAGTGCGGGCAGGTTAACGGGATCTCTCGAGGTCTCATTTTGATTAGAGTACTCCTGATTTATTTTTTTCCTGAACCCATTAATATAGCGCAAAAAAATTAGTAGATAAGATTATTTGCAGTAATAATAGCTGGTGTAGTCTTCGAAAATGGATAAGAAGCACCAACCCCTGGACGTATTTCGATAGTTATTTTTGTATCTCTGGGGACTGCGGTCAGATTAAATTGTACTTCCACCTGGTCGCCAGAAGTCATGGCTGATTGAGAGACGCCGACACCATTTTTTAACGCAATGAAGTTCGTGTCTGGTGTGGACGAACTCGCATTGGTCCATGCAAATGTTTTTGGACCGAACGTTGGTGTGGATACCATAATATTCATCTTTTCCAGATTGACAGATGGAGTTCCCGGGACAAGACCTATCGTGAACCTGATCTGATCAATTCCTGCTGAAGGATTCGAGGCTAATCCGTAAACATGCCCAACCAACTGCACATTTGTCGTAGATTGTTCAACACCCCTGTACACTGTCTCCTGGGCCTTCTGGGTTGTGAAGAACCCGGCGCCGAGAACAACATACGAGAAAACCGATGCAACGACAATAAATGCAATAAGCACAATCGCTGCCTCAAGACCGGTAAACCCGTCATCATGACCTTTTGCATAACGCATAGAATCACCCTTATATACGACGTAGGCAATGGAATAACCAAATACCAATTATATAACAACTCATCATTATAGTATATAAGATTATTTATTATAACTAAACAAATTTATGTGCTTTTTTTACTTTTTTAAGACTAAAAAACTGGTTTAAATCCAAATTTCTGACGATTACAATTTTTTTTAAAAAGAATCTTCAATCCCGTATATAGCTTGATTAATGTGATAATGTGGGTGGGGAAAAATCAGTTTACTGCCCGCGAGATCCCGATTGTCATGCTGACGGTCTCGGCTGCACCTTCAATATCCCACTCTTTTGTTAAGTCATGAGTCCTCAGTTGGTCTCCCGGTTTAAGAAAGGAAAACAGGACTCCTTTTTCCGGAACAACCGCTAAAACCTCCCCTGCAATAGTGCTTTGGCTGTTTTTGCTAAGAAGATCGAAAACCCTTGGATTATGTACCATCACTTCTACTGAGATGAACTCGCTGACTACAAGATCGAGTTGTTTGCGCATTTCCTGGATCCTTCGGGTGACCTCGCGTTCATATCCCTCCCTCTCGATATTTTCATCAAGTGTGACGTCAACATACACCGTTGCCTCCTCCATCGGAGCGGAAAATACATCAGAGGGCAGTTTTTCGGTAAAGGTAACGTGCGGGCTTCCTATCTCGTAAACTGCAGCACCATCTTTGAGGGTAACGGTCCGCCCGGCATCGATCTCTGCCTTAATCACATTGCCATCTGCACATTCGATGAGGGTTTTTACCGTAAAGGAATTCTTGCCAAATCCCTTGCCGAGGGCTTTCATAACCGGGTCCGCACGCCAGCCAATCCGCTGCCAGTGGCCTATCACGACCCTGACAACTTTTGCGTTGGCCCGGTCCCTGCAGACCGCATTTAACCTTTCGATTGCACCTTTCACCGTATCAGAGTTCGTAACCACGATCACTTCTGATACCGGCCAGCGGAGTTTCCGCTTGCCTGCCTGACGGGCATTTGCACATGCATCGTCAAACGATCGGACGATATCCACGGCATGTTCAAGGGATTCATCAACAAAGGTTGTATCCCCTCTATCCCAGTCCAGCAAATGAATGCTTGCGGGATCACTCCCGCACCTGATGTTCTGGTAGATCTCCTCTGCGACGTGGGGGCAGAATGGAGCAAGGAGCCCGGTGAGCCGGCGCATAACATAGTAGATCGTCTCATAGGCATGGCGTTTGTCAACCGACTCCCCCTCGGACCACATGCGGGGGCGGACGAGCTGAACATACCAGCGGGAGAGATCTTCTAAGATAAAGGTCACCAGCTCCCGGGTTGCACGGTGAAGCTGGCATTCCTTCAACGCTGTATCAACGGTGGCAGCAACGGAGTTAATACGGGATATGATGAAACGATCCTCGTCTGACAAATGACTGAGGTGAGCCCGGATGTACGCTCCATCCCAGACGCCATCCCTGTTTGACGGTTCGAATGTGTCAAGGATCATGTATGGGAGCGGGAACCGGTACACGTTCCAGAGGATATTTACTGCACGGTTGGTGGTGCCAACCCCCTCCCAGTTAAATTTGAGATCGTCCCAGGGAGCTGACGAGGAAAGCACATAGAGGCGGAGAACGTCGACCCCTACTTTTGCAATGACTTCCTCGGGGGTCACGACATTGCCAAGACTTTTTGACATCTTCTTTCCCTCGGCATCGAGAGCAAACCCATGCATACAGACACTCTTGTATGGCGCTTTGCCAAATGCAATCGTGCTGGCCCCGAGCTGGTGGGAGTAGAACCAGCCACGGGTCTGATCCTGACCTTCGGTAATAAAGTCTGCAGGCCAGAGTGTATCGAACTCTGCAGTTTTANNGGGGAACCCGAGCGTAGCCCACGATGCAACGGCCGAGTCGAACCATACATCGAAGATATCCTCAACGCGTTTCATTGTGCCTCCACAGCTGCAGGGGATCGTTACATCATCCACGTAAGGGCGGTGTGGATCCGCAAGAGGCCTGCCGCTGCGTTCTTCGAGTTCNCTGATGGTACCTATCACCCGATACCCATCACATCTGGGGCAGATCCAGACCGGGATCGGTATGCCCCAGTAACGCTGACGCGAGATGCACCAGTCGCGGGCTTCTTTGATCCAGTCGTAGAATCGTGCGCTTCCCGCCCATTCCGGGTACCAGGTAACCCTTGCCACTTCCTTGAGCATCAGGTCCCGCATCTCGGAAATTTTAAGGAACCATTGTGATGTCGCCCGGAAGATGATGGGGGTCTTGCAGCGCCAGCAGTGGCCATAGCGGTGGGTGACGGTCTCCCTGGCAAACAGGTTATCGCCGAGAGCCCCCAGCACGTCCTCATTCGAATCACGCACCAACAGGCCGGCAAAAATCCCTGCCTCTTCCTTGAATTTCCCGGCACCATCCACGGGGCAGACGATGGCGAGCCCTTCTTTGGTCCCGAGCACGAAGTCATCCCAGCCATGGCCTGGCGCGATATGTACCATACCGGTATTCTCGAGCGCAACGAAATCTGCTGAGAGAACCTTGTGATCGATCTCACTCTGGAGCGGTACGCAGGAGGCAAGCGGGGATTCATACCTCAATCCTGCGAGATCAGCACCCTTCTTTGTCTCCAGAATGGAAAAGTCTTTACAGCGTCCCTTCTTGAGAACCGTTTTTACTAATGGTTCGGCGATCCAGAGGAGTGTTTCCTTGTCATCTTTTTTTGCGAGCACTTTTGCATAATCGAAATCCTCNGCCANNGCCACAGCAACGTTTGCCGGCAACGTCCANGGNGTTGTCGTCCAGATAACAAGGTATTCGTTTATCTTTCCTTTGAGGGGGAACTTGACGAAAACCGAGGGGTCGTTCACGTCCCTGTATTCCACTTCGGCATCGGCAATCGCGGTCTCGCACCGGGGACACCAGTTGACAACACGGTACCCACGTTCGAGCATGCCCTTTTCTTCTGCCCGTGCGAGTGTCCACCACGCTGCCTCAATATATTCAGGCATAACCGTCTGGTACGCACCGGGAAAGTCCAGCCAGACGCCAAGACTGGCGAACTGGTCATCCATCAGGAGCTTGTTCTTGATCGCAAACTCCCGGCACTGCCCGATAAACTTCCGGATACCGTACTTCTCAATATCCTTTTTTGACGCAAAGCCGAGTGCCTGCTCAACTTTTACTTCTATCGGGAGACCATGCATATCATAACCAGCCCGGTCAATCACATGGCGGCCGTTCATGCGGTGATAGCGCAAGATAGAGTCTTTCAGTATCTTGTTCCACGCGGTTCCAAGGTGAATGGTTCCCGTGGTATAGGGAGGCCCGTCAACAAAAAAGAACGGTTTCCCACCACTTCGGTGCTGTCTTACGGTTGCATAAGTATCGTTGGTGCGCCAGTGTTCCTGCACCGCACACTCGATCGACTGTGCATTGAAGTTAGCGGCGACTTCTCTCACAAAACCCCTCTTGAATATTATAGGACGCAGAAATGTGCGTAGAGCAATGTTGGTGCTGGTGGACAAAGTAGTTTTTCTCCCATCGCAGTAAACCGGGTTTCCGGCAGTACCAAAAGACGAAGTACTGGCGGATCGGAATCGTAACAATTATAAGGGTAACTTTTATATTGAACAGCATGAGATTCGAACGATACTCTCTCCTTATTGGGGTAATGGTGATCCTGTTTGCATGTGTTTGTGGCTGTACTTCGAATTCGAACACGACTACGGTGCCGGCAACCACAACAGCTCCGGGAGTTCCCCCGGCTCCCTCGTATACCCAGGTAACTTCTGCCTACCAGGCGGCAAAAAACAGTGGTCTGGAGACCACCATCGACACCCATTTTAATGACTATAAATGCCTTGATATCCAGAATGCGCTCGGGGTTGACTATCTTTACCCCGATCAGAAGTATACGATATGGGCAACATCACCAGCGGGTGGGACGATAAATGTGAATATTCTGTTTCTTAAGGTAGATGATTTTGAAAAGATCCAGAATGTCAGACCAAACTGGGATACCGTAAAGAAGACCTGGGTATATGACGGGATTTCACCCCTC
>WSSedL1B2DRAFT_1000080_pt1 | contig 14104 bp, 10 predicted proteins | sample WetSurSiteL1Bulk_FD_9470 | JGI IMG/M metagenome (IMG submission 9470)
CGTGCCACACGTCATCGAACCGTCCTATGGTATCGATCGTATGTGCTACGCGGTGCTCGAACAGGCATATGACGAAGACACCGCTGACGGTGAAACCCGGGTCGTGATGAGGCTCTCCCCGCAGATAGCACCTGTTCAGGTCGCAGTCTTCCCACTCATGACCCGGGACGATCTCGACACGATAGCAGGAGAAATCACCCGGACCTTCCACAAATCCGGTATCCTCGCTGAGTATGATGACAGCGGGGCGATTGGGCGCAGATACAGGCGTCAGGACGAGATCGGTACACCATTTGCAATTACGGTCGATTATGATACGAAAGAGGATCAGACCGTCACCCTTCGTGACCGGGACACCATGAAACAGATCCGTATCCCAATCATAAAATTACCAGAGACGGTCGGGGCGCTTGTTGAGGGGAGCATTACGTTTACATCCCTTTTACTCTGACGAAACCTATGAGCTCTATCAGTCATCCGCTAATCAAGCCAGATTCCATCGAGTCCCGGGAGTACCAGCTTTCAATAGCGATGCGGGCACTGGATGCAAATACGATGGTAATTCTACCGACCGGTCTTGGCAAGACCGCCGTTGCGTTGCTCGTNGCGGCATCGCGGCTGTATAATGAGGGTGGCCGGGTGCTTATGCTNGCCCCGACAAAACCGCTNGTGGAACAACACCTCCGTTTTTTTGAGCGTTATCTCCTCGCAAAGNGCCCCNNGNGTTCTGAGGTATCACCTTTTGTTATGTTCACCGGAGAAGCCCCCCCGGGCGAGCGCACGGAAGACTGGAATCGTGCGACGGTAATTCTTGCAACACCCCAGGTTGTAAAAAATGATCTTATTGCAGGACGCTACACGCTGAAAGATGTAACCCTCCTTATTGTCGACGAATGCCACCGTGCGGTAGGCAATTACGCTTATGTGTTTCTCGCGCAACGATACCTTGCCACCGCTGATAAACCCCGTATTCTCGCGATGACTGCATCACCGGGAGGTGTGCAGGAGAAAGTGCAGGAGGTCTGTACAAATCTGGGTATCACCCAGATTGAGAACCGGACAGAGAATGATCCTGATGTGCGCCCCTATGTGTTCGAGCGGGATATCGAATACATCAGTATCGATCTTCCTCCCGATCTCAAAACTGCAATCACGGTTATCAACACCCTTATCGAAGAGCGTCTGGCACTCCTCGCATCCCTTCATTTCACTGTGCCAAAACGCGAAAAACTCACTATGAAAGTGTTGAATGAGCTCAATACCCAGATCCAGCAGCGTATCGCAAACCGTGATCCTGTAGCATATTCAGCAGCTTCAGTCTATGCCGCGTGTATGAAACTCAGACACGCAATTACTCTTGCTGAGTCCCAGGGAAGCGAAGTCCTGAAAGGATATCTTGCAAAGCTGGTCGCTGAAGGCACGGGTTCCGGGGGAAGCAAAGCAAGCCAGGGTCTGGTAAAAGACCAAACCTTCCGCGATCTTTTTGAGAGATCACTTACGTGGAAACAGGAACTCCATCCAAAACCTGAGATAACCCTGCATCTGGTTCGTAAACAGCTGGATGCACATCCGGACAGCCGGATTATTATTTTTGCTACCTACCGCGATACCGTGCAACTCCTGGTGGAGTATCTCATGAAAAATGATATCCCGTGCGAACGATTTGTGGGGCAGGCAACAAAAGACTCTGAAAAAGGGCTCTCACAAAAAAAGCAAATTGCAGCACTCACCCGGTTCCGTGAAGGTGAGTTTAAGGTCTTGATCGCAACATCTGTTGGAGAAGAAGGCCTTGATGTTCCCTCAACGGATATGGTTATTTTTTATGAAGCAGTGCCATCAGAAATCCGGTCCATCCAGCGCAAGGGCAGAACGGGGAGATCGAGAGCTGGCAGGGTGGTTGTGCTGGTGACCAAGGGGACGTCGGATGAAGTGTTCCGGCATGTAAGCCAGGCAAAAGAGACCACTATGCATAAGAGTATGAAAGCCATGGGCAGGCGGAACTCTTCCCTGCAAACGCCTGTTTTTGTGGAACAGGCGAGTATCGATGAGTTCGCTGTGCAGGGACCAAGGATTAGTATTGATGACCGCGAGACATCATCAAAAGTTGTTGAGGTCCTTTCAGGCCTCGGTGCCGCTATTCGTCTCGAACGACTTGCACATGGCGACTATGCTGTTGGCGACCGCATCGTAATCGAGCGTAAAACAGCCCGTGATTTTGTTGATACGTTAATCAACCGGGATTTGCTCGGCCAGATTAAAGCCATGGCCGAGACTGTCCCGCGCCCGGTCCTGATCATTGAAGGAGGTGACCTGTACACCCAGCGCGATATCCATCCGAATGCGATCAAGGGAGTGCTGGCAGCACTTGCCATCGACATGGGGGTTTCACTCTTATTTACCAGAGATGAACAGGATACAGCACAAATGCTCTTTATCATCGCAAAACGCGAAGACAGTGAGCGGGGTGGGCGGAAGGTTCACCCCCATAAATCACACCGCTCTGTTCGTGAGGACCTGGAGTACATTATTTCTGCATTCCCCGAGATTGGAATGAAAAACGCACGCCTTCTCCTCTCTCACCTCGGATCGGTGCAGGCAGTTGCAAATGCTGAACTCCCGGAATTAACTGCAATAAAAGGAATAGGTGAGAAGACCGCACAGAAAATCTACGATCTCTGCCGCCATCCCTATAACTGACACAGGATTTTGAGCGCTTCGGTTCCTGCTTTCACCGCGTTCATCAGGGCAAGCACATTATCCGGGTCCTTCTCGTTCTGGATGCGCTCGCAGAGTGAAAATATGGTCATAACGAGTTCATCCGCCAAGCCTCCATCGCAAGGCTCATCGTGGTCTTCACCACAACTGCAGGTATGGACATGTTCGTGATGTGCCGGGGAAACCGGCGCAGCCGGTTGTGCGCTCTTTGGCGCAGCCGTCTCGTTCTCCGCACAGACCACGCACAGTGTTTTGCCTTTGACTTCAAAGAGCGGGCATCCACAGGTTTTACAGGACTTCTCGAGCATTTTCCCTCCCTTAAGGAGGTGTTCAGCCATGATTTCGTCTTCCTTACGTACCGGCACATTATCACCGTCGACTCAATATTTAACATATATATGTCGGTTCTACGTATTAACTACAGGTACACCGGTAGGAGATACCATGCCCAACCCTGAAAAAACTCTGGAAAACTGTATTCTGATGCTGCAGCGCATTCAGGAAGACAGCTCAATACCCCGAAATATCCGGCGCGTAGCAGATGAAACCCGGACGCTGCTTACAAATAATTCCAAAGCAATGGGACTGCGCGCTGCGGAAGCAATTTCAAAAATAGATGAAATCTCCAATGATCCCAATATGCCGATCCATGCCCGGACAAGGATCTGGGAGCTCGTGTCGCAACTGGAGACAATCCCGCTTGACTGACGCAATTACGATAAAAGAATTTGAGTTCATTAGTAAAAAAATTCACGAACAGATACAAAAATCAAAAAAAAATATCCGTTTTAATTCCGATTCATATCGTACCACGGATGCCCGGTTTTTTAAATGGCTGTTTACCGATTCTGTCAATGTGATAGGGCAAAAACCAACGTTGGTTCACCCTTTTTGCTATATAACACACGGTAATCTGAACATTTTTTAAAGAAAAGGATCATTCTGAGGGGGTAATAAAAACCATTCCATCATGAACGGTTCTCTGTTCTTGAAAACCGGTATACTCCTTTTGGTACATTGATTTCAAAGCGGGCGCCATGCTGGAATTCCCCGGCTTCTTTGATAGAGATATTTGTTATAGAAAGGATCTCCCGGGAAAGAAATAATCCAAGCCCCGTATTCTTGCCAAACCCTCGCTCGAAAATCATTTCCTTGTCATGAACCGGAATGCCGATGCCATCATCTTCAATCCGGATCAAAAGACCATCAGACGATTCTTCTGAAAACAGGCGGACCACAGATACCCGGTCACCATGTTCCACAGCATTCTCCACAATGTTGTAAAATACTCGTTCGAGAAGGGGATCGGCAAATATCTCCAATCCATCAGCAGGAGCCTCGAACCGTATTTTTCTTATGTCAATGTGGATGCAGACTCTATAGAACAAATCAGTCACATTCTGCCATTTCGGTTCAACGACACCGAGATCCTGATAGAGTTTGGTAAATTCAATGTTCTCCGTTATCATCTTTACCGCAGTTTTCAGTTTGGTAAGATACATTGAGTGCTGGGGTTCCGGAGGGTGATCCGTGAACAGTTCAAGATAGCCGCCAAGTACGGTAAGTTTATTCCGGATATCATGCCGGGTGATCTCAGCGAGGAGGTTGAGTTTCTTATTGGCGAGTTGAAGGGCATCATGTGCTTTTTTAATATCAGATATATCATGGAATATCCCCATCATACACCTTCTTCCACCTAGGTTGAGTATTGCAGCGCTGACAATTACCGGGATACGGTTCCCCTTCTGGTCTACAACAACCTCTTCTTGTAATCCCATACCTTCAAGTGTATGTTTTTTAAAATATGCCCGGTATCTTTCCTCTTCCTCCTTTGGATGAAGCTGGCTTTCATGCATAGTCTGGATTTCAGAAAGTGTCCTTCCAATCAGAGCCTGTGTTTTATTATTTGCATCAAGAAGCATACCGGTTTCTGCGTCTGCAATATAAATTGCATCATTTGCGTAATCCATGAGCCCCTTGTTTTTTTCATACGCAGATTTCAGTTCATCATCAGCACGTTTGCGATCCGTAATGTCCCGTACAAATGCAAAAACATATGCCTGGGGTCCGAATTCGATATAATTGAGAAGAATTTCTACCGGGATTAATGAGCCGTCTTTTTTCCGGTGGGTGTCCTGTACAGTGAGATATTTCCTTTGACTCATGCCGGGCCACAGAGATCCTAAATGGTTATCGATAAACCGTGGATTGATATCCTGTATTGTAAGCCGTGAAAATTCTTCCCGGGAATATCCAAGCATTGAACAAATGGTGTCGTTGAAAAAAGTAATTCCTCCGTATTCATTGATCCAGAGGATTCCTTCGGCAGCATTACTGACGGTGGCCTTCATCATGCGGAGTTCCTCCTCTGCCTTTTTCCTCCTGAATGCCTGGCGTATCTTATGACTTAGTTCACTGAACTGGGCACGGGGATCTCCTCCCTTCTGGAGATAAAAATCAGCACCGTTTTCGATTGCCTCAATAACGACTTCCTCACGTCCCTTTCCGGTAAAAAGAATGAAAGGTATCTCTTTGAACTCTTTGCGCACCTGTTTGAGAAATTCAATACCGTCCATTCCCGGCATCTGATAATCAGAAACGATCGCGTCAGTCATCCCCTCAGTAAGGATTTGTAACCCCTCCCTGGCGGAAGTGACCGTAGCAACCGTAAAATCCCCCTCCTTTTCCAAAAAAAGTTTGCAGAGGTCGAGCAGATCCGGCTCGTCATCTACGTAAAGGAGGGAAATCATTGATTTTATTATTGTTCCGTCAAGGATTTAGTTTTTTGTTCAAAAATAATAATTGAAATCGGCGTATGAAACCTATAATCCAGAAAAACCCCTTTGACGAGGTAAGTCCTGATTCCTGAACCACATCATAACTTACCTGGCGATATGGGTAATTGAAACATGAATATCTCATTGGTCTTATATTCCTCACGAAATTATGACAAAGAGGATAAGAGTCACGAAAGAAACAGAAGTAAGTCCTGTTTCCTGCTGATATACCGCACTCATCCATCATCCAAAGATCGATACTGGGTTCCTTTATCTGTTCTTCATACTTGAATCTGCACTTTCTGTGGGAAGCGAGAGCGATCCTTTAAAAAAGTGTAAATTGTTTTTAAAAAAGATGCCATCACTCTTCAGGTTTTTTTAAGGAGTAAGACCTTTATCCGCTTTGGAACCCGTCCACCGGAACAATAATTTCAAACAGAGCGCCCTTTTTATACTCACCGACTTCCCTGATCGTTATTCCAGTACTTGAAAGGATTTTCTGTGCCAGGAAAAGACCGAGGGTTTTTCCATTCCCTGCTCTCCATTCAAAGAGATTAACTTTGTTTTCAGAGGATATTCCAATTCCATTATCAGCGACCCTTATGATGAGTTCTGTGGTGTTGTAATGGAAAGATACTTCGATACGGGTAACTTTCTCTCCATATTTATATGAAAAATTAAAAAGATGGTAAAAAACCTTTTCAAAGAGCGGGTCAGCAAAAACAACAGGGCTGTCCTGTTCCATGTTCAGGATAATTGATTCTGTCTCAACTTCCAAAAATGCCCTTCGTATTACAGTTGATACGTGTTGCCATGTAGGAGTATCCGCTCCGAGATTTTCATATTCGCGGGTGAAGATAATCTGACGTTGAATGGTTTTTGTTGCTGTCTGGGCACGAACCAAATGTTTCACCAAATCCGGTTCCTGGCTGCCATAGCTTGCAAGTTCAAGAGAGCCGCTTACGACCATCAGCTGATTCAGGATATCATGCCGTATCATACTGGAAAACATATCGAGATTTTTTCTTGCAAGAAGCCTGGCATTTTCAGCCCGTTTCCTATCAGATATGTCGTAAATTAAGCACTGGACAATCTGATGATCATCGAGCGAACTCACCTTGCTGATAAATTCAACGCTAATTTTCTTGCCGCTCCTGGTAACCAAAGGAATATCTTTGTACTGCACATATCCGGTTTTTTCCAGTTCTGCAAAAAATTGTTCAGCCGGTATTGTATCGTTGGAAAATCCTATTTCACCGAGGTTTTTTCCGAGAAGATAATCCAGAGTATACCCTGTAAGAGTGACAATAAACGAATTTGCATTGATAATCTTTTCTGTTTCAGGATCAAGGATAATGATACCGTGATCGGTTGTATCAAACAAACGATGAAATGTTTCATCCTTCTGGTGCAGTTCCCTGACATCATACATCGATTGAATCGCACCGGAAAGCTGCCCGTTTTTATCAAATAACAGAGAAGCCATCAGTTCAAAGGTTGTGGTTTTTCCTTTCAGACGGGGAACCTGTTTTTGTGCTCTGATGCAATTATGGCTTCGCTGTATTGCTGAGTAGTGGTATTTCTCAAGTTCTGTGTCGGTAGCAAAAACCAGATCGAGAAGGCCTGGTATTCGTGCTCCGAAAATATGATGAGAATATTCATAATTGCCCAGCCCAAGTACCTTTTCGGCACTGACCTGGGTAAGTTTCTCCATTGCCTTGTTCCAGACAATGATGGCTCCTTTCGTATCGATGGCAAATGTTGCATCAGGGAGGAAATTGATTATCTCTATCAGTCGGTGCTCAGAAGTTTCCAGTTCTTCCCTTACCCTTCTTTGATCCTCCTCCTTTTCCATTGTTTTTAACACAAATGAAATATCTTCTGAAATTCCATTCAGCAACCGGATCTCGGAGTCGGTAAAGAAATTTTTCTCGTACGAATAGAGAGTAATCGCCCCATGTGTTGTTTTTCCCGTACCTAACGGGAAGGCAGCTGCGGATCGGTATCCTTTCCTGAGGGCCTCTTCTTCCCACATATCCATAGTCGGATACGCCTGGATATCATTGCATATGCAGTACTTTCCCTTTCTGATTGCAGTAACGGTTGGACCCTGCCCATCAGCACTATCATCAGAGGATAATCTGACTTTGACAAAAAAATCATCCACTATCCCGCTTGCAGTGACACGATGAATTCTGCGGGAGTCAGGATCTTCAAACCCTGCCCAGGCCATAACAAATCCCCCCTCCTTGACCATTATCGTGCAAACTTCCTGCATCAGATGCATCTGGTCATGGATATGTACTACCGACTCATTGATCCGCCGGAGGATCGCATCTACACGATTGAGACGTGCAATCTTCTGTTCGCTTTCCCGGAATTCAATAGCACGTTTTACCTTATAGGACACCTCGCCAAACTGGGATTTTGGATCTCCTCTTTTTTTTATACAATCATCGGCACCATGGCTGAGGGCTTCACTACAGATTTCTTCCTGATCTTTACCAAAAATAATAACTGGGAGTCTGGGGAATTTTTCCCGGACAATCTTGAGGAGATGAATACTATCAATGTCCGGCATCATATGATCAGAAATAATTGCATCAAATGAACTGCTTTTTAACCGTTCAAGGGCTTCAGTGGTAGTGTGGGCAATATCTGTTCGAATCCCCATCTCACGTTCAAAAAACCGCCTCCCCGAGTCCAGAAGGACCGGGTCACTGTCAATATAAAGGACCGATATCACCGCAACCCACTTCAGCAGATTTTCCAATCCGCTTTATTTACATTCTGTAATACAGTATTAAATATAACGGTCGTCATCGCACATAAACAGATTTATTAACGGTTATGTGATTTATCACGGGATTCTTTACGATGCGGTTGTACTGCTCGCTTCCGTACGTTTTTATAGGGAAAAAATCTTATATATGCACCTGATCCATGGATCTCCTTTCCATTCTCCTGATCATCGCAGGTCTCGTTTTGTTTGAGACAATAACCAGCATTGATAATGCCATTATTAATGCCGAAGTGCTCTCGACAATGGGTGAAAGGGCACGGCGCTGGTTTTTAACCTGGGGATTATTAATCGCTGTCTTTGCAATCAGGGGGTTGCTTCCCTGGATGATTGTCTGGATGTCAACCACCTCTCTGGGCCCTATTGGGGCATTAACTGCAACATTCTCAAGTGATCCGCTCGTATTAGCAGCTATAGAACAATCAGCTCCCATTCTCCTGATGGGAGGGGGAACGTTCCTGCTTTTTCTTTTCCTGCACTGGCTGTTCCTTGAGAGTAAAAATTTCGGCCTGAGGGGGGAGCGCTATATCGCTTCAAAAGGGGTCTGGTTCTTTGCCATTGTCTCTCTCCTGCTTATGGGACTTGTCTGGTTTGCATTGGAAAAATCACCCCTTGTCGCGTTTGGAGCTGTTGTCGGTTCAACGACTTTTTTTATTGTCCATGGATTCCGGCAGAATGCAGAAGAAGCGGAGAAAAAGATGCTCCATTCATCTGATATGTCAGATATCAGCAAACTCTTTTATCTTGAGGTCATTGATGCTACGTTCTCTATTGATGGCGTCATCGGTGCATTCGCGTTTACCATGTCAGTACCCCTTATCCTCATCGGGAATGGTATCGGGGCGTTTGTCGTCAGGGAATTAACCATACGCAACGTTGACAATATCAAGAAATACCGGTATCTTAAAAACGGGGCAATGTACTCCATCTGCTTCCTTGGAATTATCATGATGATGGACAGTTTCGGGGTTCATATCCCCTTCTGGGTTTCCCCGATCATTACCTTTGGGGTTGTCGGGTTCTTCATGATTAAATCTATGCGGGAGATCCCCCAGTCACCCGGATAAAAAAAGGAATCTGGTAACAACAGTGTTTTTTTAAGGTCGCATGGATGACTATACCTTTGTTTTTTTGTTAAATGCTCCGGAAAATTCCCTGATATGAAATGATATGCAGGTAAAAGTAAATTTGAAGGCGCTGACAGTGCCTGTTACAGGAGCTGCCCCGTATCTTATAGGATTGTGACATTCTCCGTTCATCAGTTATTCCATGTAGTTGATCCGAAGCGGCGGGGGTTAAACACCCGCGAGCGTTATTGCATAGTATGTCTGGTTTACAAAAATGTTGGAGACTTCTCTCGCTCACAGTTTCCGCTGCGCATTTTCCATTTCGGTATCAGAGAATATTACCGGGATTTTGTGCCCGGGGAAAACATTGTTCTGATCTGTCTGGCTTTATTCATACACCAAAGTCCACTTTTTAGCACCGGTACGATAAATCTCATCCCGCCATCCATCTCGTGTGACATTTCCCTGAGTCGGTCAGGGATGAGGATATGCTGGGGACAGATTTTTACACATTTGCCACACTGCCTGCACAGCCCTGCATACGAAACATTTGAGAGTAAGCCACCGTGACGACTCATATAGTGGAATCTTGCACTCCTGTCATGAGGAAAAAGGCAGTGTGCATTATAAAGAGAGAAACAGCCCGGGATATCAACACCGGCGGGACAGGGCATGCAATATCCACACCCGGTACAGTTGACCTTCATCAGTCTCTGGTAGGTATCCCGCACCCGGGCGACAATTGCCAGTTCCTGCAGGGAAAGTGAATTCGGGAGAGCTTCTTCTGCTACCCGAAGGTTTTCATTGATATGCACCTCATCATTCATCCCGGATAGGACGACGGTAACTTCAGGATGATTCCATACCCACCGGAGTGCCCATTCTGCAGGTGAGCGTTTGACGGGTGATTCGTCCCAGATTTTTTTTATCTCATCCGGCACAATCCCTGCAAGGTTGCCACCTCGGATAGGTTCCATTATCATAACAGCAATCTTTTTTCCGGCAGCATATTCAAGACCCTCGGTGCCAGCCTGATTGTGCTCATCGAGATAATTATACTGGATCTGGCAAAAATCCCAATCATAGGCATCGATAATCTCTTTAAATGTTGCAGGATCACCGTGGAACGAGAAGCCGGCATTTTTTATTCTTCCGTCTTTTTTCGCGCTTTCAAGAAATCCCAGCACATCAAGCTTCTTCATCTTCTCCCAGCTCGCTTTTGTGAGACTGTGAAGCAGGTAGAAATCGATGTAATCAGTCTGAAGCGTAGACAGTTGGGATGAAAGAAATTGGTTCATGTCACCCGATGAATGGATTGACCATGGGGGGAGTTTTGTTGCAATACGTACTTTTTCCCGGTAACCGCCTTCAAGTGCCCGGGCAAGTATTTTCTCGCTTTTCCCAAAATGATACGCGGGAGCAGTATCTACGTAATTTACCCCATTATCAATAGCATATCGCAGCTGCCGGATCGCACGTTCTTCATCAATCCCGCCTCCTTTTTTTGGCGGTAATCGCATATAACCAAACCCGAGTATGGAAAGTTCATCACCGGTTTTAGGAACTTTACGAAAGAGCATAAGAATCAACTTCTTTTTTTTATTTATCTGATCTGTGATCTGAATTGGAGACAGGTATAAAATTTTTCCTGGTTTCCTGGCATGATCAAAGCGGATAAACCACGAGAGGTTTGACTATCTCCCACCATACGATCTGACATGCTTCCATGCACGGTGGTACTGATCGTATATTTTATTTTCCTCATGGTAAATCCCGGGATCTGTCCTCAGGTATAATCCACGATCTTCCCCGATTGGACAGACCTTGATGCAAAGACCGCACGGAGAAATATATCTCTTATACAGAGCTTCTGATCGGGTAGCACAGGCTTTTTTGTCGGTGAGCCCTTCCGGGTATTCCCTGCCCTTAAGGGCTTTTACCGGACAACTATCAACGCATTGCATGCATTTTGTACATAACGATTTCTCAAGGACAGGATCTGGTGGAATATCCGCTGCTGTAAAGATGGAGGCAAACCGTACTCTTGGTCCGAATTTTTCGGTAAGCAGCATATTGTTTACACCAAAATTTCCCAGACCTGCAAGAAAAGCAGCATGGCGGTGAGAGAAAAAAGCCACAGGTTTTTCCTTTAAGAGACTTATCGATCCATATCCGTCCCGGGGGATCCAAATTGAGGGGAAGCCTTCATCATTCAGGAATAAAGAAATCCGGTACCCGTTCGTATCCAGCAGGGTATTGACAGTACGATACAGCTCGTGATAATATATTGATGGGGAGGTTTCAACAATTGGCAGGCTCACCGGAAAACCTATCACAATAACAGTCCGGGTTTCGGGAAAAATTGACCGGGGCCGGAAGTTCTCAGGAACCCATGGATCGAACAAAGATTTGTCCCATCTTTGGGCAGGCGCAAAACCGACGAGGGGAATGTCAAGATCCGCACACTTGGTGATGATTTTTTGTTTCAACGTGAGGTTCATCATGGTACCTTGGCACCCGAGGCGATAAATGAATTTGCTGACTTACCAAACCCGGACAAACATCTTTTTACCATGAAACTCTTGATTTACCAGGCTATGATATATTTAATACGCTTGAAACATCACGTGAAAGTCGGGTGAGCAGATATCTATGGCATTTGTTCCTGATCCCGCAATCCTGGTAAATCTTCTCTTGTGTATTGTAATTCTTGTGCTGGGATACCTGGTATATCGGAAAAGAAGCAGTATCGGTGCACTGTTTATTGGTGTAGCATTTGGAATGTTCGGAGTATCACACCTGAGCACGCTGCTTGAGCTGACATTGTTTCCAGAAGTTACCTTTGTCCTCTTGAGGATCTGTGGATACCTGTTTGTTATTGCGGCTCTCTACCTGTCACTTGTCGAATGACCCGTTGGATTAAAACGAAGAGAGAATGAAAAGAAGGGAGAGAACAGGTCTGGTGATTTCCTTATCGTTGATATAAAATACAAATCACCAGCAGGATCCCGGAGGAGCAGTACCTGTCCCTACCAGCTATCCTTCGTTTTTGCGATGGCGGGGTATTACCTATTCGGGATTATCGCATTTTTGGAGAGTCAGAGGGACAGAGGTGAACCTTCTATGAACGTTTCGTGTGTTAGTGAGCTGCTCCCCAGAAAAAATCTCATGTATTTCCCATAACCGTGCACACAATAGTCCGTTCGCGTCCTGCGTTTACATCATATTCAAGCAGTACAATCTGCTGCCATGTCCCGCACATCAGGGCACCTGCCTTCAGGGGAATAGTGAGTGAAGGGCCGACCAGGGCTGCTTTTACATGTGAGCGGCCGTTGCCATCACCCCAACGGGCATTGTGAGCATAATCTGCCGTATCCGGGGCGAGAACGGAAAGTGCACGTCTGAGATCGGAAAGGACTCCCGGCTCGAATTCAATGGTCGTGAGTGCAGCTGTGGAATGTCGCACGAAAAGGTGGATAATTCCATCGAGTACTTTACTGTCAATGACCGCTTTTTTGACCTGTGGTGTGATATCGATAATATCACCTTCGCGTTGTGACGTGACCATAAAAACTGTCTGAAACATCAGTTCACCATACATCATTCCTTCACTTTTCTGTTGAAAAATTATTCCTTATCCATGATTACCTGATACCGGATGCAATCCTCTGTTCTGAAGTATTCAATCCTCGAGGAAAAACTACAACTCTATCAGAAAAAATTCCCGATAGACAAAAAAAATATAAATAATTAAAAAAAAATCGCTGCAAAAATCACCGGTTTTAGTCCCCACTCTCTTCGTTACCCGCAGATTCTTGGCCAGGTTCTGCATCGTTATTATTCTGCTGCGCGGCTTCAATTTCGGGCTGGACTATCGCCACGCCGACGACACGGTCTTTGTCATCAAGTCGTATAGTCCGGACCCCTTTTGTTCCGCGCCCGATGACCCGTATCTCGCTGACGGGCATGCGGATCACAACACCAGATGCGGTCATGACAATAATCTCATCAGTATCCAGTACTGCACGCGACTCGATGACGATTGCGTTCCGCTCGAGCTGCATATTTCTGACACCCATGGTGCCCCTGCCGTGCCCGCGGAAATCGTCAAATTCAGTCCTCTTCCCAAAACCAACATCAGATATTGTGAGAAGGTGGTCTTTCTCGACTAAAGTGAGCGCTACAATCGTATCTTCACCCCGTAGTTTCATACCCCGCACACCGGATGCATTGCGCATAACTGTGCGAACGGACTCTTCATGGAACCGGAGGCTGTAGCCGAAACGGGTGGATAAGACGATCTCTTTGCTTCCATCGGTTGCAATGACATCGACCAGCTGATCGTTCTCTTTGAGCCGGATGGCGTTGGTCCCTACTGAACGCGGGTTCGAAAACTCCGTCTGGGGGATCTTGATAACCTGTCCGTACTTGGTAGCAAACAGCATGAACCGGTCTTCCCGGAAGACACGAATCGGGATGACCTTTGTGACAATCTCGTCTTTTAAGTTCAGAAGATTGACAATCGGTTTGCCTTTTGCAATCCGGGAACTTTCGGGGATCTGGTAGACTTTGAGCCAGTAGACCCGGCCACTATTAGTAAAGCAGAGCAGGTAGTCTTTCATCTCGGCAGCAAACACCCGGTCTACGCCATCGTCCTCTTTGGTGGTCATACCGGTGACACCGTGGCCACCCCGCCGCTGTTTGCGGTAGGTATCGATGTCCATTCGCTTGATATAATTGGCGGT
>WSSedL1B2DRAFT_1000081_pt1 | contig 14063 bp, 15 predicted proteins | sample WetSurSiteL1Bulk_FD_9470 | JGI IMG/M metagenome (IMG submission 9470)
GTGTAGCCTGGTAACATATGGGACTGTGGATCCTCTGTGCCGGGTTCAAATCCCGGTTCGGGCCCTCTGTTACTTTTTAGCATGGTAATAATTGTCTAAAAGGATGGTTGAAATCAAAAATGTGTCACTGCTTTCGGGGGATATTCTTTTTATAGGAGAAAATTCATTTATAATAGTAATATAGAGGGAAATCAATGAAAACGAAAATAATAGGTGTATTCGTTTCTATAACGTTTATATTAGCTAATATCCCTATAGTTTGTTCCTATCAAAATATCGTAATAATTAATTCAATTAGTCAAAATTATCCTTGGTCTGGGTTGTCAATAAACTGGACAATGACTCAAAAACTTCTCGCTTCCGACGGAGCCGATTGGGATCGTTTTGGTACATCTGTTTCATGTGATCATGATATCGCAATCATCGGAGCCCCAGAAGATGACTCCCGTAGAGGATCAACGTACATTTTTATTCGAACAGGAACTACATGGGTACAACAGACAAAATTACTTGCTTCCGATGGTATATCAGGAGACAAATTCGGCTGTTCTGTCTCCCTTGATGGGAATACTGCACTTATCGGAGCGTATCTCGATAATGACAACGGAAACTGTTCTGGATCAGCTTATGTGTTTACCCGATCTGGTAATACGTGGACACAACAAGCAAAACTATTAGCTTCCGATGGTGATGTAAATGATCAATTTGGTTCTTCCGTTTCAGTGAGTGGAGATACCGCTCTTATCAGTTCAAAGGAAAGCAGAGGGGCAGCATATTTATTCACTCGTGTTAGGACGACCTGGATACAACAAGAAAAGCTCTCCTACTCAGAAAGTGATACAGGATATTGCTTTGGAATTTCTGTTTCTCTCAGTGGTGACACTGCCCTTATCGGTGCTTCCAGAGATGATGACAATGGATTCCAATCCGGATCAGCGTTCGTTTATGCGCATGTTGGTTCAACTTGGATATTACAACAGAAACTTCTGGCCTTAGATGGTGAACAATGGGCTTACTTTGGTACTTCAGTTTCTCTTGATGGGAACACTGCTCTTATAGGAGCAATTGAGGATGATAATGATTTAGGATCTGCTTATGTGTTTTATCGTGCTGGGACTACCTGGATACAACAAGCAAAACTACATGCCGCAGACGGCGATGAATATGATGAGTTCGGAGGATCAGTTTCTTTGGATGGTGATACCGCTCTCATTGGAGCACAATGCCATAATGCATTTTATGGAGCCGCCTATGTGTTCCACCGCATCCAAGCTACTTGGACGCAACAAACAAAATTTATTGCCTCAGATGGTGCGGCAGGGGATCGTTTTGGCAGTTCTGTAGCGCTGGATGACAATACTGCATTTATCGGAGTAGCAAACGACTGCGACAATGGGTTTTGGTCGGGATCAACTTATGTGTTTGTGCGAAATGGTGAAAATCTACCACCTCACGCTGATTTCTCGTGGGCTCCACCAAATCCCAGTCCTAATCAACCAATCTCCTTTGATGCTTCAGCAAGTCAGGATCATGATGGAATCATAATCTTTTACCAATGGGATTGGAATAATGATGGCATCTATGAAGAGAACCATTCTACTCCAACTACAATCTATTCATGGACTAGTGCAGGTATGTTCCCAATAACTTTACGTGTTATTGATAATAATGAAACCATCAGCACTTTATCAAAAATAATATATGTTGAAAACACCCCACCAAACCCACCAACAATAACAGGTCCTGCAAAAGGAAATATTAAGGTTGAAATTGACTATAATTTCACGACAATAGACCCAAATGATGATGCAGTATATTACCTAATTGATTGGGGCGATGGAATAAATGACAACTGGGTTGGTCCATATTCCTCAGGGGATTTAGTCCAACGATCGCATACCTGGACTAAAAAAGGTATGTACACGATTAGGGCAAAAGCCAAGGACATAGGCGGAAATGAGAGCAGTTGGGGAACATTTACGATCACAGCCCCATATTCGTTTAACATGCCATTTCTAACTCTTTTATATAGATTGTTCGAACGATTCCCTCATGTGTTCCCAATACTGCGACAAGTATTAGCGTACTAAATGCAAGGGCTTTCCTGAAGGCAAAAATTTATATTTAACCTTTGGAACACGAGCCCGGTTCGGGCCCTCTGCCATTCTTTATCATGGTAATGATTATCAGAAACAAATTCTTTTAGAATTAATTAGATGTTACGTCCTTATTGGGGAATTAATTTGGTTATCTTCCATCCATCATAATATTTTTTATCTTCTCCAAACATTTAAATGACTCCGTAGGATAACAAACCATGACAAATTATTGATAGGGAGGATGAAAATAATGAAAAAGAAAATAATTGGATTATTTGTTTGTATGATGTTGATAGCTACTGTGATTCCTGTAGTCACATCTGTAAAAAATAGTGTATTCAATTCAACTGTTCCAAATACCCAACAAACTAGTATGGCAGTGAACTGGACTGAGATGCAAAAGCTTCTCGCCTCAGACGGTACAACAAATGACTTTTTTGGTATCTCTGTTTCCATTGATGGTGACACTGCCCTCATCGGAGCACATAATGATTCTGGGAAAGGAGCGGCGTACGTATTCACTCGTACTGGCACCATCTGGACACAACAAGCCAGGCTTCTTGCTTCAGACGGTGCAGCAAATGACCAGTTTGGCTACTCTGTTTCCCTTTCTGGTGATACTGCCCTTATTGGAGCACCTACGGATGATCCCGTGGGATCTTATTCTGGGTCAGCTTACGTGTTCACACGCACTGGCATAACTTGGACACAGCAGGCCAAGCTCTACGACTGGAACGGTGCAGCCTATGATTTTTTTGGCTTCTCTGTTTCCCTTTTTGATGCGAACAACGCCATCATCGGAGAACCTTTCCATGAAGTTAATGGACACATTGCGGCTGGCGCTGCGTATGTGTTCTTCCGCACAGGAACAACCTGGAATTACGACAGTCTCTTCGCCTCAGACGGCGCAGCAAATGACTTTTTTGGCTACTCTGTTTCCCTTTCTGGTGATACTGCCCTTATTGGAGCACCTAATGCTGATAACTTCAAGGGCTGGGCGTACGTATTCACCCGTGTTGGTGTCTTCTGGGAACAGCAGCAAAAGCTCACTGCCTCAATCGGCGCACCAAATGACCAGTTTGGCTGGTCTGTTTCTCTTTCTGGTGAAACTGCTCTCATCGGAGCAGCGGGTGATGATGACAACGGAGACACATCTGGTGCTGCGTATGTGTTCACCCGTACTGGTACCACTTGGGTCCAGCAGCAAAAGCTTACTGCTTCGGACGCCGCACCAGAGAACTTGTTTGGCGATTCTGTTTCCATTTCAGGGGACACCGCCCTTATCGGAGCAATTGAATATGACGGTTTTAAGGGATCAGCGTACGTGTTCTCACGAACTGGCGCCACCTGGGCACAGCAGGCCAAACTTCTTGTATCGGATGGTGCGGTAGGGGACCAATTTGGCGGTTCTGTATCCATTTCAGGGGACACCGCTCTTATCGGAGCACCTTGGGATGATGACGTGGGAGCCAAATCTGGTTCTGCGTACGTGTTCACAAAAAGTGAAAATCAACCACCAGAGACACCAATTATCACAGGTCCATCGAAGGGAAAAATAAATGTTGCCACTGATTATAATTTTACGACATCAGATCCTGACGATGATGATGTGTATTATTTCATCGATTGGGGTGATGGAACAAACAGCAGCTGGATTGGTTCTTATCCATCAGGAGATGTCGTAACCCAATCACATACTTGGACAAAAAAAGGAACATATACTATTAAGGCTAAAGCAAAAGATAGTAATGGAGCTGAAAGTGATTGGAAAACACTTTCTGTGACAATGCCATATTCGTATAACCTAACATTCATGCAATTCATGGTGAAATTACTTGAGCGATTTCCCAATGTGTTTCCAATCCTACGACAATTATTAACATATTAAAAATAAGGGCTTTTCTGAAGGGAAGATTAAATATTGAACCTTTGGAGCGCGAGCCCGGTTCGGGCCCTCTGTTACTTTTTAGCATGGTAATAATTGTCTAAAAGAATGTTAAATATTAAAACAGCATCACTGCTTTCCCTCAAGGAAGGGTATTCTTTTTATAGGAGAATCTTGTTATAAATGATTGTAAGGGTAGGAAAACCGATGAAGAAACACCTCATCTCGCTATTGGTTCTATTCTTGTTGGTATCGACTTCTTTGGTGGGTGTTTTAAATACATTACCTGCTCAAGCGATGAACCAAACAGACATGTCTCCAGATAGTCAAGAGCAGTATCTCTCATCAATAGAGTTGTTTCTGCAACGGAAAGCATATCCCTATGAGTACAAAGCATTTGAGTATCAGAAGTATTTTACTCAGAATCAGGTGAGTCCTGAGGTGAATGAAGAGACTATGGTTTACTCCTTGTTCTCCCCATCTGTCCTTGATTTGAGTGGACCAATGAATTCATCTTGGCCAATGAAAAGTTTTAATGCACAACGGATTGGGAGAACCACTTCGAGTACAGAGGATAATCTTGGGCTTGAGAAATGGCGTTTTCAAACCTGGATAAGTGGTGTTGACTCTGGTGCAGTGGTCACTGACGATAATACTATTATTTTTGGAAGTAAAGATTATTACATATATGCAATGAATCCTAACGGTACATTAAAATGGAAATACGAAACCGGTGGTCCGATATTTTCAGATCCGGCGGTTGCTGCTGATGGCACAATCTATATCACCTCCTGTGACCATAGATTATATTCTTTGAATCCCAGTGGAACCCTGAAATGGAAGTTCAACACTGGTGATATTGTCTCAGCGTCGCCAGTTATTGCTGACGATGGAACCATCTACATCGGGCATTCACAGGGTAGAGTCTTTGCTATCAATCCGAATGGGACTGAACTCTGGCATTATGATCTCCCAAATGATATTTATGGCTCTGCTGCACTTGGACATGATGGGACAATATACATTGGATGTTGGAATAACTGTTTCTATGCGCTTAATCCCAATGGGACATTGAAATGGTCATTTCCCACTGGAAATAAAGTTAAAGGAGTCCCATCTCTTGCATCTGATGGTACCATCTATTTGGGTTCTTGGGATGGATACCTCTATGCCCTTTATCCAAATGGGACAATGCAGTGGCGCTGCGGGGTTGGTTCCGGTACAGAAACCACGCCTGCAATGGCTGAAGATGGAACGATTTATATTGGTGGTGACGATTTGTATGCGGTTTATTCAAATGGGACGTTGCGTTGGACTTTTTATCTAGGAAATAATCGACATATCTTCACATCTTGTCCCGCGATTTCAGCGGATGGAACTATCTATGTCGGTGTCGATGTCGGTGAAACTACTGCAGGTGAAATCCTTGCAGTTAATCCAAATGGGACAGAGCGCTGGCGAAAACTTATCTCAGATGAATGGTGCGATTCCTCTCCAGCAATTGCTGCTGATGGGTCTGTTTATATCGGTTCAACTGGTATGAATTATGGGAACGCTCTTCATGCGTTTGGACCAATAGAGTCAAATTTACCTCCAAATCCTCCGACGATCGAGGGACCTATAGAAGGGGATACTGGTGCTGAATATGGATATGAATTCCACGCCATTGATCCAGATAATAATCCAATTCAGGTTTTTGTTGACTGGGGTGATGGAACCAGTGGTTGGTCATATGAAGATGCATCAGGTGGGCGCATTTATATATCTCATACATGGGAAAATGAAGGTACGTATATTATTAAAACAAAAGCCCGTGATACTCCTGGTGTGGAAAGCAACTGGACCGTATTATCTATTCATATCACATCCTTTACTCTTTCGATAAAAAACCGATTCCTCTTTCTAACTGCAGAGATGAAGAATACCGGAACAACTGACATCACGAATATCTCCTGGAATATTTGGATGGACCCGGATCGTGGTATTCTGATTTACCCTAGAGAAAATATTAGTGGAACAACTCAAGTGCTGAAACCCGGAGACAAACTACAAGTGAAAACAGCATTGATTGGATTTGGCATCATCTATGTATATTTCAATGCGTATGTTAAAGGTGTGCGCCGTGGATTTATTGTAATCGGACCTTATCTCTTTTTTTGAAACGATAGAAATCAAATATAGTTTGTTCCGATTCCCGAACGCATTCCCAATACTGCGACATTTATTCACTTACTAATTAGAAGGGCTTTCCTGAAGGTAAAAATAAAGATTGAACCTATGGAAGGCGAGCCCGATTCGGGCCCCTTGATATTTTTTAGCATGGTAATGATTTACAAAAATAAAATTGATAATTATGTTCCTATTTAGATTTCATGAGCCCAAGAAAAAACCTTCTGATATCCAAAATTTGGTAAAAAAGATTGATACGAAATTTATTTAAACTCAAATAATATGTATGAAATTATGATACAGTTGTATCAAAAAATCAAACAACTAAGTGTTCTCAAACTGTTCCTTGAACATCCGCATACGAGCTATTACCTACGAGAATCAGCTCGTCTATTACAAATGGATCCCATGACCGTAAAACGAGCGCTAACCTTGCTTGTTGCAGATGGGGTATTGCTAAGAACTACGGAAAAGAATCAAATCCTCTACAAAGCACATATCGAAAATCCAGCCTTTAGATATCTGAAAATCTCCTACAATCTCTCATGGCTGCAGAAAAAAGGAGTACCTGATTTCCTCAACCATCATATGAACACCATTTCTTCAATTCTTCTCTTTGGAAGCTACGCAAAAGGAGAAAACGACACTGAAAGCGATGTGGATGTTCTCGTAATTTCACTTTCGAAAAAAACACCGACTGCTGAGCTAGCGAAATTACTCAAACGTGATGTGAACCTTATTTCATTTACACCAGCACAATGGTCACAACAAGCAAAAAACAATAGAGCGTTTTACCTTGATGTGATCCTCGATGGGATTGTTTTATATGGCACCAAACCGGTGGTCGAATGAGAGCAGACGAATGTTTCAAGAAACGATTACTACGGAGACTAAAACCAGATCCTCTTAAAGTAACAAAAGCATTAGAAATGGCTGAACTAAAAAAGCAACGGGCTTCAGATCTCTTTGAGAATGACTTCTTTGAAGAATCAATCGTATCATCCTATACTAGTATGTTCCAAGCAGCTCGTGCACTCTTATTTCATGATGGCGTTATTGAGAAAAACCATGCTTGCGTTGTCGCATACCTAAGAGAATACTATTCATCAGAGCTCGGACCGGACAAAATCAATTGGTTAGATACCTATCGACTGGAACGTCATGAATCATTTTACGGACTAGAAAAATCAAATATCGATAACCAAGAAGCAGAAGATGCACTTCTGAAATCCGTAAGATTTCTCGAATCGGTTCAACAAATTCTAAACTAATCGTAAATAAAATTCGATATGGAATTTTTCATCCGAATTTTAAAAGAAATAAAAGAAATTGAAAAAATAAAATATGATCAACCCTTTGAAAAAATTATTATTAATAAGGAATCTAAGAAAGACAAAAAATAATCTTAGATAGAACGGGATTATCTATAAAACCGTGTTATGTCTCTCTTAACAGAGTATTAACCAGAGATTTTTTTGATTTTTTTCTTGTTTTTTCATTATATATAAATCTTTCATCGGATATGAGATAACAAATAACATGGCAATAAGATCTACGTTCTCTTTTAACTCATTCCAGGGATGTTATAAGGTTCCTGTGCTGGATGCCAATCAAATTTAACCTTTGTATTATCTATACTTTTTATTACTTTAGGTCCCGTTCCACTCCAATCATCCCAGTAGTTACGAACCCAGCGAATTCCTATTGATTTCATAAAAGAGGCACTGATGTTATTATTAATGAAATTATTTTCTTTCACAGAAGTTAAAATTGAGTATTCAAGTAAAACTCCATAATCTTCACAGAATGTAATGTTGTTATTAGTAACAGAATTGGAAAAAGATTCTACAACGAAAATACCCAAATGACAGCGTGAAATATTATTTTGAGAGATAGTGTTCATAATTGAAAAATCTAAGGAAATGCCGTACCAAAAGTTTGAAATTGTATTTCCGATGATTTTATTTGAACAAAACATCTGAGTTATTCCTCTGTGATTGCTTGGTTGTGTCCCATTAGAGATCACATTTCCTTCGACTAAACAATGTGTATATGAAAAATCCATGCCAGACACACGCGGATTTAGAATCGTATTACCCTTAATGGTCGATGATGCAGTTCCACACCCAATACCAAAGTCTGTGGTATTTTTAAATCCATCTGGAACACCCATAGAAGTAATGAGATTTCCAGAGATAATTGTATGAAACGTCTTGATTTCCATAATGCCTGTCGCTGTGTTTATGAAAATGTTATCAGAGATGTTGGCATTGAAAACAGTTTTTATATCTCTGTAATGATTAATGCCGTGGTCTTTAGCATGACCAATATAAATTCCAGTATCTTCGATGCATCCGCTACAGTTACTTATTGTAAAACCAGTGACCTTCACTTTATTTGCAGAAATTCGGATGACATCTGTTGAATTTCCGCCTCCTTTCCCATCTATGATAGTCGTATATTTATTTTCACCAATGAGATTGATTGATGTGTTTATCCAAATATTATTTTCATAATATGGCGAGGAATCATCATAAACAAAAATAGTATCTCCATTAGAAGAATCATTTATCGCATCCTGAATACTTGTATAATTCCCTGGTCCACTCCCACCGACATACAACCAATTATCCCTTGATGCTGATTGAGATTTCTGAGTATCCTGTGCAATTGCTGGAATAAAACAGGTACCAACGAACAAGAGAATGATTCCAACTGCCAAACATTTCCATATAATGTGATTCTTTATCATTGCTTTCCTACCCCGTATATGAGATTATATCTTATGTCTCCTTTAAAAATATATCCATGATTTTCATTTAAAAATATACTTAATTTGTTATTTCCCTGTATTTTCATAATATTCCTTACGTCTAATACGAAATTCCTGTAAATGTCGGTAATAATATCTTTGGTTACGCAATTTCCGTCTGTTTTTTCGATATTGTTCCTTCATTAACCGCATCATTTTCGTGTATTGACTTTCAAATTTGAAAAATTTCATCAACAACAACTCAGCAATACATCAACGATAAGACAGCGATAAGACGTTTTTATCAATTTTCCAAGCATTTTCTGAAAAATGATACTAATATTATTAGCCCAAAGACGTGAAATTTTGGATATTAGTATGCGGAATTTGGATGTCAGTGTGGAAATCCTTGGCGTTTACGTGGCAAAAACACGGTGTTAGTGAGAGGAATCTTGGGTGTTAACGAGGGAATCCTTTAAATCCTTACATCTAGTAAGAAATCCATTGACATCACACTGTAACTTATGATTTTTTATTTTTGCCTCTATCCAATTTCTATCCTGACTTGGAAGATATGAGAGATCTAGTGGTATTGTCCTTTCATATTCGATATATTGACGACAGAACTTATCTAATTGATTCATTTTGTTTGTTTCAATTTCCTGTAGTTCTTTTATTTTGTCAATACAGCGTATTGACATTTCCGTATGATATTCCGCCTCTTCTTTCAACTTTTCAGGCAACTGTTTTTTCAATTCATCAAACCCCATTCGCCATATTTCAGTTTTCGTCATACCAGATTTTTTAATGATTTCATCATCTTCTCTCGAGATACGAATTTGAACCCAGTGATCTTTTCGTTCACCAGACAAAAAAAGAATACCCCCAAACAAATGAAAAAAGAATATCTATGATTAGATATTGTATTGTATTTGTATTGTCAATACATTGCTCATTATATATAGACCTTCACCGCATTCTTTTTTCTAATTCTATTTCAATCCAGATATATGCTTGCTCTAATGTCATCCCTGTTTCATCCATGATTTTTTTAACTCTAGGATATTTAGACCAATCCATTACTCTCACCTTTCTGCGGTTTTATTGTTATTACTCCGTTACTGATAACTTCAACGTGGTCTTTATCTGTTAAATTGTTATATCTAAGCCAACTTATAGGTAAAATGACGGCATAACTTGTTTTGCCTATTGGGATGATTTTTCTATTGTTTTTATGCATAATAACAAGAATAAAAACATAAGTTTTAAATGTATTCATCGTATATACTGATACGATGAATTAAAGAGGAAAAATATGGTTATCCATAAACGTTTAAGGAGAAAAAAAACAATTGAAGAATTATTTGAAACAGACCATTATCGTTCTATATACTATTTAACTTATTATTTTGGTAGAGAAAAAGGGTTAACGACAATGGATTATAGATATATGTTAATTAAAGATGGTGATGGGATAAAATCAACAGATATGAAAAATAGATGGATTAATCTTAGGAAGGGTTTAACATTTTTAGATAATGTTTTTATTCGAACCATAAAACGCGATTCTATTTCTTCCGTAACTAACCTTTCAAATTTTCTTCATAAACTTGTATTTGATTATGAAATTTTAGAGAAATATGATGAAGACCAAATTGTTTATTATAAGATTAGAAAGGATTGTATAAATATACCTATAAAATTGCAAATAATTAAAATCGTTAAAAATTGTCCCAATAATTATATATCATATTTATCTTATGATTTTATGAAATCATTAGCAGATAATAATGTTACATTAGATGATAATTTAGTTATTCAATCTTATAAGAGAAAATACCCACCTTTTTAAGTGTAAAAAGGGATTTCAAAGTATTTTACTTTATACACTATTGGTCTTTTTTAATTCCGTTTATTTTTTCTAGTTTTTCTAGTCTTAACTCCATTATCTGAGCTTTCATCTCTTTCAGTGTAAGTTCTAAATTCTGGATTCTATCCTCTTTCTCTTTCAATTGCTCATCCATCTCATTAATTTTTTCTTCTGTCCCCTGAGTTTCAAAAACCGTTACGACATTCACCGCCTTCAAATATACCTCTTCTATCTGTTTATCAGAGTAAATATTATAGATTCGTTTCAATCCATCCTCATGCCCTAAGAGACATTCGACGACATCATGAGGCATTCCTGCAACATTCATATGACTCGAGAAAAATTTCCTCAGGCAATGAATATGCATATTATGCCAACCTGACGAAGGATCTATTTCATCAAACCCTGCTTTCCGTATTAATCGCGTCCACATCAAACGAGCGACATTCGTAACAAAGGGAAATACTCGACTGTCCTCAGAATTCTTTTTAAGACGCTCTACGGGGCTAAAATTTAAACGTTTCACCGCGACCTGAATATAACGGTCTCTTTCCTTTAACCACTGTTCTAGGCTATGTTTTGCCTCTTCTGAGATATACACTATTCTAGGATTCCCACTTTTGGTATACTCAGCTCTGACCTTGATTTTCGCTGGATTGGATTCAAGATCTAAGTCTGCTATCTTGATTTTACAACATTCTCCGACTCTCATCCCACTAGAACATAAGGTCAAGAAAAATGCTCGATCTTTAAGCGTCCCAAAATGCAGGATTTTCTTCAATTCTTCTCTTGTGGGTACTTTATCCATGGTAACCCCACGAGAACCACGGGTATGATTAGAGATAAGTCTCCAGAATTTTAGTGGTAACTCGACATCATAAAAGCTCAAAAACCCTTTCACTGAGGCTATTTTACATTTTACTGTTTTCGCGGGAGAATTCATAATACTGGTATGGAAAGATAATACATCCTTCTGATAATCCCGTTTTTTCTTAAAATAGGACTCAATGAATTTCTCTTGTTTAGAACTCAATGGTACTCCAAGATATTTGTTATATTTCTTGTCGTGTTCTGGGTCTGGACAGAGGAATTTGAAGTATCCTTTTATGTTTGATTTATAGCAGATCACAGAACCTTTTGATGGAAGAGTGTTGCAATAATCATCTATCAACATTGTAATCAAAAATAAGAATCTAATATTTATTTATTAATACTCTGTTCGCTTGGAATTAAACCGTGTCAATGCTCGTCCGCTGACTTTAAATAAAAAATTTCTGTTTTGGGATTTTTGACATATTTTTAGCAATTTTTAACAGGGGGAAATAATATTTGAAGCATAGAATTCCTTTCAATTATTAAAAATATTTGTAAGTAAAGTAGCTGCTGTCGCATGTAGGATTATCGCGATTATAATATAGATTACAAGAACTTTAGAGAGATTCGCGCCTATTTTTAAAAGTGTATAATCAGCTTTTTTATCTGAAAAGTCCATGTAAAGCTTATAGATTTCATAAAGAATTGCCACCAGAAATGGGGTCACAAGAATCACAGCCCAGTGGACGAAAATAGCGATAAAATACAAAACAATTGAGAAGATTAAAACAGCCTTGAGAACAGTCTTGATGCGTGTACCAAGCCAACAGGCGGTAGTTCTTGTTCCAATTTTCTTGTCAATCTCCCGGTCAGCAATTTCAGCTGTAAGACAACTTGCGAATGTTGGAAGAATTGTAGCTAAGCTAAACGCGATCGTAGCTGTCAGTTCACCATTGAACAAAAAGAAGCAGCTCAGTATAGGAAAAATTGAGAACCCATAGGTGTTGAATACAGTACCGATGAGTGGTTTGTTTTTCAGTCGAATTGGCTTGGTGTATATTATTCCAATAGCATATGTAAAAATGTATAAGACAGCAAATTCTAGGTTTCCAATGAGGAACACTACGCAGGCAAGGGCGATGCTTGTGAGCACAAAATTCCATTTCAATTGACTCCATGTAAACTCTTTCAGTAAATAGTTCGCCTTTACGATTCCGCTGGATGTAGCTAGTTTATCCTCTTCACTGTCAAAGAGATTATTGTAACCGTTGACGGCTACTGAAAGCAGATAGAGAGCAAGAGCGCCAAGGAGGTATTTCCAGTAGAAGAAATTAAACCCAGTAAAATATAATCCGACGACAGAATAAATAACAAGCATAGGGAGGGCTGCGACACTTCTCTGAATCCTTAGAAATTTTGCAAAAGGGTTCTTACTGCTAGATAATCGCTCCATGTTTTTCAACGTTCTGTCTACCTTATCCCCCATGAGGAATCACTCCATAATACTCCCTAAGAATTTATTATTCATACTTTATTCCTGCTCATGACATGATAATCCTTGTCATTTATTAATATTTTGCATGACTTTAAAAGAGGTATTTGTGTTTCGATAATAAAAAAGTGTAGACGGGGGATGGAAACCATCGTACTAAATCAACAGAAGAGAAATATGGAATAAAAACCGTGTCAATGCTTGTCCGCTACCTTTAAATAAAAATTTCTATATCTGTGTTTTAGACCCGAAAAGGAGGCATTTTAGCCATCAGGTTTTGAATGTCAACGATATCATTCCCGTTCGGGCTCTTGATCTTTTTTTCAATCAAAAAACGATTTTTTACAATCTAAGAATTGTTTTTTTATACAGATGCATACTCACCTACACATCAGTTATTATAAATTATGACTTTGTTGCGGATGTCAAGGAGGTATTCGTAGAATGATTTCATTGGATATTCTTATCCCTGATTCACCAAGTGATTTTGGGGCGATTCTGGTTTGGGTAATGATTATTCTTTTAGGGATTATTGTCAGTATTGATATTCGTACTTTTTTGTCGTATCGAAGGATGTCACAAAAAACAAAGAGATCTCAACAGATTATAAATGTCGATGTACCGGTGAATACTCTAAAGGAAGATCGATTTCCCGATATTGTTGAAATTCAAAATAAAGTTGATAAGTTAATCGAGGCGTATAAATTATAAATAATGATGCCGTGATATGAAAATCTTTTGTCGGAAATTTTCTATTTTTCCTTTTTTGAATTTTTATCTTTTCCAAAACATTTAAATGAGTCATGGACATATTTACACGTACCCTGTTTTCAAAGGGGGGTCTGAAAACCATGAATATAAAAAAACTAAAAACGATGACAGTACTTGTCATGATACTTTTCAGTATGTTCGTTATCGTGGCGTCTTCCGGGGAAATTCCTGAGAAATTTTCTCCCGATAAAACTGAAGGTCTCAACGGAAGT
>WSSedL1B2DRAFT_1000082_pt1 | contig 13954 bp, 13 predicted proteins | sample WetSurSiteL1Bulk_FD_9470 | JGI IMG/M metagenome (IMG submission 9470)
TTTGACAGTATCAGACCAAGGAAATACATCTTTCTGATTTGGTTCTTCGTTACAACAGACAACTCTGATTCTGGGAATACCCCTCTGCTCATCTGTGATTTAAGGATGATTCGTTGAATCTCTTTGTTGTTTGCAATATCAACAATGGTTTGGAACAACATCTCTCTCTGATTGATTCTCTCTTTGATAAGGTTCTGTTGCGATGCTTTCACGATGTTGAGGTTGATAGTTGGTGCTATGGTCACACCAACGAACAAGAGAATGATTCCAATCGCCAACCATTTCCTTTTCATTTGATTCCCTTCCTTAATTACCAAGGCAATTCTTTAAAGAACCATATAAAACCAAGCTTTACGATAAAGTAGGAATGAGCGAAGTAATTATTGCTATAATCTTTTTCATTACTGGCTTCAGCATAACATCTTACTCGCAGTACACCTATAAATGGTGGGAATTCGAATAAGGGATAAAACGACGTTATAGGTAAATCTTCAGTATCTCCAGGTTCAAAGGATGGACTTCCAAATGTACCCTCACAATGAGAATTAGGAATAAGACCAAAGACATAAGAGTCACTGGTAAAAACAACCTCTTGAGTCGGAGCATCTCCAATATTTTTAATGATAAAATTAAGAACAAAACCATCGTCTACATAATACTGATACTCAACTCCCAGTATTGTTATATCTGGATATCCTTCAGAAATAGAATTAGTATTCTCTTTGACTTCAGTTTCATACCCAGCAACATTACTCAACGAACTAAGAACAAGAAGAACTACAGCCAGGATACTTACTCCAATCAGAGGTTTCTGATCCATACTTTCCCCCTATTATCATATTTTACATCACTGTTCTCCTATAAAAAGAATATCCTCCCATGAGGGAAAGCAATGACACGGTTTCGATACCCAACCATCTTTCAGACAATCATTACCATGCTAAAAAGTAACAGAGGGCCCGAACCGGGATTTGAACCCGGCACAGAGGATCCACAGTCCCATATGTTACCAGGCTACACTATTCGGGCCATCTTAACAACCTGGGTGTTTTTCCTATTTTCTTTTAGCCCCAAAACTTGGAATCTTTATATAACTCTATCGGAGAATGAATAATCCAAATCCCAACCATCCTTTCCCAGACAATAAAAAAAACTAGTCTTTCTCTCGTAACATCACAGTAAGTTTCTCAAGTGCTTTTCCTCGATGCGAATAGAGATTCTTTTCCTCAACTGTCATTTCCCCGAAGGTTTTTTCAGCACCAACAGGGAGAAATATCGGGTCATACCCAAACCCATGGTTACCCTGTTTTTTCGTAGAGATAGTCCCTTCGCATTCACCAGGAACAATCAATGGTTTTTTCCCCGGCTCACAATAAGCATATACAGATTTAAACACTGCTTTTCTGTTTTCAACCTTCTCAAGTAATCGAAGGATGCCCTCTAAACCAATCGTCAAAAAAACATATTTTGAATACACTCCAGGAAATCCCTGGAGCGCATCGATGAATAACCCTGCATCCTCAATTATGAAACATCCATCAAACCGTTGCTGGACATGGGAAGCACCCCATACAGCCACTTCCTCAAGAGTATCTGCTTGTACCTCAGGATACCCTAGATCTTTTTGCATGACAGTATAACCAAGAGGTAACAGTTTTCTTGTCGTTTCCTGGACTTTCCCTTTATTACCGGTGATAAAAAAAATTTTTTTCATCGATATCTGCCTCTTTGTACGATCTCCTTTATTTTTTCTACAACTCCTGAAGCATCCCCTTGAAGATGCTTGGTATAACCTTCAAGAACAACCTCAAAACAACGAGGATATTTCGAATGGGTGGATTCAAAAGCCTCCATGAGCACATGAAGATCGACTCCCTTAGCCTCCACCTCGATGTTCTGAGAGCCCAATCCGAAATCAATGAAATAGATCCGATCATTCCAATAAATCATATTCGACGTCGTGAGATCCCCATGGATGAGGTCATGGTCATGCAACCGGGCGATACTCTCCCCTATTTTGAGACAGATCCGCCTGCGTTCTGATTCCTTCAATCCGTTTAGCATATCCTTTACACGGTTTCCTTTGAGGTACTCCATCGTAATGCAGCCTTTGGTCAAATCAACATCATACAACAAGGGGACAGAGACACCATGGCTACGAGCCGCTGAAATCAATTTTGCTTCCTCTTTGGTCCGATAGGAGATCAACTGGTGATCAATTTCCTTGATCCGATACGCTTTATGTACCCGTTGCTTCTGCACCACTTTTTTTCCCATATACTCAGAGAGACGGATCTCCGCCTCAGCACCCAGATACAGGATTTTCTCAGTCACGCCAGCAGACCTCCACCATATCAGTCCTGAACCGCTGGTTGATGAGACTGTCCTCAAGTTTCATCCGAACTCCACTCTGATACATCAAGAACCCAAGCCATGCGATCATCGCACCATTATCAACACAGACATCCCGGGATGGAACAAAAAAACGAGCACCACGGTCCTTTGCCATGGTCTGCACCATCTCTCGAAGCCGTTTATTCGAGGCCACCCCGCCTCCAAGCAGCACCTCCTGTTTCTCAGTATGCGCCATCGCCCGCTCCGTGACCTCTGTCAACATCGCAAAGGTCGTCTCCTGCAATGAATAACACACATCCTCCAAACGCTTCCCTTGCTGAACATAGGCCTCTGCCGCAGTAAGAATCCCGGAGAACGCCAGATCCATCCCTTTGATAGAATACGGGAGTGCCAGATATTCTGTCCCTTTTGCTGCGAATTCCTCGATCTTTGGTCCACACGGGAACCCAAGACCCAATTCCCTGCCGAACTTATCCAGGCAATTCCCGATACCGACATCCAATGTCTCCCCAAAGACACGATATTTACCTTCCGCAAATGCGATCACCTGCGTGTTCGCCCCAGACACATACAACAACACAGGATCCTTGCATCCCTTCACCGTACCACGACCTATCTCCAGATGTGCGACACAATGATTCACCCCGATCAATGGTTTTTCAAGGCTCAGTGCCAAAGCTCTGGCTGCAGTTGCAGCAGTTCGCAGACAGGGTCCAAGCCCAGGGCCCTGGGAAAACGAGACAAGATCGATCTCAGCAAAATCAACACCAGCAGCCTGCACAGAATCAGAGAGAAGATTAGCGATATGCAATGCATGATGATTCGCTGCCTCCCGAGGATGTATCCCGCCTTTCTCCGGTTGATAGGTTTTAATACGATTAGAAAGAACCTGACAGGCGCCTTTTACGTTTTTAATGACACCCACACCAATAGAGTGCGCAGTACCCTCAATACCAAGACAGATCATCACCACTAGGAAATCACAGGACTATAAAATACATTTGGATATGGGTAAGAATTATTTTCCTGCCTCGACTTCTTCTTCATAGAGATACAGATAACCCGTCTTCAATAATACGAGAACAACACCGACAACACCAAAGATAATAATAAGGATAATAAGAATAATCATCCAGGGGACCTCAAAGAAGAGATTGTTCTCTGATGGGACTGGCTCCACAGAGGCTTGTATCTGCCCAATCGATGGAATATACAAATACTCCCAGCGTCCATCACTATCATCATCAATCAAGAACACCCCCCCGCCCTTCCACAGGATATCATTGGATGTACCGGTTGCAGGATTATAGAAAGTCCCCTCATATTCAGATGTGTAAATGATCTGATAGGTGATATTGCCGATGACAAGCAGATCAATCGAGGCTCCATTGGCTGCTGCTTTATCATTGATAATGATTTGAACCGGGTCAGACCATCCAGATTCAAGACCATATTGGTTCTTCGCTTGAGTCCGCAGCACATAGACCCCTGGTGATTCCCATGCAAATGAAAGATACGAGCTTGCCCCAGAAGGAACATACGGCGTCCATTCTGAAAACGTCCCATTTCCATAATCAAAACGATAACACACCTGATAATCATACGGGTCCCTTGTCAACGCAGAATAGGTATACACCGTGTTGTTAACTCCCTGGATCTTCCCAGTATACAAAATAGGGGTATAGGGGGAATCATCATTCGAATAGGCGCTGATCTCTACTATCTTTGCATCCGACCAGATACCATATGGTGCGGTTTCGCTTTTATATTTCACATGCAGTTGATAGGTACCAACCTCATCCCAGTGGTGCGTCTCTGTGATACTTGTTTGATTTTGTTCCAGCTGCAACCAAGAACTATTCGTCCCATCACCCCAATCAAACATCCAGAGTGAATCGGGATTCAACGTCACAATCGCATATTCATAGTCAATCCCGACGTACCCAAATGTCGTACCCTCCGGGGTGGAAGGAATATACATGGGTGTTTTGGAATCCACAACAGGGGAGACAAAGAAAAATGAACAACACAATAGGCAAGAAAGAGACGAAACAAGAAACAATCTAAAAAAAGCTCCAGTACAATCCTTCTCACCACTCCTGTCGGTAAAGAGTATTTTTTTCTGCATCCCGGAATCACCTAAAAATCATATTCTCTGTATATAAACTTTATTGACGTGAGTCTGAATAGACATTTATTTTTCTATTCCGATTTCGACAGAGAGATCATCAATCATCCATTTCTTCTGTAGTATTCCTGAAGGTTTCTGAACAAACGATACAGACTTCGATCGAGTTTCTTCCTTGATGTGCTCTTTCCAGGGCTCCATTGCCACTTGTTTTGTGGTATCCAAAGCAATTTCAGTGACGATCCGGTCTTCGACTGCAAGGTTTGCTTCTTTTCGCATCGATTGGATACGTCGGATGAGCTCTCGTGCAAGACCCTCAGCTTCCAACTCTGNCGTTATGGTTGTATCTAAGAACAAAATGATATCTTTTATTGTCGTCTTTGCGAACTGTTCTTTTTCATGTTCCACAACTTCAAAATCCTCAGAGGTCAGATGAATTTTTTCACCTTTCACGGTGAGAACCACTTCTTTTTTCNTCTGTAANTGCTCATAGAGTTGATGGGTGTCCAGCCCCTCAAGGGCTTGGGTGATATGTTTTGCTTTTTCTTTGTATTTCGGACCAAGATGCGAGTATTTCGGCTTGACGGTTTTCACCATAAACATCGTCGAGTCCCGTGCATAGGTCACTGTTTTTACATTCAGCTCCTCTTTTATCAGGTCGAGCAACGGTTTTGTTGATTTCTCAATTTCCTTGGAACACATGATGAATGCTGCTGGTAACGGGTGTCGTCCTTTGATGTTTATTTTCGAGCGGAGCGCTCGACCGGATTCGACTAACGCCCGGATCTGTTCCATGCCACCCTCAAGCTCTGTGTTTATCATGCTTTTCTCAACATGGGGATAATCACAGAGATGGACGCTCTCCGGCATATCATTGGTTTTGAGATTCTGATAGATTTCCTCAGTGATGAAGGGGATGAATGGGGCGATGAGCTGAGAAAGTCCAATGAACACTTCATACATAGTATGATACCCTGAGAGTTTATCCGGGGTCATCTCCTCGCTCCAGAGTCGTTTCCGGGATCGTCTCAGATACCAGTTGCTGAAATCATCAATCACGAAATCCTCGATCGCACGGGCTGCTTTATGGGTCTCAAAGGTCGTCATGTATCCTTGAACTGTTTTGAGGAGAGTATGGAAACGACTCATGATCCATTGGTCCAGAAGCCCACGTTTCGAAAGAGGGACTTTTTTGTTTGTCGCATCAAACGCATCAAGGATCGCATACGTGGTGAAGAAATTATACGAGTTCCAATACGTCAGTAAGAATTTCCCAAGCGTGTCTTTTACTGCATCTTCATAGAAACGGGTGGACATCCATGGAGCGTTCGCTGAGATAAGATACCATCGTAATGCATCCGCACCCTCATGATCCAAGATGATGGTCGGGTCGACATAATTCTTCTTGCTTTTGCTCATCTTCTGATTATCTTTATCAAGGACCAAACCTAACGTCAGGACTGTTTTGTACGGGTTTTTGTCAAATAAAAATGTTGAAATCGCAAGAAGTGAGTAGAACCATCCCCTCGTCTGATCGAGGGCTTCACTGATGAAATCGATCGGGTAATTCTCCTTGAAGAGGTCTTTGTTCTCAAAGGGGTAATGCCACTGGGCGAAAAAAGCTGAGCCAGAGTCATACCAGCAGTCGATGACTTCTTTTTCCCGGATCATTCTTTCCTTGCATTTCGGGCAATGAATGATAAGCTCATCGACGAAGGGTTTATGCAGATCGTATTTCTCAGGAAAATCCTTGCTGAGGTCCCGGAGTTCCTGTACACTTCCCACACAGATGGCATGATTGCATTTCTTGTTTGTACAAGTCCAGATTGGTAGGGGTGTCCCCCAGTATCGGTCCCGTGAGAGCGCCCAGTCCTTGACGTCCCGAATGAAATCACCGAACCTCCCTTGTTGTAAATGCGAAGGATACCAGGCTATTTGATCGTTGTTTTTCACTAATGATTCCTGGACTTTTGACATGGCGATGAACCAAGATTCCATCGCGTAATACAACAGGGGTGAGTCACATCGCCAGCAGAAGGGGTACTCATGGGAATGTTTCTTTGTTCCCGCAAGCAATCCTCGTTCCTCGAGATATTGAATGATGTTTGGGTCAGCGTCCTTTACGAATTGTCCGCGCCAGAGGGTGACTTCCTCCGGGAACGTCCCATCCAGTTTCACCAGCTGTACGACAGGCAGGTCATAGGCTCGTCCGATAGCATAGTCATCCTCTCCGAACGCAGGAGCGATATGGACAATACCAGTACCATCTTCCATGGTCACGAAATCAGCAAGCACCACATACCATGCTTTCTTCTCAGGTGATGCATACTGGAAGAGCGGTTCATACTCTTTATGTTCGAGTTCCTTGCCGGTATACCGATCAAGTATCTCATATTCCTGTCCTTTCAGAAGGATTGCCGCGCGCTGTTCTGCTAAGATAAGAATCTCACCATTCGACCGAACCTTGAGGTACTGCTCCTTCGGATGGACCGCGAGTGCCACGTTGGAAATCAAAGTCCAGGGGGTCGTCGTCCATGCAAGGAAATAACCTTCCTCGTTTTTTATTTTGAATTTCACAAAAATCGATGGATCCTCGACCACTTTATAGCCCTGGGATATCTCATGGGTCGATAATGCAGTCCCACAGCGAGGACAATATGGTACGACCTTATGACCCCGGTATAACAGTTTTTTCTTCCATGCTTGCTGCAGTGACCACCAGACAGACTCGATATATTCGTTCTTCAACGTGATATATGGATCGTCCATGTCAAGCCAGAAAGCGATCCGCTGGGTCATCTCCACCCAGGCGTGTTCATAGCGAAAAACACTTTTTTTACATTCTTCGTTAAATTTTGCGACACCATACGTTTCGATCGCCTGTTTATCCTCAAGACCGAGTTTTTTTTCCACCTCGATTTCGACAGGCAGTCCATGGGTGTCCCATCCTGCTTTTCGGAGGATATAATGGCCATTCATGGTCTGATACCGTAGAATCAGGTCCTTCATGACGCGGGTGAGGACATGACCCGGGTGTGGAAGTCCATTGGCGGTAGGCGGCCCTTCCAGGAAGATGTAGGGGCGGCATCCTGTTCTCAGTTCGATTGATTTTTTAAAAATAGTGTTATCATGCCAGAACTTTTGAATACGTTCTTCGACTTCTTTGGGATTGTATTTCTGCTGAGGAGGTTGTATCATCGATATTCACCAAATACTACTCGGGATGTATTGAAGTTGTCAGGTAATACCACAACGTCATTAAAACCGTTTCCCTTCAGAGGATTTATTAGTAATTTTTTGGGTCTGATGATTTCATGATCTCTCGGAGAAGGGAGGTGGCGTAGCATCCTTTTTGTAAATCAAAATGGAGGCTGACTGCTTGATTTTCAGATGAGTATTCATCCGTATGAAGGGTCCATTCAAGGGAAGGTAGTAAGGCAAGCAAGGGTCGTCGTGATCCTGCCGTGGAAAGGAAAGGAATCCCCTGGATGATAAAATCGTGTGGGTCGATCTTCTGAGCATCGATGATGGTATGTTCAATACGTCCCATTTCACCATCCGCGTACATACTATCGTATCCGACGAGAAGACCGGTGACAACCGCTTTTCTCTTCATGATCTGACGATTGACTTTCTCGATGTTTGATGCGGTGACGGGGATTGGTTCATTCATAATTACTTCCTTTCGCATCGGATAGATGATATCACCGATGATTGCCTGATGAACCGGGATGTTATTTCTGATCCGTTCACTGAGTATTTTATTGAACAACCAGGATTCGTATGCGTTTACGAACAGCAAGAGAAGATTCTTCGGGAGTTCGTTGAAGGCTGCTATGAAATCTGATGGATCCTGGATGAGCTTGTTCAACATCGCTTTTTCAAAATTCAATGAATCTGGGTACGAATGGAAAGCTTTTTTGTAGTCCCGTGTTTTTTCAAGCTCAGCCCGCTGTGCATTGATCATTTCGTTTTCCCCTGACAGGGGGTTTCCTATGTACGTCATGGCAGCTTTTTCAAAATCACCTTGAATGATGTATTTCCCTACGAGATGAGTGATCGGTCGGATGACTCCGAACCGTTGAATTCCATAAAAATTCGGAAAACCACCCCAGTGTTGAAACGGAGAGATAAGGGAGATGACATCCTCAGGTACGATATTCTCAGGGATGTGTCGTATGGTGATATCGAAATGATTCCCGAAAAGATCACCTATTCGTATCGGAACATCGGCTCGATAGATGTTTTGGATTGAAACGTCTTTTATGGTAAGTGAAGAGAGTGCCTCAGGGGGAACATGGTCAAAAGACATCAGTTGGGTGGTCCAAGCCCGTTTATCTTTTGTGCCAGCAAAACTGATTCGTCGTTGAGACAGATGCAGACAACCTGCGAGTTCTTGGACAAGGGTATGGGTTTCCCAATTCCGGCTGGTGACTTCAGCGATCGTGAAATTACCAAGATCTTTCTTCGTCGGGTACAAACAGAGCTCTGTCACATGAAAATCATCAATACGGACGCGTAGTTTTCCACCGATACCAGGATGGTCTGTACAGTACGAATTAATTCCGATTTCTTGTTCAAAATCAGGTGTTTTCATCACCGGGCTGCCCTATTATTTTTCAAAATTAGACGCAAACAGCTTAATTTCGTCCTCAAGATATTTTACCGCTTTTTTTAAGACGTCCTCGGGTGAACCTTTTTTTACTCGGATGAACAAGCGTTTTTTGACTGCTAGCGGGCTGTCTGCCATGCAGGCAGCATATTCCACGTCATCGTTCTGGAGCAAGATATGAGTGATTGGATGAAGAATTGTTTCGTCTTCACCGGTGATTTCCAATTCAAGCTCAGTTTTTGTCTTTCTGATGGTTTTCAAATCCATAGTCTCACACATTCCTCTTTCTGAATCACAGGTGTTGGATATCAAGATTCCCGTAGTCTTCCGTGATGCGTCGGTGTTCTTTGTTACCGCAGTTCTCGCATTCAAGCCCGTGACTTTTCTTAATAAGGGGATGACGACATTTTGAACAGAGTGCCAAAATAGCTCCAAAATTTCGTTCTTTTGTTTCAAGCTGTACACTGGGGCTGACTTGGATAACCTTTGCACGGATGTAATCCTCTGCTTTATATTCAGATGATGCTTCTTTTATGAATCCTTGCGCGATTTCTTTTACATGGATAGTGGCATCGGTGTCACTAGAGATGGATCTGGGTTTTCCGGAGACATGTTTCACTTCAACGATAATCATTTTTTCTTTTGCCATAACTACTCTTCCGATCACAATGTCTCCTTTTTTTAGGAGTACTGGTGTACTTGTCGCTGGTTTTACCTCTGCGGTACGATGTTTCTCATCGACAACGTAGGTGCCTATTCGCGCTGCTCTGATGATCCCATTTTCCTCAAATGTACCGTCTCCGGGCATTAATTCCTCTGAAGTGGAGAGTTGATCACCAGGCATGACAAATTTTTGTTTCATGTTTTCTCACAAATCCAAATAGGCAAGCTAATCTATGTTTTAAAGGTTATGGTTCGATTCTTCTCCTAAGGAAGAATTGGTGATACTGGAGTAAAAAGTCTTATAAATGGCATGTTTATTTCGATGTTCCTAAGTATCCAGTTTATTGATAGGTGAAAAAGTATGTCACGAAAACCAGCAAGAATGATCCGTCTCGTAAGAGGACAAGCGACAACGAGGCGAGAGTACATGGGCGGTGTTCCCGCATCCCGTCTCACACAGTTCGTCATTGGTAATAAAACAGCAAAGTTTCCTGTTCAATTGTCATTAGTGACAAAAGAGAAATGTCAGTTGAGGCACAATGCGTTGGAATCAGCACGTATCTCAGCGAACAAATCTCTTGAGAAATTCATAGGTTCTGCGAATTATCGATTGCAAATCCGAGTCTATCCTCATATTGTCATCCGTGAAAATAAACAAGCGACCGGGGCAGGGGCAGACCGTGTCTCCCAAGGGATGCGACGGGCATATGGTAAACCTGTTGGAACCGCTGCTCGCGTGAAAGTGAATCAAATTCTCATGACGCTTGACACATCAGAACAATACTTAGTTCCTGCACGGGAAGCCTTACGGAAAGCAGGCATGAAACTGTCAGCACCATGTGTTATTAATGTCGAAAAAGGCGCTGAGCTTCTTCATTAAACCCTTTTTTTTTTAAATATATTTGATAAAAAAAGGAATCAGGATTAACCCTAAAATGAGTAGGGAGATCGCGAGGGATACGTTTTTTACGATTTTTTCTTTCGTTTCCTCCTTTATCCCTTTCTTCAACCGTAGGATGATGGCTCGGACTCCATCGTTGAAGAGGAACCCTCCATCAAGCGGGATCATCGGGAGCACGTTGAAGAGGGCTACTGCAAGGTTCAACCAGAAAACCCAGTAAATCGCGTTGACGAACACCCAGAAGAGAGGAACAGGAAGTACCCCTAATGGACCCGTGATTTGATAGGATTCTGCAAAAGGGGAGACAATCGGGTTGTATCCAGCAAAATACCCAAGCAATGGGAGACTGTAGAACGTCAGCAGTCCTTGAGGAAAATTATAAAACGGGTTTTTTAAGATAGTGAGGTATTCCTTGAAGACCGAGTCTCGTAAGAGCGATTGAACCCCCAAATATCCTTTTCCTTTGTAGGATTCATTATTGACATAGACCGTCGGACGCGCCGCATACTCGATGTACTTATCGCCAAGTACCACCTTGGTGCTATGTTCTTCACCATTTTTCACATAGGTGATGTTGACTGTCTGATTCGCCTGGGTGGTATTCCATGCGATGAAGTATTCTGTGCCATTTTGGAGTATCGTGTCATTTAAACTGGTGATTATCACACCCGGCTGCAGACCGATTTGTGCTGCAGGGGAATTTGCATCAACGGTAAAGACAATACCGCCTTCATCCCGGGGTTGCACTGCAGACATGCAGACGCCGGAGAACAAAAGAATACAGATCAGGACGACTACGAAATTAGCTGCTGGGCCTGCAGCATAAATCCTCATCCGAGAAAGAATGCTTGTTTTTTTTACTTCCTCGTCATCCGGCTCGCAGAACGCCCCGATTGGGACGATCAGATACAGGACACCAAGGGATTTCACTTTTAGTTTATCGACAAGTGTCAAGATTCCATGGGAGAACTCATGGACGATGATAGCAACGATAAGACCAAGGAGGACGTATCCGAGGAATTCAAGCGGAAGGATAGGATTAATACCGGGGAGCACTAAAGCAACCTCTGGTCCAGGTAATGCATTTCGCTGCTCAGCAGTGAACCCGAACACCAACCAGGTAGTCATCACCATTAACGCAGTCATCAACACCATAGTGACAAAACAGAACACGATGCTGATATTCCCATAGATCTTCCAGAATCTCTGTCGTTTCGCACGATTCTTCAGAAACTGAATCCCTTTCTGGGTCCGCCACATCAATGCAGGGCCGTAAAACGAGATATTATGTTTCTTCAGGAACCCTCGTTTATGAAGAACAAACACAATCCCTGCATAGAGTAGGATGATGCTTATGAAAACCAGGATATTTTCAGTAATCGTCATAGTTTCGTGCGCTGAATACCTCAACGGTTCTTAAAGTACTGGGAGATGATTATTTTGTCTGATGTTTGAGCATATTCTGTGTTTGTTCTTCTATGTTGCGTTCATAGGTCTCCGCAATGAATTCCTCTTTTATGTAATGGTAGCTTACTGCACCGATAAAGACAATAATGATGCCTGCTGCGATATAGCCCCAGAACGTGAGGGTGAAGAAAGAGTCTATGATGAATCCTCTGCCGTTACGGAACTCCCAGATGACTTGTCCAAAGGTGTCAAACAACATCGAACCGATGAACCCGAACGCAAACAGTGAAAACGGAACAACCCAGTACGACCAGAGGATCTTTTTCTCTCTGATGTAGAGGTCAGTGACCCGCCCGAACGCGGCAAGCAAGCCTGCTGCAACGACCCCCCAGACGATCGCTGCAAGAAACTTCAGGACAAGGACATCGAGGAACTGCTGATACTGGTTGAAGGTGTTGTTATAAGCATAGAAAAGGCTGACTGCAATGATCACTATCGCAAGAATCGAGGTATAAAATGATGGTCTCCCCGTGAGTAACCCATCCCTGAACTCATGCCAGATGACCGCGACTTTTTTCTCAGAGTTGAACGTCCGGATCAACAGATAGATACCCAGGGTGAATAGGATCGCACCAAACCCGCTGGCCGCCATCCCAAAGATAGCAAAAATCGCCCAGACGATCAGGATTAACGCGATCGGGAGGAAGAATTGTTTCTTTACCTTGTCCTCATCAAGTAGCTTTATGATCCGATAATATGTATCCTCTAGTTGTTTACTTTGTTTCACGTTCACCCGTCGAATCGAAGTAATTTTCAGACGACTCTGGATGATAGGTAAGATATACTCATCCTCGGCACCATCACTGATCAAGATCGCATCCTCAGCATTGATCACTTTAATGACAAAATCAAGCTGTTCTGAGAGTTTCAGGTCTGATTTCACACCGACATTGATGTCCCCACATAACGTTGCTATCTCAACGTCCTTTCCTTCTTTTTTTAAGGATTCATAGATGGAGATAGCATAAAAAATAGCATTTAGGTCCGAGTCTTCCGCGTCGATGCATCCTAATTTGTTCGCTGCGTCTCTATTATTCTGGATTCCTATGATGGGACTAGCTACCTGGGCTTTTCTACCGAAATCATCGTCACGATCGATATTGAGCACCAGGGTCTTCGCCATTATTTTCAAAAATAATAACAATCACTGTATTTAAAGTTTTATAAGATTCCAAGTCACAATCATTCACATAAAAGATTTTTTTTGTATTTCTTATTTATTTTATAAAAAAAAATAGAGAGGTTGGTTTAGTACCCAACCAGGTGTCGCAGGACGGGAAACAGGTTCGGGAACATCTCAAGCAGATGCTGTATAAGGCCATGCAGCGAGAAGTGATATTCTGTTGGCATTATCACAGAAATGGTACCCCAGTCACTTTCTGCATCAAAGATGTCTTTTGCTTTTGCCCTCAACGAATAAGTTCCTTGTTCGGAATAAGTATGTACTCTTGTGATTTCCATCCCGGATGGATAGGGGCCAATCCATTCACTATAGGTTCCGTCTCCCCAGTCAATATAATAGTAGACATCATCATTGTCTGGATCTACTGTTGTAAAGTTGTATCCATATGAGAAACCGATAGTTCCCTGTGCGGGTCCTGTGATGGATGGTGTTTCAGGCGGCTCGTTTTCGTTCCCACCACAGGCACCATTGGATTTGAAGTATGCTGCTGGTACATCATAATAACCCCAGTAGGTCTCATCCATGATCTCCCAACCAAAGTTCACCGCTGGATTATCAACACACTCTTGAACATCATCAGTAAGGTCCCAGCTCATCCCAACACCAACGGAGCCAGGAACATTCTCAGAAGCACTGATTGTGCTT
>WSSedL1B2DRAFT_1000083_pt1 | contig 13869 bp, 11 predicted proteins | sample WetSurSiteL1Bulk_FD_9470 | JGI IMG/M metagenome (IMG submission 9470)
TGTACAAGAGATTTTGCGTTTTCTCTCAATTTCTGCTGAAACAAAATAAAATATAAAATTGAGTAATAGGTTTTTTTCTCGATTGTTTAAACCGTTATGATCCATGACCCTAGTAAGGAGTTAGTTGGTACAAATCTCAAAGATACTCGAACATTACCTGACATCCACGGATTGGCAGTAAAATCAAATTCGATATAATCACCCGCTCCTATTTCGGTAGTTGCTCCACTGGTGGATTTAGGTATGTCTAATGGGCTATTGTTTGGATTATATATTCTCCAATTAACTGATGTATTATCGGCGATAACTATGATATCTTTCCATTTGAGATTCGCTGATGCGGAAGTAATAGTAATTCTGTTTGTTGAAGAATCAGTGATGCAAGCGACGCTTGCAGTATAGTCTTTTACTCCACCAAACATTCCAGAAACGTAGACATATACCGTTGATGATACTACGACTGTTATGGCAACCATTAGGATAACGCCGATGACAGCAGACACAGCGTGTTCATCTTGCGCTCTAGATTTTTTATTTGCTTTCATTGTGTATCTTCTCTTTTAACTTTTTTTATTGAGTGCTGTATGTTATAGTTAATATTAAACTTTTTTAGGAAAAATGAAAGATTTTAATGTAAAAAACATTTGTGTTCACTACAAACAAAATATATTTATGTCTTTAATTCCTTATTTTCTTGTTTTTTTCTTAAGAATATTTTTGTGACAAGGCAAAAAGAGTGGTTTCATTAGACGTTTTCAATAGAGTATGTCCCAAGGAGTGAATTTGTAGGTATATGTATAAATGAAACTGTAACTTTCCCTCTCAAGGGCTGATCTAAAATTAAGTCTATCATATCTCCTGCGCTAACTATACCAGGTTTTACAATATATGCATGACTAGTTGCGTTCGTAGCGGTTATGTTGATGTCAATCCAATTTATGTTTGCATCTGCTGATGCTATTCGAATCACTTTTTCTGATACGGATGGTGTAAAGGAAATAACTGGTGTGTTTGTTTTTTGTTCTCCAATCATACCCGTAAAATAAGCATAAGCTACTGCAGCCATTGCAACAGTTATTGCAACCATGATGATCACACCAATGACTGCCGAAACCGCATTTTTATTCAACGTTTTTCGATGCATTTTCATCTTTCCTCATCCCCAATTATTCTTTTTTGAAATATTAAATATGTATTCTGTAATATTGTTTCAAATGGAAAAAATAAAAAATAAAAGAAAGAAGATGTTAGATAATTAGACGTTTACGGTCCAGGTACCGAGTAATGAGTTTGTAGGTGTGTATTTCAACGTTGCTCGACAGTTACCAGTTCCGGTTGCGAGTAATATAGAGTCACCAGCGCTTATCGTAATAGTATCTGGAAGTGCGAGTAATGTGGCTGCATTAGTGGCAAAAGCAGTTCCGTTCGCATATAAAACACTAAATGTAAAGCCTGTATCCAATGTAACAACTACATCTTTCCATTTTATATTCGCGTCTGCGGTAGCAACCGTAATTCTATTTGTGGTTGAATCTGTTGTACACGCTACATTCGGTGTTTGATTCTTTGTTCCACCGATCATTCCACTAACATAGACATACACGGTGGCGGCAATTGCGACTGTTATGGCAACCATCAAAATGACACCAATAACAGCGGAGACTGCGCGTTCGTCTGCTTCTATAAATTTTCTATTTGCTTTCATTTTACCCATTCTCTCCTAGCTTTTTTCAAAGCTGTTTTTATTGGACAATGCATATGATACTTGGTATAAAAACTTTTTGAAAAACAGATGAATCATCTAACCACTCCTTATCCTTCATCTGTTGTCTTTCAATCGGTTTTTATTTTATTTCTCTCCATGCCAAGTATGTTCATGCATACCAATTCTACCATGATGTTTTTATTTTTTTCCTATTTATACTCTTGCTGGAAGAATACAAAAACCGTGAATTGACAAAATGAACAAACAACATTTTTTGCGATAAAAAAATTTTTGATAAAAATAAAAAAATTTCTTTCCTAATATATTCATCATACTTATTTTTTTAATAATATAGAACAAGGATATGATAATTGGTTGAATATTATTGAATGTAAAAACGAAACGTTTATTAGAAAACAATTCCTTACGGATTTGTCATATAAATTGGGATGCGACACAGAATCAATACGTTAGAGCATCGTCTCTACAGGATGGGATGGAAACCGTATGCCTCAGCAAGAAAGAAAAACAAAGGGCCGAAAAACACAACCAATGATTTTTTTACCGATCACGGCGACTCTTTTAACAAAAAAAACAGCTCCAACGAACCAAGAACAAAACACCCTTGATTTTCACCTTGACATCATCAAAAAAATCGACAAAATCCTTGAGGAACATCATCAAGAAACACCCCCTGTTGAATCGTTTCCCACACCACCACTGAACCCTCCTTCACCACCAACACCTATCGAACCACGACCACCCTTAAACAAAACATTCCCCTGCCAAGAAGCTCCATGGGAGCCAACATCAGAGTCACCACGAACGATGACACCCGTCGTCCCTGAGGAATTCAAAACCGAGATCTCCTTCAACCCTGAATTCCGATTCATCTCCGGACAAGAGTTAACTGAGACGATCTCACAACCACAACTCTCACCAGATGATCGCATCGAAATCATCGATTTCAATACCCTAATCCGTGATGATTCCGGATTCCATAAAACCCCGGATCTCACACCTCTGAAAAATCCAAGGAACAAAAAAGGGACCCCTCCCTTTAAACACATTCTCATCGATGAAGAGACACCTCATACTAACATAGAGATCATCGATACACGATCCTTACAACAGAAAACCTACGAACATGTCTTGCACGCCTCAGAGGAACAAACGGAACAGATCGACAAAAAAGCACAACTCTATTTCCTCAACAGCAAGGATTCAACACCAAAGAAACAACAGAGATTAGACCAAGACCAAACAACCAATTCAGATGATCTGGAGGAACAATCCAAAGATCTGAAAAAAAAGTTAGTCGAGGAAGAAAAGAAACTCAAACAACTCGAATTAGAATATGAACGATTAGAAAAAATGGAAAAGAAAAAAACAACACACCCTGATAAAAAACAACTATCTGGTGAAAAAACATCATTGAAAAAAGAGCGACCAACATCACAATCAAAACGAGATCTCAAGAAGCAAGAAAAAGAACAAAAACGTCTCAAACTACTTCAGATTCGACAAGCACGCATCGAGGAAAGACGACAGAAAAAACTGGAAAAACAAGCATTGAAAATCAAACAAAAACAACAACACCTCAAAATGAAAGGAAACAAACAACAAAAAACAGGCAAAACAGACGCACTAAAATCCGATAAGAACACCCCGATTCTTCTCATCGATGAAGAACTCATCAAAGTCCTGCATATGACCGATTCACTGCTAGGAGAACTACCTGAAGATATTCTAACTGATTTTATTGACTCAAAGGATTATAAATTATATGAAAAAGTCATGAATAAATATAAAATTAAGTGATCCCCATGGGCTTGTTAGAAAAAGCAAAACAAAAAAAAGCTCGTACATCTGACGACGATGGACCTGCACTTCCAAAAACAAAGAAACGACCACAACCCGCTCATCAAACAAAAACACAAAAAAAAGAAAGAGATAACAACTCCCCGATCGAAGAGTATCATATCCATACCTCAGAAAAAACTATAGAGCAACAAATAGTACAACAGCGACAGGTAACAATACCCACGTCCCTGGAACAGGATCAAACAGCGGAAACAGAGGCTTCAAATTTCGGAGCAGACCTTGCCTTAGAGACCCANCAAAACGATGGGACATCAACTGAACTCCTCCTCGAAACTCCCCCTGAACGAGATATCGAGATTATCGAGGAACAAACAGGATTTGGCTGGAAAGAACAAGGTTCGAAACGCATCGTCTACGATCATGTCACCCATGATTACATCTATGAAGTCATGGAACCCCAACTGAGTGATGAAGAAAAACAAACAAAAAATGAAATCGCACATCTCTTCAAAATGATGGCAGACATCGACACCTTTGACATGAGCTATGAGGAGAAAACAAAATTTTTAGAAGAGACCATTGAACATGTCATTAGCGACAACCATATCTACATCGAAGAAAGCTCCAAAGACACCATCTATTATCATATCTTCAGAGATTTCCTTGGATACGGACGCATCGATATCCCCATGCATGATGATGGAATCGAGGATATCTCCTCCGATGGGCCAAACACCCCTATTTTCATCCATCACCGGAAATACGAGGCGATTGAGACAAACATCTACTATGAATCAGAACCTGAACTCAACTCGTTTCTCGTTAGACTCTGTCAAGTCTCAGGAAAACAGATTTCGATATTCTCCCCCATTGTTGATGGGAAACTCCCTGATGGGTCTCGTTTGCAAGCAACACTTGCCCGTACAGTGACCAAAGGATCCACCTTTACCATCCGTAAATTCAAAGAGATCCCTCTCACCCCCGTCGATTTGATCGAATATAAATCCATGTCCTCGGAAATGGCAGCATATTTCTGGATGGCAATCGAGGATGGTGCATCTATCCTGTTCTGCGGAGGAACCGCGAGTGGGAAGACCACAGCACTGAACGCGTTAATGCTGTTCATCCCCTCGTCCCATAAGATCATCTCCATTGAAGACACAAGAGAAGTCAACATTCCTCACAAGAACTGGATTGCGGGCACCACCAGGAAAGGATTTGCTGCAAGCGATGAGAATAAAACCGGAAAAGACATCGACATGTTCGACCTCATCAGGGCAGCATTGCGTCAACGGCCTCGTGTCATCATTGTCGGTGAGGTCCGAGGAAAAGAAGCCTACAGCCTGTTCCAGGCGATGGCGACCGGGCATACCGCATATGCGACCGTGCATGCAAGTACGATTCATACACTGATTCAACGGTTGGAGAACCCACCCATTGAACTACCAAGGGCTCTGCTTACATCACTGGATGTCATCGTCTTCCAAAACGCAGTGGAGATTGGGGGGAAAATGGTCAGGCGCATGACGAGTGTCACAGAGATCATCAAACTTGACTCTGATACGAATCAATTGATTTTCATGGCACCCTATACCTGGATCTCGAAAACCGATGATCGCTTCGAAGCTTCGGGGTCAAGCAAGATCCTTAACCGGATCAAACAACAGAACGACTGGTCCGATGAACAACTACAGCATGAGATCAACAACAGGGTCCTTGTCCTAGAATGGATGCGGAAGAAGAAGATCAAATCCTACAAGAAATTTGGTGCTATCATCGCCGAGTATAAGAAATTCCCTGAACGCGTCCTTGAGCGGATAAAGAGGGATACAGAAGATGAAGTCAACTAAATACACACGGTTTTGTCGGCAACTCTTTTCAAATATCTTTGATAGATTCAATGTCAGTGAGACCAATAAGAACAACGCCCTTGAAAAAGCAAACATCAGCATGGTGTACCAAGAGTACTACTCTATGGTTCTGATGAACATCATTGTAGGGTTTATCGCCTCGTTCACATCAACATTATTTCTGTATCTACTCCTTCCAAACAACGTCACCGCGTTACTCATGCTTGTCGTAACCTCTATTGTACCATTTGTGATTGGTATGGTGTACCTTCAGTTACCAGCAACAAAAGCAAAATCACGGGGAAAGAACATCGACCGTCACCTCCCCTATGTCGCTAATTTCATCAACACCATGTCGGTCGCCGGGATATCTCCCTCTGAGATTTTTGGGACGCTTGCTGGGATCGAGCTCTATGGGGAAGTACAAAAGGAAGCAAAGAAAATAACCACAGAAATCGAACTTATGGGACGTGATGCGATCACCGCTCTCAATAACGCCATTAAAATATCCCCCTCAAGGAAATTCAAGGATTTCCTCCAGGGTATCGTAGCAGTCCTCCAGTCCGGAAGTGATCTAGCCCCGTATTTTGACCGCTGTGTCGAACGGTACATGTACGATGATTTATCAGACCGGAAAAAGAACCTTGATTCACTAGCGATCATGGCAGAAAGTTTTGTCACCACCGTCATTGCGTTCCCCTTATTTCTTGTCATCATATTATCGGTCATGGGACTGACCAGTGGGGGCATCTCCTTTGATTTCCTTTATATTATCTCTCTGTTCATTCTTCCAATGGCATATGCTGGGTTTTATGTTATGATGAAATCAGGGATGGGTGAGGAAGTATAAAGAAGATCAGATACACAAAAGAATACAACATCAACAGAAAATACGGCAAGGATAAACTGGTTGATATCATCCTTGGTATCTCAATCCTTCTTGCCGCGTTTTGTTTTGTCTTTGGTTTTTTCGATTTCATCGGCAATCCAATCATCAATGTCAGTTTCATTCAACCAATCGATTATCTGGTCTTTGGTGTCCTTGGTTGTATTGGACCGCTCGGTTTCTATAACGCGATGAAACAAAAACAAAAACGAGAGATCATGGATAAACTCCCTGATTTCCTCCTAGACATCGCCAACTCTTCGGCATCCGGGATGAACATCTATGACTCCATGCGATCCGCATCTGAAGGAGACTATGGTCGACTGACTAGTGAGTTAAAAATGATGGTCGCCCAACTCTCATGGGGAATCTCAATTGATGAAGCATTAACCAATTTCGGGGAACGGATCAATAACAATGAGGTCAAACGACTCGCGATCACCATTAACAAAGCATTGGAGATTGGTGGGAACACCTCCTCGGTCTTCAACGCAGCGGCAAAAGAACTTGATCAGATTCGACGAGTCGAGCAACAGCGACGCACCGAGATGTCCATGTACAGCATCGTGATTTTCATCAGTTTCTTTGTGTTCCTCGCAGTCATCCTTGTCATCAATGGGACCATCTTCCAGGCTATCTATGATCTTCAGGGGAAAATGGCGGGAAAATCCATCGGGAATATCAGGATAGCAAATATCGATCCAATGGAGGTAAAAACCATGTTTTTTACCTTTGTCTTTGTTCAAAGCCTCGGTGGAGGTCTTCTTGGTGGGTTCATGATGGAAGGACGCATCTCTGCTGGAATTCGTCAGGCGTTTATTCTGGTCCTGATTTCGTTTATCACCTTTAAAGTCCTCTTCTAAATTGTCAAACCCGCATAATGGCACGATACCATTAAATACGCAAAGATAACAGAGATGTACCTGTGGTCGGAGAGATGAAGAACGTGTCGTTCTCAAATAATTCCAATGCAGCTTCAGAAGTCATTGGTGCGATTATGCTTGTCCTGATAGCAATCGCAGCATTTGGCGTGATTTATTTTAATTTCTTCCCAGTTCCACTCCCATCACCAGACCCTCATATCACCATAGCAGGGTATGTCACCGATGATGGACGAGTGGTCCTTCAGCATGTTGGTGGTGAGGAGCTGACCACCTACAGCATTCGAATAGAACAGTCCGATGGACCCCGGACCTATACCTTCGATAACGACCCCTGGGTGATGGGTCAATGCTACTATCTCCCTATCAATCAGGCTCTTTTTAACGAAGAAAAACAAGTAAAAGTCAGCGTCTATACCATACTTGCTGATGCGAGTACAAAGACGATATTCGATGGTATCATCACACCCCGGGATCATCCGTCTGGGCCTGAAACAGAACCTGTTTTGGACCCGATGTTGGTGACAACATTACGGACAAGTACCATCGATGAAGATCTTATTTGTTATGATTATACTATTGTTCCGAACCTTAATCCAGTAACCTTCATTTATCAATGGATGGTGGCATCAGCGGGTCCGTATTCCTCGCTCACACGAGTTTTATATCCCTTTGATAGTCAGAATCCCTTCCAAACAAAAGACTATTCCGGGAATGATTATAATGGAACCATCAATGGATCAGCCTGGACGGATCAAGGGAAACTTGGTGGTGCGTACCAGTTCAATGGTGATGATTTCATATCCATACCCTATTGTTTCGAGGGGAACTATATCGATAATGTGACCGTGGAAGCGTGGATTAAAACAAGTCAGAACTCTGGTACGATTGTTTCTTACAACCGGAATAAATACTGGGAGTTAGCGGTGACTGATGGGTTCGTGAAATGGAGTACCAACTCTAGTGATGGTGCGATTGATCTTACCGGATCGATCCTCGTGAACGATAACAGCTGGCATCTGGTTGCTGCTACTTACTCGGCGTCTTTAGGTGATTGCGCGATTTATGTTGATGGGCGACTTGATACCTATCAGCATACGCATGCTGCAGGAAAACTCCTTGGGTCTGGTGAAACCCCTGTTGGTGCGGTTGGGAAAGGAACTGGTGTTGCTGGTAGACAAACCATTTTTTCGACTGGTTTCGAGGCTCAGGATGAAAAAAACGAATGGACTGAGAATAATGCGACAACGGGGCAACAAGAGAATTGGACCTCCCTGCGTTATGATACGTTTGAATCTGGGTGGGGAAATTATGTTCCTGGGAGCAATGGTACTTCTGCTGATTGTTATCGATCTACTGCGTACAAGCATGAGGGTGCCACCTCGGCATGTGTCCGAGATAATAGTGGTACTTACTCAGCCATTACCCTTAGTCCGATTGATATCGACACCCCGGCATATAAATCAGTCAAGGTCGATTTTTGGTGGATGTGGCGGGGGAACGGCTGGGCAAGCGGGGAAGATTGGTGGTTACGGTATTATAACGGTTCTGCTTGGGTTACTATCCTTGATACAAATTATCCAAGTGTGTACACAAAAGGTGTCTGGTATCATACTATCGTTTATATTAACGAAAGTAACTATCGATTACCAACGAATATGCAGCTTCGCTTCCAATGTGATGCGAGCTACGATGATGACTTAGTCTATCTTGATCAGATTTATATTAACGCAACAAGCTATGCAAGAATAGAATGTGATTTTGGTTTGCTGCCTTCGACAGCATTGACACCACATATGGGGACGTACTCAATTGGAGGATCTGGTGATTTTGACCCAGAATACGCCGCGTTTAACCGAACAGGAATCGATGTCTCAGGGTATACGAATGTCGAGGTTTCTTTCTGGTACAGCTATAAAAACACGGATGCGAGCGATTTCATTGGACTTTACTATCGTGATGGGAATCAATGGAAACCCATCTTTGAGATAACAAACCCTGTGATGCCTGGCGGGCAGAGACCATGGGCACAAGTCGTGTTCTCACTGCCCCCCTCGATAAATATCCTTCATTTACAATTCAAATGGCGTACATCATCATCAACTAAATACATGGCGATTGATGATCTGGAAATCACGGGGATTCGACTCGCTGGTGAAATGAATTTTACCGGCACCATTGATGAAGTAAAAATCTATTCAAGGGTGCTCACAGCTGAACAACTCTATCAGAATTACCTTTGCACAAAAGATGGTAATACTGATTGTAGTGTGATTGTCTCAGAAGAAATACACCTTGATGAATCCTGGAAATGCCTCGTGATTCCAAATGACGGGTTGTATGACGATGTTGACTCAGAATCAAATATATTATTTATCATTAATTATGGTGGAGGCGGATAGGAAATGAACAAAAAAATACAAACGATAGGGGTTGTTTCTCTGCTGGTGATTCTCGCTTTTCTAGCGATTGGCCCAAACATAGTACAAGCTGGATCTTATGATGGGAATGATCTCGCGATAGCTTTGCTTTCGGATCCTACGACATTGATCAGCTCCCAGTATTGGGATAGGGACACAGTAGGACATCGACAATCCATGGTTCTCCCCTCGCGAGGTAACCTTATTCCGACCGATGGATCATCATTCGTTATCTTTAGCACGGGACGGGCTGATTTGGTTTATGCCACTTCGAATGGGTTATGCCCGGGTAGTGAGCGTGGAAACTGGTTCCAAGGCGGACAGTATGGAACCCCACGAGATGAAGCGAATCTTCAAATGCAGCTCCTCGTCCCAGCATATATGCATTATCTCTATTATGATATTCAATTCTTCACCGTCGAATACCCAGATTATGTAGGAACGCAATACAACGACCAGCTGACCATCACGGTCAGTTCCCCCTCAAAAGGTGTCTCTTCCTACATCATTAACGTCAATGGAGGAGACTTTGTTCTGAACGCCCGCGACACAGCCCTCCTAGGGACTGGGTATAATTTATTCGCCCAAGATAACGCACCCTCCGGGGTAGACTGGTTACAGGCAACACAGAATTCCAATGGTGCTGATGCAGGAGCGTCCGCGCTCATCGGTCGTGAACACCCTGTTTCTCCTGGAGAGATTATCACCCTTACTATTGATTTAAAAGACGAAGGAGACAATCAATTCGATAGTATGGCATTCTTCGATAACCTCCGGTTCTCGGGTTATGCCCGAACCCAGGTGATGGCAAGAAAGACAGTATCGGACCTCAATGGTAATCTCGTCGAATGTGAAGATATCCTCGAATATTCCATCACTATTAGTAACATTGGTACCGCAAATCAAAACAACAACCCTGGTCATGAATTTGAAGACGCGCTCCCGACGTTTACCCAGTATGTTGTTGGGTCAGCAACCGCTGGGTCAGGGGCCATTTCCTATGACGGGGGAACAAATAAAATCTTTTGGGATGGTTCTATTGCTGCACAGAGTAGTGTCGCATTAAGTTTCAAGGTGACAGTTAATACGGGAGTAGCCAATGACACAAAAATATCGAACCAGGGGATAGTCCATTGGGATGAAAACGAGGATGGTATCAATGATAAAAACGAGCTCACCGACGATCCTACGTTGATGATGCGATTGACCAGGATGGAGACGGACTCACTGGTGATGATGATCCAACGATTGTAAGTATCTGGTCGTTCGAGGCACCAACCATTCTAACAGAGGATTTTGCTGGTATGGAAGATATCGTTGGTGGAAAAGCACAACAATCGTACCACGGTCAAGTCTGGTTTGATACCAGTGCTGAATCAGCTGAATCAAATTTCGAAGTTTCTCCCAGTTACCATTATCTCACAGCTAGAGCGTTCAAAACGAAACTGCGATCCGTGAGTGATACTCAGTACTGGAACTATAGTTTTGCGACGTTTAACAGACAGATAGCTTCTTGGGAAGTATGGTTCACCTGTGGTAACAGTAGTGAACCTGCGGATCTCTACATGAATTTCACAACATCAGATGGCAAGGATATCACAAAAATAAAATTGGAATACCTCTTTGTCGCTAATGTTCCCCTGTCCTGTAGTTATCAGGTAAAGATGAGTGTGAAGACATCCACGGGATGGGTTCAATTGCGTTCCGACTATCCAAATGGGTACTTATACAATGGATGGTATAAGGTACGGATAGAGAAGAACGGAAATTCAGCGATGAATTATTCACTTATGCGAAACGGAATCGGAGTCACAGAACTCGTCACTTGTTCAGGTCTTGGCTCGTCATTTAGCAGTCTTGCAAGTGTTGAATGGCGTTCGACACAAAACCCTGTCGTCAGTCCAATTGTGTTCTTTGATGAACACACCGTCAGTCTTGTAACGATAACATAAAATGGTGGAAAAAATATGGCACGAGAATTCACTCGAAATATGTTTATTATGCTAGTCTCGGTCATGGCTGGTGTCGTGATTATCAGCTTTTTCATCGGTGATATCATCAACCAGTCAAGAATTGATACCATCAATATTCAACATGTTACGGAAATAAGTGACATCAATAGTAGAAATGAGAATTTCACAAACTACTTTCTGCAAGGTGCTGTGAAAATGGACTCAGCCCGGGAAGTACGAGAAGTCGCTAACTATTACTTTGATTTTGCGTTATTCTGGTTTAACACCGCATTGGCAAACCAAAGTCAGAACCTCACAACCCTCTGTATTGAAAATTGTACAAATGCCATGGAAAAATATCTTTCCGCACATCAGAATTTCGAAAAATCACAACCGTATTTCATCGATGCCCGAAACTATACAAATAACTCCCGATACCTTGAGATCCTCGGCTATTACATCGGTTTTGCGTGGGCGGGTCAGAACATCACTATGTTACGGTACGATGCAACCTATTATCTGAAATGTGCGGCAGAGAATCTTTCCTTTGGCAACATGGAACTGGTTGAATTACTCATGGAGAACTTCACTGTAGTCGAGCAGGCGTACCAAGAAGAAGTCCAGAAATATCAGGAGTTCCGATACCAGATCGATGGGTACATCTTCTTCAGTACAATACGGGAGATCCCTGATATCCAATAGAATCTCCTCCTTTTTTTTCAATACGTTCCGGTCTTTTCTTTCTTTTTTCCTTAAACCAGTTCTGCCAAAAAATTAAAGAAAGAGAAGTGATTACCCCCAGCTACAAAGAAACGAGAAACATGCCCCGGTAGTGTAGTGGCCTATCATGAAGCCCTGTCGAGGCTTCGACTTGGGTTCGAATCCCAGCCGGGGCGCTATATACAAAGGTTCAAATATGTGGGATGTATTCCTATTATCGTGATAGTATGAATAAGAACAACGATAATGGGGCTGCTAATGAACAGGCGACACGCATGGCTTATGCCCTGTCGCATTTAGAGAAAGCAGATATTGGTGCTGCGAACAAGAAGACGATCTCGCAGTTTGTCAACCAACTTGCCGCTGAGGGTCTTACCCAAGTCCGGCAAGCGAAATACATCTACACAGTCATCCTCATCTCACAACGATTGAAGAATAAACCTTTTTCTAAGGTCACAAAGAATGACGTCGTTAAGGTCATCGGAGATATTAACAAAACTTCTTTTTCAGAGTGGACGAAACGTGATTACCGCATTGTCTTCAAACGTCTCATGAAGTTCGTCCGCGAAGAAGAAGGGAAAAAGTTCCAACGCAAGGAATACCCGGCAGAAGTCAACTGGCTTGATATCACGATGAAGAAGTCCCGGAAGATGCTGCCGAAAGAACTGCTTACCATAGATGACGTCAAGAGCCTCGCCGAGGCTACGCTCAACCTGAGAGACAAGGCGTTCATCCTTTTCTTATATGAAAGCGGCGCTCGCATAGGAGAGGTCTTAGGCGTGCGTTTGAAAGACCTTGAGCCAGATGAATACGGAATGAAGGTGTCTTTAATGGGGAAAACAGGATTCCGTAAGATACGAATCATCGCTAGTGCGCCAGCTATCAGCAACTGGCTCAAGAGTCATCCGACAAGGAATGATAAAGAAAGCTGGCTGTTCTGCGGCTTGAACCATGAGACAAACGGTAACCAAGGTGAGTACAGATATTTCAACAAACTCATAAAAAAAGCAGCGGAGCGGGCAGGCATCGACAAACCAGTCAACCCGCATCATTTCCGGCACAGCCGGGCGACAGAGCTGGCGAAGAAAATCACTGAGGCACAACTCTGCACATACATGGGATGGGAAATAGGTAGTCGTGAAGCTGCTACTTACGTGCATCTCAGTGGCAGAGATACAGATCGAGCGATCTTAGCATTACATGGACTTGCGGAGCCTGAGACAGAAAAGGAGTCGTTCACACCGATAAAATGCCCACGATGCGGAATATCAAACGAGCCCGGATCAAAGTTCTGTAATGGCTGTGCTCTTGGGCTGGATCAAAAATCAGTCATGGAGTTCGACAAGCAACGAGAAATCGAAGCAACGCTAGGTGCTTCAGCATTGAAAAACATGACTCCTGAAATGGAGAAAATCATCAGTGATCTTGTATTTCAGCAAGTGAAAAAAGCTTTAGCGCAGAAGTAAGAGTTACTTATCCTTTTTTCTTTTTTCTTTAATTTTGACATGACGGAGATTTTTCAAAGCATCAATCTCACTATGAAACAATTTTATATGAAACGTTTTTTGAGGATATAAGATTGATCCTTCTGGAATTTGTTTATTTTTGTCGATAGGGTAGACATATGATAA
>WSSedL1B2DRAFT_1000091_pt1 | contig 13387 bp, 10 predicted proteins | sample WetSurSiteL1Bulk_FD_9470 | JGI IMG/M metagenome (IMG submission 9470)
TCATCATAAAATGAATCAGACCTTATACTGCAAAAGCCACCTCATTTAAAAGATGTGAAATATCTGGTTTCTGTGGAACAGAAGTAGTCGTAAATTATTCTGGACTATCCATAATCATGAGAAGAAAATTAGAGCGCTTAGTTATAGGGCAACCAAATCAAACACAAAAGATTCGCAGAGATCCTTGAAATTACGAAAAAAAAATTATCCGTGTAATTATTTGTGTACTAACTGAAATTGAAGGGCGAAATCTCTTGTAATACCTGGTTCGTATCACCGTCAATACTCATTCAAACAAGAGGAGGTAAGCAATAAAAGAAAACGACAAATGTCCCAAATGCCATCGTTCAATTCCAGGGTCGGACTATTCTTCTTTTTGTGCTGATGTAGTGCTACTGACAAGGATAAAATTTAACCGGCTACTGTTGCGATCAATTCTGGAAAAAAAAAGGTGTAACCATGCCAGTTCGTTCTTATCTGTGGAAATCTTATGAAAACTGTCTTAAAGGACAAAAAAATCGATCTTTACTATCATCTTTGAAAAAAAATCTGTTTTCAGACGTGTTGTTGTCCAAAAAAACAGATGGATTAATCATAATTTTAATAGTAATAAACCATATAATGCTATACACAAAGCAGGCAGATCATAGATTTTCAGACAATCATACCCGGTTTCTGGATAAACCACAGATGAAACAGGAGTTAAAAAATGGACGATTCACGTATCCGTCAGGAGATAAATAAATATAGAAAATTTAAAAAAGTTGATGGGGCTACGTACCGAAAAGTAAACCAGTTTCTGCGGAAGAGAACCTACATAACGGCAAGGGAATGGGCACTCGCACGGCTATGTACGGATTTTCGTACTTCCGGAGGTGCAGAAATGACCTTTATTGGAAAACATCTCCCGGAACTTGTCCCTTTTATGGAAGAACCTTATACTCCACAGGCAGTCAACCAGGCGCGTAACTCATTCAAAAAGAAGGTGAGAAAAGCAAGCGCCACATTTTTCTATGGAGCAATGTGTGGATTTTTTACCACTGATGAACTTGATGATCTGCTTTTTGAAGCAAGCGAGGTTGCCCGGTTTCTTCTCGAGGTGGAAGGAACCACACTGGATATTGATGAAGAGATAGATATTGAAGACAGGATCACTAAAGTCATGAGAAGTGTGGGAGAAGCAGCAAAAACCATTCTTAAATCCCGGGCAGAAGAGGTGGATTCTTCGCCACAAAAACCCATAACGGATAATAAGTCTGTTAGTAATAATATACCGGGAATAGACAAAACGGGTGAAGATAAAACACCACAAGACAACGATCCATCATCAGTCGCTCATTCCAAAAAAATACCACAGATTCCTGAAAATACTCTGGCCGGAATAGATAAAAAAATTGCCCTTGACGGATCACTATCAATGGAATTTATTTCAGGAGCTCCAGGTACTCATAACCAGGGAAAGATTTCCCATAACACCGCAGGAGAAATAAAAGACAGACTTCAGGAAAACAATCGAACATAAAAGGTACACATCAAAATTAATTCAGACTGATTGATACTGGAGATAAACGTATGAAAATAATCCATGTTGTGGGAAACTCAAATTCTGGTAAAACAACATTTATTAAAAACCTGATCCCCGAGCTCAAAAAAAAAGGGAAAGTAGCGGTTATCAAACATCTGGGAGATCATACCCACAATATCGAGGAAGGAAAAGACACTACTGTTTTTTTTAATGCCGGTGCAGACATATCTGTTGGGATAGACTCCGACAAGGCAGTAGCTGCGATACGTAAGAACACCCTTGACGATGTTCTGGGCATGCTCTTCGATCAGGAAATGGACTTTGCCATAATTGAAGGCTTTAAACAACGATCATTTCCAAAAATAGTTATCGGTAATTTAACAGCTGATACCAGTATCCTGACAAATCCATCAGTTGATGAGGTTATATCATCGCTTAATCTTTTCGAAAATTTTCTTAAAATAAAAAAATGACGGGAGCAAGTATACATGCAATCAACAAAATTTCAAAAACGGTTGTTTGGTACCAATGGGGTCAGAGGAATTGTTGGTAAAGATCTGCCGCCGGATTTAGTACTCACCATTGGCGAAGCACTTGGAACGATGCGGAAAGGATGTATTGCAGTTGGAAGAGACACGCGGACATCCGGTGAAACGCTCGTAAAAGCAGTTAAATCGGGCCTGCTTGCAGCAGGTTGCAATGTTGTTGATTGCGGCATCCTTCCGACCCCGGCACTACAATACCTCATTAAAGATCAGTTTGATGGAGGAGCCATGATAACCGCATCGCACAATCCACCTGAATACAACGGGGTTAAGATCATAGAGGCCGATGGCACAGAAATGGGAGATGAGGAAACACTAAAACTCGAACAACTGATATTTGAACGGTCATTTTCTCCTCAATCGTGGGAAAACATCGGGCAGGAAACACATGCCCCTGATCTCATCAGAAAATATATTCAGGCAATTGTACATCATTTCCCTGAAAAGGTGGGATCAGAAATATCCGTTGTGGTTGATCCAGGATCCGGTCCTGCTGCCCTTACAACACCCCAGATTCTCACCGAAATGGGGTGCAGGGTGCTCACGCTCAATGGAGTAATGGATGGGACATTTCCTGGAAGGTTACCTGAACCTTCTTCTGAGGGTCTCAAAGAGCTGGCTGAACTCGTGGTCAGCAGTGGAGCAGCCTTCGGTGTTGCGCACGATGGTGATGCAGATCGGGCCGTGTTCATTGATGAGAAGGGAAGATTTATTGAAGAGAACAGCGAGTTTGCCCTCATAGCACAGCACATCTGCCACCAGAAAAAAGGAACACTGGTTACTCCGGTTAGTACATCATTCGTTGTGGAAAGGGTGGTGAAAAATGAAGGCTGCACGATTGTCTATACACCGGTGGGAAGTATCTATGTTGCACGAACAATGCGGTCACTGATGGCGAATGGAAATACGGTTATATTCGGGGGTGAAGGTAATGGGGGACTTATTTTTCCCGAACATCAGTTCTGCCGGGATGGTGGTATGACTGCCGCAATGATGGTTTCCATTCTTGCTTCGACGGGTAAACAACTCTCGACACTGATGAACGCATTGCCGAAGCGCTCCATGATCAAGGATAAAATTGGCACATCACAGGGAACACACGTGCTTGAATCCCTCAAAAAGGAATATGCTCATGAATCACTGGACCTGACGGATGGTGTAAAAATTTTAAGGACAGATTCGTGGGCGCTTGTCCGTGCTTCAGGTACTGAACCCATGATCCGGATTATTGTAGATGCGGATTCTCCTTATCAAAGTCAGATTTTTTATGATGAACTGATGGGCTATATTACTAAAATTACCGATAGATAGGTTTGCGAATGGCCCTTTTTCTGGACACTCGTTGAAAATCGTAGTGAGGTCCTTCATTACAAAAATATTATTTTTTCCGGGTGATAATTCGGGAAATAATTGATAATTTTGCCGATTGTCAAAAAATAATTTGTTTTTTAAGAGATTATATGAAAAAAATCGGAAATTTTCTTCAATTATGATAAAAAAAATTAAATTTAAGCGTAAATTAAAACAAAAAATTTAATAACTATTTGAGTTAAATTGTGTTTATCAACCCATAGGTTCATATCTGTGATATAAGAATGGTCAACTCTACTGAAATTGTCAAAAAGGTCCAGCAGGCACTATCAGCTGAAGACTGGAAAATTGTAGAGAATGGTATAGCAGAAATACATCAGGAGAAAGGAAAACGGGCACAAAAGACCCTCATTAAAGACATAAACAGATTGATCACAACTACTGCATTTAAAAAAAACAGGCCTGAACTTTTACGTGCTCTGCCCGACCTCCCGAGTAATGATATTGATGACTTGTTTGCTCAGATAGTGCATCAATTCATAATAACCAGGGATGAAAAATGGTTAAAATCGGTTTATGTGCTGTCAGAAAGATTAAGTAAAAAAAGTCATCAGTCCCGGGTAATTGCAATGATGGCACAAGCCCTTATCAGCGCAGGTGTCCAGGAATCTAATGCGGAATTTATTGATCATGGCATAATCCTTCTCGAGCGGATCGGATTCCAGAAATATCGATCGGATATCATGATCGATATTATTCCTCTTCTGATTGATTGGGCGATTACAACCCGTGATGAAAAACTTCTCTATCAGTCACATCATATCATTGAAGAAATAAGCGATATTTCAAAACGTGCAGTATTGCATGCAGAACTTGCAAAAGCCCTGGCAACTGTTGCTATTCTCGAAAAAAACCGGATTTTATTCATTGACAGTATCCATAGTGCTACCAAAATCCATCAGAAGATCCGAAGGCAGGCATGCATTTCATCTATTATTGAGAAGGGAGTGAAATCTGTTTTCGGAAAAGAACTACTGGATATTTCACTCTTTATACAAAATTTTGATGCCCTTTCACCTGAGATACAACTCGAAATTGTAAATGCCCTGACAGAACAGCTTCTGGACCGGGAAAAGGATAAAATCCACATTATCTCTGTCCTTCAGACTCTTTGTGAAAAACTTCCTTTTGTCGCCACTACCCTTGTTATCGACCTTCTTAAAAAAGCAGAACTCTCCGGAGAATTATGGTACCTCTCCTCTGCAATAAACCTTCATCAGCTTTTTTTGAACACCGAGGCTTATCCTCTCAGGGAACTGGTCCGTGCGGGTATCTCTGTTGCCAAACATTCAAACAATATGCATGTACTCTCGGATCTGATCCCCATTATCGATAAAGACAGCAATCCGGTCGTTCTATCAAGAATATACCTTCAGTTTTCACAGATTATGCTTTCTTCCGGGGATTTTACCTCTGCAATCGAGATATTTAAAAAAATCAGCCACGATACAGAAAATCTTCCCCAATATGAAGACAACCTTACCCAACTGCTTAAAACCGGAATTTTTCGGCATAGTATCCCGCTGGTCAACGAGATGATCCTCAAACAATTGAACGAGGATATAGTGCATAAATCAATTAACCGGGCTATTATTGAATTGAGCACAGATGATCCGTTTAATGACATAATTTCCCATATTCATTCTATTACCGACCTCATTCGCCTGCATCCCCTCCAGGACCACCTGCTTCTCGAAAGTATTACCATTCTCATCAACCGGGGATTTCTCGCAGTACACGACCCCTATATCCTGATACGGATGGCCGAATTCATCAAGGAACACCACCTTAAGGAAGAGGCAATAGCCAACATCGCCCTCCAAATTGCAAAAATCGGAGTGAAAATAAAAAACCGCGACTATCTCCAGAGAGCGGTCGGCCTCACGTGCGATATCAACGGTCAGGACATCCGTTCCTCAGCGCTGAGCGGAATAATCGATGAGGCCTCAATTTTTGCGGCACAACAAGGGGATCTGGACCTTCTCCTCAGGATGAGAGAATGGATCAACTCCTTACTTGAAAAAAATCTCGCCGAAAATGCCATGGTGAATATCATCGATGGGGTAATACAATATGCGATCGACAAACATTCTCCTGCTGCGCTTGAACAGGCGTATAAAATCGCGAAAGACATCGGTGATCCCGGGTTAAAAATCCAACAATTCGGGAGAATTGCTGAGTGTTTCGTAAAAATTGGATGTATCCTCTTAAAAGAGCCCCCCACCAGTACAGATTCAGAAGTTTTTTCATCCGAAATATATCCGTTTGAACGAGGATTATCAATAATAAAAGAGACCGTTAAAAAACCGCGAATATCGCTGAAGATCGCAGGGATGATTGATATTCTCATATCATATTCATCGGTCAGCGATAACCCGGATTATATCATACCCCTGGCAATGTACGCTGTTGAAATCGAAAATCCACTGGAAAGAGACGCCATGATGTCCCGGATCATTTCAAATCTTAACTACAGCGTTACCTATCCGGACTCAACAGATCCCTATGAAATTATGGCATTTCTCCTCCAGAGAAATGAGCACTCGACATCAAACCCGCTCATGATTGTTCTTATTTTCCGTTTTCTCCAGCTGATTATTGATCCCTATATGGAGCTTTCCGGGATGTGCAACCTTGCAGAAACGTACATCAAATTACACGATTTCAATCATGCACGGGAAATTTTAAACGATGTCTACCAGTCACTCCAGAAAATTCCCGCCGAATACAAAAAAGTTCTCATCCTCGCTGATCTTACGCTGCTGTATAGTACTATCGATATGCAAAAAGCAAAAAAGTGTCTTGAACAGGGAATCGAACGGTTAAACCTTGTCGAGGATGACAAAAATCCGATGGCAAGAAAACAGATTGTATTGGCAATTGTCCAGATGAACGTCATTGAACCGGACAGCGAATTGATCAATGTTGCCTTACAGGTTTCATCAAAAATCACCGAGCCTGTTGACTATGTAGAATCACTTATTGCTATTTTCAGTATGACCATGAATGACAGGGAAAGGGGTAAAACAATAGTAACCTGCATGTCAGAAGCTGTCGAAAGAATTCCTTCACCCTATGAAAAAGCATCAGCCCTTCTTGATATCATCCCGCTTGCCCTCCAAAACAGCGATGATGACACTCCGGTCATTTTGCTTAAGAAGGCGGATGCACTAACCAGAAAGATAAACATTCCACAGATTGCTGATACAATACGTGATAAAATTGCTCAGATGTACGTTGTACTCTATCTCAAGCGCAACAACACAAAATACCAGGAATACGCACAGGAAGTTACAAAAACAATTGAAAATGATGAAATAAGGCTCCATCGCCTCACACAGATGGGACTTGAAGATACCTACGAAATACCAGCTCAATATGAAAAAATCAAAGTTCTGGTTGAAAAAATAATAGAAGATGGTGCCCATCCGAACCAGATCACTTCACTGGAAAAGTTGATCCGTTCAGTAACGGATCGTGGAAAAGGAGCAATTCTTTTCTGTGATATTGCAATACTATTCAGAAAAGAGGGCGCGGAAAAAATATTCAACCGCCTGCTACAAAGTGCAATAAAAGAGGCTCGGATAATCCGACCGCTTTCACGGAGAGCTTTTATCATGTGTGATATAGCGATGAAGACCCATGCTGCTGGTTCTGAGAAGACGGCGCAGGAGGTTCTTGATCTTGCCATTGACGCTGCAACGAATATCCGGCAGTCATCCCTTCGCGATGAAGTCTTTGACGAACTTGGTCTTGCAATCAAACTTATGCAGGGGACGTAATGGTGAAGACAGTTGAGATTTTTATCAGCGGGAGGGTTCAAAAAGTTGGATTCAGGGCATGTGTGAGAAGGATTGCAACCGATTTACACGTTACCGGTACAGTTATTAATCTTCCCGATGGACGAGTTCATATCTATGCATCCGCAGAGCCAATGATTCTTGAAAAGTTTATTTCAATGATCTATAGCTGTCCACGTGCAGTTATCCGTGATTTGCGAACCTCTGAAGTTTCTTGCATGAATTTTAATGACTTTTCAATCATTAAAGGAGAAGGGCGGCTCAGTACCGGACTCTGAATTCACCGTTATTTGTGATCGCCTGAGAGAAACTCAATACCAGTTCATCAATTTTTTCATTATTTATTGTTGAATGAAATAATCCGATCAGCTGTTGGGTAAGTTCATCCGAGAGTATGCACCGGTTTGACGTCTGTTCATAATCGAAGGGTGAAAGTGATTCCCTTGCAATCTGAAATACTACCCTGTCAATCATTGTTGCTTTCAGAGGATCGATAAGATCCTGTACAAGACATCCTCTGCCTTCATATATCAGGCCGAAATCCGGGTCCAGTCGGGACCCGATAAGAGAAACACAACAATTACCAAATAACATCGCGTACCCGAATGAAAGCATTGCGTTGATTGGATCTGACTGGGGCCGTATTGTTCTCCGCCTGAATCCAAAATCCGGGGGGATGTTCCGTGACATTATCTCGTAATACATATCTGAGGTCAGCCGGTGCAATCTTTGTATTTCATCCAGTTTGATTAAATACTGGAGTTCTTCCTGAGCTTTATGAAGAAATTCCTGTTCGCCTTCATAGAACAGATGACTGTTCTGGTTTTCCTGAACATATTGAATCGCAAAGAGACGGGATTTTATTGCTGTTTGTGCAAGGGTAATTGCGTAACGATGCCGTGGCATAGCGTGCTGTATTCCGTGAATCTCTGTATCACTCCGGTCTCCAAAGGGTCGGATAATTCCTATTGGATTGCCATCGGGTTCAAAAAATGAAATAAATGCACCATTTTTCACAAGATTTACAATCGTTGACGAGCTGATGGTGTGACCCCCCATAACCAGCAGGTTTTTTATCGAATCAAGGGGATATTCCTCGACACCGTTTTTTTTCTGAATAATCAGTTTTTTCTGGGTGGATTTTATGTGGACACCAAAGCCGCTCACCAATAACCAGGGATAATCCGTCACCATCCACCTCGGAAAAAATATTTTTAACTAATCTAATTACTACGCTATTTCCTCCTGATTAATTCATCGTTTTTAGCCAGCAGATAATTTCAGGCTGGATTTTACAATTTTTTTATGGAGCGCTACATATGAAGACCGTTTACATAAATTCGGTGAATTTAAAGAGTAAAAACGCCATATATTGTCTGTCATGCAATAGCATAACAGGGGCAGTACATGTTCTGGGATAAGAAGATAGAAACAATGAAACCTGACGAATTGGCGGACCTTCAGCTAAAACGTCTGAAAAGAACCCTCAGGCGGGTAGAGAACGTTGCGTTTTACCGGAACCTTCTCTCGGGCGCCAGCGTGAAACCTTCATCGATCAAAACACTTGGGGATATCCAAAAAATCCCTTTTACCAAAAAACAGGATCTCAGGGATGGTTATCCCTTCGGTTTCTTTGCCGTCCCCATGAAAAAAATCGTTCGTGTTCATACAACATCCGGTACAACGGGAAAACCCACTGTTGTTGGTTATACCCAGAATGACCTCGACACCTGGGCAGATCTCATTGCACGAAACATGACGATGGTTGGTGTCGGTAAAAATGATATCTTCCAGAACATGGTGAATTATGGCATGTTCACCGGGGGTCTCGGATTTCATTACGGAGCAGAAAAAATCGGGATGACAGTAATTCCAAGCGCAACAGGAAACACAAAACGCCAGATCGAAATGATAATGGATTTTGGGGTGACCGTAATCCATTGTACACCCAGTTATGCAATGCACCTCTCGGAAATAGCAGAAGAGATGGGTGCATCTCTTGACAGTCTCAGGACCGGCATTTTTGGTGCAGAACCTTGGTCGGAAAGCATACGTAAGACACTTGAAAAACGACTCGGAGTAACAGCTTATGATTCATATGGGTTAAGCGAACTTTTTGGTCCAGGTGTTGCATTTGAATGCCCTGAACGCGACGGACTTCACATTTGGCATGATTGCTTTTTTGTCGAGATTATCGATCCAAAGACCGGAGAACAGGTATCCGATGGTGAACGCGGTGAACTGGTAGTGACCCCGCTGGTCAAAGAAGCGATGCCGCTCCTGCGTTACCGAACAGGAGATATAACGGTAAAGATGGAGGACGGTTGCTTGTGCAGGCGGGGACAAAAAATCGCAAGAATCACGGGAAGAAGCGATGATATGCTGGTTATCCGTGGAATCAACGTGTTCCCGTCCCAGATAGAACATGTGCTGCTTAAAATACCCGAGGTTGGCAATCAGTTTATGGTATATGTTGACAGAATTAATCATCTGGATGAAATGATCGTCGAAGTTGAAATCAACCGTGAGTTTTTCAGCGGGGAACTGTCGGATCTTGCAAGACTCCAGAAAAAAGTTGTAAAAGAACTTCGGGATGCACTCGAGCTCAGGACAACCGTTAAACTCGTTGAACCAGGTTCACTTCCACGGTTTGAAGGAAAGGCAAAGAGAGTGATTGATCGAAGAGAGGCGATATAATGAAGAGCTGGGATCCACGAATCGAGGAGATGCCAAAAGACGATCTCCACAGAATGCAATATAAACTGTTAAAAAGTCTTGTCTACAGGCTGTACAGTTTTTCTCCCTTTTACCATGACAGGATGAAAGAGCAGAAGGTCCACCCGGATGATATCCGCGATTTATCCGATGTAAAGAAACTCCCCTTCATGTTCAAGCGTGACCTGCGGGACAATTACCCGGATAAAATCTTCACTTCCACCCAGGAGGAACTTGTCCGCTATCACGTTTCGTCAGGAACAACGGGGAAACCGACGGTTGTTGGGTATACACAGAATGATCTTAATATCTGGACAACCTCACTGGCCCGTGCTCTGACCTCTATTGGGCTTGGCAGGGGAGATGTGATCCAGGTAAGTTACGGGTATGGTCTGTTCACTGGTGGGCTCGGGTTGCACTACGGGGCAGAACGTATTGGAGCAACGGTATTGCCTACCAGTGTAGGAAACACCGAACGCCAGATTGAACTGATGCAGGATCTTGGNGCAACCGCTATNGCCTGCACTCCNTCCTACCTCCTCCACATAGGAGAGGTTGCAGAAAAGATGGGCGTTGATATCAAAAAGGATACCAAACTCCGCACGGGAATTTTAGGAGCTGAGCCCTGGACAGATGGGATGCGTACCCGTATTGAAAACTGGCTGGGAATAAAGGCATATGATATCTATGGGACAAGTGAGCTTTCAGGACCGATGTTTACCGAATGCCTGGAGCAAAAGGGGTTTCACATCTGGTCAGATATCGCCCTTGTCGAAATTATCGATCCCCAGACGGGTGAGTCTCTGGGACCCGGACAAAAAGGTGAACTCACGATTACCATCCTTCAGAAAGAAGCGCTTCCGATGATACGGTATCGCATCGGAGATATAACGACAATGGATGATGACATCTGTGCCTGTGGCAGGACACATCCGAGAATCCAGAGAATTCAGGGCAGAGTCGATGACATGCTTATCATACGCGGCATCAACGTGTTCCCGTCCCAGGTTGAATACGCCTTGATGGGAATTCCCGAGGTGGGTCAGCATTTCCAGATCGTTGTCGAACGCAAAGGGGCTCTCGATGACATGCTCGTCCGTGTCGAGTTAACCAAGGATGCTTTCAGTGATAAAATTACTGAGCTGATGCAGACCCGGCAGAAAGTGGAGCACCGGCTGAGGAATTCATTGAACGTGAATGCCAGTGTTGAACTCGTCGAACCGGGTTCATTGCCCAGGTTCGAGGGAAAAGCAAAAAGAGTTGTGGATAAGAGGTCGTTGTAACATGGACACACAGAAGTTTGTGATCAGGCAGATTTCGATATTTTCTGAAAACCGCCCGGGGCGGCTTGCAGCAATTGCACATGCACTGGGTGAGGAAAAGATCAATATTCTTGCCTTCAGTATCGCCGAAGCAAATGGGTTTGGGGTAGTCAGGGCACTTGTGGACCACCCTGAAAGAGCCCATGACAAACTATTATCTCTTGGATTTAATGTCGCGTTCACTGATGTGATCGCAGTGCGGATGAAAGACCAGCCGGGCGGACTGTATGAGGTTGCAAAGATTCTCGGAGATGCCGGGGTCAATATCGAATATTCCTATGCCTATTCCGGGAAAGAAGGAGCAGTGCTCATTCTCCGTGTTGACCAGGTAGAAGAGGCAATACAAAAGATCAAGAATTCCGGAGCAACACTCCTGGAACGTTCGGTATTTCATTAATTTACTTCTTTTCCCATTTTATCAGTTCTGCAACTTCAGAAAGAGTGCTCCCCCTTCGAATCTCTTCCCGTATCCTTTCTTCATTTTTCCTGACCTCTAATGCCCTGCGTGCAATTTCATACGCCCGCTCAGCGGGTATCACAACCACGCCACTTTCATCTCCTACTATCCAGTCACCAGGACGNATATACTGACCTCCACACTGGATTTCGGCATTGATCTCACCGAATCCTTTGGGCTCTCCTGCATTTGGCACAACAGCTTTTGCAAACAGAGGGAACTTCATTATTCTTATATCATCGATATCCCGGACCGCACCATCAATGACAACACCGGATATGCCTTTTTTCACACAACTTAATGTAGCAAGCTCTCCCCAGGGAGCTACATGGGTCGCACCATCGTTGTTGATCACAATTACTTCGTTTTTTCTGGCAACATCAATGGCTTCTACGGGTTTTGCCCAGTCCCCGGGAAATGTCTGAACGGTAACCGCCCTTCCCACCATCTTTACATTACCGCACATCGAAACGATTCCCGACATCGCACCTTTCCGGTGCATTGCATCCGTGATATTTGGTGCAGACACCTGCATAAGAAGGGAGCGAATTTCTTCATCCGGTGATTTTTTTTCAATAGATTGTATCGACGGATTATCCATCGCTGAACGGATCTTTTTTGTTGATCCGGTTACATCTGCGGACCGGATAATCCAGCCTCCAACAATAATAATATCCGCACCCGACCGCACTGCGTCTCCGGCACNCGCCGCGTCAATTCCTCCCGCAATTGCGAGAGGAATATGAACCTGATCAGACAGGGATTTTAGAAGGTCAAGGGAGCTCTTACCCATCATCTGCTGGTCGATGCCAACATGGGCACAAAGAATATCTATACCCATTGCTTCAAGTTCATTGGCTCTGGAGACGGGATCTTTGACATTGATCAGGTCAGCCATTATCCGTATTCCATACAGTCGGGAAGCCCGCACGGCTTCTGCAATCACCGAGTTGTCTGCATCCGCAAGAACACATACAATATTTGCACCTGCCTTTGCGGCCATCTCTACCTCAAGGGTACCTGTATCGGCAATCTTCATATCTGCAACAAGTATGGTATCCGGAAAACGATCCCTCATCGATCGGATTGCCTGCATCCCCTCACTTTTGATCAAAGGTGTCCCAATTTCAATCCAGTCGGAACCCCCGTCAAGCGATTCCCGTGCGATCTGCATTGCCCTTTTTAGTTCAAGAATATCAAGTGCAACCTGCAGAACCGCTTTTTTCATGATCAATGATCTGACTGGCCGNNTGCTTAATAATTACTGGAAGTTACTNCAGNGATACCNNATAAAAAAAATGGACTGCATTTCCNGTCAGGGAAGAGAACAATTGAATCTGCCCTTTCGAGTGATACCCGGTAAAAAATTATTCTTTTTTGTATTCCTCAAAAAACACGACGTGTTTTATCTCCTTCTTCTTTGCTATGGTCATTTCAGAAGGACAACCTGCAGCAACGAGAGAGACCAGCGTATATTTTTCCGGAACGCCAAGCAGTAACCGAATTGTTTCGGAGTACTGCTTCTTTTCCCCCGCTACCCAGCAGGAATTGATGCCATATGCCTGGAGAGCAAGGATGAGATTTTCCGTTGCTGCACAACAGTCCTCGAGATAATATTTTTCTTTTTTTTCCCCGAAAACTGCAAAGCACAA
>WSSedL1B2DRAFT_1000092_pt1 | contig 13155 bp, 12 predicted proteins | sample WetSurSiteL1Bulk_FD_9470 | JGI IMG/M metagenome (IMG submission 9470)
CGTCATCCTTATCACTCATTCCACTATTTTTTCCTAAACAAGTAGGTATTCTCCTTTGTTTTTTTCTTCTTCCATACCTAGAGAAAAGATTTAAAACAACCAGGAAATACCACCTCTGATAACTATGACAGATGAGGTACGAGAAGGATTGAAATACACCAAGACACACGAATGGGTGAAACTCACAGGAGCCAAAGCAAAGATAGGAATCACCGACCATGCGCAACACGAACTGACTGACATTGTCTTCGTCGAGTTACCCTCCGTCGGAAAAGAAATCAAGAAAGGAGAGGAACTCTGCATTGTTGAATCCGTCAAATCAGTCTCAGAGGTTTACGCACCAGTCAGTGGAAAGATCGTCGCAGTCAACACAAAACTCGATGACTCCCCGGAGACCATCAACAGCAGCCCTTACGATAACGGCTGGCTCGTCGAAGTGGAAATAAAAGACAAAGCAGAGGTCAACACCTTACTGGATGCAGCAGAATACAAAAAAGCGTAATACAACACTTTCCAGCGATGATGTTTAATCGATAAGGTCCTTCTGCTGAGAACTCCAGGTCTTATTCGAAGATTTCTTCATCCATTCAACATATTTTTCGATGAACTCAAGGCGTTCCCTAAAATTTTCTTCCTTAAGTTTTTCAAGCTCCTTTAAATTGATTCGTGGTGTCCTCATTGCAAATACCTCTGAAAGAGGGATTGTGTTTTAAGTTTTCGGTTAAAATCCCTAAAAAGATTCATATCAAGGTCTTCCTTAAACAAAGTATAGAGAAATTTAGCATCCTCGATGTCTTTCTCACTCCCCAGATGAAGTTTGAAGGGAATCTGAAGCTCTAGCGGTGATATAGAGAAACGATGACTCCCGAGAACAACCTCTCTTCGTTCCTTTAATGTCCAATCATCAAGATTTGTTTTTGGGAATTTAAACTCGATGTTCGGTATAAACGTGTTTTTTTTCGCAAAACGTAAGGAAATACCACTACACAGGTAATCCTCATACGCTTCTTCTGCATGTTTCGTATTGATACAATAAAAACCAACGGAGATGGTATTCCAACCCCTTCTGAAAGTTTCAGAATCGATTTTTTCTACGATAATATCAACATCCTCTGAGGTCCTGCTTCTTCCAAAGAGTATAGGGATGTACCCAGAGACAATGACATATTGCATTTTCAGATTATTCAGCAGAGATGTAAACTCAATCACAAACCTATCAAGCTTATTAAGTTCTTTTTTGAATTCAATTTTTTTTTCAGTGACCGTGATTTTCATCTTCTGTACCAATCCGCAAGAGCTTTTAAAACATTTTGCACACAATACAGGAATAAGCTCATAGCAGGAAATATATTTAAAGAGAAGAGGTATAGACAAAGGAGAGATGTGGTGGTGATATTAGGATGAGGGATGACCCCATAGCACAGGTACTTGATGATTTAATGCGACTCGATGATATTTACGCCTGCATCGTCGCACGACGTAACATGATCAGCGTCATGCCATCAAGCGAGCAGTTCAAACCAGAGGTAAACCAGATCTGGGATGTCATCAAACGAGCAATGGACGATGTGTTCACCGTCATCGGAGAGTACTCTGGTGCGGGACTCACCGAGATGGAGTTCCGACTACAGGACTACGAGGTGTTATTCTACGTGTTCCCTGAGATGGAGAACGCCCTCGTTGCTATCGTACCTGCCCTGGCAAACAAGGGGTTACTTGAGGTGGAATTGGAGAATGCACGACGGGATATCCTCCGGATTATGGAGACTCCCTCACAAAAAACAGATCCCTCGAAAAAAGAAGAATTGTACGCTACCGCATAAAAAAAAAGTTTGTGAGAAACCGGATAATGAAAACAACAATAGAAACAGCCATTGGAATGTCTCGGAAATGGAATGCACGAGAGGCTGGACGGGACGTCGCAGAGACTGCGATACAAAAACTCAGCCGACCCCCAGATTTCTTTCTGCTCTTCGCTACGATCCATTATGAGAAAAACGGTGGGTTCCAAGAGTTCCTCAATGGAGTATGGGATGTTCTCCCGAAAGGAACACCACTTGTCGGTGGTACTGTCACTGGATTTATGAACAATTACGGATGCTTCTCACGAGGAGCAAGCGTTCTGGCTGTATCCAATCCCTCCATGGACGTCGCAGTTGGGGTTGGGAAAAACACCAAGCGAAATCCGAAAAAAGCTGCAAAAAAATGCGCAGAAATGATTCACAACAGCCTGAAAGACTCCCCTTATAAAAATAAATTCCTGCTCAATTTCATCTCCGGACCCGTGATGCCAAGCATCCCTGGCGTAGGACAAGCAAAATACATCCGATCAGGTTTTGTCAGTAAGTTTGCCCTGCAGGCATTAGGCCTTTCACAAGCACTGGTGCAAAAAGGACTCGGAAGAGAAGACGAGATTTTTGAAAAAACAGTCCAACAATTACCAGACTATCACATGATTCTTGGGACATCCATGGACGATTACAAAGGGATGAAAAATTATCAATTTTACAATGATAAAGTCCTTACAAATGCCGTGGTTAATCTCGGGGTTGCAACTAATCTTGACTTGGGAGTTTATACCACACATGGGATGAAACCAACCGATCTTCATTTCACGATTACAAAGCTTGGTGCACGGCATCATGCGATTTGCGAAATCAATAATAAACCTGCAGTCCCTGAGTTCCTTCGACTCTTAAAATGGCCGGAAGGATTCCTGAATGAAGAAACGATGTTACATACAATATTATACTATCCCATCTCATTAAGACGACTTGGCCGAGAAGTTCCCGTAGTAACACCGTTAATACTAAAAGATTCTATTTTAGTTCCCTGCGTTATCGATGACGGAGAAGTCTCCATCCTTACTGTTAGTGGAAAAGACTTAATTCAAGCGGTAAGAGAAAATTTACATTTTTTTAATGGGATGCAACCAGAGTTCGGACTTTTTTCAGCCTGTATGACGATCCTGCAGACTCTTGGTAATANGACAAATATGATACAAGAAGAACTCCATAACTATTTCAAAGACAAATCATTTTTATTATTTTACAGCGCAGGCGAAGGCACGTATTCCAAAGAGAAAGATATCACGTATGCAAATATGTCGTTTAATACCGCAATTTTTGGAAATCAAGAAAAAAATATCAAATAATAAAACAAGAAACAAATCAACGAACTCCTTCTATTTTTTTTCCGAAATTCGTTAACTCATTCAAAGTAAAACCATATTTCTTTCCCCATTTTTCCGTTTTCCGAAGATACGCAAGATCAATAGAGCCAACATGATTTTCTCTTTCATCCTCCATCGCCTGCATGATGACTTCAATGATACAAGAGAAATTCTTTCCAGGAGCCATCCCCGGGATCCCTGTCACAAAGGGAAAATCAACCAGACCACCATCAACTCGACACACATCAGGTCGCGCCTTGCAGACCTGCAAGGAAAGATTCGGAGGCTGGGAGACATCAACAACAATCGCATTCTTCCGTAGATGCTCTGATTGCAATAGCGCATCTGGATGACTGGTTGCTGTCACAACAACATCCGCTTCTTTTGTTCGAAGCTCGACAGTGGTTTCAAAATCACCATCAACGTTTTTCTTCAGTTGCTGTAGTTTATCTGTTCTACGCCCGATCAAAATCGAATGTTTAAATTGCGAGACAAGAATCTTCGTCACCGCCTCACCGATAACACCGTAAGCACCAACAATTGCAATGACCTGATCGGAGGATTTCTTCTCAAAAAGATCTAATGCCTTTGTCACTGCTTGGCAAGTGACGGCTGCAGTGTAACTATCGCCATGATTGACAAAACCCTTGTATTCCTTCTGCTTTGCGACCCAAACACCACCGTCCGTGACCGATGTCGTCAATGCACCAAGCTGGATAATGTCCACATCGAAATCATTCTGAAGCAGCAGGATGGCATTAAGGATATGCGAACGAACCGTCTCGCGAGGAAAACCCATCATCTCTTGAGCTGTCAAAGTCAAACCAGTGATGTATCCCTTCGTCCCATACACATCAAACTCGGGAGAGATTATAAGATTTCCATGAATCCAGGATTCCGGGAATTGCTTGACTAAATTTTCATCAAGAAAATGCCCGATTGTCGCAAATTTCATCGACCGTTTATCCCTCCGTTCTTACTAATGTATAACGTAAAAGGAGCCAATTAATCTTTCCACTGATGACGAAACAATCCTCGTTCTCGGGTATCATTTATACAGAACAGTATCAGAAGGTTCGAACAACCGGACCGCTGGATATGCTTTTGCTTCTAAAGGACGACCAGGTAGGTACACGACCTTCACATGGCTGATATATCTCACCAGGGACCCAGAGAAAATATTATCAAGATGCTCGGAGACAGTAGCAAACGGTCTCATCACTCCATCAGAGAAATCATCAGGGTGTTCCACACCAGGATACTGCAACAGCGCATCACGTTTCTGTGATAAACACATCCCATTCTCGACCAGATAATCGAACAGAGCCTTCCAACGGGTCTCCTCGTGAAATCGGTTCTCTTCGAAGGAACATTCAAGCCCGATACGTGGCCCGATCCCCTCCGAGGTCACATCAAAGCTCAAAACGAAACGGTCTGCTCTCCTCTCGAGGTCTTCGATGAGGGTTTGAAAGATGTTCTTCTCATCTGACCAGCCAAGAGCATTCAAATAGGAGATAATTTTACTGGGCTGAATCTTGTTGATGTAGAGCCGGACATCGTTAGTGGAACGTGACAGCATCGTTCCAACTTGGAACAATGATGCTCCCTTTGGTATTTTTTCAAGACAGTGTAGAATTTGCTGCTTCACTTCTTTTGATAACGGGTGTCCTCTCAGCAACGGTAACGCATCGTTCACCAACCATAAGAACTGGTTTTTCAGATCCTTGGATGAATCCTGTGATATCTTTTCAGGACCAAAAAACACACTTGGAATAATCATCTCCGATTGTACCGCTGGCATATCAAATTCCAACCAGAAGCATTTCACCTGTTTTTTCAGCATTGATTCATTCTTTGCCCATGCTTCTGAAAATGCGGCTATCTGCTGCCATTCTGGCTGCTGTATCAATGATTTCGGGAAATTCCCCTGTTTTAACACATTTTCAAAGACGATACGATCGTCCCCGACACCCGAAACAGCAAACGCCCAATCCGCCCTTTGTTGTATGTCACCTAAATGGATTTCAAAACCTAGAAAACTTGTCAGATTCCCAGGAAAGATCTTTGCAATAGATATTATATCCTTAAATTTCTCCGGTGAGATAAGAGAAGTGACGAACGGTTCCGCTTTACAGAGATAATTGCTGGCAAGAATACTTTTCACCGGCAGATGCTTCAGCATCCTTGTATGATCTTCTTGATACAACTGATATTCCGGGGTGATCAATTTCTTTTCTAACTCTATCTCTCGAGCCGCCCCGGCGTTTTCAAATGACGTTGAGTAACTGATGTATCTATTCAAAGCGATAATCTCTCCTTATTGATTTTATATCGGCCATACTATAAAGCCGTTTTTCGCAGCTACATACGCAGGTGGGGTTGTAGGAATATGGTGTTTTGAACCTTGACTTAATTTCATGATTACATCGTGTCATATGTTGGAGCCTTGGGGCAACCAAACAATCGGACACCAGGGTAGGCTTTTGCAGAGACCGGTCGATCTTGTTCATAGACCAGTTTAATATGACTGATATAGCGGACGAGAACACTGGAGAATTCATTACCTTCCATTTTCACGGTTGGTCTGTACACCGCTGGATCAAAATCCCTCTGTGCATCCTCTTGCTCGACTCCGATGAACTCTAGTAACGCCTCTTTTTTCTCAGCAAGACACAGTCCTCTTTCAACCAGGTAGTTCAAGAAGGATTGCCATCGCGTCTCAAGATGATACCGGTCAGGGGCAAAGGAACACTCCAATCCTATTTTTTTGTCAATCCCTTCCTCTGTAATGGTGATATGAAGAACAAGACGGGATACCTGAGCCTCAAGGTCTTTGACAAGTTTTGATAGCTGATCGTCTTCAGACCAACCCATGGTTTTTAGATAAGGGATGATCTGATCTGGGCGTATCCTTGCGACGATTAATCGAATACCCGCGGTCGGACGGGATAACATCACACCTGCGTCCATGACCAGCGCGTTCGGTGGTAATTTCTGGATCGCCTGAATGATGTTCTGTTCGATTTTTTCAGGGAGATTCTTCCCTGCCACCAGAGGTAGCGCTTGTTTGGTTAACCAGCGTAATTGTTCTTTCTCATCTTCCGAAGTGATATGCAGAGGGATCGTGTGAAGAAAGATACAGGGGATCGGTGTCTTAGATAAGTTCTCCACCATGTCAAACTCAAACCACATCCCAAGCACATTCTGGTACAGAATTGAATCTCGATTCGTCCATTCCAGGACAAAATTACTGGTGTTCTGCCATTCCGGTTTGTCGATGAATTCCTTTGGAAATGTCTTTTCTTTTATGAGTGTTGCGAGAGCCTCGCGTTCTCCTCCCATCGATGAGACCGCGAACAGATAATCAGCCTGGGCTTTTGAGGAGCTCAGATGAGACTCAAACCCAAAGAAACTAGTTATGGAACCGGAAAAACTGGAACCGAGTTTCCTCATGTTAAAAAGATTTTGAGAGGAGATAAGATCTTCAGAGATGAAAGGTTCAACAACAGATAAAAATCTCGCAGTATCTAATCCTTTCAATGAAGGTTTTCGCAACTGTACCGTTTTGATGATGAATCTGTTCCGGTTCCGGAACTCCTTCAATTCTCCCAAGAAAGATGAGTCGAAAGTCGTATCAAAGCCATATTCCCCGATTCTGTTCATTCTTTTCTAGCCCCACTAGAAGGAACCCTCCTGGAAGACATAAAGCCCTCCTCCGAGAAAATCCTACAAAATTCCAAAAACAGCATGTTTTGTTTATTTTTGGAGGAAATATTACAAAAATATGATTGTCTAAAATAACCAGAAAATTATTAGGTATTACAGAATATAGCTCCACTTATTTTGTTTGATTATCAAGGCTAATCTTTTTTTTTTAATAAAGTATTGTAGTGAGCGGAAAGGAGCCCACTACAATACTACCTCCCAGACAAACCTATTAATATTAATTTTTAATATATATAATTTATAGTGCAATTATCCAATCTTCATCTATCCTTCAATAATAAATATAATTTATGTTGCACTTTTTTATTATTAAGAACAAAATGATGGTGGAAAGAATAGTCCAAAAAATGTTTTAACAACAGATTCTATTGTTTCCTCTCGATTTTGAATTTTTTTTGGTACTCCTTCAGAAATATGCATTTCGATGTATTCTATAATACCGTTCACTATCTCTTTATCACTAAGATTTTCTTTATATTTTATTAGTAAATCATAAATCATCCATGAATCTTGTAAAACATAAATTTTTTCACTTGATATTTGTGATCGTTCAATGACATTCGGTAATGTATCTCTATAAATGATTCCGTTTTCAATTGATATCTGTTTTATAATACCAGCATTTAGCATATTTCGTAGATGGAAACTGATAGTAGCGGGATGTTTTTCTAGATATCTACTAAGATCTTTCTGTGAACATTGTTGTGCAATAAAAAACCAAAGAATGATGTGCAATGTAGTCTTTTTTCTAAGACAATTTAATATTCTTTTTTCTTTTTCACCTATTTCTAAAGAAATAAAATAACGTATATATTTTCCATCATCTTTTGATATTATGAATCCTCTTTTTTCTAAGTAGTTTAAATGATATTGTAAAGTTGTAAAAGGAATATTCATTTTTCTTGATATGTCACGCATATGCAATCCAGAGTTTTTAGAAATATATTCGTAGATTTCTCGCCTTCTTCTTAATTCCAATATACTATTATTCATAGCACATTACATTATTAATTTAAATTATATATATTTTTCTTAAAATTATTATTTAAATACCTAAAAAAAATGTATAAACCTCTAATTCCATTAATATTTTGAGAATAATGAAGGAATTAGAAAAAGTCTATTCGGTATGTCCAGTATGTTTTCAAGAAGGAAAAATTCAGAAAATAAACGCGAGCATTATCGAAGATGATAATAAAATATGGATTATAAAGAATTGTCAAAACCATGGTTCTTTTAAAGAAATTTATTTTAGTGATATAGATTTGTATAAAAGATGGATGCAATATAAAGTGAATACAAAACCTATTTCTTATGTAAAAACAAGAATTTTGGATTATCCTGAGCTTTATGAGACACATATGTCCCAGACAATGTTAACTAATCTAGTAATCACGAATAGAACAAATTTATCTTGGGATCAGAATCGTTTAAATGCACATATTATTGGTTATGTCTATGAACCTTCATTAATTCAACTAAAAGAATTGATGTATCAAACAAGAAATGAAACACCGATAGGTTCGGAATCTTTACAACTAACTGGTGGGGAACCTACTATTCGAGAAGATATCTTCGATATTATTCAAATGGCAAAAGAAGTTGGTTTTTCACATATTCAGATTCATACAAATGGCATGAAACTCGCCGAAAGTATTGATTACTGTCGACATTTAAAAACAGAAAAAGTAAATACTATTTATCTACGTTTCAATGGAACAACATTTGAAACGAATCACTTAATAGAACAGCATAAACAAGTTCTCGAAAATTTAAGAAAAGTCGATTTAAATGTAGTTTTAGATACAGTACTAATTGGTAATAATAATATCCAAGAAACTGGTAAAATTGTTCATTTTGCACTTAATAATATCGATGTTGTTCGAGGTGTACATTTTCAACCATATTTTAATTATGACGTTTTAAATAACACAGTAGAAAACTCAAGAAATATACATATTGATTTAGTTGAAGCGTTCAATGGTATCGAAAAAGAATTTCCTGGAATTATATCACGAAAAGATTTTTACCCGTCTACAGTCGTTTATCCAATTTCTCAATTAATTGAAATGCTAATAAACGAACCTCAATTAGAATTTACGCCTCATCCTGGCTGTGGAGGGTCAACATTAGTATTTCTTGAGAACGGAAAACCTTTGCCAATTACACGATTTATAAATATTGAAACTTTAATTAATTTTATCATTAAGGAATCACAGAAAAAAGGTCCATTAAGAAAATTACGCTTTGCTACTGCTTTAGTTAAAAATATTGATGCGTTCGCTAACAACAATAATGCACCAGATGGATTTGATTTAAAACAAATAGCAAAAGATGCTGCTATCGGCGGAAGAGATTTTGCTCTTCGAAAATATCATAAAAAAACTATAATTATTGGATTAATGTGGTATCAAGATGCATGGAACCTCAACATCGATCGTTTGCAGCGATGTGTTATTCATTGTCCAACATTTGAAGGAATTATTCCATTTTGCTCATATGCTGGTCTCAGGTATGATGAAAAAATTCAGAAGAAATATTCTCTCCCTATTGAAGAATGGGAGCTAAAAAATGGTCGTCGTCTTAGTGATGATATCAAAGATACTTGATTAAAGTATATTACATTTGTAACCTGAGTTTCGCACTTGAATAAAAGTTAAGTGCCTTCAGCAGTTTGTATTTTTGGATCAGAAAAATGCAAACGACACTGAAGACACCAGACCATATAAAGCCGAACCAAAATAAGACCTTTCCGATAGGAACCATACAAACCGTCCAACACATTTTCAATGAACTTCAACTCCCGCCACTCATAGACCGCCTCAAACACTGCGGTCATCAACTCACCGGACTAGTGGCCGGGCTTGTCTCCTACAAAATGACCGAAAACCTCTCGGTCAGCAGATGCCATCAATGGATGACCACCAACCCCTTACTTCTGGAACACCTCCATCTCTCCATCTTCGGAGACGATGCACTCTACCGCTGCCTGGAAAAAATAGGGGAAAACCGACAGATCATCCTCCGACATATCCTGCAGATCCTCAAAAAAGACCATGATGTCGGACTTGACATGATCTTCATGGACTGGACCAGTTCCCACTTTGAGGCCAAGCCAACAGATCTCATCAAATACGGGTACAGCCGAGACCATCGCCCAGACCGGCCACAGATCACCATCGGTCTGGCACAGGATCAACACTCACAGATCCCGGTAGGACTTAGTATACAACCCGGGAACATCAACGATCAACAGCATTTCAAAACCACCTACGAACAGATCAAACCAGGACTCCGAGCCGGGAGTGTCCTGGTTTTCGATGCCGGTGCCACCGGCAACCCAAACCTCGACCTTCTCGTAGCAGACAAGATGAAATATCTCTCCCGCATGAAACTCAACACCAGTGACATCACACAACACCTGGACACGTTCAGCAAAGAGGAATGGACACCGATCATGACTGGAAACCAGGATGAACAGGTGTACGGGAAACAACTAGTGTTCCCCAGCAGGACCAAATACCTGTATTTCTCCCAGAAACTCCACGATGATACCCTGGCGAACCGACGGAAACACCTGCAACAGGAATACGATGAGGCACTCAGCCTCTGGAAGACCATACAAGAGCAGAGACGGCCGCGTCAGAAATACCGCAACAGCAACCACTTCCTCCAAACACACCTCTCCTACACCTTCCCCCTCACTGGTCTCACCCGTGAGGAGGCCATAGACTGTGCGTTGCAGCTGTCCATCAACGGAAAAGAAGGATTTTTTACACTCGTTTCAAACAAAGATTTCTCACTTCACGAGGCACTCCAATACTATCGTGAAAAAGACAGTGTGGAGAAGTTATTCAACAGCATGAAAAACGAACTCCATATTCGTCCGACACGCTGCTGGACACAGGAGGCGATCAACGGATCCATTCTTATCGCGTTCCTTGCTCAGTTGGTCATCAGCATGCTGCGGTACAAACATGACGAGTTGCGTCATGTTTCCACGAAATTCATCATCCAAAGCCTCGGTAATTTCGCAGTTACCATCATTATTGAAAAAAACGGGGTGAAAAAACGTGTTTTTTCCAATTTCGATTCGATCAATACCCTGATTTTTTGTGGAAACACACCAGGATCATAGGTTTTTCAGCATTTTTTGCTGCTGAAAACCAGAAAATAATGTGAAGTGCGAAATGTGTTCTAATCAAGAAAAGAACGATCACCTGCGAAAGTCAGGTTTGTAAATATTTCGATAAAAAAATTACTATCTTTTTCGACTGTTAAATTTTTTTAAAAAGTTTAAAATCAAATGAGATATGGTTGGAGAGCCGGGTGCCAATCGAAACGAAGCCAAGGAATGAAAAACCAGAGTGCGCCAAAAGGGGTTGGATAATAAATTCGTGTTTGTTTTAATCCAAATATTGGTTTTGGAAATATTCTAGATTTTTCCCAATAATTATTTTTCCAGATATTTTTTCCGCTAACTCCGGAATGTTCGGCGAAACCTGCATCGCTCTTTGAATTATTTCTAAAATTATTTTGGGAAATTACATTATCACGATTTTCATCATTTTCCCGATTCCATGTTAATATTATTCCTATGGAATTGTTGCTAATCTCATTATTAGTAATATTATTTTTACTTGAGTCGACAAAATATATTCCTGTACCATTATTATTAAATATTATATTATTATAAATTATGTTTTCTGAGCCAAATGCATCGATTCCCATATCTGAATTGTTCGAAATTACATTCTTGGTAACAATATTTTCTGAACCTGAAATCCATAATCCAATATCATTATAAATCATGATATTTTCTGATATAATATTTCTATTCGCATTATGCATCATTATGCCTGATTCGGAATATTTAAAAATATTTTCTGTAATGATATTGTCGCTTGAAATAATAAATAAGTTTGCTTTGTTGACAATGTTACCTGAATAGGATCCATTTTGGATTGTAAAACTAGATACAGAGACACCATCTGCGGAAATGTTTATTGAATATCCTTTTTTTTGTGCATCAATTATGGTATTTTCTTTATTTTGACCTTTTAGTATTAATTGTTTATCAATCGATACGACCTCATAATATATACCCTGAAAAACAAATATATTATTCCCTATCGAGGCATTGTCAATCGCATCTTGGATTTTACTAAAATTGCCTGGTCCAGTACCGCCGACATATAATGTTTTGGGATCGTCATTTTGAATGAGTATTTTGACTGATAATTTTTCGAATTGAAGTGCACTTAGATTCGGTGCGAAAATAATTCCGATTGTAAGAGCTATAATCATCCAAATTTTTTCTTTTTTTATCATTTTTTTCTTCCAATTTGTTAAAGTTTATGTATTGTTATATATAAATATTTTAACAATATTTATTCGTTATTTTGAAATATTATTTTTTATTTTCCCTGTTCAGTATCGTAATGATGAGTAAGTTCTACATAGGCTTTCCCTTCTACTAATGCTCCATTTATTGTACCAGAAACAGCACAGACTCCTTCCCAAAAACAAGACCCAGGAATGATTTTATTTAAAATTTGCAAAATTAATGGTGAATCTTCACCGACCCGCATCATCTGGTCTTTATAAAGAGGTGTTATAGTAATATCAATAGCTTTGGATATTTCAATCATATGCCATCTAGAAGAAAATATTCTATGAGTTTGTTCATCATTCCAAAATAACTCAGGTATTATTGTATAATCTTCTAAGAGTTCTAAAGAGCCATCACTATTCAGTAAATTTAATCCATCCGAAAATGACTTATTTATTTTTTCACCAGTATCCTGGTCCCAAGTATCCCCGCCTAATATCTCTCTATTATCATTTAGTTTTATAGAAAACCATTCGTATGATACAACCAACCCAAATGGAGGTTGATTTTGATTTAGAAAATCACCCCACTGATGGTCAATCCACGCAAATCCAACAATTTTTTCTGTTATCCCCTGCAAAGTTATCGATCCAACAACCATCAGTTTACTGAGACAATAATAAAAAGATGGACATTGGTCATTTCCAAGTTCAATGATGCCATCACCACCAACAATCAATGGTTTTTTTATACAATCCATATCAACGACAATACTCATTGGTTGGTTATCTTGTTGGGAGTTCCCATTTACATCCAGTGAGTACTGGAATGGAAGAAGACCTTGGTCGTTATAATTTGTGTACCAATGGTCATATTGTATGTATCCATCGGAACTTTCCTGGTAGTCGACTTCCGGATTATTGAT
>WSSedL1B2DRAFT_1000095_pt1 | contig 13044 bp, 10 predicted proteins | sample WetSurSiteL1Bulk_FD_9470 | JGI IMG/M metagenome (IMG submission 9470)
ATCTTAAAATCAATGAGCGATTGTAGAGCAGAGCTGAACTTCTCAGGAGCAATGATCACCATATCATAATCCTCCGCAGAAGACTGCTGAGGCGCCTGAGGTTCATTATAACTGATTGTGATATCAACGCTTCCAGCCAATGAGATCTGATTGTTCATCGGGGAGTATCGAACAGGATAACAAATCACTTTCACAAAGGTCACCTGTCGACCATTCTCATTCCGACCAGCACCAAGATCATACTTATACAAGGAAGCGGGATAGAACTCGGAACTCCCGTAGACTGCAGGATCCTTCACATACGCAGATTGCTCCTTCACATCTGATACACGAGTGATACGAGCAGGAATAATCTTTTGGGTCAGATAGAACGTGCTCATATCCTGTGCTGTACTAACAACCTGAATATCAGTCGACCCAAAAGGAATCTGATAGGTCTTTACATAGATAGGTAACACCGGTTTGTTTGAATCCAATAATTGAGTCGTCGCCCCATCAACCTGAATTTCAACGAACCCATCTTTTTCGGATATTATCGGTTGTGATGAAAAAAGAACCAATGTCGATTCTGATTTACGATTTATAGTTTGATCCTTCGAGACGTTCGTGGTGAACGCAGCTGCCCCTAGTCCACTGAGGACTAAAATACCCACTATTATAATTGGTATAAATTTCTTCATATTATTCCCTCAATCTAAGATAACAATTACTGATATAAATAGTTTCTTTCCTTTTATATATACTTTTTTGAATAATTAGGAGCTAGAGAAAAAAAAGAAAAAAAGAGGAAGGTTCCTCGTTTAGGAGGAATATCCACCGATTCTGAGACTTGCGTCGCCGAAGAGTGCCCAGTTAGTGATGCAGAAAGCGGCGATCTGCTCTATGTCGTTTTCGTTAATAAACTTCGTAATGGCCTGACTGTGGGCAGCTGCTAGATTTGTCGCATTATTGTACCCGATTTGCCAGAAGAAGTTCATTTCGAGAGCTCCACTTAGTGTATCGGGGTTGCCTCCGCTACCGAAACCATATCCGGTGCATCCGGTTGAAGCGATTGCTCCACCATGGGTTTTTAGGACGAGACCGGCACTAAAGCTCTCTGGGACTGGTAGGCCATAGCAGAAATATCTGGTACTGGTGTGGTTATTATCCAGCAAGGCAGGAATCATCGAGACGTTATAAAGAGCATTATGACATCCTCCAACAATTACGATCGGTAATTTGTTTCCGTTAAAGAGGAACGGAAACAGGAACAGATGGAAACCACCGGTCCAATCCTCGGGGTATTCCCCATCAAACCAGATCGTATTCCAGGAGTAAGGATTCCCATGCCCTTCGAAATCAACAAACCCTGCACCTTCATTGAAAGATTTTATAATATCTTTTGGTACGGGGGTTCGTCCACCCGTATCACGGTTCACGGTGTAACATTGAGTGATTTTCATATCGGTATAAACATTCTTTGTATAATTGTATGCAAGGTCGCAGAGATATTCGCCATCTGGTTTTCCGCCATAATAAGCGAAGGTCTTTCCACCGACACCGACAAAGTTGTTGAACCAGGGTTTCCCCTCTACGCCGGTGCTTTCGTAGGTGATAATCTTTTTCACGACTGCTTTTACCTCTTTTGTTGTTGTTGCTGGTATTCGTGAGACATAGACTTCAGGATAAAGATCGAATGTATCTTTCAGTGCACCAGGTTTGTTCCAAGCAGCATAAACACCATCAGCGTTTGAATCCCAGCTATCAAAACCACCAGTTGCATTATACAAGCAACCATAATAGAGATCTGAGAGACAGCCTTCGTCATCGCTCTGTGGCATGTTGACGTACCGAACTGGAACCCACCAGCCGGTCCAACCCGCAGAGGTAGTATCCTTATCCTTTGCGAAAATATGGGACTTCAGACCACCGACAAGTAAGACATAAGTGATATTTGAATTATCAAACTCGTTTCTGATGAATTTTTTTATCTGCTCAGGAGCATCATACCCATCGTACTCACTGAGGATAGATTCAACAGATTTGAATTTGGTATTGACGCCTTTTCCAATCTTAAAATCAATGAGCGATTGTAGAGTCGAGCTGAACTTCTCAGGAGCAATAATCACCATATCATAATCCTCCGCAGAAGACTGCTGAGGCGCCTGAGGCTCATTATAACTGATTGTGATATCAACGCTTCCAGCCAATAAGATCTGATTGTTCATCGGGGAGTATCGAACAGGGTAACAAATCACTTTCACAAAGGTCACCTGTCGACCATTCTCATTCCGACCAGCACCAAGATCATACTTATACAAGGAAGCTGGATAGAACTCGGAACTCCCGTAGACTGCAGGATCCTTCAAATACGCAGACTGTTCACTCGCCTCGGATATAGGACTAATACGAGCAGGAATAACCTCTTGGGTCAGATACAACGTGCTCATATCCTTTGCAGTACATACAACCTGTATGTCGGTTGAACCGAAAGGAATCTGATAGGTCCGCACATAAATCGGCAACACAGGTCTATTTGAATCTAACAATTGAGTCGTCGCCCCATCAACCTGAATTTCAACGAACCCATCTTTTTCAGATAGTGTTGGTTGTGACGAAAAAAGAACCGATGTCGATTCTGTTTTTAGATTCATTGTTTGTTTCATCGAGACGTTCGTGGTGAACGCAGCTGCCCCTAGTCCACTGAGGACTAAAATACCCACTATTATAATTGGTATGACTTTCTTCATATTATTCCCCATTACTGTATTAGGGGACCATCATATTTAAATTTAACTCTTCCAAAATAATAAATTATCATAATCTCATTCATTGTTTTTATTTTAAAAAATAATCAGTTGAATTGTATAATTAATCCTGTTAACAGATGAAATCTAAAGGTTCATGTAAAGATCATCAAGATTCAATTTGAAGAGGACTTTTTCAAGATCTTTGATGTCAGAAGAATATCCTAATTTATTCAGGAATGAATGTGCCTTGTAAAAAATGACCCATTCCTCAGGGACACCATTCATAGTTTTATGGATCGCACATTGATAGAGATGTTTGCAAAAGATGATTCCATCTTCAAATGTTAGTTGTTCTTGGTCGATAATCAAGCCTCCCCATATTAGTAGATTAGTAAAAAGTAATAGATATTAATTTATAAATCTATTTATATTAATATTTTTAAATTATAGGGAACGATTGTAACATCATTGAATACATTAGTTGCTTCCTATCAACTGGACTCAGTTGGACCTAACAAGTGTGAGAATACTGTAGAAACCGATTGACAACCAAGTATGAAGAATGGAAGCGGATCATCCCATGAGAACAAAGCATATTCATTTTTCAAGCTATATGCGGGTAATAAAGTACGTAACAGGATTGAACCCTTCTTTATCTGTGCTCGAACGGATTGTATATCCTCCAGGAAATACACCCATTTAACAGAATCATTCTTCGGAGGTAATGATTCTTTTGGAAGAGGTTTATTAATCGCATCTAAATACGCGATATAAGGAAGATTACATCCAAACCGGGATGGAAAACTATTTTGCATCCACACTCGGGGATTTATCTCAATAAATTTATACAGTCCATCCCGAGGATCACGTTTGAACTCCGCGTCGACAATTCCATAAAAACCAATTTTCCGGATCAATGACGTCGTCAGATGTTCTAGTATTGGAACTTCTACACGTTGAATGTAACAACCGTTTCCAAACCCAAGCGGCCACTCCCGGATCCGTTGATACATAAACATGCCATGGGCAGTCCCTGCATGATCGTAATAAGTATTAAACCCAAACATCGTCTCAGCCTCTCCAGGGATAATCTCTTGAAGCATCACCTCATGATGCTTCGCTGAGATTTTTTTATACAAAGCGATGAGTTGTTGCGGGGAAGATACAAGAAACAGCTTCGTGTGAAAATCCAATCGAAAATATGTTGGATATACAGGTTTGATTATGCAAGGATACGAAATATCCCCACATATTCCTTTTACCTCATTTTCATCACAGGGAAAAAAAGTCTTCGCATGAGGAATATCCTGTTTTTGAAGGTATTGATAAAATAATTTCTTGTTAAGAAACAGATTTACTTTATCATAGGAACTCATCGTGAAATGAAAATATGGTTCTAACTGACTTCTATGTTTTAACAAAGCGAGTAACTCGGTGTCACCTGTAGGGATAAGAACCCCTTTTTCATGAAGTTTCACACCAAGCGACATGATAAAATCAATGTAGGATTTCTCCTCATATTTTGGATGTGGGCAGATAAAACCTTTTGCATATTTTGAGTAGAATGCTGCTTGATTCTTTTTCAAATCAAGGACCACTGTTGGGACACCACACCGTCCAAGGTTTCGTACAGCACCAAGGTTAGAGGTTGGATATATCCCAAGGATAAACGCGATCGGCTCAGTCGATTGGGTAACATATTTTTCTTGTGATTGATTCATGTGTTTAGAGGTCTCCCCCTGATTGGATGCTCAGCGCAAACAATTCTAGAAAACAAATACATAACCTGAATTAAAACCTATTGTAAATGAAATAAAAAATGGATGTGAACGTCTATATAATCCTTAGAAAATATAGGCTGTGAATGAAAAAATCACTTCGGGAACAATTCCTAATAAAACGGAAAGGATTATCAAAATCAGAGGTAGACGAAAAAAGTTGCCAAATCCAACTCCGCCTTTTTTCAACCCCCTGGTATCAAACCGCCCATAATATTCTTTTTTATGTTTCATTTGACAATGAAGTTCACACCCATGATATGATAAAGGAATCATTGCAAAATGGAAAAACAGTACTGGTCCCAAAATGCGATATCCAGAATAAGACCCTCTGTGTCTCAAAACTTACATGTTGGGATGACCTTAGTACAGGAGCATATTCTATCCTGGAGCCTCGTAATGATTGCATCCATGAAGTCCCTGTTTCATCAATCGAGCTGGTTATTGTTCCTGGCGTGGTGTTTGATTTATATGGCAATCGCATCGGTCATGGCATGGGTTTCTACGATCGATTGTTAAAGAATTCCACCAAAGCCCATTCCATCGGTCTTGCATTTGAATACCAAATCGTAGAATTGATACCCTCAGAAGAACATGATGAAAAAGTCGATTTGATAATAACTGAAGACCGGATCATTCAATCTCTTTAATTAAGTGACTATCTCTTTGAGTCGATTCATTCGAATCGCCTTTTGGAGTTCTAGTGCAATCCGCTCCCCATAACTTATAGACTCGCCGTACAAATAGCCTGAATGTGGTGTAAATTGCGTTAAGGGACTGCCTGGAATCCGTAATGACACATCAAAGACAACCATCTCTTCCTTTCCTTTATCAGCGACGATAGCACCTTGTAATGCAAAGGGCCCGATAATGCCGGGTGGATATTCTTTCTTGGTTGTTTTCACGAATTTCTCACCAAGATCAAAGATCGATTCAATGATAGATTCTTTTGTCGTCGCTGCGATATGACCTGTTTCGATGATTTTTGGTCGAAGGTACTTCAGAACAGCCAATTGCTCATCCGCAGGAAGACGAAGCAGACCATCAAGATTGGTTTGTCTCCGAGTATCAGTCCCCATTATCTCCAGTTCATCATCGAGGACCGAATAGAAATAGTTAAAATTAATCTGAGTTCCAATCACATATTCCTCAATGACCGCTTTACTCAATGCATCCTGAGTAATCATTTTTTTTGCTAGAAGTTGGTCTGATTTCTTTTTGTAATCAACATAACTTGATGCGAAGAAAAACGCTCGTTCATATCCACGGATAGCCTCATTTACTTTCACAATCACCAGTCGGTCGATATCATGGGGTGATTGAAACAACTGAGGAAACCGAATCCCTGCTTTCTGTAATAAATAATATTGGTTTTTAGGAACATTCCGTTCCTCAAGTTTCAGCATGGAACGTGTCCCGAAAATCGGGACCCTGAAATTATTTTCTATATCGGTGAAATCAAAATAGACCCAGAAATACCGGTTGTGGATAAAAATCGTGTTCTCCTGCCGTAACTGTTCTTGGATCTCTGGCATCGTGATGTCTCTAAATTTATCCAATACAATGGTTTTATCAATACATCCTCGCCCATCATCACGGGTTCTATAGTACTTCGTATATGTTTTATCTCGCCCTTTCTGACAGACCGCCAGTGTCCGAAACCCATGTTTCTTTGCCCCTCTACAGACATCCAGCGCTGAATGTCCGCCTAACACACCAATCGTGATTTTTTTTGGATTATAGGATTCTACTAGACTCTGGATCTTCTTTCGTTCCAACATGAACCATTCCATTTCCAAGTTCTGTGACAATTCACACAGTTATCCTTTGAACTTCGGTCGTTTTGATAGATGAAGCCCAAGAGGTAATTTTTGTTGCGGATAGTCTTTTACCCGTTCGATGATAAGATTATGCAACTGTGTAATAGTATATGGCTTATCACCTTCACCTAACTCACTTACTCGCACACGTGGTGAAATTGTTTTTTCTTTTCGCTCCTTTTCACCAACTACCACAATATACGGGATCCATTCTTTTTCTGCATCACGTATCTTGCGTCCAACGCTTTCCTCTCGGTCATCGATATCAGATCGGATATAATAGAACGGTGATATTGCATTCAGTTCGTTGATGAGCATTTCACAATCAGGGACGAACTCATCAGCGACTGGTATAAGGCGAACCTGTGTTGGCGAAAGCCAGAGGGGAAGCATCGGTTTTTTCCCTTGGCTCATTTTTATGGCTTCCCGTTCAAGCAATGCATAGACGTTCCGGTCGATACTCCCAGAGATGCTCGTATGCAGTATGTAGGGATGTTGTTTTTCCCCTTTCTCATCCGCATAGGTGATGTTGAATCGTTTTCCATTCTCCACATCGATTTGGACTGTTGAGAGTGCGCTTGCTTTCTTCATGGAATCAATGACGTTGAACTCGAATTTCATGACAAAGTAGAAGTACCGTTCGTTCCACAGTTCAACTAGGATTGGTTTTCCAGCTAATTTCGCAAGGTCTTGGGCCAGGGTTTGGTTGTTTTCATAGAATTCTTTGACGAACCTTAAAGCGACCTCGGAATCGAGTTTCAATGAGTTCATCCATCGCATGGCAGTTGAGAATTGTCGTTTGAATTCCTCTGTTGCTTGCGGAAGGTCCTTACAGAAGGTATGAAGATCAGGCATGGTGAATGCCCGTAATCGTTTCAGACCACTGACTTCACCGCTTTGTTCACGACGGAAACTATAGTGAGTGAGTTCATAGAGTCGGAGGGGAAGGTTCCGATAGGAAATCGTCATATCATGAGCGATCATATACTGCCCGAAGCATGCTGCGAACCGAAGGAAGAAATCCTTATCGGAATGAACTATGTATTGTCGTGCGGGGAATTTCTTGACATATTCGCTTAAGGCAGGGTGCTCAAGGTCATACATGATAGGTGTCTCTACTTGCATCCCACCGATGTCTCGTACCATGTTATTGATGTGTTGTTCCAAGAGGCCTTTAATCATTCGGCCCTTTGGATACCAACGGAAGTTTCCTGAGTCACTCGCTGGTTCATAATCCACTAGTTCCTGTGATTGCATCATTTTCACATGAGGTGGTTCACCAACTATCTTCCGGGTCCCACTACTTTCGTATTCATACAATAGTTTCAGTTCCTCATGACCTGTAAAATTAAATTTCTCTGCATCGATGAGTTCGCCTTGCGGGGTAAGGATGCACCATCGGGAGATAATTTCCTTTTCTTTTTCCACCGCTTTTTTTTCTTTCCCAGGGATGATCTCACGAGAGAGCTCCGAGAGGGGATGGCCTTTGCAGGAGATAGTAAACGCCTTATACCAACCAAACGGGGATCGTTTTACGGTGAAATCCTGTTTTTTTACCTCTTGTTCGAGTTGTATGAGAATTTCTTTTCCGGCTTTCGCGCTCGCAAGATCTGATGAAAGATGTGCATAAGGGTAGAGCATAATGTTTCTGACTTTAAGTTGTTCAGCTGTTTTTATGATTTCTTTACTTGCCTCATCGACCGCTTGGGTTGGTGCTTTTTCATCAACTTTCTCAACAGCGATAAAAACAGTGAGCGCCTCGTCAAGACGATCCTTTATTATGCTTATATCTTCAGGATGTGGAATCGCTTTTTCTTTGACTTCATATTCGATAAAATCACTATGGATAAGTAATAGTTTCATAGAATCGACCCGTAAAACAAATCAGTGTTTTTAAAGATAGTGATTCACGCCATTATATGGGGGAGGCGGCGGAGGTGTATACTCCGTAAATAAAAAATTTTTGTTTTACTTGCAATCCCATCTCTCCGCCTAACCAATGGAATATGTCATGTCATATATGAATGTTTCGAATTTTTCTTATTCTCTCTGTTGACCCAGAAAGTTTCTCCTAAAAAAAGAAAACAAATCTACTATAAAAAACCTAATGCTTCTTCGATTCGACCCATCTCAATACCGGTCGTCATATTTCCGATAATCGCACCCTTGGTATTGGCAACAAGGCCACTTCCGATCATAGGGAACCCATGGTTCACGGTCCCGATCATGACTTCTACATCAAAAACCTTTTTCAGCTGTTGTTTTTCCTCATCGGTCGTCTTCGGATGACACAGGCAGCCTTTGTTTGTCACTACTGCAGCCATTCCGACGGTTCCTAGTGATGCGATTGTTCCTTTTTGAACCGGAACATCAAGGGTTTTACTTATTTGTTTTATTGTGGTTGCCTTCAACTCAGGATGAACAAGCGCCCCGTAATCATTCGCAAGGATATCGTTCCCAGCAGCATTGATGATATCTTTGATGGGGAACACATGAAGTCCGAGTTGTTCAAAGGTATGAAACGTCTCTTTGTTTGTATATGCAGTCACGATAACACCAGATGAGTTACAAGTAAGAAGTGAACCGATAATCGTTGAATCAGCAATACACAACTCAACGACTTTTGCATCCAGGACGTCCCCAACTAATCGTTTAGTCTTCTTTGGAAGACTCTGTTGTAAAAAGACGATTGAATTGTTGGTCCGACAGTAGATGCCAACGTTTGGATTTTCATTGAAATCAAGCAACTGAAGTATGGTTTTCTATCTCCTTTTCGTTTTTTGGCATCAATTTCCTTCCAATATATAAACATTGTCTAGAGTAGGAAACATCGAGAAAAGAGGGTTGTTTCTCTCAACACTGAACTCTGAAGAGTTACCTTTCACTTCGTTTAAAGTGATTAAAAGTCTTTCCTGCAATGTTCTATCGTACAAATTCATTTCGTGCTTCTACGCGCATAAAATCACGTAAAATATTGGTGGGATGAAGATGATAGTATCATGAAAAGAAACTGAGCGGGAGGTCTGACTGTATTCGACAATTTCAGACGGTCTCTTTTCAAATCATCCCTGGGATGTCAAAGGGTTCTTGTGCGGGGTGCCTATCAAATTTTATAATAGGGATGCCAAGAGGAACGACGTTGTACCCTCCACTGCCGGTTAGGAGGATTTGAAGAAGCTTTAGTGGTTGGAGAAATCCCGAGAGTATCAGCGAGGGGAAGAGGAAAAAGAGGAATCCGAAGATCGGTTTAGGGAATTGATAAGCCCGTCCCCAATAGTTACCCTCCCAAGTATTATCAAACGGCTTGTTCTTTGTTAACAAGGAAACAAACATCATACTTATGGCCCAGACGTTGTGAATTCCGTTTTTATAAATGTTGTTTTGTTGTATGGAGTTCTTGCTTGAATCAATGATATCAAAGCCGTCATGATTCCCCGTGATATTATTTTGGAGAATGGAATTGTTTGTCGTTTCTAACAACTCAATTCCTGCTCCATCGTTTTCTGTAATCTCGTTCAATGTGATGAGATTTGATTTACAATTTTGGAGATAGATCCCTCCTCCATTCACAGAAATTTTATTGTGCGATATCGTGCTAAAATTTCCATGGTCGAGGGATATCCCACATTCATTGTTCGTAATATCATTTTCCTCGATAATACAGTGGTTCGCAACATAAAAGGTTGTTTTGATTCTTCCACCTACCCTTATTCCATAACTATTCTCTTTGATGATGTTATCTTTGATATGAACATTATCTGCTTTGATGAAAATTCCAGCAGCATAATTACTCCAATTCGTCGTCGTACTATTTTGGATGGTGAAGCTCTGCACCACCACACCATCTGCGGAAATATTCAAAGCAGATGTGTTCTTGATGGTTCTCACGTCGATTATCGTTGTTCGTTTCTCTTCACCTATTAAGGAAATTGACCGGTCGATTTGTAATGCCTCAGAGTAGGGCGAAGAATCATCGTAGACAAAAACAATATCACCATTCACGGCATCATTGATGGCATCCTGGATTTTCGAATAGTTATTCGGACCTGAGCCACCCACATACAGGGTATTCCCTGCAGTCAGAGGATAAGATGTCGTTTTCGATACTGCTGTTGCCGATACAGGAACAACAGTGGTTATCATCAGCAGCATACAAACAATAATGCAAATTATTACCTTCTTCATAATTTTTCATTCCTCCTTTACAATTTTATAACAAAGTTCTCCTATAAGAAGGTTATTTACTCACTTATTAACCAAAGAATCGTTCCAAGGATTCAAATCCCGCTTCCCCTGCACCCCAATCATTGACCTAAATCCGTCAATGTATAAGCATTATATAGTGATTGTATTATTAACCCAACCAAAAAAAAGGATGTAATGAAAAATGTATAGAGACAATAATAGTGGCGGTGGCTATGGTGACGCACCCCGAGAAATGCATAAGGTAACCTGTGCTGATTGCGGCAAAGAAACAGAAGTTCCCTTTAAACCGGATGGTTCTAGACCAGTTTACTGTCGGGACTGTTATCAGAAACATCGGCCACCAAAGAGATATTAAATCTTTCTCTTTTTTCCTTTTTTTTATCTTTAATTCACACAAACAACATGATGCTCTAAGGATATGTTTTTAAAGTACTACAACGGACAGTCCACAGAGGAATTAAAACGGATATACGAAAAGGTAATGGATGGACTGACAATACAGGTAGGATGATGATAAAAAGATTTGGGTATCTGACAGTGGACCTCATACTAGATGAAATCCTGAAAACATTGCCATTAGAAAACCAAGAAAAAATAAAAAAAATGACAGTCGATGAGTTTTGTTTTTCCGAACATTTTAAACTTGGAACGACAATCAAAGATAAATATTTTTATAAGAATAAAGCACGAGAGCAACTTGTCAATAGTTTAGGAAACAAAAAAGAGTACATATTTCTTGATGGTGATGTTTTCTCACAAATCATTTTGGAAAAACTATATGAGAGAATCACTTCAACAAAAAAATAATAGCAGGACGTACAATACAGAGGGTAGAATGAAAAGAAAAAACAAATACTGGGTAATGGATGATACCTATTCTGATTCAATAACATCCGCATCTCAATGTATGCACTGTAAAATTTTAAAAGTAGATGGAAAGTGCAAAGCATATCCCAATGCAATACCCCTTGACATTTGGACGGCAAAGAGGAAAGACTGCAATAGGTTTACACCGCTAAGAAGTAATTAATCTTTCCTAGAAATCCTCTTTTTTTAATCATTTGATTCACACAAAAAAACATGTGTTTCTATGGATATGTTTTTAGATGCAGGGGAAGGGATTTGAACACGGGTTTAGTCACAGAAAATAGTAATTTTCCCTGTGGTGACATTTAAAAACGCTCTCGTCAGAATTCCAGGTCAAATTCTCACATCTCATAGCCAAATTTATCAAATACAAATTTCCATTTATTGTGTAGTGTATCTTTAACAACAGGCTCTACATCGTAGGTACTTGCTTTAAAAAATTTCTGAGTTGTAGCATAATCGCTAAAACTTTTCTTAGATGCTTCGAAATCTTTCAGCCCCAGTGTTGTATAAATTTTTTCAATATTTTCTAAAGGATTTTGAATGAAATCCTCGTATTTTATTTCAACGAGATTTCCTTTAGGGATAAGGGTTCTCTCTTCGAAGTATTTCTTGTACATCTGAGCATACAAATCAAGCATGTGTCCTTCGAGTGTCTGCATATCAGATTTCTGGATACAATAAATAGGTACAACTATCCGCAGGAATCGCATCATTGAATAATAGAGATGATACGGGTTTCTGTAGATGTTAATAAATTGTGCATCGGGGAACATTTCAAGAAGAAGTTTTATCCGCGCTGTATGTGCAGGGTTTTTTAATATCAAGCGTTTTCCGTTTCGATAATAGGTTAATTTTTTTAAAAAATAAAGATATGCTTTTTTCCATTCATCGATCACGTCTTTGGAGACATGTTCCATGGTTACGAAGCTGTTATAGAAACCCATGTTTTTTGGGAAAATCCAACCATTGTAGTACGCGTACGGTATAAAAGCACCAATTGCGTATTCTTCTTCTTGGGGTAAATCCGTCCCCATTGGTACATCATCCATCGGTCTTTTAGGTGTGATACTTGCGGCGAGAACTGGTTTAAAAATTTTTTCACTACCAAGGAAAACACCTGGTACCGTTGCAGTAAACGTTGAACAATACCCAAATGTATTATCAAGAGATAACATATTATGAATATACGTTGTGCCACTTCTCCAGTGCCCGGTGATGAAAAGAGGAGGATGTTTAATTTCCGTTTGCTTTATGCTTTTGTTAAATTGTATGTTCTCTTTAAGACGAAACGGTGCTATGATACTACTTAATGCAGTCGCATAAAGCATACGTGGCATGTATCGTACGCTTATCAGAAATTTATTTTGGGCATAGAGCCGAAGAAGGTTAGTAACACTAGCACCAGCGAGAGGCTCGTATTTTACATCGAAAACATTTCCGTGTAATTGTAATGGTTTCGTCATATCGTGCACACGACATAGTCACTTCATATATAACAATTAGCATAAAATGTCTTATAGAGAAAACCTTGGATTTTCTTTTTTTTTTTAAAAAAACTGAGGAACAATAATTTAGAGAAAGATAGTCTTGACTCTTAAAATCTAAGACATTACTAAAAAACGAAAATCTTGGAGATTTTTT